>WNGB01001328.1_pt1 | contig 77814 bp, 64 predicted proteins | sample 5400681 | NCBI WGS metagenome assembly WNGB01 (sample SAMN13153367, study PRJNA577476) | soil metagenome | isolation source: 115 cm soil or saprolite under grassland replicate 2 | place: USA:California | collected 2016-06-15 | reverse complement strand
CCGGTGATGAGCGAGGCCTCACCCTGGAACAGCCCGTTGGGCGGATCGGTGGCGAGGCGGCCGGCATAGCGGATGCTCGGCGCGACCGACAGGCTGGAGACGCTGTAGCCCACGGCCAGGTTGCCGTCGTTGTCCTGGGCGGCGCTCCCCATCCAGCGGTTGTTCGAGTCCGGCGCGAACGTCGCCTGCTCCTGGACGAAGAAGTTGCCGCCGATCGGCCGCCGGAATTCGTAGTAGCGGACACCCGCCTGATGGCTCGCCGGCGTCGTCGGCGCCAGGCCGCTGACGTTCACCGTATGGTTGACGACCAGCGATTCATGGGTGCCGAAGTTGCGGTAGGCGAGGCGGAACATCAGGCGGTCCGAGATGGCGTCGAGGTACGACGTGCTGCCCGCCGGCGACGGCTGCTCGACGTCGTCGCGGCCGGTCGGCGAGCGCGGGTCGAACGGCGCGACGAGCACCGGGCTGTCCGTCCGCTCGGTGAACGTGGAGGAGGCGGGAGTCGCGAAATTCGGCCGGAGCTCGAAGATGCGCATGCCGTCCGCCGGGTCGCCGAACTCGTCGGCGACGAAATAGGCGAACATGCCGGGCGAGCCGATCGGAGGCGGCGTGATGCCGTCGATGTCGGCAGGCAGCATGCCGCCGATGGCAGGATTGCCGTTCTCCACGTCGAAGTAGACGTAGTTGGCGGTCGGATCGCCGGCGAGCATCTTGGCGCGGTTGAACGCGAAGGCGCCGGCGCCCTGGAAGAGCGTCCCCGCCTGGTTGAACTGGTTGTCGGTCATGTAATAGGCGTCGGTCCACACGCCGAACTTGGGGTAGTCGTTGAACTTGTTGTTCGGCATCCGGAAGTCGTAGAGGAAGTAGGCCCCCGCGGGGTTGGACGTCTGCGAGATGGCGATCACCTGGTGGTCGTTGGGATCGGCCACGGTGCAGAACTGGCTGAGCAGCCAGCGGTCCGCGAGCGGATCGTAGAGGACGATCGGGTCGCCGTCGTCGCGCCCGGCACAGGGGGGGCCGAGAGCGGAGAAGATGGTGCTGAACTTGAGCGGCGCGGTCAACGGGGTCCCCGCCTTGTCAAAGACGCGGAAGACGAGGTTGACGATCTCGACGTAATGGTTCGGGCCCACGTCGCCCACGGTGTCGGGAGGAGAGACCTGGAAGCCCAACAGCGTTCCGTTGGTCGTGTTGTTCAGCCCTTCGAAGCTGAACAGCGGGGGGGTGAGGGCCGTCACCACGGGCAGGTCCTGGACCACCGGGTCTTCCGAGACCGCATCCGGGGCGTTCACCTCGAAGCGGACCGCCGCATTGACCGGCGCTCCCTTGGTTTCCTCTCCGTCGCCCGGCTTGCTGGGCTCGTCGGGAGGCAGGGAGCTCAAATCAGGGGTCACGGCGAAGTCGACAGCCTGCGAGCTGAATGGCTGGGCGACCGCCGGCCCTGCGATCGCCAGCAACAACAGGACGAGCGGGAGAAGGGCTCCAACCCGCCGACGAGCCTTGCTGGGAAGAACGAAAGGGGAACGAAATTCCATAAAAACCTCTCCTCAAGAACGAAACGACGGTTTGTCCGAAGGAATAGACAGCAGGGGAGCGAGGGCCTGGAGAGGTCAGGCGGAGGGCGCTGCCGGGGGACGACCGGCCGGAGGAAGCACCTGAGCTGAACCGCGATCGGCACAGCGACTCCTCCAAGAGTTCCCGGGCGGCTGGGCTGTCTCCCGGTACGGGAGACCCCTGGCTTTGCGTCGCCATCTCGCGATGGCTTTGCCTTTGACGCGGGTTACTGCGAGCTTCTTGCGAACGGAATCTAGACGAATTGAAGAGAATTTGTCAATGCATCTCAAGGCATTCAGGAACCGAAGAGCGAGAGCTGCTCTCCCGGGCGCCGGAACGCCGCCGTCGACAGCTCCGGCCGGGGCCGGTCGAGGCCGTATCGTTTGCGGAAGGTCTGGAAGGTGGCGCGGATCTGCTCGGCGAAGATCCCTTCCCCCTTCATCCGGCTGCCGAACCGCGGATCGTAGATCTGGCCGCCGCGCATCTCGCGCACCCGGTTCAGGACTTTGTCCTTGCGGTCCGGGAAATGTTCCTCCAGCCAGCTCTCGAACAGGCCGGCCACGGCGCCCGGCAAGCGCAGCACTACATAGCCCGCGCTCTGCGCCCCGGCGGCGGCGGCGGCTTCCAGGATCTTCGGGATCTCGTGATCGGTGATCGCCGGCACCACCGGCGCCACCATGACGCTCACCGGGATGCCCGCGGACGCCAGCCGCTCGATCGCCTTCAGGCGGTCGCGCGGATGCGACGCGCGGGGCTCCATCCGCCGCGCGAGCTCGCCGTCCAGAGTCGTCACCGAGATCGCGACCGCGACCGCCCCGTGCTCGGCGAGGACGGAGAGGTGGTCGATGTCGCGGGTGACCAGCTCGTTCTTGGTGATCACCCCCACCGGGTTGCGCAGCTCGGCGAGCACGGCGAGGCAGCGGCGGGTGATCTCCAGCTTGCGCTCCACCGGCTGGTAGGGGTCGGTGTTGCCGGACAGCGCGATGACCTGCGGCTTCCACCGCGGCGAGGACAGCTCCTTGCGCAAGAGCTCCGGAGCGTCCTCCTTGACCAGGATGCGGGTCTCGAAATCGAGCCCGGCCGAGAAGCCCAGGTACTCATGGCTCGGCCGGGCGTAGCAATAGATACAGCCGTGCTCGCACCCCCTGTACGGGTTGATCGAGGCGTCGAAGCCCACGTCGGGGCTGTCGTTGTAGGCGCGCTCGAAGCGGTTCAGTGGGTTGTTCCCCGTGCCGCGACCCTTTGGAGAGGAGTTTGGAACAGCCGTCATGGGGTGGAGTATACCGCACTTTGCGCCTCGATTACGCCTGTTGGAAGCGGCTTCGCCGGGGAACGCGTGGGTGGATTGATCGGACGGGATCGGTCGGATCCGACGGATCGGTCCGATTGGACGGGCTCTCTGCTACGCTTCAGCGCATCATGCGCAAGATCGTCTGGCTCGGCGGTGGTCTCATCGTGCTGCTCGGGGTGCTCGTGGCCCTGGCGTTCCTGGTGGACTTCGACTCGCCGCGTCTGGGCAAGGCGCTGCTCGACGAGGTCAGCGCGCAGACCGGCCTCCACATCGAAGCCGACGGCTTCCGGCTGAATCTGGTGCGCGGTCTGCGGCTGGACGGGGTCCGTTTCACCACCGACGGGCCGAGCGGCCGGCTGACCGTCCAGGCCGCCAGCCTCCTTGCGGAGCACCGGCTCGCCCCTCTCCTGCACCGCCGGGTGGAGATCGACCGCATCGTTCTCGACCAGCCGCGGATCGAGCTGGTGACGCCGCCCGAAGGCACCCCGGTCGCCAGGCCCGCACCGGCGGCGCGGCCCGTGCCGGCTCCGACCGTGGCCGCGGCGTCCGCCCCGAGCCAGGCCCCGGCCGAGGCCACGGTTCCGAACGGTCCGCTCCTCGCCGTCGACCGCATCTGGGTGCGCAACGGGACCCTGGCCACCCGGACCGAGGGGGCAGAGGCTCCGGACGTCGAGATCCGGGGGCTGAACGTCGAGCTCCGCGATCTCGCCCTGGAGGATGCGCCGACTGCGCTCCAGGGGCTGCATGCCGGAGGGGACCTGCACACCGGCGAGATCCTCTTCGGAGGCCTGCGCGCCACCGAGGGGAGCGGTAAGCTGCGGCTCGCGGACGGCCACTTTCGCCTCGAGGAGTTCGGGCTGAAGCTCCCCCAGGGCCGCTTCCTCCTCGGTGAATTCGACGCCGACCTGAACCGCGATCCCTTCGCCTACCGTCTCGCCCTGCGCGTCGACCCCCTGGACGCGAACGCCGTGCTCGCCGCCGGCCCCGGCGGAGGGTTCGGCCCCGGCCTCCTGGTCTTCGGTGCCAACGGGACCGGTACCGAGACGCGCGACATGTCCGGAGACGGGACCCTCTCGCTCGCCGCGGGCCGCCTGCCCGGGTCGCCTCTCTTCACCGCCATGGAAGCCGTCCTCGGCCGCGCCGCTCTGAAAGGCTCGGCCTACGAGCCGGTGACCGTCCCCTTCCGGATCCGGGAGAACCGGCTCCACATCTCTTCCTTCGAGCTGCGGACCTCCCTCCTCTCCCTCGGCATCTCCGGCTGGGCGGACCTCGCCGGTCCCCTGGACCTGAAGATCGCCGTACGCGCCCCCCGCGACGCCGTGGCCCTGGTGCGCGTGCCCGGAGAGATCCTCGACCTCGTCGCCGACGAAGGCTGGGTGACCGTCCCCCTGCGCGTCACGGGAACGCCGGATGCCCCTCGGGTGACCGCCGACGAGGAGGCCTTGCGGGCGCAGGGCAAGCGCGCCGCCAGCACGATCGTCCGCCAGCAGGTCGAAAGGGGAGTCAGCCGGGTGCTAGGAAAGCTGTTCGGCCACCACTGAGGTCCATCGCCGCGATCCCGGCCCCGTAGCCTCGATCCTCCCATCGTGCCACGGCGGGACCGTAGAGACGCCCCAGTCCCGGACCACCGAACCTGCCGCGACCACGGCGGTCGGGGCGTCTCTTTCCCGCGACCACAAAATCCCCGGATCGCGCGGGTGGGGGGCGCCCCGGCGTGTCCCGGATCGCGCGGGTGGGGGCGGACGGTCCCGGCGTGTCCCGGATCGCGCGGGTGGGGGCGGACGGTCCCGGCGTGTCCCGGATCGCGCGGGTGGGGGCGTTCCGGACCGCGCGGGGCACCCCGGATCACCAAACCTGCCGGCCCCACGATCGTCGGACATTCCATTTCCCCGCCCCCAAATTTCGATTTCCCACGCGTGAACGATCGCCGGTGGTCACGGGGAGAGACGCCCCGACGGCGGTGGTTTTCGGCAGGTTCGTGGTTCGGGACTGGGGCGTCTCTACGGTCCTGTCGTGGCGCGGTGGAACGGTCGAGGCTACGGAACGGCTGTTTGGACCGGTGGGTGATTGTATCCTCTGGATGTATATTGGGTTCTCGGGAGGATACATGGCGGATCTGCTCTACAGGAATCGTTTTCGGATTCCATCGGCGCGAAAGACGGGTTGGGACTATCGTTGGGGTGGGGTGTATGCCGTCACCATTTGCGTGCAGGAACGCCGCCGCGTCTTGTCGGAAATCTCTGAAGGGACGGTCACGCTCACCAGGCTGGGGGAAGCGGTGGCCACCTCCTGGCGAGAGATCCCGGAGGTTCACCCCCGGGTCTCCCTGGACGAATGGATTGTGATGCCAGATCACCTGCACGGGATTTTGTTCTTCGGTCCCATGGAGGCCGAAAGCCCGTCCAGTTCTCTGGGAGTCGTCATCGGCCAATTCAAGAAGCGCAGCACGAAGAGGATCCGGTCGATGAAGGCAGCCGATTTTGCCTGGCAGGAGAGATTTCACGACCAGATCGTGCCAAACGCCCGAGCCCTGGAGCGATACAGGGCCTACATCCGGCGCAATCCGCGCGAATGGAAACCATGACCGGAGGCCCGTTTCGATGTTTCCGTAGCCTCGAACCCCCCATCGCGCCACGACAGGACCGTAGAGACGCCCCAGTCCCGAACCACCAAACCTGCCGCGACCACTGCGGTCGGGGCGTCTCTTTTCCCGCGACCACAAAATCCCCGGATCGCGCGGGTGGGGGGCGCCCCGGCGTGTCCCGGATCGCGCGGGTGGGGGCGTTCCGGACCGCGCGGGGCATCCCCGGATCACCAAACCTGCCGCGACCACGATCGTCGGATATCCATTCCCCCGCCCCCAATTTCGATTTCCCGCCCGCGCGAACGATCGCCGGTGGTCACGGGGAGAGACGCCCCGACGGCGGTGGTTTCGGCAGGTTTGGTGGTTCGGGACTGGGGCGTCTCTACGGTCCTGCCGTGGCGCGATGGAACGGTCGAGGCTACGGAACGGCGGTCTACGGTCCTGTCGTGGCGCGGTGGAACGGTCGAGGCTGTGTAGGGCCGAAATCGATCGCACCGACGCGCCTCCCGGTCGCGAATAACGCGCAATACGCGACCTGCTCCTCCCCGGTTGCCTCGCGGCTTCCGCAAAGCGTGACCTCGGATGGCTGATTCTCGACTTGATTCGCGGCATTCTCGACTTATTTTTTTCGATTCTCGACTCGGTGGCAGGTATATGCGACCTGGAGCGGCAGATTCTCGACCTGCTTCTCGGTCTGGTGTCTCCAGAGTTGGGAGCAGGTCGCGTGGAGCGTGGTCCAGGTCGCGAATTGCGCGGTTTACGCGACCTATTCCTGAGGGGCGCTCACTCCCCCCTTCCGACTCTCGACCTGCTCTCCCCTCCGGAAAGGCGGGAGGCTCCCGCCCGGCGGCGGGTGGCGGTACGGGACGGCTGGTTGACAAGATCCGGCTGTGAAAACCATCTTCGAGCCCTTCCGCATCAAGACCGTCGAGCCGCTCCGCATGACCAGCCGCGAGGAGCGGATCAATATCCTGGAGCAGGCGGACTGGAATCTCTTCCGCGTCCGGGCGGACGACATCCTGATCGACCTGCTGACCGATTCCGGGACCGGCGCCATGTCGGCCGAGCAGTGGGCGGCGCTCAACCGTGGCGACGAGTCCTATGCCGGCAGCCGCTCCTGGTTCCGCTTCGAGGAACGGGTGCGCGAGCTGACCGGCTTCAAGCACATCATCCCCACCCACCAGGGGCGGGCCGCCGAGCGCATCCTCTTCACCTGCCTCGGCGTCGCCGGCAAGCTGGTGATCAACAACACCCACTTCGACACCACCAGGGCCAACGTGGAGGTCCTGGGCGGCCGGGCGGTGGACATCCCGGTTCCCGAGGCGCACATCCCGGCGGATGAGAGCCCGTTCAAGGGGAACATCGACCTCGGCGCTCTGGAGCGGTTGCTCGCCGGGTCGGCGGACCGGATCGCCTGCGTGATGATCACGGTCACCAACAACTCGGGGGGCGGCCAGCCGGCGTCGCTCGCGAACCTGCGCGCCGCGAGCGAGCTCTGCCGCGCGGCCGGCGTTCCTTTCTATCTGGACGCCTGCCGCTTCGCGGAGAACGCGTACTTCATCAAGCTGCGCGAGCCCGGGTGCGCCGACCGGACCGTCGAGTCGATCGCGCGCGAGATGTTCTCGCTGGCAGACGGCGCCACCTTCAGCGCCAAGAAGGACGGCCTGGCCAACATCGGCGGCTTCCTGGCGGCGAACGAGGACCGGCTGGCGCGGCAGGAGGAGGAGCTGCTCATCCTGACCGAGGGGTTCCCGACCTACGGCGGCCTGGCCGGGCGGGACCTCGAAGCCATCGCCGTGGGCTTGACCGAGGTGGTCGACGAGGACTACCTGCGCTACCGGGTGGCCTCGACGCGCTATCTGGGCGAGGGGCTGATCAAGGCCGGCATGCCGATCGTGCGTCCGCCCGGCGGCCATGCGATCTATATAGATGCCGGAGCGTTCCTGCCGCACATCCCGCAGACCGAGCTGCCGGCCCAGGCCCTGGCGTGCGCCTTCTATATTGAAGGCGGCGTGCGCGGCGTCGAGATCGGGACGCTGATGTTCGGCGGGAAGGACCCGGCGACCGGCAAGGACCGGGTGGCGCCGCTGGAGCTCCTGCGCCTGGCCATCCCGCGCCGGGTCTACACCCAGAGCCACATCGACTATCTGATCGAGGTCGCCGGCACCGTCGCGCAGAAGCGCCGCGAGCTGTGCGGCTTCCGGATCGTCGAGGAAGCCGAGCACCTGCGGCACTTCACCGCCCGGCTGGCGCCGGTCGAGGTGGGGGCGATGGTCATGGCGTAGGCGGCGGGGCCATGTCCGTCCCGAGCGGATCGTCGGTCCCCAGGTCGGTGTCCATGGGCGGGGGGACGACTCCGCCGTGAAGGGCGCCGCCGTGGTCCTGCTTCTCGGTGGTCAGCGGCTCGCGGGTCTCGTTCCCCTTCTTCTTCTTCTTCGGAGGCACGGCGGGCTCCGGGACCGCCGGCTCTGCCCTCGGGGCGTCGGTCACCAGGGGCTCGGTGGTCGCCGCGTCTTTCTTCTTCTCACTCTTCGCAGGCTCGTCGGACGCGAGGTCCGTCTCCATGGGCTCTGTGGTCGCCGGCTCCTGAGGCTCGGCGGTCTCCCGGGTGGGGAGCTCGACGATCCCCACGGGTTCCGTGGTCATGGGCTCGGTCGTGGTGGCGGCGAGGTCCGTCATCATCTCGTCCGCGGGCTCTCCGGACGCCGGGCGTTGGCGGAAAGCGAAGAAGGCGAGGACGGCGACGACGACCAGGGCGAGCGCGATGAGCGCTGCCGGCAGGCGGCCTCCGCGGGCTGGAGCGGGCCCCGGCTTTCTCACCACGCGGACCGGCTCGGGCACGGCTGCCGCGGAGGACGGCGGCGCGTCCAGGGTGCGGCGGAACTCTCCGCATCCCGAGAAGCGCTCGTCGGGATTCTTGGCCAGGGCGCGCAGGACAATCGCATCCAGCCAGGCGGGAACCTTCGGGTTCCACTTCCGGAGGCTCTCCGGAACGCGATGGATGTGGGCCTCCTTGAGGGCGAAGTCCGTGTCGCCGGACGCCGCCGCGTCGACGAACGGGGGGCGGCCCGTCAGCATCTCGTAGAGGACGCATCCGAAGCTGTAGACGTCGGTGCGGTGGTCGACGCTGCGCGGCGACTGGATCTGCTCCGGGCTCATGTAGTGGGGGGTGCCGAAGGATGCCACGGTCTGCGTGAGGTGCCGCCGTCCCAGCGACAGAGCGATCCCGAAATCGGTCAGGCAGGCATGCCCCTCGCGGTCGAGGAGGATGTTCGACGGCTTGACGTCGCGGTGGATGACCCCTTGCTGGTGCGCGTAGTCGAGGGCGTCGAGCACGTCGCGCGCCACGGCCAGCGCGTCGCTGACCGGCAGAGGGCCGTGGAGCTCGTGCAGGCGGTCGGCGAGGCTCTTGCCCGACATCAGGGACATGACGAGGAAATACTGGCCGTCCTCGGCGAAGAAGTCGCTGACTCCGACGATGCGAGGGTGGTCCAGCCGGGCCTGCTCCTGGGCTTCCTGGAGGAAGCGCCGGCCGAACTCGGGATCGGTTTCCAGATGCGGCGCCATGGCCTTGATCGCCACCTCGCGTTTCAGGATGATGTGCCGCGCCCGCCACACCTCCCCCATGCCCCCTTCGCCGATCTTCTCCTCGAGGACGTAGTCGCGGATCTTCTGTCCTTCTTGCATCCGAATCCTTTCTCAGGTCGCCGGTGGCGGCGCGAGGGCGGCGAAGCGCCACTCCGTCTCGCCCGTCCGGATGACTGCGGACTCCGGCAGGCGCCGTTTTTCCTTGACGAGCTCGCCGTCCACATACGTTCCGTTCATGCTCTTCTCGTCGTCGATCCAGAACCCTCCCGGCCGTTGCACGATGCAGGCGTGGTGACCGGAGAGCTGGGAATCCGCGGCGACGCGGATCTCGCACTCCTCGGCGCTGCCGACGAGGTTGCGCCCCTCGCGGACCGGGAAGACCTCCCCTTCGGGGCGCCAGGTATAGGTGACCAGCACACCGACCACGCGCCGGGGCGCCCCTGCGCCGCCGAAGACCGTGCGGTTGTGCTGCGGGCTGGCGGCGGTGGGAACCGCCCGGGGCCGATCCTCGGGTCCCTGGATCGAGCGGTGGGTCGCCTGCCCCTGGCTCGCGCTTTCGCTGGCGCAATAGGGACAGACCTCCCACCCTGGGTCCATGGGGTGGCGGCCCGCGGGGCAGAGGCGCAGGCTCATCGCGCTCCTCCCGGGACGGCGGACGGCGCGGGCTTGCTCGAATAGACGACGAGGAGATCGGTGTCCGGATGGTCCGCCGCCAGGGTCGGCGGCCAGGCGGCCGGCGCGTAGCCGAGCTGGTGGGCCAGGTCGGCGGCGGCCGGGCCGAAACCGGCACGGAAATAGACGCGGCCTTCCTCCAGGGCTCCGGCGAGGCCGGCCCCCAGGGGCTCGGGGGTGGACCAGTTGCCGCGGTACTCGCGCAGCACGCGCTGTTTCACCTCGGGAAGCGGGGCTCCCCCGGGCCGCAGAACGCTCACCCGCGGTTGCTGCGCGCCCGCGGGAGCCGGACCCTCCGGGACGGCGGCCCCGCCGGGCTCCGGGCTCGAAGGCGCCGCGAACGGGTCGGTCGGCTCCGGCAGGTCGGTCATTTCGGAGGTCGCGGGCTCTGGCATGGTCTCCTCGGGCGCCGCGGTCGCGGGAGGCTTCGGCGCCAGCCACTCCTTCCAGGGAAGGAGCAAGACTCCGGCCAGGATTCCGACCAGGACCAGGGGAAGGACGAGGAGGAAGCCCGGGATGCCGCGGCGCGGCGCCGGGGCCCGGACGGCGGCCGGCTGCGGCGCGATGGTCTGGTGCGTCACGGCAGGAGCCGCCTCGTCATGGACGACGAGGAGCTGCACGCTGACGTTGTCCTCGCCGCCCGCCTGGAGCGCCAGGTCGATCAGCGCCTGGGCGACCGCCTGCGGGTCGCTGTCCGCGGCCAGGGCCTCTGCGATGGCGGCGTCGTCGACAGAGCCGGACAGACCGTCGGAGCAGAGGAGCAGGCGGTCGCCGTCCTCCAGCTCCAGCGGGGGAGCGATCTCGAGCTCGATCTCCGGCGTCTGACCGAAGGCGCGGGTGACCACGTTGGCGTCCGGATGGTGGCGCGCCTCCTCGTCGTTCAGGATCTGATGGTCGAGCATCCGCTGGACGAGCGTGTGGTCCCGGGTCAGCCGGGCGAGCCGGCCGTCGCGCCAGAGATAGGCGCGGCTGTCTCCGGCGTGGCCGATCCAGGCGCGGTTCCCCTGGATCAGGGCGACGACGCTGGTCGCTCCCATCCTGGCCAGGTGCGGATCGCTCCCCTGCGCCCGCCGGTGGATGTCGGCGTTGGTCTGTGCCGCGGCCTGGCGCAGGGCCTCGTCCGGCGGGGTCTCGGGAGGCAGGGCGCGCAGGTGCACGCCGAGGCAGTCGATCAGCATCTGGGCGGCGGTGGCGCCGCCTTCATGGCCGCCCATGCCATCCGCAACGACGAACACCTCCCCGAAGGGAGAGAGGAGCCGGCTGATGCGGTCCTGGTTGTCTTCGCGCACCAGACCGCGGTGGGCGCCGGCTCCGATGCGCAGCGAGATCGAGCGGCTCTTGTCCATACGGCAGGGAGGGTATTCAAGTTCCCTGCCTGGTCTGGTTTACGGCCCGCCCGCGGCGGTGCGCGTGACCTTGACGGTGTAGCGGCATGGATTTCGCGAGCAGCTCCACATCCTGACGACGAGACTGAAGTCTCCCGATTCGGTCGGGGTATAGGTGAGGCTCGGAAAGTCGCTGTCCGATGCGTCTTCGGCGGCAGCCTCCGTGGCGCCCGGAGGCCAGAGGTACAGGTCGAGATCGCTGCAGTCGTTGTCGCAGCTGCCGTCGAGCTTGTAGGTATATCCGGCTTCGAGCGGGATCTGGCCCGTGGTTTGAGCTCTCTGGTCCAGCTCTCCTCCGAGCTCCGGCAAGGTCTCGGCGGACGGCGGCGGAGCGCTGGGCTCCGTGGTCCCCATGTCCGTGGCCATGGGCTCCGTGGTCTCCAGATCGGTGCCCATGGGTCCGGTCCCCATGTCCGTGCCCATGTCCGTACCCATGGGCACTCCGGTCGCCGGCTCCATCGCGGTCGTGCTCTCCTCGACATCCGCCTGCTCGTGCCGCATGTTGTGGATGATCAGAAAGAGGATGAAAGCCAGGACGGCGGCGATGGTGAGGGCGATCACTACCGTGGTTCCCACATCGCGGTTGACCGAGCCCGGCTTGTTCACGACGACTCCCGGTTTGGGCGGAGGAGGGGGCGGGGGAGGCGCGTCCAGGGCGCGGCGGAACTCTCCGCACCCGGAGAAGCGCTCGTCGGGCTTCTTGGCCAGGGCGCGCTGGACGGCCGCGTTCAGCCAGGCGGGGACCTGGGGATTCCATCTCTGGAGGGGCTCCGGCATGCGATAGACGTGCGCTTCCTTCAACGCGAAATCGGTGTCCTCGGCGTCGGCCGCCTCGGCGAACGGGGGACGCCCGGCCAGCATCTCGTAGAGCACGCACGCGAAGCTGTAGACGTCGGTCCGGTGGTCGAGGGTGCGCGGTGCGCGGATCTGCTCCGGGCTCATGTAGTGCGGGGTGCCGAGGGAGGCCCCGGTCCGGGTGAGCCGGCTCCGGCCGAGCGACAGGGCGATGCCGAAGTCGGTCAGGCAGGCGTGCCCTCCGATGTCGAGCAGGACGTTCGACGGCTTGACGTCGCGATGGATGACCCCCTGCTGGTGGGCGTAGTCGAGCGCGTCGAGCACGTCGCGCGCGATCGCCAGGGCCTCGCCGACCGGCAGGGGACCCTGGACCTCGTGCAGGCGGTCGGCCAGGGTCTTCCCCGACATCAGGGGCATGACGAGGAAGTACTGGCCGGCTTCGGCGAAGAAGTCGCTGACGCCGACGATGCGCGGATGGCTCAGCCGGGCCTGGGCGCGGGCCTCCTGGAGGAATCGCTGGCCGAACTCGTGGTCCGCCTCCAGGTGCCGCGCCATGACCTTGATCGCCACCGGCCGTTGCAGGATGCCGTGCTCGGCCCGCCACACCTCTCCCATCCCCCCTTCGCCGATCTTCTCCTCGAAGACGTAGTCGCGGATCCTCTGGCCTGGTTGCATGGCAGATCGTTATCTTATGCTCTCCGCCCCGCCGGAGCATCGCCGGCCTCTCCATTTGTCCCGTTTCCTCCTCCTGCCGCGTCGAGTATTCTTGAGGGCGGTTCTTTTCTTCTTGCCTCGACAGATGCTCGCCAGAGCAAAGGAGGACAGAGAATGTCGGAGACGCGTTCGCCCAAGGATGATCCCCAGGAACAGGCTCCTGCACACGAGACCCCGGTCGGTGAGGTGAGCCGCCGGGCCTTCATTCGCCTCGGAGCCCTCGCTGGGGCGGGAGCGTCGGTCGCCGGGTTGTGGAGCACCCAGGCCGGCCCCGCGGAAGCTGCAGCGCCGACCGATCTCGAGGAAGCCACCGTCGCCGAGCTCCAGGCGGCGATGGCGTCGGGCCACCTCTCGTCCGTCGAGCTCGTCGACTTCTATCTCCGCCGCATCGACACGCTCGATCAGCACGGTCCGAAAGTCAACGCGATCCTGGCCCTCAACCCCCAGGCCCGGGAGATCGCCAGGGCCCGCGACCGCGAACGCCGGGAATCCGGCCCGCGCGGTCCGCTCCACGGGATCCCCGTTCTGCTCAAGGACAACATCGACACCCACGACCGGATGATGACCACCGCCGGCTCGCTGGCTTTGGTGGGCGCTCCGGCCCCGCAAGACGCCACGGTGGCCCGCCGGCTCCGGCAGGCCGGCGCCGTCATCCTGGGCAAGACGAACCTGAGCGAGTGGGCCAACTTCCGCGGCTTCAGCTCGACCAGCGGCTGGAGCGGCGTGGGCGGCAACACGCGCAACCCCTACGTTCTGGACAGGAACCCCTGCGGCTCCAGCTCCGGCTCGGGCGCCGCCGTGACGGCCAACTTCACCTCGGTCTCCCTCGGCACCGAGACCGACGGCTCCATCGTCTGCCCGGCCTCATTGAACGGCGTCGTCGGCATCAAGCCGACCGTCGGTCTGACCAGCCGCGCCGGAGTCGTCCCCATCTCCCACACCCAGGACACGGTCGGCCCGCATGCCCGCACCGTGGCCGATGCGGCCGCCGTGCTCGGCGTCCTGACCGGCGTCGATCCGCGCGATCCCGGGACCGCGCACAGCGCGGGTCATTTCCAGACCGACTACACGCAGTTCCTCGATCCGGATGGCTTGAACGGCGCCCGCATCGGCGTCCTGCGCAACGGGGTGACCGGCTACAGCAACTACACCGACGCCGTGTTCGAGGAGGCCTTGCAGATCATGGCCGATGCGGGCGCGGTGCTGGTGGACCCGGCCGACATCCCCACCATGGACCAGCTGCTCACCGATTCGGCCGAGATCATCGTCCTGATCTGGGAGTTCAAGCGGGACCTGAACGCCTACCTGGCGGCCCGTACGGGCATCCCGGTCCACACCCTCGCCGACGTGATCGCCTTCAACGAGGCGCATGCCGACCAGGAGCTCCAGTGGTTCGGCCAGGAGCTGATGATCCTGGCGGAGCAGGAGATCTTCAGCCAGCAGGATTATGAGGATGCGCTCGAGCGCGGGCCGCGCATCGCCGGTCCCGAAGGGATCGACGCGGCTCTCGCGCAGTTCGACGTCGACGTCCTGGTGGCGCCCACCGGCTCGCCGGCCTGGACCACCGACCTGGTCAACGGCGACCACTTCCTGGGCGCGAGCTCGTTCCCGGCGGCGATGGCCGGCTATCCGATCATCAACGTGACGGGAGGGTATGCGTTCGGTCTGCCGATCGGCATCAGCTTCACGGGGACCGCGTTCAGCGAGCCGACGCTGATCAAGATCGCCTCCGGCTTCGAGGCCGCGGCGAACAACCGGGTCAAGCCGCGCTTCCTCAAGACCCTGCCGCTCGACGGTCCGAGCGGCGCCCACCGCATCAACGCCAAGGCCGCCCGCATCGAGCGGCTGATCGACCGGCTCGGCCTCAAGGCGAAGCTGCCGCGGCTGCGCGGGATCTAGAACCTCACCCCCCTGGCCCCCCTCTCCCATCGCACACCCTGCCCCCGGGAGAGGGGGGAACCTCATCCCCGAGGGTACAATGCTCCCGTGACCAGGACTCCCGATCCCCTGGAGATCGCCCGGACGCTGAACGGGCGGGTGCTCGGACAGGACGACGCCATCCGCGAGATGGCGGTGGCGCTCGCCAAGCATCTGGCCGGCCTGCGCGTGGGCAACATCCTGATGATCGGCTCCTCGGGGACCGGCAAGACCACCCTGATGCGCGCCGTCGAAGGGTATCTGGCCGCGGACCCGGAGCTCGCCGTCCGCTCGACGGTGGTGCGCATCCACGCCAACGTCTTAGGGGACGAGGCGCTGCGCGGCCGGCCGGGCGAGGCCGTGCTCGGCCGCCTGCTCGAGCGGGCCCGCGAGCAGCTCGGCCCCGCCGCGCCGGTCGAGAAGACCCTGGCCCGCGCCGCCTCAGGGCTCGTCTTCGTCGACGAGGTCGACAAGATCCGCTCGCAGGTCGGCGGCCAGCCGAACGTGGCGGGTATCCGGGCGCAGGAGGCCCTCCTCACCCTGATCGAGAACGAGGCGATCGCCTTCGAGCTGCCGGCCTGGGCCGGAGGCGGGCCGACCACGGTCGACTCCAGCGGCCTGCTGTTCGTCTGCGCCGGCGCGTTCGAAGGGCTCTACGACGCGGTCTTCGACCGGGTGACCATCGGCCGGGACCGCGGCGCGCTGCGGCCGGTCACCGTCATGGAATCCGGGAAGGTGGTCGAGAAGCTGATCTTCCGGCTGCGCGACTGGCTGCGCAACGAGGACCTCTTCGACTACGGGATGAGCCCGCAGTTCCTCTCCCGCTTCGACGCCGTGGTCCTCCTGAACGACCTCGCGGCCGACGAGCTGGTACGCATCTTCCTGGAGAGCCCGGACTCCGCCTACCATCAGACGCAGGCCTATTTCGAGAGCCGGGGCATCCATCTCGCCCTGTCGCCCTCGGCCGTCCGCCGCATCGCCGCCGAAGCCGCCCGCCAGCCCCGCCTCGGAGCCCGGGCCCTGCGCGAAGCCTTCCGCCGCGTCATCCGCGACTACGAGTTCGACCCCTCGAAGGCCGTCACCGGAGGGTCGCTGCTGATCGACCTGACGGAGGTCGAAGCGGCGCTGGGAACGGTTTAGGGGAGGAGGGTTCTCCCCGCCCGCCTCTCGCAGATCTTCCGGTAGCGCTCCCGCCTCTTGCGGGCTTCCAGGATGCGCGGGACGAGAGTGATCGAGATCATCAGGAGGACGGCGGCGGCAAGCTGGAGGTAGACCCCGGTCCGCGCGCCGGTCGCCGCCCGGGTGATCGCCGAGAAGAAGTAGGTGAGGATCGGCACGCTGAAGACGAAACCCAGCAGGCTCGAGCCCAGGAACAGCCCAGGACGGATGCCGGCCAGCGCCGCGCCGTAGTTGACCAGCACGAACGGCAGCGGCAGGAACCGCACCCCCGCCATGCTCCAGAGACCGCCCCGCCGGGTCAGCGCCCGCTCGACCCGCTTCATGTGCTTGCCGGCCAGATGGGCCACCAGGTCGTGCGCCAGATGGCGGCCCAGATAGTAGGTCGAGGCCGCGCCCAGAAACGTCCCCGCGATGTTGTAGACCGTGCCGTACAGGGGTCCGAACACCACGCTCCCGGCCACCAGGAGCGGAGTGGGCGGCAGCCCGATGGGGCAGAGCAGGACGAAGCCGGCGATGAGCGCGACCGGCGACCACCAGGCGCCGCGCAGGCGGTCGAGGGTCGAGAGGATCGCCTCCCTGGTCAGCAGGCCCGAAAGAGGCGACCAGCGGAGGGCCGCGAACCCGGCCACCACGATCACCACCAGGGTCGCGGCACGCACGATGGCCTGACGCGGTACCCGGCGGATCGGGTGGTGCGCCTCATGGCCAGGCTCGGAGTGCTCAACTTGAAGCTTTCTCATCAGGGCGAGGCGGACGATACGCCATGCCCTCTTCGGCGGCAAGCTCCTGCTAACATCCCGCCGGTGGGGCACCGCGCGCATCGAGGGCGAGACCGCAAGGGGGTGAAGCGAAAGCCCGGGACGCCGCCGCCGGCCGGCCGGGCACCCGGAAGGCTTCTCCTGCTCCTGGCAGCCGCGATCGTCCCGCTGCTCCTCTTCTGGCACACGACCGGCTTCGGATACCTGCTCGACGACACCGTGCTCTTCCAGAAGAGCCCATCGCTCACGGACCCGGCCAGCATCCCGCGAGGTTTCCTCACCGACGTCGGAGCCCTGCGCAAGAGCTCCGACACCCCGCTCGGCAGCTACTACCGGCCGGTCTTCCTGGCGCTCTCGACGCTCTATCACCAGGCGGCCGGGGGCGAGCCCTTCGTCTGGCACCTGGCCGCGGTGGCTCTCGCGGGGGCGGTCGGAGCTCTGGCGTGCGCGCTGTTCCTGCGGCTCGGCTTTCCACCCCTCCTCGCGCTCCTCGCCGCGGTGGTGTTCTCGTTGCACCCGGCCCACGTGAGCTCGGTGGCCTGGGCTTCGGGGCTCCAGGAGCTGCTCGCCGCGTTCTTCCTCCTCGTGGCGGTCCTCGCCCTGCTCCGGCGCCCTGGTCCGAAGAACGACAGGCGCGCCATCGCCACCGCCACCATCGCTTTCGTGCTCGCGCTGCTCTCCAAGGAGGTGGCGATCGGGCTACTGCCTCTGGCCGGCGTCTGGGCCTTCGCCCGGCGCGCCACCGAGCCCGAAGAGTCCCGGCGGTTCGGCAAGGCCACGGTGGTCTTCGGCGTCGCGACCCTCCTCTACCTCGGCGTGCGGGTGGCCGTGCTCGGAGGTCTCGCCAGGCCCTGGCCCCACGCGCCCGGCCTCGCCGCGGCGATCCCCTCCGTACCGCTCGCTTTCGTCACCTACCTGCGCCTGCTCGTCTGGCCGAGCGGGTTTTCCTTCTTCCGTCCGGAGCGGCCGGTCTGGGGGTTCCTCGACGCGCCGGTCCTCGTCTCCCTGCTGATCCTGGTCGTTCTCGCCCTCTTCGCGGCCTGGGCGGTCCGGAGGAGGCGCGAGCTGCTCCTCCCGCTCGCCTGGTTCGTGGTCTGGCTCCTGCCGGTGCTCAACTTCTGGGCTCTCGGTCCGGAGTGGATGGTCTCCGACCGCTATCTGTTCCTGCCCGCGCTCGCGCTCCCATGGCTCATCGTCCTGCTGGCCCCCCGGCGCGTCGCGATCGGGGTCCTGGCGGTCCTGGCGCTCGCTTTCGCCGCTCTCTCGCTGCGCTATGCCGCGATCTTCAGGGACGAGCGGGCCTTCGTCGCGGCGATGGAGGAGGCCGAGCCGACCAGCGCGATCGTCTTCACGGAGAAGGCGCGGCTCCTCCGCGACGAGGGCAAGACCGCGGCGGCGGAGGTGGCACTGCGGCGAGCCTTGGAGCTCGATCCGCTCTCTGCGGACAACCTGCACGCGCTCGGCGATCTGGAGATGCAGCGGGGAGACTTCACCTCCGCCGAAGCGCACTACCGGCGCGCGCTCGTCGACGAGCCCTGGGCCAGCAAGCCGTTCAAGCTGCTCGCGATCGCCCTCGCGCGGGCCGGCCAGACGGAGCGCGCCTTCGCCCTGGCGGAGGAGTCGGCCCATCGCTGGCCGGCCGACTTCGAGGTGCAGCTGCTCGACGCTCTCTTCCTCGGGATGAGGGGCGAGCGCGCCGCGGCCGAGAAGGCCTTCAAGGCGGCGCGGCGCCTGCGCCCGAACGATCCCGGGGTCGCGGGCGGCCTCGACGGAGCCCTCTCGCGGCTGTCCCCCATGCTGCAACCGGCCGCTGGAACTGGCTGAAAGACGCCACGGAGGCACACATGGCAACGCGTTGGGTCAAAGGATTCTCCCTGGTCACCGGCGGTCTCGCGGGGAGCACGCTGGCTGCCGTGGCGATCGGCAACCTGCTCTGGAAGCGGAACACGGCGCGCGCCGTCCGGCGGCTCGGCCCCGAGTCGATCTCACCCACACTCGGAGCATTCTCTCGCGAGCAGCTGGAGGGCCTCCCGGCGCCGGGAGGGCGAGGTGGAGTGGATCCTGCCCGAGGGGCGCCTGTCCTACTGGCGCGGGCGGATCGTGCGGAGCGAGTACGACTTCGGGACGTGAGCGGGCCGCGATTCGGGTACAATCGAAAGCATCGACACCCCACGAGGGCTCAGGAGGACCGGCGATGGTCAAGGGCAGCTTTCGAGTCCCTTTTTTTCTCGCTGCATTTGCCGCGGCTCTGTCGGTGATCGGCGGTCCGGTCGCCGCGCAGTCGACCGGTGACATCAAGGGACACGTCCAGGATGGCCAGGGCCAGGCCTTCGCAGGAGTGACGGCCAAGCTGCTCCAGGCAGGGAAGGCGGGCTCGCAGGAGCGGGCGTCCGATGCGGAAGGCAACGTCCATTTCGACGGCCTCACCTCGGGCGTCTACATCGTCACGGTCGCCAAGGAGGGGTACTCCCCGGTCACCTGCCCCGGCCTGCGCATCGTCGGTATAACCCGGCAGCTCCAGATCACGCTGATGCCTGCGGGCGGTCAGCAGCCATCCTCCTGCCGGCAGGCCGAATCGGATTGAGCGGCCGCCCGGCCGCCGGAGCATGCCGCAGTAAGAGCGGTCCGGAACCGTCCGGTCGCTCGTGGATCTCCATTCCTCCTGTGGGGAACGCTCGCCCCAGGAGGGATGGAGGTCATTCCTGCAGGGGGAACCGTTCCCCCTCTTGGGGATGACCTCGCCCCTTCCGGGGATGACCTCGCCCCTTCCGGGGATGACCTCGTCCCCGATGCGGGCCGCCTCCGCCCTTCTCCGGGCGGCGTCCGCCCCAAGAGGGGCGACCTCATCCCCAAAAGGGGCGGCCTCATCCCCAAAAGGGGCGACCTCATCCCCAAGAGGGGCGGCCTCATCCCCAAGAGGGGCGGCCTCATTCCCAAAAGGGGCGGCCTCCGCCCGAAAAGAACCTGCCTCCTCCCCGATGGTTCCGGCCTTCGCCCGGAGAGGGACGGGGCTCACCCTTCTCTTGGTCGTGTTCTGGACGGCGCCGGCCGGACCGCGAACGGCAGGTAGAAGAGGAAGAACAGCGCCAGCCCCACCACCTCCAGGCTGGCGATGTACCACGGCCACGGCCCCAGGTAGTCGAGGAGGCTCGGCCGCGCCGGCTTGTGCAGGAGGTAGCCGAAGTTCGTCCCCAGCCATAGATTCAGGATCACGGTCACGGCCGCGTAGACCTGGAGGCCGAGGAAGGCCCGCCAGAGCGAGCGCAGGGTGGGACGCATTTCCAGGCCCAGGGTGAGGAACAGGATGCCCACGATGATCCCTGAATGGGCGATGAAGAAGGTGAAGAAGGAGGGAGCGGGGAAGGCCTCCTGCAGGTCGGGGGTGATCACCGCCTGGAGCGTCCCGGCGAGCCCCCAGAAATAGGTCAGCTCATACGCCAGCCGGTGGCGCCAGAGGAGCGCCGCCACGCAGGTGAACGTCGCCCAGTCGCAGAGTTGGAGAGGCAGGTGCTCCTTGACCGACAGGCCCAGCCGCCAGACATAGAAGAGCAGGATCAGCTCGTTCAGGAGCAGGATGACCGAGAGGCTCCAGACGATCGGCGGGACTCGCCGTTCCCCGCCGCGCGAGCGCACCAGGAGGATGAGCAGCGCCGGGATGGCCAGGGTCAGGAAGAGGACCGCCAGGTGGGCCGGGCCGAAGAGGATGAAGCGGGGAGGGGGGCTCATGGCGTATAGAAGAAGAGGAATGAGCTGCTGTAGTCTATCGGCCTTTGAAGGAGGTCCGCATGGAGCACATCACTCGTCGGCGTTTCATCGGTTGGAGCATGGCCGGAGCGGCCGCCGCGGTTTCGGGGCTCGCCGGGTCCGGTCTCTTTGCCGCGGACGCGGGGGCCGCCCGGTTCAAGGCGCGCCCTGGCAAGCCCACCAAGCCGGCGCAGATCGGGCTGCACGATCTCGGTCTCGCCCAAGGCAAGGACGGTGTGATCTCGGTGCCGCCCGGCTACACCCCGGACAAGCCCGTGCCGCTGATCTTCTTTCTCCACGGCGCCCTCGGCCGCTTCGAGGGCTACAACGTCTTCGCTAAGATGGCCGCCGATCAAGGCATCGCGATGGTAATACCGGACGCCCGCAATGGAACCTGGGATCTCGTCCAGGGCGGTTTCGGGCCGGACATCGCCTTCCTCGAACGCGCCCTGGCGTACACCTTCGACCATGTGGCCATCGATCCGCGGCGCGTCGCCCTGTCCGGGTTTTCGGACGGCGGCAGCTATGCGCTCTCCGTCGGTCTGGCCAACGGCGATCTGTTCACGCACGTGATGGCCTTTTCACCGGGCTTCATGGCTCCGCCGAGCCGCACCGGCAAGCCGCACGTCTTTCTCGCCCATGGCAGACAGGACGAGATCCTGCCGATCTCCGGCTCCCGGGATGGCATCGTGCCGCAGCTGAAGCAATGGGGCTACGACGTGACCTACAGGGAGTTCGACGGCCCCCACGGGCTCAATCTGAGACTCGCCCCCGATGTCTTCCAGTGGATGCTCAGGTAGGGGGCGGTGGACCTCGGGACGCCAGCGGCCAGCTGAGCGTAAAATAGGGCATGCGAAAGACCGAACCGCTTCCGACCCTCCTGATCCTCGCAACCCTTTGCTCTGCCTTGCCGGCCGAGGCCGGGGTGAACTGGTGGACGCCGGTCGGGCCTGAGGGTGGGTACATCTCGTCTCTGGCGGTCGACCGCGCAACCCGGACCGTCTACGCAGGCGCGGGAGGGGGTGTCTTTGTCAGCACGAACGGTGGTGGGGGTTGGGAACGCAGGAGCCGCGGCTTGTCCGGCGGGTCGCCTGTGGCGGCTTCCTCGCTCCCGGTTCCGATCGTCTACGCGGCCGGAGACCAGGATCTCTACCGATCGACCGACGCCGGGGCTTCCTGGACACGCCTGGGCCTCTACGAGCTCGGCTGGAACGGAATCTACTCCCTGGCGGTCGATCCTTCCGACTCCTCGACGGTCTACGTGGGTACGCTCTCCAGCGGAGTCCTCAAGAGCTCCGACGGCGGCGCGAGCTGGAAGCAGGTCTTCAATGAACCCGTTGCCTGCGGGGTCATCTGGTCGCTGGCCATCGCCAAGTCCCCGTCCACGATCTATGCAGGCTGCGACGGCGGCACACAGGCTCCTTTCTTCGAGAGCACGGACGGCGGCGCCACCTGGGCAGCTCAGGGCTCCCTCCTGCCCGACGGCGGCAGGTCCGCTCATCTCGCCCTCGATCCGGACAGGGCCGGCGTTCTCTATCTGTCCGCATACATCTACGTGGACGTGGATGTGGTCTGGATCACCTACAAAAGCACGGACGACGGCAAGACGTGGACCCGCTTGAATGTGGAGGGCGCCCCGGTGCTGGCCGCGTCCTCGGGCCTGGTCGTCGTGGGGAAGCACCGCAGCACCGACGGCGGCAGCACCTGGCAGGAGCTGCCCCTCCCGTTGGTACCGACCTCCCTGGCGTTCGATCCCGCCGATCCGGCCACCTTGTATGCCGGTCTGTTTCCTGGCGTCTACAAGAGCACGGATGCCGGAGCGACCTGGAGCCTGGGGAACCGGGGGCTCTTCGCCTCCTCGATCCAGACTCTGGCGATCGATCCGCAGCAGCCGACTCTGTATGCCTGGGTCCAGGGGCTCGGCTTGCGCAAGGGGGTGGCCGGTGGAACCCGCTGGCGGCGCGCGGACGCCGGCCTGCCGCTCGACGCGATCTTCGGACGCTTCGAGACACCGGCTCTGGCGATCGATCCTGTGGTGACCTCGAACCTGTACCTCGGCTGGAAGAACGGTTTCGCCCGCAGCTCCGACGGCGGAGCGTCCTGGACGGTGACCTCGTACGACCAGTGCCTGTGGATCCGCGGGCTGGCCATCGATCCGCAGGACCCTGGCCGCCTCTACGCCTCGGGATCTCTCAGCGCATGGAGCTGCGCCTCGCCGGAGTCCTACTGCCTGACCTTCCGGAGCGTCGATGCCGGCGCGACCTGGACGTGTGCGTCATCCCCCGACATGGACTACGTGACCGAGATCGCGGTCGATCCCGGCCAGCCGTCGCGGGTCTACGCGGCCACTCTCGGCGAGGGGCTCTGGGTGTCGGCCAACCGCGGGGACACCTGGCGCAAGCTCAAGGGCCTGCGCCGCTTCACCAGCACCTTGACGGCGTTCACCGTGGACCCCACGGATTCGCGGCGCCTGTACGTCGGAGATCTGTACGGCAAGGTTCTCAAGAGCACCGACAGCGGAGCCACGTGGGCCGAGGTGACCCACGGCCTGCCCTCTAACGCGATGATCCGCAAGATCCTCGTCGATCCCGGCCGGCCGCAGACGGTCTATGTCGCCAGTACGCGCGGCGTGTTCATCTCCGGCAACGGCGGGCGCACCTGGTATCCCCTCAACGGAGGGCTGCTCGAGGCGCCCGGGCTGCTCGTCCTGGATCCGAAGAACCCCCGGAAGCTCTACGCCGGCACCTACAGCAACGGCGTCTACGCCCACGAACGCCGCTGAGGTCACCCCCCGCAGGTCGCGAAGGCGTTGGTGTCCTGGACCGGCTTGAAGGCCCGGCCCTGCGGGTTGACGTAGATTTTCGTGTTGTTCTTCAGCTTGTCGGTCACCGTGATCACCGTGCGCACGTTGGTCAGCCCGCCGGCGAAGACCCAGAAGCGGTCGTTCAGGGCGCAACCGTCGAGGACCTTGACCACCGCCTCCACATTGGCCGGGTCGAAGAACCAGAGATAGCCCGTCTGATCGGTGAGCTTGACGACCTTGGCGGCTCCGCTCGTCCCGTCGGGCGTCTCGTAGGTGGCCTGTACGGCGAAACGGCCGTTGTGCAGACAGAGGGTGAAGTCATCCGGAATGCAGCCGTTGCCGAAGAATTCGGCACGGACACCCACGGCCCGCGCCCGGTCCTCGACCTCTTGGAAGCGGGTCCAGTGCGAGCCGCCATCGTCCGAGCCGTAGATCCCGGCTGCCGGCGTGGTCGTGCTCTCGTCGGCGCAGAGGAACATGGACGGATTTGCGATCTGGTTCCAGGAGGCGCCGACGTAGATCGAGCCGGACGTGACCCCGACATCGAGGACGGAGCAGTCATAGCCGAAGAAGGTCGGAGCGGTGCTCGAGATGCCCGTCGCAGACACGGCACGGGAGCCCAGGAGGGTGCCCGGCTGGCCGCCCGGCCCGTTGTCGTCGTAGACCACGAGGTTGTAGGAGAGGCTGGTGGCGCTGGCGTCGCCGGCGATCCAGCAGATGCAGGCGCGGGTCAAGAGCGCCGGAAGCTCCTGCGGCGTGAGCCGCTGGACGATCTGGGAGCTGCTGCCGCTGACGTAGTAGCCGCTCTCGAAGGTGCCGTCATCCACCTGGACCCCGCCGGTGCAGGCGGCTCCAGAGGGCTCGAAGATCACTCCGGGAGCCCGCAGGCTCTGGATTGCGGGGGGGTTGTGGGAGGTCTGGCCGAAGGCCGCCGCCGCGGTGGCGGCGGACAGGAGCGACAGGGCCAGGACTCTCGAAATACTCATTGCTACCATCCTTTTCCAGAATCTGGACGCTCCAGAGTACCAGATGGGAGCGCCTCCGGCCGGAGAAGTCCTGCTCTGGACACTGGAATACCTGGTATACGGACGACAGGGGCAGACCGATGGGGGAGGGGTCGATCCGGGGTAGACTTCTTCCAGATCAATTCGTTCTCGAGAGAGGTCTGCCATGGTCCAACGCGACTCCCGTTGGCGCGGGCTCGCAGCCCTTGTGGCGCTGTCCGCGCTCCTGTTCCAGGTCTCCTGCTCGGTCAATCCGGCGACCGGCAAGCAGCAGCTCGCCTTCTACAACGAGGCGGAAGAGATCCAGCTCGGCAAGGAGTCCGACGAGGAGATCGTCGCCTCCGTGGGGCTCTACGACGACCCCGAGCTGCAGGCCTATGTCGAGTCTCTCGGCAAGGAGCTGGCCGCCCGTTCCGAGCGCCCCAATCTGCCGTGGAGCTTCAAGGTGGTGGACGATCCGGCGGTCAACGCCTTCGCCCTGCCCGGCGGTTACGTCTACGTCACCCGCGGGCTCCTCACCCACATGGAGTCCGAGGCCGAGCTCTCGGCGGTGCTGGGGCATGAGATCGGGCACGTGGCGGCGCGCCACAGCGTCAACCAGGCCAGCAAAGAGCTGCTCGCCGTCCTCGGTCTCGGCCTCATCTCGCTGCTCGACGACGACCTGGCGAAGGTGGCGGGGGCCGCGAGCCTCGGCCTCGGTGTCCTCTTCCTCAAGTACAGCCGCGACGACGAGCGCCAGGCCGACGACCTCGGGCTGCGCTACATGACGCGCGCCGGCTATGACCCGCGGCAGATGCCCGAGGTGTTCACCGTGCTCCAGGGGGTGGAGACGGTCGAGGGAGCGGGCCGGCTGCCCAACTGGCTGTCGACCCATCCGGACCCCGGAGCGCGCCACGACCGCATCGAGAAGGAGGTGGCAGAGCTGCAAGGCGACTTCTCGACGGCGACGGTCAATCGGGACGGCTACCTCCGCCAGCTCGACGGCATGGTCTTCGGCGAGAACCCGCGCGAAGGCTTCTTCGAAGGGAACGCCTTCGTGCACCCCGACATGCGCTTCCGTTTCGAGTTCCCCGAAGGGTGGGAGACGAGCAACGAGAAGACCTCCGTGTCGGCGGCTTCTCCCTCCGAGGACGCCGTCCTGCAGGTCTCCTTGTCCAAGGAGGAGACGCCGGAGGCCGCCGCCGAGGCCTTTTTCGGAGAGGACGGCTTGAGCCAGGGGGATGTCTGGGACAAGGGGATCCACGGCTTGCCGGCCGCCTGGAGCCGCTTCGAGTACGCGGACAGCGAGTCCAAGCTGAGCGGCACCGTGGCCTTCGTGAAGCACGACGGAAACGTCTTCCAGCTTCTGGCCCTCTCGACCGAGGAGCAGTGGAAGAGCAACCGGAAACCCCTGGAAACCGCGCTGGCCAGCTTCTCGCGCCTGGACGATCCGAAGGCCCTGAACGTCAAGCCGCGTCATCTGCGCCTGGTGAAGCTGCAGAAGGAGATGACTCTGGAGGACTTCGACAGGAAGTACCCCTCGGTCGTGAAGATGAACCTCCTCGCCCTGATCAACCATGTCCAGCCCGGGGAAAGTCTCGCCGCCGGGACGTTGGTCAAGCGCGTGGTGGAGGGGGGTTCCTGAGCGCTCTCCCAGCGCTGGAGAGAGCTCCTCCGTATACCGGCAGGAGGAACCCTCTTGTGAAAGCCTTCTCGCTCGTTCTCGTCTTTCTTTCTCTTGTCGCCGGGCGGCTCGCCGCGCTCCCTGCCGACGACGGCTGGGTGCCGTTGGGACCTCCCGGCGGAGATGTCATCCAGCTCGTCGTCCATCCACGGAATCCGCAGCTCCTCTGGGCCGTCACTCCCTATGGCATGTACAGGAGCACCGATGGCGGCGCTTCGTGGCACGAGGGGCTGCGGGAGGTCAAGACTCTGGCGGTCGCGCCCAGCGATCCCGATACCGTCTATGCCCTGACCGGTGTCATTCCGGTCCGCGTCAACCGGAGCTCCGACGGCGGGCGGACCTGGACGGTCGCGCTGCCGTGCGGCGGCCAGCCGCCTCCCTGCTGCGGGTGCGTCCCGCTCACCTCTTCCCGGGAGATCGTGGTCGACCCGCGGAATCCGCAGACTGTCTTCGCCGCGTCGAGCCGCGGCGTGTTCAAGAGCGTCGACGGGGGCGCGAAGTGGCGCCAGGTCGACGACAGCTTCGGCGCGGTCGCCACGATGGTCTTCCACCCCCAGAATCCGAGCATCGTCTACGCCGGCTCCAGCTCCGGGGTTTTCAGGAGCACGGATGGCGGCGATTCGTGGATGCCGTGGAGCCGCGGCCTGACGACGACTGTCGCTCACCTCGCGATCGATCCGCGGAATCCCAGCCGGATGTGGGTGGCCAGCTCCTTCGACGGTCTCTTCCAGAGCACGGACGGAGGTGTCCGCTGGAAGCAGGTCCGGTCGATCCTCGGCAACAGCACGGTGAGCGTCGTGGCGGTGTCGCACGCGCCCGGGGCGGCTCTCCCGGTCGTCTGGGCGGGGAACATCTTCACGATGTACCGCAGCCTGGATGGCGGCGCCACCTGGACCGCCGTGCTGCCGAACCGGCAGGTCACGGTGATTGCCACGCACCCCAGCCGGCCGGACGTCGTCTGGGCCGGCACCCAGCGGAGCACCCGGCGATTCACTCCCGGCATCTACAAGAGCGTGAACCGCGGCGCGACATGGAGCCCGTCGAGCGCGGGCATCTTCGACCTGTGCGCCATGTCGCTTGACTTCGATCCGGGCACCCCCGGTGTCCTCTGGACCACCTGTTCCGGGGTGTATCACAGCGCCGACGGCGGCGCCACCTGGACGGAGAGGAGCGGCAATCTCCCGGCCTTCGGCAATTTCTTCGTCGACGAGCTGCGGGTCGATCCCGAAGATCCGCAGACCCTCTGGGCCGGCACGAACCGCGGCGTCTATGTATCGGAGGATGGAGGCGCCACCTGGGAGGCGCGCCGCGACGGGCTCCACGTTCCCGGCGCGCCCGTGCCGTTCGCCCAGGTGATCACTCTGCGGATCGCGCCGTCCAATCCCGCCGTGGCCTACGCGGCAGACTACGCGAGGCTCTTCCGGACGGTCGACGCGGGACGGCACTGGACGCTCCTCCCGAGCCTGCCGCCCCTCTCCTTCCGGTTGGTGGACGTGCTGGTCGATCCGCGCGATCCGGACGTGGTCTTCGTCGCCGGGGGAGAGGTTCTGGTCAGCCGCGACGGCGGCGCCTCCTGGGACAAGGTGCCGGTGGGGAACGGAACCTCGATCTTCCGGGCGTTGGCGGCCGATCCGCGGGACCCTGACGTGCTCTACGCCGGAGGCGAGGAGGGGGTCTTCCGGAGCACCGACGGCGGCCATGCCTGGCAGCTCGTCGCGGCGATTCCGATCACCTGGCAGGGCGATCTCGCGGTGAGCCCCGCGGGCGGGGTCTGGGCCGGGGACATCGGCGGGATCTACTTCAGCCCCGACGGCGTCACGGGCTGGACCCGCGTACCGGGGATCGAGCCGTACACCCTCTTCCTCGAAGCCGATCCGCACGATCCGTCCACCGTCTTCGCCGGTACCTCCGCGGCCATTCCCGGCGGCTATTTCAACGGCCTCTTCCGGCACACAGGAGACTGAGCCATGCACCCGCGGGCTTCGAGCCGCATCGCCGTCCTGGCGCTCCTCGCGTTCGTTCCGTCCGCCCGATCCGTCCTGGCCCAGCCGGCCGGCGAGGTCTGGGTCCGGGAAGCACCGCTCGGCGGGGTGGTCACCGCTCTGGTGGCCAGCCCGCGCAATCCCAACCTGCTTTTCGCCGGGACGGACGGCGGCGGCGTCTTCCGCGGCACCGTCTCGAGCGGCGGGACGGTCTGGTCTCCTCTGGCCTCCGGGCTCGGTGTGGGGCAGATCCGGGCTCTGGCCCTCGCGCCGTCGGCTCCCGACGTCCTCTATGCCTCGGTTGGGGAGATCCCCACGGCGGGCGGCATCTGGAAGAGCGTCGACCGCGGGGTCACTTGGACCCCGGTCCGGCGCGGCCTCCCGCCTCCTCCTCCCTTCTGCGGCTGCGGCTCGCTGCTGCCGGTCAAGGCCCTCGCCGTCCATCCCCGGAATCCGGACGTCGTCTACGCCGGAGTCGAGGGCGGCGGGGTGTACAAGACCGTCGATGGTGGCGGGCGGTGGTTCCCGATCGGGCAGGGGATCCTCGGATTGACCTACGTCCAGTCGCTGGTCATCGACCCGGTCGTGCCGTCGACCCTCTATGCCGGCACGCGCGTCGGCCTCTACAAGAGCACGAGCTCCGGTGCCTCCTGGACGTACCTGGGCACTGCGCTGCGCCGGCGGACGGTGTCCTCTCTCGTCCTCGATCCGGAAGACCGGAACGTGATCTTTGCGGGGACCCTGGCCGGCGTCTTCCGCAGCCGGGATGCCGGGCTCCATTGGCGGATCGCGAGCGCCATGCCGCCGGTCCTGTCGCTCGCGGCGGTGGCGGGGAAGGGCGGCGCGGCTTCGACGATCTGGGCGGGAACCCGGTTCGGGACCTGGCGCAGCACCGACGGCGGCGAGACGTGGCAGCCGACCGGCAGCGGCCTGCGCAATCTCCCGGTCGGTGCGCTCGCCGTCTCCCCGGCGCAGCCGCGCGTGGTCTGGGCCGGGACGGGGAACGTGGACGTCTATGGACAGGGCATCTTCCGCAGCGTCGACGCCGGAGTCACCTGGCGGGTCGCCAACCGGGGGCTCACCGCGGCCAGGATCACCTCTCTCGGGGTCTCACCGGACCCCGGGGCCGTGCTGGGGACCGACGGCGCCGGCGTCTTCTTCGAGGAGGCCTCCGGCTGGGTGGCACACAACCGCGGGCTCGGCACGATGCGCGTCTTCTCCGTGGCCCGCGATCCGGTGGACCCCGAGGTCGTCTACGCGGGCACAGAGCACGGCCTGTTCAAGACCGTGAACGGTGGCCAGGTCTGGAAGCCCCGGAACGCCGGCCTGCCCGTGGCCCCCTTGGGCGTGGTCCCCGTGCGCGGCCTCGCGGTCGATCCGTCGGCGCCGGACGTCGTCTATGCCGCCACCACTCAAGGGCTTTTCAAGAGCACCGACGGCGCTGCGACCTGGACGCAGCTTCCGGCCGGGTTCATCCGGGCCGACCATATCGTGCTCGATCCCGGAGATCCCCGGGTGATCTACGCGACCTCCAGGAACATCCTGCGCAGCACCGACGGCGGCGCCACCTGGACGGAGCTGCCCGTGCCGGCTGGCGAATCCATTCTGACGGTGGCGGTCGATCCGGCCGATGGAGACCACCTGCTCGCCGGAAGCGAGAGCGGGGTCCTGCAGAGCGGCGACGGTGGAGAGACCTGGGAGAAAGCCTCGCAGCTCCCCGTGTTGGCCGTCGAGGCTCTCGCGGTCGGCCCCTCCCCGGAGGAGGTCTGGGCCGGCACGCCGCTGGGTCTCTACCGCAGCGCCGACGGCGGCGTCACCTGGAGCCTCGTGCCGGAGACCCGCGGAGCGATCGTCTCCGCTCTGGCCGTGGACGTTCCCGGCCTGGGCTCCGTGGTCGCCGCCACGCTCGGGGCGGGGCTGTTCGAGCGGAAGCTGGGAGAGTGAGGAGGGGCTTCCGACCGTCAGACGGCGCTCTTGTGCTCCAGTACGTAGCGCCAGGGGAACGGCGGCTCGTGGAAGCGCTGAAGGCGGAAAGCCCGTTCGAGGCAGGGAGAGCGCCGCCAACCGTCCGTGTCGGGAGGGACGGTTACGTAAGCTCCCTCCTGGAGGGTGAGGAGGTCGAAACGGACATCTGCCTTACGCGCATCCAGGAGCCAGAGCTCGCGCACCCCCGCGCGAGCGTAAAACGGCGGCAGCCGATCGAGATCTTTTCCAACAGAGCTGTCGCTGACGATCTCGACGATCAGATCGACCGCCCCCTCGAAGGCGAGAATGCGATCCTGGCGTTTGCGCCGGGTCGATGGGACGAGCCGGACGCGCCCGCTCTCGATGGATTCCCGGAAGACGGCGATAACATCCGGCTCGGTAGTGGCTCGAGCGAACGGCGATTTGAACCGCGATCGGTCCGACTGCACATCCCCTTGGCTGGTTCTCTTCACCAGCTCGACCAGCACTGCCACGATCTCGACCTTCAATGCGCCATGTGTATACAGATCCTCCGGGCTCATGTCGGCTTCAATCTCCCCTCCCAGGAAGTCGATGCGCCCGGACTCTGGGAACTCGTCGGACTCGACCCAGCGCCAGAAGCCCTCGAAGGTGTGGGCGTCCGCCGGAATGACGAGACTCAGGTCGTCCCAACCTGTATCCACATCGATTTCCCCACCCAAGAAGTCGATGCGAGCTGTCTCGGGAAACTCGTCTGACTCCAGCCAGCGCTGAAATCCATCATAGGTGTGGGCGTCCGCCGGAATTCTGAAGACCAGCTCGTTCTCCATGAGGAGAAGATCGTGTCGTCGAGCCATGTCCTGGATTCTACTCCTTCGCGCCCTTCAGGCTCAACACCTGGAAGAGTTCCTCCGCCACCTCGGCGGCGTTACTCCTCTTCTCCCTCCCGCAACCGCCGCGGCGCGCGCCCGGCCTGGCGCAGGGCGCGCGCGAGCAGGAACTCGATCTGCGCGTTGACGCTGCGCATCTCGTCGTCCGCCCAGCGCCGGAGAGCCTCGTAGATCTCCGGGTCCAGGCGCAGCGGGTAGTTCTTCCGGTTCGCCAAGGCTCTAGTGGTAGAGGCTGCCCGCGTTGAGCACCGGCTGCGGGTGGCGGTCGCCGCAGAGCACCACCAGCAGGTTCGTCACCATGGCCGCCCGGCGCTCGTCGTCGAGCTCGACGACCTTCTTCGCCGACAGCATCTCCAGGGCGTGCTCGACCATCCCGACCGCGCCCTCCACGATCTTGGCGCGGGCGGCGACCACGGCGCTGGCCTGTTGGCGCTGCAGCATGGCCGCCGCGATCTCGGGCGCATAGGCGAGGTGGCTGATCCGCGCCTCCACCACGTGTACCCCGGCCTGGGCGAGACGCTCCTGGATCTCGTTGCGGATGAACCCTGAGATCTCGGGCGTGTGGCTCGACAGGGCCATCTGCAAAAGGGGAAGAGGGCGGACCGGGGGATCAGGCGACGCTCTTGTGCTCGAGCACATAGCGCCAGGTGGACATCCGCGTGCGGTGGCGGACCAGGCGGAAGAGCTCTCCGAGGACCGGAGAGAGCGTCCACCCTTCGGTGTCTGGTGGGATCGAGACATAGCGCCCGTCTTGAAGAGCATGGATCTGGAACTTGAGACGGCCTCCCCGCGCATCGACCAGCCAGAGCTCCGGGATGCCCGAGGCTGCGTACTCGCGGGGGAGCGCTTTCGTGTCTTTCTGGACCGAGCTCGGGCTGATGATCTCGACGACCACGTCGGGAGCCCCCTCGACCGCAACCACGCGCTCGGGATCTCCATCCGCCGGGGGGACACGCCGCAACTGGCCGCTCTCGAAGGTCCCCCAGAGCGCAACCACCACGTCCGGTTCTACCGCCAGACCGGTAGGGGTGTGCTTGACCAGCGTCCTGTCGCTGTAGACCTCTCCCCGATCCTGGTGTGACACCAGGACCTGGAGCGTTGTGGAAATCGCAACTTTGACGACACTGTGGCTCCCCACGTCCTCCGGGCTCATGTCCGCGTAGATCTCCCCCGCTAAAAAGTCGATGCGCCCGGTCTCGGGGAACTCGTCGGACTCGAGCCAGCGCAGGAAGCCCTCGAACGTATAGGCGTCCGCCGGGATCCGGAGGCTCTCCGTGTTCTCCTCGTACGTCATCTCGTGTCGTCGGGCCATGCCCAGGATTCTACTCCTTCGCACCCTTCAGGCTCAACACCTGGAAGAACTCCTCCGCCACCTCGGCGGCGTTGCCCACCAGGGCTCCGGCTCCTTCCTCGGGGAGCCAGTCGGCGGGGAGGTGGTGGCGGTAGGGGGAATAGAGGAAGCGCTGGTCGAAGAGCGCGATGACGCCGGTATCCTGCGGCGAGCGGATCAGACGCCCGGCCGCCTGCACCACCCGTGTCATGCCCGGCACCACGAACGAGTACTCGAAGCCCTTCTCGAAGCGCTCCTGGTAGTAATCCTTGAGGAGCTGCTGATCGAGCGTCAGCGCCGGCAGGCAGGGGCTCACGACAGCCACCGCCTTGAGCACCTCGCCGGGATAGTCGACTCCCTCGGCGAACACGCCGCCCGCGACCGCGACCAGCAGGATGTCCCCGAAGATCGCGGAGCGTAGGGCCTGGAGGATCATCTCCCGCTCCTTCTCGCTGTCCGCCTGCTTCTGGACCAGCACCCGCTTGTTGCGGAGACGCAGCCGCCCGGTCACCTCGGACAGGAACTGGTAGCTCGGGAAGAGCGCCAGGCAGTTGCCCGGCACCGCGTCGGCGAAGCTCCCCAGCCGCTCGGCGATGCGGTCGTAGTTCGCCGGCCGCTGCTTGAAGGTCGTCTCGACGCTCGGATCGATCACCACCCGGCGGTTCTCCGGCGGGAACGGGTTGGGGATCTCGACGAACGCCGTGCGCCCGGCCTCGAAGCCGAGGAGGCCGGTGTAGAACTCCGGCGGCGAGAGCGTGGCCGACAGGCCGATGGCTGCGTGGGTGCGCTCGAGGACCGCGCCCAGGAAGCGGCTCGGGTCCTTGCACAGGATCTTGAGCCGCGCTTCCCCCCGCCGCACCTCGGCGCAGTGGCTGAAGGCGTCGTCCGAGACGGCCAGACCGTTCAAGAACCGCAGGAAGTCGAAGTACAGGGCGACGAACGGATCGTCCGGCCGGAAGGTGTGGGTCTCCCGCTGGTATTCCAGATAGTCGACGAAGGCGGCGTCGAGCTCCGGGCGCAGGCGCCAGAAATGGTCTTCGGGGAGCGGATGCTCCACCGCTCGGTCCCCCGGCGGCCCTTCTTCGAGAGCGTCGGAGACCGTCTCCTCGATCATCCGGGCGAGGCGCAGGCAGAGGGTCTCGATCCGGAAGTGGATCGGGCTCCCCCCGTGCCGCATCCCCTCGGCCGCCCGGAAGGCGGCGGCGGCCGAGAGCTCCGGGCTGTAGTAGCCCCGCCCGCGGTCGACCAGGTTGTGCACCTCGTCGATCACCAGGATGGTGTCGGCCAGGTCCTGGTCGGGCGCGAAGTCGGTCAGCGCGACGTAGGGGTCGAAGGCGTAGTTGTAGTCGCAGATCACCACCTGCACCCGGCCGGCGAGCTCCAGGCTGACCTCGAACGGGCAGACCTGCGTCGCCTGGGAGGCCGCGAAGATGTCGTCCGGCTCGAGGGACGGGAAGCTGTCGCAGAGCCGCGAGAGGAGCCCCGAGGTCATCAGCTTGAGGCTGTAGTCCTTGGCGAAGCGGCAGTACTCCTCGTGGCAGAGGATCTGGTCGTTGGCGCACATCTTGGACTTGGCGCGCAGGCGCAACGACCGGAAAGCCTGCTCCTGGTTGAGCAGGCGGACGACCGCGGTGGCCATCTCCTGCTGGGTCGTCTTGGCGGTGAGCACGAACAGCCGCTTATCGTGGGCCAAGGCGTATTTGAGCGCCGGGAACAGGGCGGCCACGGTCTTGCCGATGCCGGTGGTGGCCTGGAGGAGGAGGTGCTCGCGGTTCGCGACGGCGGTCTCGACCGCCGCCAGGATGAGGTCCTGCCCCGCCCGCACCTCGCCGTAGGGGAAGACCATGCGCTCCGCCGCCTCCTGCCGCTCACGCCTGCGCTGGCGCTCGGCCTCCCAGGCATAGAGGAGGGCATTCAGGCGCCGGCGGACCGCGACCTCGATCGCGTCCGGATCGACGGCCAGGGCCTCGCGCTCGGTCGCCTCGCTGCCGATGGCGATGAGAATGAGCTCGGCGCGGACCGGTGTCCCCGGGGTACTACCCTCGGCGCGGGCGAGCATCCAGGCATAGAGGATCGCCTGGCGCTGGTACATCTCGCGGACCGCCGGGGGAAGGACGCCGCCGCGGCGGACCGACTTGATCTCCTCGACGACCAGGCTCCCATCCGGCTCCTTGCGGAGACCGTCAATCCTGCCGTGGACCCGCACCTGCCACCCGCGGTGGTCGAACGCCCAGCGGACCACCACCTCGCGCCGGTAGGTGGGATCGGCCTCCAGCGCCTGCTCCTGATACCGGCCGTGGATCGCCTGACCGAGCCACATCCGCTCATAGCCGCCGCGGTTCGCAAACCCCAGGCTGCGCGCCGGGGTGGCGTCGAGAAGGTCTGCGACCGACAGGTCCAGGGTGAGGCTCTCAGGGTCGAAGCGCGGCGCCATCGGCCTAAGTATAAGGGGCGCGGGGGAGATCTTCTCCCTTGTTTGCGCCCTGCCAAGGACTCAAAGGACCAAAAGGACCCAAGGGACGGCCACGGACATCACAGCCCCGCCGCCTCGAGCGCCCGGCACGCGCTTCCTCGGCAGGTGCTGAGAGCGTGGACCCTTTCGGTCAGCCGGCGCAGCCGGCCGGCGGTCAGGCTTCGGGACCGGTTCTCCAGCTCGTAGGGATCCTTGACCAGATCGTAGAGCTCCCGCTCTCCCGTCCCGTACTCCACGAACTTCTCGGTGGCGGTGCGCAGGCCGAGGTGGGTGACGTGCTCTTCTCCTTCCGGGGCGTCCGGCGGCTCGAGGATGCTGTCATCCTCCTCCTGCACGGTGTCGAAATGGTATTGCTCCAGAAAGACCATCTGCCGCCAATCGGCCGGTGGCTTCTGGGGCGTGCGGAGGAGGGGGACGAAGGAGCGTCCGTCGGGGCTCACCGGCAGCCGGGCCCTCCCAAGCTGGGCGAAGGTCGGCGCCAGATCGACGCTCTCGACGAAGGCGTCGACCCGCGAGCCGGCCGGCACTCCCGGGCCGCGCACCACGAGCGGCACGTGGACATCCTCTTCATAGGCGGTGTACTTGCCGGCCCAGATGCGGTGCTGGCCCATGTGGAAGCCGTTGTCCGAGGTGAAGACGATGTAGGTGTTGTTGAGCCGGCCCGTTCTCTCCAGGGTGGCCACCAAGCCGGCGATGAGGGCGTCGACCGCTTGCAGACTTTGCAGGCGATGGCGGTAGAGGGTGTCCATCATCCGCATCTGCTTGGCGGTCAGCAGCGGCCGGCCGCGCACCGCCTTCGGCTTGTCGTGCACGTCGGCCTCGTTGTAGGACGGCGTGCGCGGCGCCTGGACGCCGGGGAAGAGCGCCGCGTCCCGGGGCGCCGGAGGGCAGGGCTTGTGGGCTGCGTAGGGCGCTATATAGAGGAAGAAGGGAACGCCGTCCGCGGCGGCCTCGGTCACGAAGTCGGTGGCCTTTTGCGCCAGGACGTCGGTGAGATAGTCCGCCGGCTCTTTCCCGTGCGCGACCAGCGTGCCGTTTTCGTTCAGCGTGTAGTTGTACTGGCCGTACGGGTTGCCGGCCGCCGGCACGACCCACTCGCTCCAGCCGGGCGGCACGTGCGTCCGGTTGGCGGGGTCCGGATAGACGTTGAGATACTTGCCCATCAACGCCGTGCGGTAGCCGGCCCGCTGCAGGGCGACGCCGAGGGTCGCCTCTTCGTGCCCCAGCGCCTGGAAGCGGGGAAAGCCGCCGTCCGGGGGAAAGTTCGTATAGACCTGCAGATTGTGCGTGTACCGTCCGGTCAGGATCGTCGCGCGCGATGGGCAGCAGAGGGAGAGCGGGACGAACGCATTGGAGAAGACCGTGCCCTGATCGATCAGGAGCTCGCGAAGGTGCGGCATGGCGTCGAGCGAGCCGAGGAGCAGGTCCTGGTCATCAGTGAGAATGAAGACGATGTTGGGCCGCGGCTGCGCCTTGGGACTGGCATCGCCCTGCGGCGCGAGCCCTGCCATGAGAAGGCCGGCCGCGAGAAGCGCCGCGAGGGCGAGAAGAAGGCGATGACCTGATCTCATGGCTCTACGAATCTCCCGGAGTGTATACGGCTCCGGTCCCGGAGCCGCCTGCCGCAGAGAAAGAACCCCTTCCCCGCAGGGAAGGGGCGTAAGGAAAGGGAGAGAGGATGAGAGTGAGGGACTCTCAGAGCTTCTTGTTCGGATCTCTGTACGTGCCCTCGGTGGCGCCGGCGCCGGTGGTCATGTCGGTGGCGGTGGGCACGGTCATGGTGTTGGAGCCCGCGGGATAGGTTCCGCCGGCGGTGACGCCCGTCCCGGTGCCGAGCGACGTCCCCGATGTCCCGAGAGTCGTCCCGGCCGCCGGAGAGTAGTTTCCGGTGGCGCGATGGGTGGCGCGGTCCCAGGCGTCGCGGACGGCGTCCTTCACCTCGCCCCACTTCGAGCGGGTGCTGTGGCGGTCCCAGTTGGTCTGCAGGTCGTTCTCGACGTCGTTCCACTGCCGGCCCTGGTAGTACGTGGCGGACTCAGAGCCGTACCGGTAGGCCGGACGGAGGTCCTCATACTTGCGCCCGCTGGCGTACGGACGGCTGGAGTAGTTGTCCCGCCAGTAGCGGTCCTCGTCGTCGTTCCAGCGGTTGGTCGCCCGGTTCCAGGAGTCCTTGACCGCGTCCTTCGCCTCGTTCCAGGCGAGCTTGGTATTGCCCTTGGCCTTGTCCCAGCCGCGCTCCAGAGCGTTCTCGTGCTGCTCCCAGCTCCCCTCGCGCCCGTGCAGCCGGCCGGACTCCCAGCCGTAGCGGTAGGCCGGCGCGAGATCCTCGTACCTCTTGTTCTGCGAGTACGGACGGGTCTTGTAACTCTCGCGCCAATAGGGCTCTTCCTCGGTGTTGTAGCGGTAGCGGTTGTCGACCCGGTTCCAGGCGTCGTAGGTCGCCGGCTTGGCGGCGTTCCAGTCCAGGTTGGTGGAAGTTCCCTGCCGCTGGCTCCAATCGCGCTGGAGATCGCTCTCGGCGTCGTGCCAGTCGCGGTCGGCGTAGCGGGTGCGGGACTCCCAGCCATAGCGGTAGGCCGGGCGCAGATCCTCGTAGTGGTGGCCCTTGGCATAGGGCCGGTCCTTGTAGGCGCCACTCCAGAAGGTATCCTCCTCGGTCGGATTGACCGACTCGGCGAGCCCCTTGCCGGCGAAGCCGCCGGTCAATCCGCCCACGGCCGCGCCGATGATGGCGCCGACCGGGCCTCCCACCGCTCCGCCGATCACCGCGCCGACCGTGCCGCCGGTCGCCGCGCCGACTCCGGTTCCCACCGGGTGGGAGCCGGGCTCGCCGGTCAACGGATCGGGGTTGGCGTCGTGGAGGTCGGCTTCGAGGGTGCCGGTCCGGGTTGTCGTGGTGTCTGTCGTGCTGATCGGTCGGTTCTTTTCATCTGCCATGTGAGTGACCTCCCTTGCGTTGTGGACGAAAAGATCTCAGACGGCCCCATGGCCCCCTTTCGCTTCATGAAGAGGTGCAAAGTCGGGGCCAGGAGAGGGGCCGGGGGTGAGGGCCCGCGTGCCGCAAATAGCCCCCTCCATGCCGCAAATTGACCTCTTCACAGCTCCATAAAACGACTCCACGCCGCAAATCAGGAGGGGAGGACCAGGGAAAGACGTGAGGACCCCCTGGTGTTACAATCCCGCCGCTTTGAAGATCCCAGGAGATCCCATGCTTCGCCGTGTCCTCGCGCCCCTCGCTCTCCTCGCCTTCTGGGCCGCCGTTCCGGCCTCTGCGGCCGACGACGATCTCACCGAGCTGGTCACCCGCCTGGCCAAGATCGGCTCGTGCGGGTCGCCCAGCTTCTCTCCCGATGCGAAGCGCCTGGCGGTGATCTGCAACTTGAGCGGGCTGCCCCAGGTGTGGACCGTCCCCGTCGAGGGCGGCTGGCCCACCCAGGTCACGGCTCTCGACGATCAGGTCACCGGCGTCGCCTGGTCGCCCACCGACCCGGACGTGCTGGCCTTCTCCCTCGCTCCGGGCGGCGGTCTCAACGAGCAGGTCTATGTGGTGCGGCCGAACGGGCTTTCCCTCCAGAGGATCACCGAGGGGGGGAAGATCAACAACCGGCTGTACGGCTGGACTCCGGACGGCAAGTACCTGCGCCTCGGCTCGAACCGGGGCAACCCGGGCTCGATCGATTCCTACATCTTTCATCTCGGCCTCGGCCATCTCCGTCTCGCCGCGGTCAACCAGGGGAGTGGCTCGTTCGAGGACGTGAGCGAGGACGGCCGGTGGGGTTTGGTGCAGCGCGTCAAGAGCCGCGGCGATGCCAACGTCTCTCTCATCGGTCTCCGGCAGCGCGCCGACGTCCTGCTGACTCTCCACCAGCCGCCGGGGAGCTTCGGCCATCCGCGCTTCTCTCCCGACGGCCGGACCGTCTATCTCCTCTCCGACCAGGACCGCGACCGCGTGGCCCTGGCGCGGGTGCGCCTCGCGGCCCGGTCCGGGTCCCGGGAGGAGCGCGAGGAGGCGGAGAAGGGAGAGGGGGAGGAAGAGGAGGAGCGCGAGGAGCGCGCGGCCGGCGAGGAGGCTCCGGTCTTCTGGAAGGTCGAGCCCCAGGAGGTGATCGCCGGCCGGAATGACGCCGATCTGAGCACTTTCGCGCTCACCGAGGACGGCAAGACCGCCGCCCTGCTCTGGAACGTGGCGGGAGAGTCGCGGCTCTCCTTCCTCGAACTCGCAACCCTCAAGGAGACACCCGGGCCCGCTCTCCCCGGCGCTCTCGCCAGCGGTCTGGAATTCTCCAAAGACGGCCGGCTCCTCGCCATGACTGTGTCGGGCTCGAACCTCCCGGCGGACGTCTGGGTGGTCGACCGGCCCTCCGGTGCTCTCCGGCAGGTCACGTTCAGCCCGCACGCCGGCATCCTCCTGGAAGCCCTGGTGGCGCCGAAGCTGGTGACGTTCAAGGCGCACGACGGCCTCGAGCTCTCCGGCTGGCTCTACCGGCTTCCAGGTGAGGCTGGTGTCAAGGCGGGTCCGGTGGTGGTCAGCTTCCACGGTGGGCCCGAAGCCCAGGAGCGCCCGAGCTTCAACGCCACCTACCAGGCTCTGCTGGCGCGCGGGATCTCGGTCTTCGCTCCGAACGTGCGCGGCTCGTCGGGCTTCGGCAAGCGGTTCGTCAACCTGGACAACGGCGAGAAGCGCGTCGATGCGATCAAGGACATCGAGGACTGCGTCGGCTTCCTGGTCGGCCAGGGGATCGCCGATCCAAAGCGCGTCGGCATCATGGGGGGATCCTACGGCGGTTACATGACCATGGTGGGGCTCACCGAATATCCCGAGCTCTTCGCCGCCGGCGCGGATCTGTACGGCATGATCAACTTCGAAACCTTCTTCTCCCACACCGAGCCCTGGATGGCCGCCATCTCGACCAGCGAGTACGGCGACCCGGCGACCCAGAAGGAGCTGCTCCAGCGCCTGTCGCCGATCCACAAGGTCGACCGCATCCAGACCCCCACCATCGTCCTCCACGGCGCCAACGACACCAACGTCCCGGTGGTCGAGGCCGAGCAGACGGTCGAGAGCCTCAAGAAGCGGGGCATCCCCGTCGAGTACGTCCTCTTCCTGGACGAAGGGCACGGTTTTCGCAAAACGCCCAACAAGGTCCGTTCGACCGTGGCGGTCGTCGAGTGGTTCGAAAAATACTTGAAGGATGCTGGAGGAAAGTGAGTGCCCGGTAGGAAGAGCCTGATCCTTCTGATCCTGTCCGTCCTGCTGGTCTCTCTGGGACCGGCTCCGTCTGCGTCTCCGCAACCGGGCGAGCTCGTGGCCCCTTCCTCCGCTCTGGAGCTGGCGCTGCAGGCGGAGGTGGGACGGACGCAGCACGTCTCGGCGGAGCTCGGGGTGCACATCATCGAGCTCGACAGCGGCGAGACGGTCTACGCTCTCCATCCCGACGAGCCGCGGGTCATCGCGTCCAACAGCAAGCTGTTCACGACGGCGGCGGCGCTGGACGCCTTCGGGCCGGGGCATTTCTTCGAGACCCGGTTCCTGCTGCGCGGCAAGGTCGTCAACGGCGTGCTGGAGGGGGACCTCGGCGTGGTGGGCGGAGGGGATCCGCACATCTCGGGGCGGGACTACAACGGCGACTCCTACGCGCCGTTCCGCCCGTGGGCTCAGGCCCTGCGCGAGCGCGGCATCAACCGGGTGACCGGGGACATCTACCTGGCGCACGGCCTCTTCTCGCCTCCGGACATCCATCCGGACTGGCCGCGGGACCAGCTGACCCGCTGGTACGAGGCGCCGGTCGGCGCCCTGTCGTTCAGCGACGATTGCATCCTGGTGCGGGTCTGGCCGTCGCCGTCCGGCGGGAGGCCGCGGGTCGAGCTGGTGCCGGACGTGCCCGTCCTGCGGATCGAGAACACCGCGCGGACCATCGCGAGCCGCAAGGGGCAGCAGGTGATCATCGCCCGCGCCGGGGACACGCTGGTCGTGCGCGGCGCGATCGGGAAGAATTCGGGACCGGTGGAGACCTGGGTGACGATCCCCGATCCGGTGCGCTATTTCGGCGAAGGGCTCAAGGCCGCCCTGGGCGAGGGCGGGGTCGCGGTGGGGGGACACCTGCGGTCGGTCGACGAGCTCCCCGGAGCCATCTGGGAACGGGTCGCGGTCCACAGGAGCGACCTGGTGTCGATCATCCAGGTGACCAACAAGCACAGCCAGAACTTCTACGCCGAGACCCTGGCCAAGGATCTCGGAGCTCTGCGCTGCGGCCGTGGGACCTGGCCGGACGGCGTGCGGGCGATCGGCGAGTTCCTGCGCGGGATCGGCGTGCCGCCGGAGTCCTTCTCGATGTCCGACGGCTCGGGGATGAGCCGCGCCAACCGCTTCGCGCCCCGCGCCGTGACCACTCTCCTGCGCCACATGTTCTTCCATCCCGCGGGGCGCGAGTTCGCCCAATCGCTGCCGTACTCGGGCGAGGACCTGGGCTCGTGGAAGCGTCGCATGGCGGCCCCTCCCTACCTCGGCAACGTGCTCGCCAAGACCGGCACGCTGGACGGGGTCTCGGCGCTCTCGGGCTACGCCAAGGCGGTCTCGGGCAAGTCCTACGCCTTCTCGATCCTCTGCAACCGCAACAGCGGCAACGCCCGGGCGGCCGAGGACCGGATCGTGATGACGCTCATCGACAACGGGTAGACCCTCACCCCCGGCCCCCATCGGACGGATCAGAACGATCGGATCGATCCGTCCGATTGGGATATCCTTGACACCAGCAAGAGGAGAACAGGCCTTGATCACGTCCGAGGTGCGCCCCGTCAACTACAAGGGGTTGATGAAGAAGGTGGAGCAGGTGGTCGCGGCCATGGAGCGCGCCGACGACATCGGCGCGACCATCAACACTCTCCTCCAGATCATCATCGACAAGTTCCATGACGAGCTGGGGATCACCGGCGGCCGGCTCTACCAGCGCCGCGGCGAGGTCTACGCTCTGCAGTCGTCCTTCGGCGAGGCCAAGGAGCCCCCCAGGAACTTCCGGGTGCCCCTCTCCTATGCGCCGATCCAGCTCGTGCTGGAGGAGGGGGCGGTCTACATGGGGGCGGACGATCCGCGCATGGACCGCAGCTTCGAGAGCCTGATCGGAGTGCGGCAGTTCGCGGCCATCGAGGTGGGGGAGGAGGAGTACATCCTGGCCTTCGACGTGACCTCCGAGGACCGCGGGGACGACATCCGCTTCTCGCTCGGCATCCTGCGCCACAGCATCAATCAGAAGATCCGGCGCGACCGCATGGAGGGGATCTTCGCCGAGGCACGCAAGATCCAGGCGTCGATCCTGCCCCGGCGCGCCCCCGCCTACGGCGACTTCGACCTCGCCGGCCGCTCGGAGCCCATGGAGGCGGTGGGAGGCGACTTCTACGACTACATCCCGGTGACCAGCAAGATCCTGGGGCTCGCCATCGCCGACGTCTCCGGGCACGGCCTGCCCGCGGCCCTCCAAGTGCGCGACATCTATATGGGGCTACGCATGGGCCTGGCGCGCGACTTCAAGATCGTGCGCACCGTGGAGCGGATGAACAACATCATCCACCAGAGCACGCTGACCAGCCGCTTCGTCTCGATGTTCTACGGCGAGCTGGAGCTCAACGGCGTGTTCATCTACGTCAACGCCGGGCACCCGGCGCCCTTCCACCTGGCGGCCGACGGGACCGTGCACGTCATGGAGGAAGGGGGGCCGGTGCTCGGGCCGCTCCCCGGGGCCACCTACGAGCGTGGCTTCGTGATCATGAAGCCGGGCGACATGCTGGTGTTCTATACGGACGGTATCTGCGAGACGCGCGGCAGGGATGGGGAGGAGGAGTACGGGGTCGACCGTCTCCTCGAGGTGGCCCGCAACCACCAGGGGAAATCCGCGCAAGAGATCGTCGACGCCATCTTCGCCGACGTCGAGGCCTTCGGAGGCGACGCCCTGGCCGAGGACGACCGCACGGTATTCGTGGTCAACTATCCGCAGAGCATCGCGGACTTGACGGCGACCAAGGCGTTCCCGCGACCCAAGTTCTGAGTCTCATTCGGCTGGTACGATCTCGATCTCCTGCCGCAGCTTGATGATGCTCTTCTCCGGGTAGATGCCGGAGCGCAGCTGTACACCCGGGTAGATCTGGGTGCCGCGGCCGACCACCACGCCGGGGTGGAGGACGCTGTTGCAGCCGGTGAGGACGCCGTCGCCGAGCACCGCGCCGAGTTTGCGGCGGCCGCTCGGGAGCCCGCGGCCGATGCGGATCTGGCCGCCGTCGTGGCGGAAGTTCGAGAGGATCGTGCCCGCCCCGAGGTTGACCCCGGCGCCGAGGATCGAGTCTCCGACGTAGTTCAGGTGGGGCGCCTTGGCGTGCGGCAGGAGGATGCCGCGCTTGATCTCGCTGTTGGCGCCGACCACGCAGCCGTCCCCGATCCAGGCGCCGCCCCGGATATAGGCGCTCGGGCGGATCTCCACGTCCTCCCCGATGTAGACCGGCCCTTCGATGACCGCGGTCGGATGGATGCGGGTGCCCTTTCCGATCGAAATCCGGTCGCCGCTCAGATGGACCTCCGGTGCCAGGGAGATCCGGATGTCGCTCGACGGCAGGGCGCTCAGGATGGTGGTCAGGGGGTCGCCCAGCAGCGCCCAGGGGGCGGCGGGGTCATAGTACGCGGCGAAGATCTCCGGCAGCTCCGCGAAGAGCTCGGGCAGGGATGAAGTGACAGGCGGGCGCGGAATCGTTTCGACGGTCATGGACCGATGATATATCGTGCCGCCGAGCCGTGACGCGCCTCCGACCGCTGCCGATTTCGTTTTACCGCCGCCCCGCCGAGGACGTCGCCCGCGATCTCCTGGGGGGGGAGAGCGTCTGGTCCTGCGCCTGGTCGAGACGGAGGCCTATCTGGGAGCCCCGGACCGCGCCAGCCACGCCTGGGGAGGCCGGCGCACGCCGCGCAACGAGAGCCTCTACCTGCCCGGCGGGCACGCCTACGTCTACTTCATCTACGGCATGCATTTCTGCCTGAACGCGGTCACCGGAGAGCCGGACGTCGGGAGCGCCGTGCTGCTGCGGGCGGGCGAGCCCCTCGAAGGGGAGGAGAGGATGCGGGAGAACCGGGGCTGGCCGCGAGCCCCGCGGCCCGGAGACCTGGCCGGAGGTCCCGGCAAGCTCTGCCAGGCCCTGGCCGTCGGCCGGGAGCTCGATGGGGTTCCGCTGGACCGCCCACCTCTGTGGGTCGCCCGTGGAGAGCCGGTCGCGCCTGCCGAGGTCGCCGCCGGCCCGCGGATCGGCGTCGACTACGCCGGCGAGGCGGCGGGGTGGCCGTTGCGGTTCATGGTGCGGGGGAACGGGCACGTCTCGCGGCCGAGATCCCTCACCCCCGGCCCCTCTCCCGCAAGCGGGAGAGGGGTGTAGGTTAGAAAGTTTCCACGAAGACTGGTGCGAGCGGGGCTAACCCTCTCCCCTCTCCCGCTCGCGGGAGAGGGGCCGGGGGTGAGGGCTTTACTTCTTCGCCGTCAGCTTGATGAACCCCTCCTTGGACAGCTTCCAGAAGACCAGGAGGGCGTCGAGCTGCGGCATGGGGGTGATCTTGAGGATCGACTGGATGTCGTAGCTGCCGTTGATCCGGGTCAGCATGAAGCCCTCCTGCGGTGAGAGCTTCGAGTCGGTGAGCTGGTCGAGGCTGAGCGCGAGCTGCGGCACCGAGACCAGGGTCACTCCGGATTTCTCGATCTCGACCCGGACCACCTTCTCGGCCTGGGCGAGCGCATCCTGGATGTCGGGATCGTCCGGATCCAGGCTGCGGGCGGCGCGCAGATGCCGCAGGGCGGTTTCGAAGTCCCCATGCTCCAGATGCCTCTGCCCGGTCTCCCGCAGCGTCTGCCCGGTGACCGGGCCCTTGATCGGGCTCTGCGGTCCCGACGCATCCCGCGCGCGCGGCTTGACCACCTTGAGCCGCCCCTCCTGCCACTGGCGGTAGAGGATGCGGCAGACGTGGAACTCGGCCGAGTGGGTCTGCAGGCGGATCTCCTCCACCGTCCGCTCGTCGTTCACCATCTCCAGGACCTGGCGCTCTCCCGCATCGAGATCCTCCAGGTCCCATTCGGCGATCTGCACCGGAATGGCATAGCTGCCGGGGATCAGCTTGCGGATGCGGCGGAACTCGTCGACGCGCTGCACCCCTTCCATGAGGATGCCGGTGACGTCCAGCGCCATCGGCACCATGGCGCTCTCCGGCAGGACGTCATCGTCCAGAAACCGGAAATCTCCTGCCTCCCACTGGAAGATGTCGTAGATGCTCTCCTCGGTCTTGAGCTGGAGCATCCGGTGGAGGTCCGGCTCGCTGATCGCGCCTCTGGTGACCAGGATCTTGCCGAGGAGCGTCCCGGTCATCTCCTGGAGCTCGATGGCCTTGGCGAGCGTCGGCTCGTTGATCAGGCCGTGGCTGACCAGGAAGTGCCCGAGGTACTCCTCCGGACGCGTCGACGCCGAGGCGACGATCAGGCCGTCGCGGAAGAAAACCTTCTTCCCGACCTTGTCCCCGTTGATTTCGAGCGTACCGGTCTTCTTGCTCAAAGAGAGCCATTGGAGCAGCTCTTCGAGCTGCATCGTTCGGAGGTTCCCTACGATGCCCATGATGACCGGGGGGATTATAGACCGTTGCGAATACTGTAGAAGTGACGCGCGGCCGACAGGCGCAACAGGCATGCATGATCCTCACTCGCGGGCGGGTGTCGTTCCCCTCTGTCCCTGATAGTGGCTGCTCGAGCCGGGCTCGCCGTATGCGATCTCCGGCTCGGATTCCATCGCGATGAAGATCAACTGTGCAATTCGCCTGCCCGCTTCGAGGACGAACGGCTGCGGGCCCAGGTTCTGCAGCTCCAGGGTGATGTTGCCCTGGAATCCAGGGTCGCACCACCCGGCCAGGGAGTGGTTGATCCACACCCGGCCGAAGGTCGATTTGAGCTTCAGGTCGCAGGCCACGTCGCGCGGGATGCGCACGTGCTCCATGGTCGAGGCGAGCACGACCTCGCCCGGGAACAGCTTGATGTGAGGCGCGTAGAACTCCTCCGGCTCGCGGGTGGGACAGATCCAGTGGTCGCTGACCCGGACGTCGTAGCTGGCGGAGTTGACCTGGCTCTCCTCGAAGGGGGTGACTCCGCCGCTCTGTCCCCAGCGGCGGATCCAATGGTCTGGCTTGATCATGGCGCGTCCAGAATTCAGATGAACCGGATGGGAGTCGTCACCTGCTCGCGGTGGATCGTGTCGACGAAGCGGATGATCTTGCGCGACAGGGACATGAACAGGGTCGAGGTGCGCGAGCCGCCGCCGAAGAAGCGGACCCCGCGCAGGAGCTCGCCGTCGGTCACGCCGGTCGAGCTGAAGAGGATCTCGTTGCCTGGAGCGAGGTCCTCAGTCTTGTAGATCCTGGACAGGTCGTGGAAGCCCATGGAGCGGACCCGCTCCTCCTGCTCGGGGTCGGTCGCCTTGAGGCGGGCCTGGATCTCGCCACCGAGACAGCGCATGGCGGCAGCCGTGATCACCCCCTCGGGCGCGCCGCCGATCCCCATCACCGCATGGACGCCGGTGCCGCGCACCGCGGCCGAGATGCCCGCCGACAGGTCGCCGTCCGTGATCAGGCGGATGCGCGCCCCGGCCGTCCGGATGTCGGCGATGAGCTGCTCGTGCCGCGGCCGGTCGAGCACCACGATCGTGAGATCGCTGACCTTGCGGCCGAAGGCTCCGGCGATGTTGCGCAGGTTCTCGGCCACCGGCGCATCGATGTGGACGGACCCCCGGGCGGTCGGCCCGACGACGATCTTGTCCATGTAGACGTCGGGCGCGTAGAGCAGGCCGCCGCGCTCGGAGGCGGCGAGCACGGAGATCGAATCGGGAGAGCCGGTGGCGCAGAGGTTGGTCCCCTCCAGCGGATCGACGGCGATGTCCACGGCCGTGGCGCCGTCCTGGCCGCGCATCGCTCCCAGCTCCTCGCCGACGAAGAGCATGGGCGCCTTGTCGCGCTCTCCCTCGCCGATCACCACCCGCCCGTCCATGGCCAGCGTGTCCATCTCGCGGCGCATGGCCTCCACCGCCACGTGGTCGGAATGGCGGCGGTCGCCGAAGCCCATGGTCTTGGCGGCCTCGATGGCCGCCTGCTCGGTCACCCGGATGAAGTCCTGCTCGAGGAGCTGATCCATCTTGACCCGGCTCATCCGCGCGCTCCCGCCGTCTCCGGCTGCTTCGGCTGCTCCGCCCGCGCGGGCTTCTCGTCGCGCAGCGGAGGGTTGTAGGCAGGGATGCCGGTCAGGGCCTCGCCGATGATCAGCCCGTGGATGTCGTGCGTCCCTTCGTAGGTGTAGACCGATTCGATGTTGAGCATATGGCGGATCACCGGGTAGTCGTCGACGATGCCGTTGGCGCCGAGGATCTCACGGGCGAGCCGGGCGCACTTGCGGGCCACCCAGACGTTGTTGCGCTTGCCCATCGAGACCTGCCAGTGCTTGAGCCGGTCCTGGTCCTTCAAGCGGCCGAGCTGCAGGCAGAGGAGCTGCCCCTTGCTGATCTCGGTGGCCATCCAGGCGAGCTTCTCCTGGACCAGCTGGTGGCAGGCGATCGGCTGGCCATGGAACTGCACCCGCTCCTTGGCATACTGGAGAGCGGTGTGGAAGGTCTCCATGGCGCTGCCGACGCCGCCCCAGGCGATGCCGTAGCGCGCCTGGTTCAGACACATCAGGGCGTTCTTGAGGCTCGTGGTGCCGGGCAGGATGGCGTCGGCCGGGATGCGGCAGTCGTGGAACCCGAGCTCCGAGGTGGTCGAGGCGCGCAGCGAGAACTTGCCGTGCTGGTCGGAAGAGGTGAAGCCCGGGGTCCCCTTCTCGACCACGAAGCCGCGGACGCCGTCCTCGGTCTTCGCCCAGACGACCGCCACGTCGGCCAGGGTGCCGTTGGTGATCCACTGCTTGGAGCCGTTCAGCACCCAGTCGCTCCCGGCCTTCCTGGCGGTGGTGCGCATGCCGCCGGGGTTGGAGCCGAAGTCGGGCTCGGTCAGGCCGAAGCAGCCGATCGCCTCCCCCGAGGCGAGGCGGGGGATCCAGCGGTCCTTCTGCTCCTGGGAGCCGAAGGTGTAGATCGGATACATGACCAGAGAGCTCTGCACCGAGACGAAGCTGCGCAGCCCGGAATCGCCGCGCTCCAGCTCCTGCATGATGAGGCCATAGGCGACACCGCCCAGGCCGGGCAGTCCATAGTCGGAGAGGCTCGCGCCGAACAGGTTCAGCGCGCCCATGTCCGGGACCAGCTCGAGGGGGGTGCGCGCCTCGCGGTGGCACTCCTCGATGATCGGCTTGACTTTGTCGTCGACGAAGGCGCGCACCGTATCGCGCACCAGCCGCTCCTCGTCATTGAGGAGCGCGTCGAGCTCCAGTAGATCGACGCCTGGGAAGCGGCTCAAGGAAACCTCCTTTGATGGCTCTCGGCCTGCTGGCACTCGGCGGCCCGGCCGTGTCGTCTGGATGGAATGAGGGCGATGGACCCACCGCGGAGGGTCATCTTAGCACGGGGGTTTCGGGATATGCTCGCGGATCTGTGATGTCCGGACTCGACCTGCTCACGCTCGCCCTGACCGGCCTCCTCGCTTTCCTGGGGGCTTTCACGCTCGACCGTCTCACGGAGCGCAAGGGGCTCACGCCGCCCGGGTTCCGCGAGCCGTGGCGGCGCTGGGCCGCGCTCCTCGTGGTCGCCCTCCTCTTCTGGATCGGCGTCACCGCGCCGCTCTCGGCTCTCGGCAAGCCGGCGGCGGAGCCGGACCTGTCCACGATCTCGACGCCGCAGCTCTTCCTGCTGCACGTCCTCATGGTGGCGACCCTGCTCTCATGGTTCGCCCTCGGCTTCCTGGGTGTCCGCATGGCTCCGCCGCCGCGGCCTCCCGAGCCGGTGCCCGCCGCCGGAGAGGCCGGTTGGGGGGCCCCGGAGGATGCGGTCTTTCCCTATGAGCCGCCCGCCCCCGAGCTCGAGCCGGCACCGCCCAGGCCGCTGCAGACACTACCGCCGGAGGTGTCGCTCGCCCGCCAGCTCGCGGCGCAGTTCGGGTTCGTCGCCCAGGACCTTCCGCGGGAGCTCGGGATCGGCCTGCTGCTCGGCGCCGGCGCCTGGGTGGTGGTGCTCGCCGGCATCATGCTCATCGGCCTCCTCCTCTACGCGCTGGGAGCCGACGCGCTGGTGCCGAAGGAGCCGCCGGCCCTGATCCCCTTCATCGCCGGGCTGCCGATCTGGGTGAAAGTCCTGATCAGCCTGTCGGCCGGCGTGGTCGAGGAGTGGTTCTTCCGCGGCTTTCTGCAGCCGCGCATGGGGCTCCTCCTGTCCACCGCCCTCTTTGCCCTGGCTCACTTCGCCTACGGCCAGCCGTTCATGCTGATCGGCATCACCCTGCTGTCGCTGATTTACGGCCTGCTGGTGAGGTGGCGGCAGAACATCTGGCCGGCCATCGCGGCGCACGCCCTGTTCGACGGGGTCCAGCTCCTCGTCGTCGTCCCCGGGGCGCTCCGCCTGCTCGAAGGCCAGGGGCACAAGGCGGCAGCCTTCCTGGGGTTCTGCTAGACTCCCGCGAGTCAGGGTGACCACGAGGCATGTCAGGAGATCACCGCTTCCATATGGATCTCGGAAGCCGATTCGAGAATATCGAGCTCGTCCAAGTCGTGTTGAAGGACACGCTCGATCAGCTTGGCGTCGAAGCGGACGCCCGGGACGGGATCGACCTGGCCGTGCGCGAGGCGGTCGCCAATGCCATCAAGCACGGCAATGCGCAGAATCCGGACAAGCAGGTCCACATCGACCTGCTGCTGGAGGATGGCGAGCTGGTCATCCGGATCGAGGACGAGGGGGTGGGGTTCGATCCCTCCTCGGTCCAGGACCCTTTGGCCCCGGAGAATCTCCTGCGGCCGAACGGGCGTGGAATCCTCTTCATGAGGAAATTCATGGATGATGTTCAATACAGTCTGCGGCCTGGGGGCGGCACGGTGGTGACCATGCGCAAGCGGCTCGCCGGGCCGAATCTTGAGTCGAAACGAGAGGAGCGTGCTCTGATGAGAGTGACGACGCGGACGAGGGGAGACGTGACCATCATCGACCTCAACGGGAAGATCACCATCGGCTCCGGAGACATCGCGCTGCGCAATGCCGTGCACCAGGCGGTCGAGTCCGGCGCGACGAAGGTGCTGATCAACCTTCACGAGGTCACGACCATCGACTCGTCGGGGGTGGGTGAGCTGGTGAGCGCCTATACAACGGCGACCAACCGGGGGGTCCGGTTGAAGCTGGTGAACCTGCCCGACAAGGTCGCCGACATCCTCACAGTGACGCAGCTCATCACGGTCTTCGATGTCTACGACAGCGAGGACGAGGCTATCACTGCCTTCCAGTGAGCCCCCCTCTTCTGGAGCCCACCCCCGCGCGATGGCCGGGGGTCTCTCCTCCCTGGCGGTGCGGGTGGATCGCCGGCTGCCCGAGCTCCTGCCGCGTTCCACGGAGCGGCCGGAGGCGGTGCACGAGGCCATGGCGTATGCCCTGACGGGTCCCGGCAAACGGGTCCGTCCGGTTCTCACCCTGATGGTGGCGGAGCTGTTCGGCGAGCGCTCCGCGCCGGTGCTCGACCTGGCGTGCTCCATCGAGATGGTGCATGCCTGCTCGCTGATCCTGGACGATCTGCCGGCGATGGACGACGCGAGCCTGCGGCGGGGGCGTCCGACGGTCCACCGGGTCTATGGCGAGGCCGTGGCGCTGCTCGCCGCCCTGGGGCTGCTCAACCGCGCCTACGCTCTGGTCGCGGCGGCCGCGAACCGGATCGCGCTGCGCCGCTACACGCCCGAGGACATGGTCCACCACCTGGCCGCCGCGATCGGCAGTGACGGCCTGATCGGCGGCCAGGCGCTCGATCTCCTCGCCAAGCCGGAGGAGATGAACCTGGACCTCCTGGAGTACATCCACAGCCACAAGACCGGCGCCCTCTTCATGGCCGCCGCCGAGCTGGGCGCCATGGCGGCGGACGCCCGCCGCCGCGACCTGGAAGTGGTGAGCCGCTTCGCCAAGAACCTGGGCCTCGCCTTCCAGATCACCGACGACCTGCTGGACGTCCTGGGTACGCCCGAGGAGACCGGCAAAGACACGGGCAAAGACACGGACAAAGTGACCTTCGTCAAGCTCCTCGGAGTCCCCGGCGCCCAGGCCCTCGCCGAGGAGCTCCTCGGCTTCGCCATAGCCTCCCTCGACCCCCTGGGGCGCAAAGCCGAGCCGCTCCGCGAACTGGTGCGGTTCGTCAGCCGGCGGTCGCGGTAGGATGGAGGCGGCATGTACGTCCGCTCTCTCCAGATCGAGAACCTCCGGTGCTTCCAAAGCGCCGAGATCGAGCTCCAGTATCCGGGGCGGTCCGAGGACGAGGCCACTCTGCTCCCCAACGTGAACCTGCTGCTCGGGGAAAATGGTGCCGGGAAGTCGACGGTACTCAAGGCAATCGCGCTCACTGTCCTTCGCCACATCATCGCAGGCTCGGGTTTCGTGCCCTACCACCTGGTCCGCCGGGAACGGCGAGGCACGGACCTTAGCGTAGAAGCAGAGATTGCCGCGCGACTGATCCTCGATGGACAGGACGCTGCGCTGATTAAGCTGATTGAGGAAGGGAGCCTGGAAACGGGTGCCCGGCTCGGGCTCAAGAGAGTGGGAAGCCAGGAGCAACTGATCGTTCCATTGCAGATCTTTTCCTTGGATTACAGGGACGAATCGGTCCACCTCTGGGAAAGGCTCTTCGACGATAGCTCCCCAGCATTCCTGCTTGTCGGCTATGGCGCGACTCGCTATGTACTCGATTCGAGCCAGTTCGAGCCTCTCCCGTCGCAACGGAAGCGGAGGAGTCTCCGGTACCAGCGGGTCGCCGGCCTTTTCGAAGATCACCTAGGTCTGTCTCCTCTCGGGTCCTGGCTGCCGCGAGTCGCCCATGAGAGCTCCGAGCGCTTCGCGGAGATCACTGACCTCCTGAACCAGCTTCTTCCGGACGAGGCGCGTTTTCTTGGGGAGATGGAGGACGAAGAGTATCTGTTCGATCACTGTGGTGTACGGGTGCCCCTGGGAGCCCTCTCGGACGGTTATAGGGCTTATGTCGGCTGGGTGAGCGACCTCCTCTACACTCTGTCTCATGGCGCTCCGGCCGGGACCAGCCTTCGGGATGCCAGAGGCGTGGTGCTCGTCGACGAAATCGACCTCCATCTCCATCCGGAGTGGCAGCGCGAGGTGATCCCCACGGTCGCCCGGACCCTCCCGAACCTGCAGTTCGTCTTCACGACGCACAGCCCAATCGTCGCCGGGACCCTGAACGCCGGAAACATCTTCGTCCTGGAGATGGACGGGCAGGGAGCCTCGACGATCCGCCAGCTCGAAGAGCCGATCCATGGGCTCAACGCCGACCAGATCCTCCTCAGCTCCTACTTCAACCTCGACAGCACGCGGGCTCCTGAGGCCGTCGACGAGCTGCGCGACCTCTCGCGCCGGGCCATGAGCGGCGACCCCAAGGCGGCGCTCAACTTCCTTGAGAAGATCACTAACGGCACCGAGCCCTCTCCGGCACCGAAGACGGGAACGAAGAAGACCTCCCGGCGCAGCCGGGTGAAGATCCGTTGATTCGCTATCCTGTCACTCTCGACGAGTTGCGTGCCCGGATCGAGGCCGAGGCTCCCGGCTGGCTCGACCATGCGGCGGAACGGACCGAACGGTTCCGCCGGGCCGGCCGCTATGACGAGGAATCAGGGATCTGGAGCCGGGTCAAGGCCGTCTACATGCGGCTCCAGCACTGCAAGTGCGCCTACTGCGAGCGCCGCCTGGCGTCGGAGGATTTCGGCGGCGCCATCGAGCACGATCTCGAACACTACCGCCCCAAGAGGCGGGTTCCGGCATGGCCGTCCGAGACGATCGCCCGCGAGCGCAGGGTCGCCTACCGCTTTGGGACGGGCGAGGCCTTTCCGGAGGGCTACTATCTCCTGGCCTACCACATCCTCAACTACGCGACGGCCTGCAAGAAGTGCAACTCGCCGCTCAAAGCGAGCTTCTTTCCGATCGCAGGGCCGCGGGGTGTCCAGAGCGACGATCCTGCCTCACTGCGAGGCGAGGCTCCCTTCCTTCTCTATCCCCTCGGAGACCTGGATGACGATCCCGAGGAGATCCTGACCTTCGACGGGATCGTTCCAGTCCCGCGGGTCCGGAGGGGGCCGCGCTCCCGGCGCGCCCGGGTCACGATCGATTTCTTCGAGTTGGATGAGCGCGAGGAGCTGTGGCGGGGGAGGGCAGGGGTGATCGTCAGCCTCTTCATCGCCCTGGAAGCGCTTCGGCAAGGTGACGAGCGACTCCGCGAGCAGGCTTCCCGGGCCATCGAGACGTTGCTCTCACCCGCGAGCGAGCATACCAACTGCGCGCGCTCCTACCGGGCTCTCTATGAGCAAGATCGCGCGCGGGCGGCCGCAATCGCGGAGCGCGTCCAGGCGTACCTGGAGAGCCAGAGCCCGTGAGGTCCCGGAACCAAATCCTCCCACCCCCCTTCTAATCCAGACGAGGGGGCGCTCCCGGACATCGATCCTCCCGAGGGTCGGGAGGAGACGGCATCGTTCGCCGGCTGCCGGCGGCGTCGGCGGATACCAAAGGAGCGTCCATGCGCAGCGTCGTCGACTTCTCCAAGCTCGGCCTCGACCAGGTCAGCGCCATCGGCCTGGCGGTCATCGGGATCCTCTGCCTCTTGTCGGTCTGGTCCGTGGCTGTGTCCGCCGAACGGCTGATCGTGTTCGTCCGGGCGCGGCGCCAGTCGCTCGCGTTCGCCCGCAAGCTCTCCCAGAGCCGCCGCGACGACTGGCTCGACGATGCGATCGAGGCCGCCGGGCAGTTTCCGCACAGCCATCTCGCCCGGGTCGTCTCGGCCGGGTTGACCACCTTCCAGAAGAAGCGGGCCAAGGGAGTGCTCCCGCCGGCCGCGGTCTTCGAAGCGACCGAGCGGGCCCTCGATCTCTCCTCCTTGCGCACCACGGCCGAGCTGCGGCGCGGCATCGGCAGCCTGGGCACGATCGCCAGCATCTCCCCCTTCGTCGGCCTCTTCGGTACGGTGGTGGGGATCATCCACGCCTTCGACAAGCTCGGCCAGCAGACCGGAGGCGTCGGCGGTTTCGCGGTCGTCTCGCAGGGGGATCGCCGAGGCCCTGGTCACCACCGCCCTGGGGCTCGTGGTGGCCATCCCCGCGGCCTGGATGTTCAACTACCTCTCGCAGTGGATCGAGCGCCTCGGCATGGAGATGGCTAGCTCCTCGGCGGAGCTGATGGACTTTTTCGCCGAGATGGACGGGGAGAAGCCGGCGCCGTAGGCCCTACATCGCCCGGGCGAGCGCGTCGAGCCAGGGACGTTGCCCCGGTGTGAGATTGCTCCGCAGGCGGGCCAGGTCGGCGGCGGCGCGTTCGCGCTCACCGGCGGCCTCGGCGAGGAGGCCGCGCCGATCCAGGGTCTGTGCGAGGAGGAGGTGGAGCCGGAAGGCTCCGGACCAGGCTCCGCTCTCCTGCACTGCCTCGAGGCCTTGCCGCGCCGCCGCCTCCGCTTCCTCGACCTGGCCGCCGGCGAGGGCCGCCTCGGCCAGCGCCTCCGTGACCGCGAGCTCCAGCCCGCGGTGGCCGATCGCGCCGATCTCGGTGCGCAGCGCGCGGAGCTCTGGGAGCTTCCGGCTTCCCCCCAGGCGGGCGCGGGCGATGCGCGACTGGAGCAGGGCCACCACGCCGTGGCTCGCCTGCGCCGCCGTCATCGCCTGCTGCAACGCCTCGCGCGCCGCAGCGGTCTCGCCGCGCTGCATGTGCCATTCTCCCCGGAGCCGCAGCAGATCCGATCGCTGCTCTCCGTTGGGGGTGCCGGCGAGGAGTCGCTCGGCTGTGTCCAGGCACTGCCGGGCGGTTTCCAGGTTGCCGGCTTGCAGCCAGGTCTCGGCTTCGGCCAGGGCAAGCTCGGTCTGCCCGCGGACGTCCCCGAGCTCGCGCAGGAGCGGCAGCGCCTGCTCGAAGGAAGCGAAGGCGGCCAGGAACCTCCCCTGGAGCAGCTCGAGGCGGCCGCGGTGGATGAGCCCCGCAGCAGTGGCCTGCTTGAGCCCCAGCTTGCGGCTGGCATCGATCGCTTCCAGGAAGGATGCCCGGGCCTGGCTCCAATCCCCTTGGGCGGTTTGAATCAGGCCGATCTCCTGGGTGCCGAGGACGACACCGCCGTCGTCACCTCCCTGGCGGAACAGGCCGAGTGCCTGCTGCCAGTACACGGTCGCATCATCGAAGCGGGCGAGGAGATAGCACATGTACCCCACGTTGTTGAGGCTCTCGGCCAGGGGCAGCGTCTGACCGAGGCGCCGGCGGAGCTGGAGCCCTCGGCGGTAATGCTCCATGGCTTCCTCATAGCTCCCTCGTTCCTCGGCGAGCAGGCCCAGATCGTTGGAGACATCGGCCTGCCCCACCAGATCGCCGAGCCGCTCCACGATGCTCATCGCCTCGGCCAGCCGCTCCTCGGCCCGCTCGTGCTCACCGCGCACGGCGTCGACCGAGGCCAGGTTCCGCAGGGTCGCGGCCAGGCCGCGCTGATCCCCGATCCGGCGGCGGATCGCGGCGGCGGTCTTGTAGCTCTCTGCCGCCTGATCGAGCTCGCCCAGGTCGTTGTAGGCCACCCCCAGCGCGTTGTGGACCTCGGCCTTGCCGGCCTCGCTGCCCAGCCGGTCCTGGATCACCATGGCGCGCATCAGATACTCGTCCGCCGCGCGCCGGCTGTCCCCCGCCAGGATGGAGTGTTTGGCGAGGAGGTACCAGGCCCGCGGGTGGTCGGGAGCCATCGCCACGACCCGGCGGAGCTCCGCGATGGCCGCTCTCAGGTCCCCGGCTTCGCCACAAGCTTCAGCCAGGTCGACGCGGGCCTCGACATCCTGGGGAGCGCGGGCGACGAGCTCGGTGAGGATCTCCCGCGCCTTTTGCGGCTCTCCTCGCAGGCGCGCCTCCAGAGCCCGCGCCTCCCAGGAGAAACGGCCGGAGCGGGGGCCCAGGGAGGCCACAGCCCGCCGAGCGGCCTGCAGCGCCTCGCGGCTCTGTCCCAGGGAGGAACGGACGCGCGCCAAGGCAATCCAGGCGGCGGTGAAGCCGGGATCGGCGGCCACGGACCGTTCCAGGAAGGGGGCCGCGACCGCATCCTCACGGCGCACGAGATGCTCCAGGCCCTCCTGGTAACCGCGCAGCGCGACCGGCGACGAGGTCGTGATCGGAGCTTCGAGAGGTGCGGCGGCCGAGGACCGAGGAGAGGCGGGCCGATTGCGCGGCAAGATTCCCCACGTCGCCGCGAGCAGGGCCGTGAGGACCAGCAGCGCCAGCGCAGCGCTCAGCAAAGGCCTTCGGCTCAGGAGAGAGGGAGCGCGCCGGCGGTCGAGAGCTGCCACGACCTCACCGGCGCTTTGGAATCGGCGCGCGGTATCCGGGTCGAGCAGCCGCCGGACGATGGACCGGAGATACGGCGGCGCCGCAGGGCCGAGCGTCCGCAGGTCCCGGAGGGCACCGGTCCCGGGCGGCGAAATCGTCTCGGGAGCGGGAAGCTCGCCGGTGAGCATCTCGAAGAGGAGGAGCCCCAGAGCGTAGAGGTCGCTCAACCTGTCCACCGGCTCACCCCGCGCCTGCTCGGGAGAGAGGTAGGCGGGGGTGCCGACGATCATCCCTGTGCGGGTCAGATCGTGAGCGCCGGGGGAGCGGGCAAGACCGAAGTCCGTGATCCAGGCATGGCCCGACGGCTCGACGAGGATGTTCCCCGGCTTGAGGTCGCGATGGATGATCCCGACCTCGTGAGCCGCCTCCAGAGCCAGCGCGAGCTGGCGGGCGATATCGGCCGCGCGCTGAGGGGCCAGGCGCTTTTCCTTGCGCAGCAGTGCCTGGAGCGACTGGCCCTCGACGAAATCCATGGTGAGGAAGAGGAGATCGCCGTCCCTGCCGATGTCATGGATGCGCACGGCGTTGCGGTGCGACACCTGACGCGCTGCGATGATCTCCCGGCGGAAACGTTCGACGAGGCGTGGATCGTCCGCCAGCTCCGGCCGCAGGACTTTGAGGGCCACGCCGACACCGAGCTGCTCGTCAACGGCCCGGTAGACCACCCCCATGCCTCCTCTCCCCACCTCCTCGCAGAGACGATACCGCCCCGCGAGCACCTCGCCCGGCTGGAGGCGCCGCCGCAGGTTCCAGGGGATGGCCGGAGCCGGGACGATCCGCAGTGTCGGCTCGTCGTCGGTCTTCCGGTAGGCGGAGCGGTTCATTGGCTCTTCACGATCAGGCTGAAGCGAAGCGTCTCGCCGGCCGCCCGCAGCAGGCCCGCCACGTTGACCAGGTCCCGCGCCGAACGCCAGACGTTCGGGATGTCCGCGCCGCTGTTGGCCTCGACCAGGTGATCGAATTCCTCGGTCTTTGTAATCGCTGCCTGGGTGTGGCCGGCCGCAACCTCGCTACGGATGGCCGCCGCCAGCTCCGTGAGCTCGGAGTAGACCGGCGCAGAGATCTGCGCTTCGTTCTCCGCCAGGAGCTGGTCGAGCCCCCCGAGCTTCTGTGCGATGGCCCGGTTCACACTGCGCAGATCGACCAGGATCAGGAACTCCGAGAAGCTTCCCTTGCGGCCCACGGCGCGGTAGCTCCCCATGCCCACGCTCGCCGTGATGTCCGAGAACTTTCCACCCTCGGATGCGGCGAACAGGCGGAGAGGGGTATTGACCGTGAAGGGCAGGAGGTGAGTATGCACCTCGATGGTGGTCACACCCTGGAAGGTCAAACCGCCAGCCGACGGAGGCTGGATGCGGATCAGCACCGGAAAGGCCGACGGGATCGAGGCATCTTGCAGGCGCGAGAGCAAGGAGGAATCTGTAAGGCTTACAAGTTGTGCGGAAAGTCCGATACTATCTGCGCTCAACCCCTCGGCCTGCTCGAAGCTGATCGTGAGGTCCGCTGTGATGTTGAGGGGCAGCGAGATGCCGGCATGGACCTGATTGCCCTGGACGACGAGATCGACGATCCCCTCGGCCGCCAGGGGGAGCGGAAGCAGCAGCAACAGGAAGCCGAAGCCAGCGATCCACCTGTTCATGGGCTGTACCTCCGATGCCTTCTAATACATCTTCTAGAATAGGCCTAAACAACCCAGTACAGGAGCTGCAATCCGGGTGCCACTTTCCAGGGGGCGGGAGACCCCCGCGGCCTCATTCCCGCAGGAGGTCCAGTTGGGCCAGGACTCCAGAGGCGAAGCAGCCGAAGGAGAGGATGTACATGGCGTCGAAGACATCCTCGAGCTGCGCCAGGCCGAGGCTCGACCGATAGGCGAAGAGGATGTCGCCGGCCGCGGTGAAGAGGACGCCGGCGACCAGCGCTCCCCAGACCGACCAGAGCCGTCCTCCCCAGAAGCGGAGGCTCATCCGCAGGAGGAGCAGCATGGGGATCAGCAGCAGCATGTCCAGGATGGGATACGCGAGGTTGAGCAGCTTCTCCAGAGCGGGCGCCGGGGTCTCAACGACCGGCCGGAGGATCGGGATGACGACTGCGGCGCAGAGCACCGTGGCCACCAGGGCCAGGACCCACCGCTCGCGCGTCCCGCCGACCGGGAGACCGCTCGCCGCGTAGGCCCGGATGAAGGTGAGGAGCGAGACCACCAGGCTGAGGGAGCCGAGGACGAAGAAGAGATCGGCCGGCGACGGGAAGACGATGGGCCGTCCCTGGACGAGCTGGTAGTACCCGAGGATGCTCTGTCCGGCGAGGAATCCGCCCAGGCCGAGCGCCAGCAGGAGCCAGGAGCGGTGCGCCGGATTGTCCGCCTCGAAGCGGCGCACGACCGCGGCGGCGGCCACCACGCTCACCACCGCGAAGGAGAGCTTGGAGAGGCTCCCGATCCACAGGAGCTGCGTGGCCGTGAGCGCTTCGGTGTAGAGCGAGGCGGTAGGGAAGAGAGCCTTGCCGACGAAGACCGCCGTGGAGAGTGCCAGGGCGAGCCAGACGAGGAAGCGCGAGCGACTCATGGCTGGTCTCCCAGGGCCTCGACGCCCCGCCGGATGGAGGAGATCACCGTCTCCGTCTTGTCCTTCCCTACGAAGATCACCAGTCCCAGCCCGAGCTTCTCGAGCAGCTGCTCGATCTGGTGCCCATCGATCTGATCGCCGTCGATCCCGAGAGTCCGGCAGTGGGCCACAGCCGCCGTGCTGGCCATCAGCCGGCCGACATAGGGAGAGAGGGAGGCATGAATGACCTCCAGAACCTCGCCCTTGTTCCTGAGGAACGGCCTCGTCATACGAGCAGCCTCGCCCGCCACGGGGGCGGTGGTGTGGATCAAGTGTGGGGTGATTCTAGCATCGGATCGCGCCGGGTTCCCTGCGACTGGGTCCAGCGAACCGACCCTCAGAAGGACCCGGGAACCACGATCTCCATCTCTTCAGTCGCGATCCGCTCGAAGTGTGAGCGGTTGAAGGTCAGAAGCCGCCGGGCGCCGCCCTTGCGCGCGCAAGCCAGGATCAGCCCGTCGTAGGCCGTCCCACCGGTGATGGACCGCTGGCCGATATCCTCGATCAGATCCCACCCTTCGTTTCCGTCGAGCCCCACGAGAGTCACGCGATGGCGAAAAGAGCGATTGAGAATTTCGACGGCGTTCTTCGCGGCGACCCGGCGGGGAGGTGGCAGTCGCGTCATGACTGAGTAGGCTTCTACCAGCACGGGGAGAGGCAGCACGATCTCGGCTTTGCTTTCCAGAAGTCCGATGAGCTCTGCTGACGCCACTTGGTGGTGCTCATGCCAGGAGAGGAGCCCTGCGACGATGACGTTGGTGTCTACAGCTGTGGTGACCTTGGGTGAATCAATCGCCATTCTCGCGGATCTCCCGAAGCACCCTCTCCACGGTCTCCTCTGTGAGCGACGGCCCGTCTTCAACTGGGACAGCGATATACAAGGGACCCCTCTGCACGATCCGGACTTCGCACGGCACGGGCTCGATCTCGATTCTCCCCTCCTGAACAGTGATTTTGAGGGTCATTCCCGGCTGGATTCCTGCCTCGTCGCGGACAGTCTTCGGCAACACCAATCGACCGGCAGAGTCGATGGTTGTCTGGACGGCATTCTTCACGGCATTCAGGCTACCACATTGAGTAGCTGCCAGCGGATCATTGCGGCGAGCGCCAGACCGGCCGCGTCAGGCAGGTGGGGCCGCCCTCGGCCTTGAGCGAGATCTCGCGGCCTTTGTAGGTCTGCACCTCGCAGCCTGCTTCTTCGAGGCGCCGGCGGGTGACGGGATTGCCTTCGAGCATCAGGCACCTCCCGGGCGCGAGGGCCAGGACGTTGGGCCCCATGGTGGGAAATTCCTCGGCGGGGACCTCGACCAGCCGGAAGCCGCGGTCGTTCAGGAGCTTCCAGAAGGAGACGGGAAGGAGAGGCGGATAGATGACTGCCAGATCGTGATCCACCAGGCTGATCAGCGAGAGCAGGTGGAGGCAGGCCGCGGGACCGGTGAAGTAGGGGAGCTCGACCGGCAGGACTTCGACGCCGATCCCGGCCAGGATCTCCCGGAGCTGGCGGAGCCCCTCGGCATTGGTGCGGAAGCCCTGGCCCACCGCCAGCGTCCGGGGATCGAGCCAGAGGAGATCGCCCCCTTCGGCCGTGGCCTCGCCGCCGAGCTCGCCGAGGATCGGGACTCCGGCCGCCTCGAGCCGGTGGGCCAGCGCCGCCTCCTCTCCCCGCCGCAGCTCCTTGCCCATGCGGAGGATCACGGTGCCCCGTTCGGTGACGATCACCGGGTCGAACACGAAGATGGCGTCCGCCCGCTCCGGTTGGGGCTCGGGGTGATCGATCACCTCGGCGCCGGCGCCGCGCAGGATCTCCACCAGCGCGTCATGCTCGCGCCGGGCCTCGTCCAGGTCCGGCCGGGAAGTGTAGTTCCAGCGCGCCGGGTCCGCGGACCCGAACGCCTCATCCGGCCGTTTCACCAGCACCCGCCGCAGCGGCTCGACCATGCTCTGGGCACCGAAGGGTAGGGTCATGGCCGCACGACTCCCAGAGCCGCCGTGGCCACGTCGTGGACCGGCGTCTCCACTCCGGCCTCTCGCCCGAGGCGGGAAACCGCGCCGCAGAGATCGTCGAGCTCCGTCGGCCCGCCCGATTCCAGGTCGAGCAGGAAGCTCGGCTTGATGCCCGGGGCCATGGCGTCGACAAAGGCGAGGGTCCGCGAGACGTCTTCCTCCGTCAGGGCGATTCCGAGAGCCCGGCCGACGGCGACGACCTCGCGGACCGCCCGCTCGATGAGCGGACGGCCCAGAGGCGCGTCCCGGACCGGTCCGATCGAAGAGCGGGCCAGCCCGCAGGCTGCGGAGACCGGAGAGATGAAGACGAGCTTCCGCCACAGGTCGGCGGTGATCTCGGCCGAGGCCCGGGCGTCGGCGCCGGCCTCCCGGAAAGCACCGGCGATCCATTCCGCGCGTTCGGAAAGACCGCCGGCGATCTCCCCCACGACCACCCGCTGAAACGGGCTGCGGCGCTCGACCACCCCGGGTGCGACCCGGGCGGCACTGATCTGGGTCAGCCCTCCGAGCACCTGTTCGCCGGGGACCCCCGCCGCGATCAGCCGGTCGGCCGCTTCGACTCCATTGAGGAGAGGCAGGACGACCGCGCCACCTTCAGTGAGAAGCCGGGCCGCCGGAGCGATTTCGGAGAGCGAGTAGCTCTTGACGGCCACGACCGCGAGATCGGCCCGACCGAGCCCCTGTGGATCGTCGGTTGCCTCGACCTTGACGACGAATCTCTCTTCCGGCGTACGGACTTCGAGGCCGCGCTCGCGCAGAGCGTCCAGGTGCGCTCCCCGGGCCAGCATGGCAACTTCGTGGCCAGCGCGGGCGAGAAGGCCACCGAAGTAGCCGCCGACACCCCCGGCTCCGAGGATCGCGATGTTCATGAGAGTGATGTGGACTCAGGATTTCTGGCCGCTGAGCCATTGCGCCACGGCCGAGGTGAACGCTTCGAAGTCCGACAGATTCTCTTGCAGCACCTGATACACGATCTCTTCTTGCAGGATGGCAGTTTGATAGACCACGAGGTTGCGAAACCGGGAGGCTTCGCGGAATGCGTCCCTCAAATCGGAGGTGATCACTCCCTGCTCAGCGAGGATTTCGAAGGTTTCTGCCTTACTGGAGGGAGTACGCCAGCCGAAGCGGGAAACGAGGTGCTTGGCGATATTGTGTGAAGTCTCGAAGAGGACCGTGAGCTGCCGTACGCTGGCGTCCACGGCGATCGGATCGGCAAGAAACGCTTCGCGGGAACGACTGGCGATTCCACGAGCCCTCTGGAGGTATTCCTCCATCAGGCGAAATTGTTCCAGCAGGTACTCCCGGTTGACGTCGCTCACGAGCGGACCGAACCCGCCAGACGGCGCAAGGTGGTAGCCCACTCTGCCTCATCGGGGTGCGCCTGTCGTTGCCAGGATTCGAAGGTCTCACGGCTGTAGCGATCAGCCTCCGTCTTGTCTCCTGCCCAGAGGCGGATGCCGCTTTCCAGGACGTCGACCTGATGAGACAAGGGGCTGTCGCGAAGCATTCTCAGGTCGATTCCGTACCCGGTCGCCCTCTCCAGAAGGTCCATCAGCCGGGCCTGCTCGGTCCAGGTCAGCCGATCGTCCGGCCGGTCGAGCACGGCAATATCGACGTCGCTGTCGGGTCGGAATCCTGTCCCGAGGGCGCTCCCATAGAGAAAGACGGCTTGAACGTTCGCCGGGGTCCCGTGGAGCAGAGCCTCCTGACAGGCCAATGTCAGCTCGCGGAGCCACGCCTGGAGCTTGTCGTCGGGAGGCGTCATGAAGGGATTGTAGCTCCGTTCATCGGCCTATCCGCCCACTACCGCCGTCGCCTCGATCTCCACCTTCGCTCGGTCTTCGATGAGCCCGCTCACCACGACTACGGCCATGGCCGGAAAGGGCCTCCCCATGACCTCCCGCCAGGCCTGGCCGATCTCCTTCCGCGCCGCCAGGTAGGCGGCTTTGTCGGTGATGTACCAGGTCATCCGGGTCACGTTCTGCGGCTCGGCGCCGGCTTCGCGCAGAACTTCCGCGACGTTGCGGAGGGCCTGCGCGGTCTGGGCGGCGAAGTTGTCGGTCTCGAACTGACCGGTCGCCGGGTTCCAGCCGACCTGGCCGGCGACGAAGACGAGACGGCCGGTGGCGGCGATGCCGTTGGCGTAGCCGATCGGCTTCGCCCAGCCCGCGGGTTGCAGGATCTCGAAATCCTCTTCGCTCACGGGTTCCTCTGTCGCAGGCGGAAGCGCTGGAGCTTGCCGGTCTCGGTGCGCGGCAGGCTCTCCATGAACTCGATGGCCCGCGGGTATTTGTAGGGGGCGATCTCCGATTTCACAAAGGACTGCAGCTCTTCGACCAGCTCCGGACCTGCGATGAAGCCGGGGCGCAGGACAACGAAGGCCTTGACGATGTTGCCGCGGATCTCGTCCGGTACTCCCACGACGCCGCACTCGGCCACCGCGGGATGATCGAGCAGCACCGCCTCCACCTCCGGTCCCGAGATGTTGTGCCCCGAGGAGATGATCATGTCGTCCGTGCGGGCCTGATACCAGAAATAGCCGTCCTCGTCTTTCACATAGGAGTCGCCCGTCAGGTTCCAGCCGTCGTGGACGTAGCCCCGCTGCCGCTCCGGGTTGTCGAGATAGCGGCAGCCGGTGGGCCCCTTGACGGCGAGCCGGCCGAGCGTGCCCACGGGGACCTCGTTGAAGTCATCGTCGACCACTTTCGCCTCGTAGCCGGGGACGACCCGGCCGGTCGATCCGGGACGGATGTCATCGCCGGCCGCGCTGATGAAGATGTGGAGCATCTCGGTCGAGCCGATGCCGTCGATGATCTTCAGACCCGTCTCCCTCTCCCACGTCTCGAAGGTCGCCTTCGGCAGAGTCTCGCCGGCCGAGACGCACTTGCGGAGGCTCCCGATGTCGAAGCCCTTCACTAGACCACTCATGGCGCGGTAGGCCGTGGGCGCGGTGAAGCAGACGGTGGCGCGGTGGTCCTGGATGCCCTGGAGGAGCTGCGGCGGCGCGGCCTGTTCCAGGAGGAGCGCCGAGGCGCCGATCCGCAGGGGAAACAGGAGGAGGCCGCCCAGACCATAGGTGAAGGCCAAGGGCGGCGAGCCGCAGAAGATGTCGTCCGGGTCGGCCTTGAGGACGTAGCGCGGGAAGCAGTCGCAAGCCGCCAGCACGTCGCGGTGGAAGTGCATGGTGCCCTTGCCCTGGCCGGTGGTGCCCGAGGTGAACGCGATGAGGGCCGTGTCGTCTCCCGCCGTGTCGCAGTTGTCGAAACGTGCGGGCTTGCCGCGCATCAGCGTCTCGAGGGAGCCGGGCTGGGCGGTATGGAAAAGGACGGCGCGGCCGTTCTCGCGGGGGAAGCCTTCGGCAGTGGTGGACATGGCCTGCTCGCACTCGGCAGCCACGCGGGCATCGCACAGGGCGAGGCTGATCTTCGCCTTGTCGGCGATGAAGGTCAGCTCCCGCACACGTAGGAGAGGCATGGTGCAGACCACCACGCCGCCGGCCTTGAGCACGGCGAACCAGCAGGCCGCCATCATCGGATTGTTCGGCCCGCGCAGCAGCACGCGGTTGCCCGGCACGAGCCCCAGGTCCTCGACGAGGACGTGCGCGATGCGGTTGGCGGTCTCCAGGAGCTGGCGGTAGGTCCAGTGTCCGCCGTGGAAGTGAAAGACCGTGCGATCGCCGCAGCCGGCCTCGACCATCTTGTCGAGAAGCTCCACGGCGCAGTTGAGCCGGGCCGGATAGGCGAGGAGGTCCGGCAGGGTGTCATAGCGCATCTCGGGCATGAGCTCGGGGGGCGGCAGCGCGTCACGGCAGAAGGTGTCCACGTGAGCGCTTGGCTCGGGCGGCGAGATCTCCTGGAGCACGCTTCGCGGTTCGGCCATGGATCATCCCTCCTGGTTCGCCGCGCTGCCCGGAGCCGGGATCCGGACGGCGCGCGGCGCATGTCAGGGGGAGAGTCTATCGCCTGCCGGCCCCGCGGTCTCCGTATTGCGGTAGGATCTCTCCATGCGGCCGGTATTCGCGGATCCCAAGACTGATTTCGTCTTCAAGCGCATCTTCGGCAGCGAGGTCCACAAGCCTCTCCTCATCGAGTTGCTCAATGCGCTCCTGGAGCTCTCCGGCGACCACCGGATCGTCGACCTCAAATATCTCTCCTCCGAGCAACACGTGCCGGTGGAGGAGTTGAAGCTGTCGCTGGTGGACGTCAAGTGCTTCGACGAGCGTGGCCGGCACTACGTGGTCGAGATGCAGGTGCTCAATGTCGAGGGGTTCGAGAAGCGCGTGGTCTACAACACCTCGAAAGCGTACGTCACCCAGCTGCGTACTGGCGAGGACTACCCCGGTCTCGACGACGTGGTGGGGGTGACGATCTGTGACTTCGTTCTCTGGCCCGGGCCACCGGTGCCGGGTGGCTCGCTGGTGCCGATGCTGAGCCGCTGGAGGATGCAGGAGCAACATGGTGGCGCCCTGGGTCTTTCGCAAGTGCAGTACGTTTTTCTGGAGCTGCCGAAATACCGTTCCGGCGACGCACCGGAGGGGACGATCGACCGCTGGGCCTACTTCTTCCGGGAGGCGGAAAACCTAGAGGTGGTGCCGCCGGCTTTATCGGTTCCGCCGTATCGTGAGGCGCTGGAGGTCGCCCGCATGGCGGGTTTCAGCGCGGGTGAGCTCGACCTGTACGATCGTGCGAAGGTCGCCGAGCAGGACGCCCGCGGTGCCCTCAGCCTGGCCGAGCGGCAGGGGCGCGAAGAGGGGCGCGAAGAGGGCCGCGAAGAGGGGCGTGCCGAGGGGCGTGCCGAGGGGCGTACCGAGGGGCTGCGCGAAGCGATCCGTGCTATCTGCCAGGCGTTTGAGATTGAAATCGATGTGGAGCGGGAGGCGTTTCTGGCCGGCATGGGGGCCGGCGAGCTGAAGGAGCTGCAGGCCCGCTTGCTGCGCGATCGGCGCTGGAGCTGAAGGTCAGGTACCCGCCAGGAGCTGGCCGGCGATGACGAGCCGCTGGATTTCGCTGGTTCCCTCGTAGATACGCAGAGCCCGCACCTCCCGGTACAGCCGCTCGACCGGGGCGCCGGAGACGACCCCGCGGCCGCCGAAGAGCTGCACGGCCCGATCGATGACCCGCTGTGCCGCCTCGGTCGCGAAGAGCTTGGCCATGGCGGCCTCGCGGGTGACGCGCTCCGCTCCGGCATCGCGCGTCCACGCGGCACGATAGACCAGGAGCGCCGAGGCGTCCACGTCCACGGCCATGTCGGCGAGCGTTCCCTGGGTCATCTGGAAGTCGGCGAGCCGCTGTCCGAACGCTTGGCGCGAGGTGGTGTGGGCGACGGCTTCATCCAGCGCGCGGCGGGCCATGCCCAGTGCCGCGGCGCCCACGGTGGAGCGGAAGACATCGAGCGTGCCGAGCGCCACCTTGAGACCTTTGCCCGGCTCGCCGACCAGAGCCCCGGCCGGTACGCGGCAGGCGCGGAAGGTGACGGTCCCCAGCGGATGCGGGGCGATGACCTCGATGCGAGCCGACACGGTGAGGCCCGGATTGTCCGCCTCGACCACGAAGGCGGCGAAGGCTTTTTCGCCTGCCTCGGGCAAGCGGCAGAAGACGACGTAGAAGTCGGCCAGGCCGGCGTTCGAGATCCAGGTCTTCTCTCCCTCGATCACCCAGCCGTCGCCGTCCTTTTGGGCCGCGGTCTGCATGGCGGCGACGTCCGAGCCGGCCTCGGCTTCGGACAGTGCGAAGGCGGGGATCGCTTGGCCGGCGGCCACGCGGGGGAGCCAGGCGCGCCGCTGCTCCTCCGATCCGAAGAGCGAGAGCGGGCCGGAGCCGAGCCCCTGCAGGGCGAAGCAGAAGTCGGCGAGACCGGAGTGGTGGGCGAGCGTCTCGCGGACCAGGCAGAGCGACCGGACGTCGAGGCGCTCGCTGGCGCCACCCCAGGGGCTGGGCACCGCATGGCGGAGCCATCCTCCCTGCCCGAGCCGGCGGACGATCTCCCGGCAGGTGCCATCGAGATCCTCGTCTTCCCTGCCTTCCAACGGATCGATCTCCATCTGGCACCAGGGCTCCAGGTCCCCGGCCAGAGCCCGGTGAGAGTCGTCGAAGAAAGGCCAGCTCAGAAAAGAGGCGTTAGGCAAGCCCCCTCCCCGTCCCTCCCCCGCGGAGCGGGAGAGGGCGCCACTTCCCAACCGAGCGCTTGCATTTTTCCCCTCGCCCGCTTGCGGGAGAGGGGCCGGGGGTGAGGGTCTTTCGCATCAGTTCCCTTCGAAGACCGGCTTCTCCTTGGCGGCGAAGGCGCGGAAGGCGCGGGCGAAGTCTTCGGTCTGCATGCAGATCGCCTGGGCCTGCGCCTCGGCCTCAATCGCTTCGTCGATCCCCAGGTCCCACTCCTGGTGGAGCTGGTTCTTGGTCATGGCATGGGCGAAGGTGGGGCCGTGGGCGAGAGAATGGGCGAGGGCGCGCGCTTCTTCGAGCAGCCGTTCCGGCGGCACCAGGCGGTTATAGAAGCCCCAGCGCTCGGCTTCTTCGGCTTCCATGAAACGGCCGGTGTAGAGGAGCTCGGAGGCGCGCCCCTGGCCGATGATCCGCGGCAGGATGGCGCAGGCGCCCATGTCGGCCCCGGAGAGGCCGACGCGGGTGAACAGGAAGGCCACCCGGCTGCGCGGGGTGCCCAGGCGCAGATCCGACGCCATGGCGAGGATCGCTCCGGCTCCGGCGCAGATACCGTCCACGGCCGCGACGATCGGTTGCGGACAGTGGCGCAGGGTGCGGACGAGCTCGCCGGTCAGGCGCGTGAACTCCAGGAGATGATCCATACGCTTCTCCTCGCGCATCTTCACCAGCGGCCCGATGATCTCGTGGACGTCGCCCCCCGAGCAGAAGTTCTCGCCGGCGCCGGTCAGGACCACGGCCTTGACCTCCTCCACGTGGCGGAGCCGGTGGAAGGTGTCGGACAGCTCGCGGTAGGACTCGAACGTGAGCGGGTTCTTCCGCTCCGGCCGGTCGAGGGTCACCGTGGCGACCCGGTCCTCGACGCTCCAGCCGAAGCTCCGCGGCCGGATCTCCTCCAGGGGAATGTGGTTGTTCAAGGAAAGGCCTCCGGAAGACGTAACGCAAAGCGCAGCCGTGCCGCCGCCCCGGGTTGAAACCCGGGGCTAACAATGGCTGTCCCGATGGGACAGAGAGAGACCTGTGACCATCCAGACCCTCTGTCCCGCAGGGACAGCCATTCGTAGCCCCAGGTTTCAACCTGGGGCCGAGGGTGAGGGCTCATATCGTGCTCGTTCCCAAAAGCTCCGCCTGCCGCTGCCGCTCCAGTGTCCGTTCGAGCTGCTCCTTGCCGGTGAGGTATTGCACAGGCCAGGGCTGCGCCTTGTAGCCGAGCTGGGCCGCGGCGTGGAGGGTCCAGAACGGGTCGGCCAGGTGGGGACGGGCCAGGGCGCAGAGGTCGGCCCGGCCGGCGGCGATGATCGAGTTGACCTGGTCAGGATCGGTGATGTTGCCCACGGCGATGGTCGGCAGGCCAGTCTCGTTGCGGATGCGGTCCGAGAACGGGGTCTGGAACATGCGGCCGTAGATAGGCCGGGCCTGCGGCGAGGTCTGGCCCGCCGAGACGTGGATGATGTCGACGCCGGCCAGGTGGAACGCCCTGGCGATCTCCACTGCGTCGGCGCCGTCGATCCCACCTTCTACCCAATCGGTCGCCGAGATGCGCACCGACATCGGGCGATCCTGCGGCCACACCTCGCGCATCGCGCGGAAGACCTCCAGGGGGAAGCGGAGACGGTTCTCGAGCGAGCCGCCGTACTCGTCGGTCCGGTGGTTCGAGAGCGGCGTGATGAACCCCGAGAGGAGATAGCCGTGGGCGCAGTGGAGCTCGACCATGTCGAAATCCGCCTCGACGGCCATCTGCGTGGCACGGATGAACTGGTCGCGCACATCGTCCATGTCCTCGCGGGTCATCTCGCGGGGCACCTGCAAGCCGGGCTTGAAGGGCACGGCCGAGGCGGCCAGGACAGGCCAGCCCTCGCTCAGGAGCGGCTCGTCCATCCCTTCCCACATGAGCCGGGTGGAACCCTTGGCGCCGGAGTGGCCGAGCTGCAGGCAGATCTTCGACCGGCTCCACTGGTGGACGAAGTCGGTGATGCGGCGCCAGGCCGCCATGTGGTCGGGCCGGTACATCCCGGTGCAGCCGAGCGTGATGCGCCCCTCCGCGGAGACGCAGGTCATCTCGGTCACGAGGAGGCCGGCTCCGCCCAGAGCCCGGGTGCCCAGATGGACCAGATGGAAGTCGTTGGGCAACCCGTCCCCGGCGCTGTACATGTCCATGGGGGAGACCACGACCCGGTTCTCCACGGTCATGTTGCGCAAGGTAAACGGGGTGAAGAGGGGCGGCGGCGCCTTGGCGGGCTCTCCCCGCGCCTCGGCACGGCTGCGGCGGCTGGCACAGCTGGCGAACCAGCGCTCGACGCCTTCCAGATAGTTGCGGTCGCGCAGGCGCAGGTTCTCGTGGCTGACCCGCTGGCTGCGGGTGAGCAGGCTGTAGGAGAGCTGCTCGGGGTCGAGCCGGATGTAGCGCCGCACGTTCTCGAACCATTCCATGGAGTTGCGCGCCGCGTTCTGCAGGCGCAGAGCCTCGGTCCGCCGCTCCTCCTCGTACGTCTGGAGCGCCGTTGGCAGGTCCGGCTCCCGGTTCAAGATCCGGACGAGCCCGATCGCGTCTTCCATGGCCAGTTTGGTGCCCGAGCCGATGGAGAAGTGGGCGGTGTGCGCCGCGTCGCCGATCAGGACGACGTTCTCGTGCCACCAGCGGGCGCAGTGGACGCGCGGGAAGTTGAGCCAGGGCGCCGCGCGCTGGTGCGGCGGGATGTTGGCCATCAGCCGGTGCCCGGCAAGCCAGGGAGCGAACATCTCCTCGCAGGCGGCCACCGTGGCGTCGATGTCCATCCGGTCGAATCCGTGGTTCTTCCAGGACAGCTCGTCGCACTCCACGATGAACGCCGAGAGCTTGTCGCTGAACCGGTAGGCGTGGGCCTGGAAGACCCCGGCCGGGTTCTCGACGAAGGCGAAAGTGAAGGCATCGAATGGCCGGGTGGTGCCCAGCCAGATGAACTTCGCCTTGCCGTGGACGATGTCGGGCTCGAAGTGCTCGGCGTGTTTGCGGCGGACGGCGCTGTTGACGCCGTCGGCGCCGAGGATCAGGTCCGCGTCCGCCAACCCGAGCCCGGGAAGGTCCGAGTCGTCGCGCACTTCCACCCCGAAGCGGAGCTCGGCGCCGAGATCGACCGCCCGGCGCTGCAGGATCTCCAGGAGCTTGACGCGGGCGAGACCGGCGAAGCCATGGCCGCCGGAGGTGATGGTCCGCCCGCGGACGTGGATGTCGATGTCGTCCCAGCGGGCGAAGTTGTCCGAGATCTCCTGGAACGACTCGGGATCGGCGGCCTTGAAGTTGCCGAGGGTCTGGTCTGAGAAGACGACGCCCCATCCGAACGTAGCATCGGGAGGGTTGCGCTCGAGGACGACCACCTCGTGCGCCGGGTCCGCCTTCTTCATCAGCAAGGCGAAGTAGAGCCCCGCGGGGCCACCACCGATGACGGCGATCTTCATGAGGGTCTCTGGGTCAGCGCAGGCCGGTTCTCTGTCACGGGGAGCCATTATAGAGAACGGCGGCAGGACCGGTGGCAGCCTTCCGCCGACAAACCCACCGGAGTGGCGGCGAGCGCCCCCCTGGGACCGCCGGCGTCTCGCCGGCATCATCAAGACAGTGGGCCGAAGGCCCGGCCTTCTCGGGAAGGATGGCGGGAGGCGACGGGGGTTCCAGGGAGGAAACCCCGCCGGCCGCCGTGGTCGCTGATACCTCCTCAGGCAACGTCATTGACGTACCGCGGCAACTTGGCTAAGCTCGAAGCAATGGTTGATGCTGTACCTACTGCGACACACTCAGCGCCAATGCACGAATACGAGAGAGCTCTACCTATCGTAGGCGAAAGGTTCGTCAAGCTCCGCTTTTGCGGGAATGGAAAGGACTCGGAGGCGACAATCGAGGTCGAAGGGAAGCGAAAGATCGTGGTCCCCTTGAGCGACGCTGCGATGGACATCAGTTTCTCGGACGCTACGATGGTGAGGACGCGTGGCTGGGGCGACACAGAGGTCGTGATCGAGATCGTTCCAGTCGCAGACCAGCCGGTGACGATAGGGGAAGCATCGGTTCACTTTCCTGGGAGCGACGAGGAGTGGAACGAATGCGTCCGCGACTATGCGGACACGGGACGGTGGAAACTTTCCTGGTGCGTGTCGCTCCGACTTCGGCTCATTGCGATGGGTAATCGATGAGCGCGGCTGACCGGCAGACCCGCCGTGAGCTTTGCGGGGGTAACCGGGCCATGATCCGGAAAGACCGCGTCGGCTTTGCCAGCGAACCGGCGGCCCTTCCGGCCCAAAGGGCCGGGAGAGCGGAGCCCGGGGATGAGGCCGGAGGCCGATTCCCCGGGTTCCGGGAGGCCCATGCCCTCCGCGGCCTGACAGGCCGCGAGAGGGGTGGCCGGAAACGGTTCGCTCGCCAAGCCGGCTCCCGCGGCCCTTCAGGCCGCGAGCCATGGCGCGCCTGCTGACCCAGGGTATCGGCCTACGGCCTCAACCCTGGGCTCCGTTCTCCCGGTCTGTCAGGCCGCAGGCCGGTAGGGAGAACTGGAATCCGGTTTTGCTACCGGCCCGAGCCCTGGCTCGACGAGCCCGTCTTCGTGACCCTCTGCTGGAACGTCCGCAGGTGAGGGTCCTCGCCGAGCGGCTGGCGACCCGGCTCGGCGGCTGGCTGAGCGTTCGCCATGATCCCGGGTTTTTGACGGCGATCTCGCGCGTGCAGCCACGATTTCGCGAGCGTTGGCGGCGGCGCCCCGTCCTTTTCCGTTCCGCGCCGGGTGTCAGGCCGGCGCGGGAGACTTCCTCGCGGACCGCAGTGCGGATCGCCTCCAGGATCTCGGCCGAGAGAGTGGGGGATTGGGCAGCCTTGCGGTGATCAGGAGGGAGCCAGTCGTCGATGCGGCGGGTCGCCTCCCAGTTGAGGAGCCCTCGCTGGAAGAGGTCGGCAGGGTGGGCATGATGGGGGGACTCTGTGCGAAGGCGGTTGGGCGTCGCAAGGCCCTGGCCTGCGAACGGTAGCCGTGGGCGTCGCCGGCTTCCGCGGGACCGCAGGTAGCTCCCTGGTGGGTCCGCCTGGCGAAAATTGTGCTTATACGCTCCGGGCAATGTTATTGACGCACCTTCGCAACTCGGTTAGGATCCAAACAACCGGCTGACAAGAAAGGACATCGAGGGAATCCGGCTCCGCACCCGAGACGCTTACACGACAGGAACCTCGACGGCCAAGCAGCCGGACCGGGCCAGGGCTTTGGTGCGATATCCGACGAAGTCAGAGGGCGGAGGAAGGGAAAGTACTACTAACTGCCAGGAGATAAGAATTGTGGCTCTAGTTCCATGCCGGAAATGCGAAGCAAAAATTTCAGAAAGAGCGCTTGCTTGCCCTAAGTGCGGGAGTAAGGAGCCTCATAAAGCGTCAGCAATTATTTGCAGTGAATGTAGGGCAGAATTATCAATACATCATCAAGGAAGTTGTCCAGAGTGTGGTAACCCGGATATCCTGCAAGACCAACCGGATAGGCAACCAACCTCTCTTGTTGATCAAGCGGAGAACCCTGAAAGTACATCAAAAACGATCCCGGCGAGGCCGTCGCAACCTGATCATCCTCGGCCTCTCTCTTCCAATAATGAGGAGAAGGAAACAATTGGCAGCGGGAATACTCCCGAGATTCCCCCAGGAAGAAACCTCCCTCAGTCGACAAAGGCACAAGTGCGGCAGCGACCAAGAGGGCAGTATCGGAATACACCTCTGCCAACTCAGCAGCTTGCATACAGTGCTCAAAGTCGCAGCGGGAACCTTGTGTTGCTTGTGTTCGCCGTGATATGTATAATGGCGGGCATACTTATTCTCTATCGTGCCGTGAGTTTCGGCTATTTTGCAGGGGCGCTTCATGGCTTTCTGCAATTGTTTTGCGGCTTATTCGTCGTCAAGGATTCCGTTCGTCGTAGATTGCTTGATTCGGCCGACATTCTGATGGGATCGATTCTCGCTTTCATAGGAATAGTCTATGGGCTTGTACTGATGTATGACGGATTTAGACCTAGATTGGTACTCTCTTGGGAAGGAGATGGATTTCTGTTAATGGGCTGGCTTGGTACCCTGCTCGTAATTTCGTCGGCCGTGATTGGAGCGCTTGTAAAGCGCTTGCCGAAGGTGCGGGATGTGGACGCCCAACAAAGGCCTCAAGCTGGTGCCTGACGGCACCGCTCAGGCCTAGAGCCGACGGGCCGCTAAAGACTTGGTTGGGTAAGACATCCTAATAAGAACTGTGCGGAGGTAGAAAAGTGGCCCTAGTTCCATGCAGGAAGTGTGACGCGAAGATCTCAGAAAAAGCTATAGCTTGCCCAAAGTGTGGCAGCAAGGAGCCCCATAAGGAGCCAACAATCAGTTGCAGTGAGTGTGGTACAAAGCTCCCCGTGTATCACCATGGGAGTTGCCCCGAGTGTGGAAATCCAGATTTTCCCTCAAGTCAACCTGTTCGTAATCCGATACCTCTTGTTGCCTCCTCCGTCCAAGCGGAATTTTTTAAAAATATTTCGAACGCTGGCCCGGCACAGCCGTCACCCCCTAATTCCCTGGGTCATGCCTCTGCCTACCACGAGGAGAAGGAAAACGTTGACAGCAGCCTTACCTCGGAGGATTCTCTGCCAAGACTCTCCCCCCAGCCAAGAGAGGCACGGGTGCGGCAGCAACCACAGGAGCAGTATCAAAATACGCCCTCGCTAACTGGGCAGCCGGCAGAGAGCTCGCCACGGTCGAGCAATGTGCGGGTGCGGGCGGTAACTGCGAACCCAATTCACGCCTCGATCCCTGCTAAAGGTTTTTCTCCGGCAAGTAGACCCGGCAGCACTCGAAGGGCGGAGCTTCCGGCACGTTCCAAGAAATTATATACACTCCTCCAGATCCGTGGAGCAGCGATCTTCGGAGGACCTATTGCTGGGTGCGCTCTGATGGCGAGCAATTTTCGTGAGCTGGGGTCCAAGAAAGGCTACCTGTGGTCTCTTATTGGGATGGGTTGCGTTGTGTCACTATTTGCATTGTTCGCCTCCTACCTGCCCGATCTTCCCGATGGTTTTCCGAAATCCATCGTTGCTTTAGGTGTCGCTGCGATGATAGGACAGATTGCAGCGAAGCTTCAAGGGGAAGCCATCTCAACTCACATAGCCAGTGGGGGCATGAAGCAGACCGGCTGGAAAGCGACTGGAATAACCTTGGCTTGGTTAGTTGTAACGGTCGTTGTTTTTATTGCAGTTGCCGTAGTGGCTGATTTTTAAATGCGAACTTTGAGCAGGTGAAAGACGCCCAACCCAGCGGCTGGAGCGGACTGCTACCGCAGCCGCTCAGCCACAGAACACGTGTGTGCCAGGCATGGCACAGAACTAATGAGGTGAAAGTCCTCATGCCAGGTGTCCGCAGAGCCGAAGGCTAGGAGAAGGGCAAGGGCGTCACCGCAAGGTGGGGTCTGAAGGAAGCCCAATCCAAAACTGCGGGACGACGAACAGGAACCAGATATGAGGTGTGGTCCATCCGGGACGAGCTGGCACGTGACAGCGAAGTCCTCCTTCTGCGATTGGGGTGGGCTTTATAAATCTGGCGTCTACGCAGGGAAAGTTTTGTGTCTTACCCTGGGAGATCTGCAAGGTGTCCGGTGAGAGCCGGACTGAGAGGGGAGAAATCCTCTCTGACCGCCTTGCAGAAGGCAGCAGAGGGTATAGTAGAGGTGCAAACCTCGAAGGCCCGAACGGTATGAGAGGGGAGGTCGCTTTGTGACGAGTCCGGACATTGCACCTGCCAAGCAGCTCACGCTGCCTCTGGCCCCGCCAGAGGATGAAGCCCGGCCTGGGTCACGGAGAAGAGACGCTCCGGTTTGTCTCCCGAACCTGCTGGAGCGCGCGTTGGAGCGATCCAACATGTTTCGCGCGCTACGGCGAGTTCTCCAGAACAAGGGTGCTCCGGGAGTCGACGGGATGACCGTCGGAGAGCTCCCTGGGTACCTGAGGACGCACTGGCCCGAGATCCGGGCCGCCCTGCTCAACGGCAGCTATCGCCCGCAACCGGTTCTCCGCAAGGAGATTCCGAAACCGGGCGGCGGCGTCCGTGAGTTGGGAATTCCCACAGTGTTGGACCGGCTGATCCAGCAAGCGCTAGCTCGACTCAGCATCTTCGTCCGCAGCCAGCGGGCGGGCGAGCGGGTCCTGGCCAGTGTGACGAGTTTTCTGAAGAGGCGCCTCAAGCTGCGGGTGAACCTGGAGAAGAGCGCGGTCGATCGCCCTTGGCGTCGGGTGTTGCTCGGCTTCACGTTCGTCGGCCGAGAGTTTCGTCGGCGGGTCAGCGACAAGGCGTTGAAGGCACTGCGGCTTACGGTGAAGCAGAAGACGCGCCGCACGCTGGGCGTGAGCTTTCGCAGCCTGTTGTCCGGTCTGAGCAAGACTCTGCTCGGCTGGCGGTCGTACTACAGGTTCAGCGAGGTGCCGAGCCCACTTCAGGAGGTCGAGAAGTGGATTCGTCGCCGTCTGCGGTGCTATCTTTGGAAGCAGTGGGGTAGGCGAGGCTATCGGGAGCTGAAGCGAAGGGGAGTGAGTGTGGATCTGGCGTGGAACACGTCGAAGTCGGCCCACGGTTCCTGGCGTCTGAGCCAGAGCCCGGCGCTGACGATCGCTCTGCCCGCCAGGTACTTCCGGAGGCTGGGTCTGCCGAGCCTGGTGAACGGATAGGGAGACCGACTGAATCAACCGAACCGCCGTGTACGTGATCCGTACGCACGGTGGTGTGGGAGGAGGGACCCGCGAGGGTCCCCCCTATCCCGATTCGGCAGCAGAAACGCGCGCCGCCCGAAGCAAGGAGAAAGCCAGGTGTAGACGCTCACCTCAATCCGTCGAAATTTGGACCATCTGTCGAGGAGCAGCATCATCCCGCGCGAAGCGCGGCGGCAGCGAGCAGAGGGGGGCAGAGGGCTGTAAACAGCGTTTAAGAGGGGTCAATGGTCACTTCTGCTGCAGCCTGTGCTACCGTCTCGCGCCCTCTCAGCTTCCTGCCCGCTTCAGGCCTCTGCAAACGGCGATTTCGCCCCCTTGGCCGGCGACCACATGGTCCAAATTTCAGCGGATTCTCGTGAGCGTTAACACCAGGCGAACACCCCAGCAAGATCGCCGCACGTCAGGCGCGACGACGCGCACAGGATCGTCGCTGCCACGCATCGCGGTGCACGCTCTCGCGGCTTGGCCTGACGTGCCAGCGAGATCGCCGCGCAGGTAAACGGCACACGTATGGCACGCATATCGGCTCGGCGGCTGTCGGAACTGACGATCACGGGGCTGTTCCTGGCGCTCATACGCACACTGGCGGAGTATTACCGGCTGCGGTACGTCCGTGGGACGGCGCTCGGGCTGGCCGAGGTGGCGCCGTACATCACGGGTGGGCTGATGGCGTCACTCGGGGCGTGGGCGGCTGTGGTGGCGTACTTCTTCGGGCGGTACCGGGTGGCTACAGGCATTGTCGTGGCGGTCGTCGTGGCGATGCTCGTGTACAAGGTGGTGGTCATTGGCGGCTTGCCATAGCGCAGACGGGTGATCGCCAAGACCAACGGGTCTCAGGTGTGGTCGTCCCGCTTGATGACAATCCTGCAACTGCTGCCGAACTAGCGGTTGCAGCGGAGCCGGCCGCGTTGCCCGGCTGGGTCCCGTAGCCGAGCCCGTCGCGCCCGAGGCCGACAGTAATGCCGACAGCTCAGAGAGACACCGGAGGCGGCACCCGCTCGGCGCTCAGAAACGCTTCGACGCCCGCGGCGAGCTCCTCCACCCGGAGGAAGCGCACCCGGGTCGAGCCCACCGCCATCTCCGGATAGACCCCGCGGTTGACGACCAGGAGCTGCTCGGGCTGGTAGGCGTCGATGAAGCTCCGGGCCGAGCGGCTCACGCTGGCCCGGCTGTCTCCCGCCTTGATCTCGCAGGCCAGGAGTCTCCCTTGGTGCTCCACCACGAAATCCACCTCGGCGCCCGACTTGCTCCGCCATGCGGAGAGCCCGTCGAGGAGAGGATTGACCGTCTTCGCGAGCTCGGCGAAGGCGAGGTTTTCCAGCAGGGCACCACGATCGGATCGCTCCGTGGTCGGCTGGAAACCGCCGAAGAGCTGATTGCGGATGCCGTTGTCCAGGAAGTAGACCTTGCGGGCGCTGGTGAGCTCGGCTCGTTTGCCTCCCACGAACGGGCGGACCAGACGGATCAGATGCGTCTCTTCGAGCAACCGGCAGTACTCGGCCACCGTGTCGTTGCTGATATTGGTCAAGGCGGCCCACTCCGAGAGATTGACCAGGTTGCCCACCTGGCTCGCGGCAAGCTCCAGGAGCTTGCGTAGAGCCGCCGGGTGGCGGATGCGGAAGCGGTCCGAGGCATCGCGGACGACAACGGCCTCGACCAGGGTCGCCAGCTCCTGGCGGGGATCGTCCGCGGTCATGATCGTCGGGTAGCCGCCGAAGACCAGCATGCGCTCCAACAGGCGGGAGAAGGCGTCCTCGCGAACCAGAGGGCCGGCTGGAAGGGGCGCGCCGGCCTCGGCCAGGGAGAGCGGCAAGAGCAGGTGGCGCTGGGCCCGGCCGGCGAGCGACTCGCGCGTCGCCGCTTCCAGGTCGAACGAGGAGCTGCCGGTGGCGTAGAGCCGCAGGCCCGTGCGGCGGTCGACCAGCCCCTTGAGGAACAGACCCGCCTCGGGCAGCCGCTGTACCTCCTCGAAGAAAAGGGTCCGGGCCGGGACGGCCAGCTCGGTGAGGTCGGCGAGGAAAGCGGCCGGTGAGGAAAGCCACTCGCGGATCGACGGTTCCTCGCAGTTGAGGAAAAGGACCGGCTCGGCAGCCTCGGCGAGGGTCTTCCAGATCAGGGTCGATTTGCCGGCTTGCCGCGGTCCGACCACGAGGACGACCCGATGGTCGGCAGAGAGCCGCAGGCGCCGCGGAATGTAGCTCGTGGGCAGGAAGCGCCGGATCCATTCCAGGAGGTCTTCCCCTCGAAGCCAGGGGTTCTCGGCGACGAGGACGCGGCGTAGTTGAGGGTCCATGGGGAGAGCTCTGCTGCCAGAAACGAGCAGGGTTCGTTTCTGTTTCCGCCAGAAACTAGCAGGGTTCGTTGCTGGCGGCAAGCCGAGATCAGAGGTGAGCCCGCCGCCGGCCGGAGCGAGCCGTCGCCGGGAAAGTCGGCTCACTTTCCAAAAATTTGGGAATCCCACCCTGAAGGTTCCCGGCCGGTTCTCATCCCTCTACCCTTCTCGATGCCGGGAATCACCCCGGCAGAAAGGAGACGCATCATGGCGAGAGAGAAGACGGTGAAG
>WNGB01000817.1_pt1 | contig 77834 bp, 62 predicted proteins | sample 5400681 | NCBI WGS metagenome assembly WNGB01 (sample SAMN13153367, study PRJNA577476) | soil metagenome | isolation source: 115 cm soil or saprolite under grassland replicate 2 | place: USA:California | collected 2016-06-15 | reverse complement strand
AGCGAATGCCGAGACTTGAAAGTAATCCTCGACGTCGATCGTCAGCGCGTTGACGACAGTGCTCCCGTTTGCCGCGGATGCTTCCATGGCTTCAGGCGTAGACCGGCTCCGCGCGCCGGGCAAGCCACGGCACGAGGTGAGCGGCGATGCGCTCCGACGCGCGCCCGTCCCAGAGCTCCGGGACCCGTCCACGTTTGCCACCGGCGGCGAGGATCTCGGCGACACATCGCCGGATGAGCGTCCGATCCCGCCCCACGACTACATTGGTCCCTTGCTCCACCGTGATTGGGCGCTCGGTGTTCTCGCGCATGGTCAGGCACGGCACGCCGAGCGCCGTGGTCTCTTCCTGGATACCGCCCGAATCGGTGATCACCAGCGTTGCATCCTTGATCAGCCCCAGCGTCTCGAGGTAACCCTGGGGCGGCAGGACGACCATGCGGCGCACGTCGACCATCCTCCACAACCCGAAGCGCTCGATGCGCTCGCGCGTTCGCGGGTGCAGCGGGCAGACCAACGGCAGTTCCTGGCTGATCTCTCCGAGAATCGCCAACGCTTGGGCGAGGCTGCCCTGCTCGTCGACGTTGGACGGACGGTGCAGCGTCACGAGACCGAATCCGCGTTCCTCGCCGAGCAGCACCGTATCCGCACCGTTGTGCGCGAACACGACGCTTGGCGGGACGGCATATTGAAGACTCGCCAGCAGCGAATCGATCATCACATTGCCCACGAAGTGGACCCGCTCCAGGGAGATCCCTTCGCGGCGGAGGTTCTCGGCCGCCGCGCGCTCGGTCGTGTAAAGCACGTCGCAGATCTGATCGGTCAGCAGGCGATTGATCTCCTCGGGCATCGTGCGATCAAAGCTCCGCAACCCCGCCTCGATGTGGACGACTGGGATCCCCTTCTTGACGGCCACCAGACTGCAAGCCAGCGTGGAATTGACATCACCGACCACGACGACACAGCTCGGCGGCGAAGCGTCGACGACGGGCTCGAATCGCCGCATGATCTCCGCGGTCTGCTGGGCATGGGTTCCGGAGCCTACGTCGAGATTGACGTCCGGCTTTCGCAGCTTGAGGTCGGCGAACAGGCGATCGTTCATCGCAACATCGTAATGTTGCCCGGTATGAACCAGCATCGTGCGCGGTGCCGCAGCGTCGGCACGTAACGCCCGGATAACAGGCGCCACCTTCATGTAGTTCGGCCGCGCGCCCACCACGCACGTGATGGGTCCGGGCGTTTGCGCGAGTTCGTGCATCAGCCTTTGACCTGGTCAGGCGGCCTCGTCGGCGCAGACGGTCGCCGCATCTGCTGCAGAAGGTCGAGCGTTGCCGTCATCGCGCGCTCGAGTCGCACCACGCGCTCTTCCAGGCCGATGACCGGATCCCCATCGCCAAAAGCGCGCGGGTCGGGCCCAGGCACCGACCCTGTGGCAGTGGCGGTGCTGCCTGCGCTGAGCTCGAGCCGAATTTCGTCGGCGGTTGCGTCGACATTGGCGGCGGTGACGACGTGCTCTTCCGAAAGCATTGCGGCGAGCAGGACGCGGTTGCAAAGCGTATTGATCCGCCGTGGAATGCCCGCAGAAAACGAATAGATCGCGTCGAACGCCCCGGGCTCGAAGCGCGGGTCGTTGCCCCAGCCTACATGCCGCAGCCGATGTTCGACGTAAGCCTGAGTTTCGGCGCGATCCATCGGACCCAGGTGATACGACGCGGTTACGCGCTGCCGCAACTGTTGAAGCTCCGGCCCTTGCATGAGCTGGCGCAGCTGAGGCTGGCCGATCAGGAAACTCTGCAAGAGCCCCTGGTTGCCGAGCTGGAAATTGGACAGCATGCGGAGCTCCTCGATCGCCCGGCCGGAGAGATTCTGGGCCTCGTCGACAATCAGCAACGCGCGCTTGCCCTGAGGCACGAGCGAGACCAGGAACGCTTCGAGCTCGGCCAGCAGTTGCGCCTTGTCCATCGCCCTGGTTGAAAACCCGAACGCCATCGCCACGGCGCGCAGCAGATCCTCTGCGTCAAGCTGGGTCGTGACGAGCTGCGCGGCCACGAGCCGGTTGGGATCGATTTGTTCGAGCAGGCTGCGGACGAGCGTCGTCTTCCCCGCTCCGACTTCCCCGGTGATGATGATGAAACCCTCGCTCTGGTGCACGCCGTACTGCAGGTAGGCGAAGGCGCGCTTGTGTCCGCGACTGCCGTAGAAGAAGGCGGGGTCCGGATTGAGCTGGAAGGGCTTCGCGGTCAGCCCAAAAAAGGTTTCGTACACGTCATGGCCTAGAAGGTGTGGGAGATGCTGGCATACGCGCTCACTGTGGACGAGTTCCCGGTGCTGCCGCCGCCGGGGGTGTCGAAGGTGAAATAGGACAAGCCGACCGATCCGCTCGTCTTCGGTGTGAACTGCGTACTCAAACCGATTGAAGTGTTGAAGTTATTGGCTCGAGCATTGTTCGTGGAGTCATCGCCGCCGTTCGGGGTCGACCTCGCGTACGTTGCGCTTGCGATGAGATTCGTGAACGCGGAAAGACGATGGCTGTAATTGACGCCGCAGCCCGTCTGGGTGCTGTTCGCCGCGGCCTGAAAGATGACCGGCAGTCCCGCCAGCGTGCCCGCGATCGTCTCGGTTTTCGTTCTGAATAGCGTGACTGCAATCGAATTGAGTGCACCGATCCAAACCGCAGACAGCCTCGCGGTTTGCTGCAGACTGGTCTGCGGATTATAGAAGTTCAGCGGGCTGAGCAGGACTGGCGGCAGCCCGCTCTGCGCCAGAAACTGCGCCACCGCCTGCGCTCGCTCGACGGGATCCGGAATCCGGGTCGTGAACGCAGCATCCAGAAATTGCGCCACGGTGACACCACCGGGAATTTGAAATGCGAGTTGCGGAAAGTTACTGAGCCCGCGCGAGAGATTCGCGCTCAATGCAACGTTCGGCAGCCGATGGCTCACTTGCGCGGAATAGGATGAGCCGAAAAAATGATGCTCCCAGAAGCCGTTGACGGACGTCCGCTCCGTTGGCCCCCAAGTCATTCCAGCGCCATAAATGAATCCCTGTTTGGTGGGCGCCATCGCGAAGCTGTCGTGCTCGTATCCGCTGCGAAGCGACAACGACAACTGCGGATCGAACTGATACGATCCGATGGCGTGCGCGGTCTGCAAGGTTGCTGCACCGCCGGTGATGCCGTTGTCGTAATACTGGCGGCTGTAATCCAGCGTCCAGCCCCAATACCCGGCCGATGAGCTCAGCTGTCCGGTCAGATTGTTGTAATAGGTGGTCGGCGCTTTGACCGAGGAGTCACCGAAAGTGCTGGACGGCGTCCAGACATTGTCGTCGCGCAGCGAATACGAGACTTTCTGCGCCAACACTCCCTTGATATACGGACTGACGCTATACGCCTCCGAGGTATAGCGGTTGTTGGTCGGAATCGTCAGGTTGCTCGGCTGTGGGCCAAATGGCGAAATGAAGCTCTGCGACACGTTGGCCGTAGCGTCGACATAGAAAAATTTCTCGATCGCTTCCAGGTTCGCCGCGAGGCTGACGCTGGGGGCGAAACTGTTGTGCTGGGTCTGCCCGGTGTAGAGCACTCCGGTCGCGCCTATGGTGCCATTGAGCTTCAAGCGCGCTCCCTCGCCGCGGATGCCCAGTGCCGCGGTGAGCGATGTCACGAATCCGTCGTTAAGCTGACTCTGGCCGGTGGAGTGGTTGTAGGTCTCGCTGGCCCCCGCCGAGGCCGTCAATGTCCACTTCTCGGCGTGCACGGGCCCCGGCATCGCGATGCAGCCGATCGCGGCAGCTACGGTGCCCCATCGTGCGCCGCGGCACGCCGTTGGTCTTGGCGCGTCAACACTGGCAGACTCCGATCGGCGACATCCACGCACGAGATTCGCTCTCCGAGTCAGGACGCGGCGGCGGTGGAGTAGTAGTGGTGACCGTAGTAGCTGCCTACCTCGGGGCGCGGCGCCTTGTTCAACACCATCATGACCACCGGGCAGCTTTCGATGGTTTCCAGCGCATGCTTCACCAACGCCTGGGCGGTGCGATCGGCCTCCACAACCATGACGATCTGACCCATATGGGACGCCAGCGCGCGCGCTTCGGTCGTTGCCAGCAAGGGCGGTGAATCGAAGACCAGAATCCGGTCCGCGTAGCGGGACGCCATCTCTTCGAGCAGGGCGGCCATGGTCTCGCTCGCCAGCATCTCGGTCGCCCGCCCGTGCGCGGTGCCCGACGGCAGCAGCGACAGTTTCTCGACGTTGGTCCTGAGCAGAACATCGGTGAGCTTGATGTCGGTACTGGTAAGCAAGTCGAGCAGCCCCTTCGACGCCGGCGGCAGATGGGTCATCTGCATGAGACTCGGGTTGGCGACGTCCGCGTCCACCAGAAGCGCGGTGCTGTCGACTTCCAGGGCGATGCTCATCGCCAGGTTGAGCGCGACGAAGCTCTTGCCCTCAGCTGGGATCGCGCTGGTGACCATGACCAGGTTGGCGCGCTCGGCCCTCGCACCGGTCCTTTCGTGTGCATTCCTGATGATCGGCCGTTTGATCACGCGAAACTCGTCGGCGATCTGCGATCGCTGTGCTTCGGGGGTAACGAAGCCCGCAGCCGCCAATGCCTCGAGGTCGATGTGAACCAGCTTGCTGCGCGGACCCATCTCTGCAGGAGCGCGTAGCCGGTGGCCAGGCGCCGCGGGCGCGGCTGTGTTCACCGGTGCGGGGGCCGTTGCGCGAGCGTCGGGTGGCTGCGCCCGTTCCAGCGCCTGCGCGAAGCGCTCCGGCGTGGGGATCGACTCCGCGCCGGGACTTGCCGGCGGCACCTCCGCACCCGGAGCGACCTCCGGTACCGGAACCTCGACTCCTGCCTTCTGGAGTTGGGCCAGGCGCTGCGCCGCTTTCTCGACGAGATCCATAGGTCGTCTCTCAGGATCCACTTGTGGTCAGGAGCAGGAAAGCGAAAGCGGCGCCGTACGACGCGACCAGCCCGCTGACCCCGCCGGCAAAGAGCAACGCGGCGCGACGCCGCACCACGTGCAGGCTGTGGGTGGGGAGCATGCTGATCATGCCGAGCAACGGCCTCTGGGCCACCTCGCGCAAGGTACGTCCATCCCGAAACGTGGGTCGCGCCTGACTCACCAGCCAACTCGTCGCGAGCCCGGCAAAAAGCGACACCGCGACGAGCACCCCTAGCAGCAGCAGCCGGTTCGGCGCGACCGGGTTCGGCGTGACGCGCGGCGGGTCGATAATCCTGAACTCGGCAACGCCCGCATCTTCGAGCTTCCCGGTCAGGCTGGCGGTCTCGCGCCGCCCGACAAGGCTCTCGTACTGGCGCTTCTGGATACCGTAATCGCGGTCGAGCTGCGTGAGCTCCATGTCGATCTTGGGCAGTGTCTCGGCCGAGGAGCGCAGCTGGTTGTAGCGTGCCTCGTATTCACCGAGGCGTGCGCGAACCGCCGTGAGATTGGCTTCGGAGTCGTTTAGGGCCACCTTCAGCTGCTGGGCGACCGGGTCGCCGGTCAAGGGACTGCCAGGGTCGCTTTCTGCCGCCCTGCTCCGGACCTCGATCTCACGCTTCCGGTCCTCCAGGAGCTGGATCAACAGCCGCTTGGTGCTCACGACGTCCGGATGCTGATCGGTGTACTTGCGCAGCAGCTCGTCGAGCTGGCGCTTCTGCTCGTTGATGCGATTGTCGAGCTCCGGGACCCCTGCAACGCGCCTGCCGGTCGCCGCAGGACCGCGTTGCGTTTGTTCCTCGAGCTGCTTCCGGATGCCGTCCCGGGTCTGCTCGGCGACGCGGAGCTCGAGCCGGGCATCCTTGATCTGCTCGGTGATGGTCGTCATCTGCGAAAAATAGCTCTGGCCGCTCGTGCCGAGCAGGCCCATGTACTTCAACTTGAACGCTTGCAGGCGCGCTTCCGACTCGCGCAGCCTGCTCTCGTAATCCTTGATCTGGTCGTCGACGAACTTGCGCGCGCTGTCGGTGCCACTGCGGGTCCGGCCGAGGCTCTGTTCGATGAATGTCGACAGCGCTGCCTGCACCACATCGCGCGCCTTGCGACCGTCGGGATAACGGAAGGCGATTGTGTAAAGATTGTCGCCGCCCGCGCGGGAGATGTTGAGCGAGCCCACCGTCTCGTCGACCAGATCGGCAGCATTCCTGCCCGCGCTCGTATCGAGGTCGGACTTGCGGATGATCTTCTCGAGGTTCGGCCGGCTGAGCAGTATCCGGCTCAGGATTGCGACCTGCTGGCCCGCGTCCGGGGTCACCGCCATGCCTGCCATCAACGGCTGCAGCATCGACTGGGTATCCACGTAGACACGCGCGGAGGCCTCGTATTTGTCGGGCAGCCGAAACACGATAATGGCCCCGATGATCGCGGTCACCCAGGCAACGCCAAGCCCGATCCAGCGGCGTTGCCACATGCCCCGCAAGAGGGCGAGGAGCTGCTCAACTACTTCCTGCATGGTTGCGGCCTCCGTGAGCCAGGAACGTGCCTATGCCTTGGGCGAAGGGTCATCAAAACCAACTCTGCGGAATCAGCAGGATATCGCCGGGCTTGACATCGACATTGGCGGACATGTCGCCGCGCTTGATCAAGTCTTTCAGCCGCACGTTGTACTGGCGACCGCCTTCGGAGGTTCGCATGATCGACGCCTTGTTGCCGTCCGCGAAATCAGTCAGCCCTCCAACGACGATCATCAAGTCCAGAACCGTCATCCCCTGGCGATAAGATAGTGCCTGCGGCTTGGCCGCCTCGCCGACGACCCGGATCTGCTCCGGATACGGTCCGTTGAAACTCGCAACGATCACGGTGACAACCGGATCGCGGATGTACTTGGCCAACGCCTTTTCGATGTCGCGGGCCAGCGTGGTCGAATCTCTCCCGAGCGCGGGCAGATCCTCGATGAGCGGCGCGGTGATCTTGCCATCGGGCCGGATCGTAACGCTCGTCGAGAGCTCGGGATTCCGCCACACGATTACCTGGACCGAGTCGAGCGGCCCGAGCTTGTAGAGATAGTCGGGGGTCTGTGCACTCTGCGGCGCCGGTGGGTAGGGGCTCGTCTGGCACCCCATGATCGCCGCGGCGGTCAGAGCGACCATCGCCTGGACAACGACACGCGCAACATGGCCCGCGAAGGAGTTGCGATTCATGATCGAACGCATTTTGAATTCCTTTCGAGTCAGGAATCAGCCAGCAAAACAAGAATAACAACTGCCGCCGATTTACGTCTCGGGATCAATCCAGGATCCCCATCCCATTGTTATGGCACTATTGTTACAGCATGTTTTATGAACATGACATCACGCGCCGATTTTAAGCCCAACCGAGGCGGAATGCCAGATTTACCGACGTCCGGCGCTCCGAGCCGATGAGCAATCATATTGCGGCCCAGTCAGCGGTAGACGACAGGTTGTGGCGAAGAATCTATGTTACCGGTCGCTGGCGCCATCGGGGCGAGCACTCCCCGGTAGATGAAACCATGACATGCGGAGCCACAAAATGAGCATGTTGCTCTTTGGAAATCGCAGCCCCGATGTTAAGTGTGATCCATCGGGCCACGTTGGCGAAGATCTCGTAGAGTGCGTAGTAACTGCTCTGCAGCGCCCCCAGGCTGGGGAGAGCATCGAGTGGGGTGTCCAACTCCGCGCTGGGAATGCCCGTCGGCGCAGGGATCGCTGCAATGCCTTGCGCGGCGAATTCGGCCCTGGCGCGCGGGATGTCGAAGTTGTGCGCGACGAGAACGATGCGGTTGATGCGCTCGGCGCGGAGGATCTCTGCGGATCGCACGGCGTTCTCATGCGTGTTGCGCGATCGTATCTCCGCCCAGCGCACCCGCACGCCGAACTCGCGCTCAAGCGCCGCTTGCATCAATTTTGCCTCCGGCTCCCCAGCGAAAACTGAACCGCCTGTTACGAGCACTGGCAGGCCGGTGGCGCGCGCAACCTGCGCACCGTAACGCACGCGCTCGAGCGTCAAACGCCCGAGTGTATCGCCGCCGTATTCCGCTGCATGCCGCCGGATCCCCCCACCCAGGATCACGATCGCCTGCGCATCCCGGGCACGCTGGACTTCCAGAGGGGGCGAGTTATCGACGAGCCTCAGCAGCAGGAAAGCGACCATCGGAGTCGACAAGGCCAGCAGTAGCAGGATTCCCGTCCAGGCCACGATCCGCCCGGCGCGCGGGACGCGCCCGCTCATCCACAGACCCGCCGCCGCGAGCAGCAGGGGTCCGGTGGGTGGCAGCACCAACGCCTTCAGCAATGCCTTCAGCCAGAGCACGTCGGCTGCGACGACACGCGATCACTGCGCCTTGGACACAAGCGCCTGCAAATGCTTGGCCGGTATGGCGTAGGTGATTCCGCTGGGCTGGGTAAGTGCCGCCTCCTTGGTCGCCTTGACGAGCACCATGTTGATGATGCCGAGCACTTCCCCGGACTCCGGGTCGTAGACCGGGCTGCCGCTGTTGCCGGGATAGGCGGTCGCGTCGAGCTGAAGCACCGGGAAGGAACCGGTTGTGAGCCGCCGAACCACGCGCGGATTCAGGCCCGCTGCCACCGGGGGCGGGATAGCGATCGGCGTAATCGCGGCGACCATGCCCCGGTGCGTCGCGGCAACGATGCCAAGCACGCTGCCGATCGGAAACCCGGTAAACAGAACGCTTTGCCCTTCGCGCACACCCTCAAGATCGCCGAGCTTCAACGCCGGAAGCGGCGGTCCGTTGATCTTGAGCACCGCCAGATCGGTCCCTACGTCGACGGCGAGCTCTCGCGCCTCACGAATCTGTGGTTCCCGGCCTGAGACAGGAATCGCGACCACCAGCATCTCGCGACGCTCGCTGTCGAGGATTGCCGGCAGCGCGTGGGCGTTTGTCGCGACCAGCGATCCATCGCCGATGGCGAATCCCGTGGCCCGGAACTGGAATGCGGGCGCCCGCGTCCGCTCGAAGGTTCCCACGGCAACGACCGAGCCCTTGACGCGTTCGATGGTGCTGACCGCGTTATCCGCCAGCGACGCGGGCCCCGCGAGCAATATCCAGAGAGCGCTCAGCATCAACCAGGAGCGGCGCACACCAGCGCGTCTCGCGCTCCGACTATCAAAGGGGATGCCTGTCAGCATCCACTTACCGCAGTGGGACAAATGGCGCGGGCGCGGCAAGCCTGGGATCGTACGGATGACGCTCGTCGCCGAACAGGACAAGAACTCGCTGCACATAGCTGCGAGTTTCCGGGTATGGCGGCACACCGCGGTACTTGTCGACGACGGCTTCGCCTGCGTTGTACGCAGCGGCGGCAAGCGCGACCTCGCCGCGGTAGTAAGACAACAGCCAGCGTAGATATGCCAAGCCGCCGCGCAGGTTGTCGCGGATATCGAACGCATTCTTGACACGGAATCGGGTCGCCGTATCGGGGATGAGCTGCATCAGTCCGCGCGCATCCTTTCGCGATCGCGCATTCGGGTCGAAATTCGATTCGACGGTGATGACGGCAAGCGCGAGCCGTGGGGCCACCGTATATGCCGGTGCCAGCATGTTTACCAATTCCGCGATCTTTTGCTTTTTCGGTGGCAGGTCTGCGAAAGGATCAGCCTCTTCCTGTGGCGCCTCGCTGACAACGGGTTCGTCGGGACGCATGCAATCAGGCAGACGATCCCCTTCGGCGCGGATGAATTGCGACGCCTTGCGCGCCGCCGCATGGCCCTTCTCGGCAGCGAGCGCAAACAGCGATGCCGCCACGGCATCGTCGCGCGCAACTCCCCGCGCGTTGGCGTACATCCACCCAAGGCTGAATTGCGCTTCCGCATCGCCACTGCGCGCCGCCTCGCAGTACAGAGCGGCTGCCCTGATCGGGTCTTTTGGAACGCCCTCGCCGTGTTCGTGAGCCACCGCTTGGGTGACGAGGCTCGACACGACGTTGCCCTTGGCAGCGTCGGAACTCTCCTGGGCTGCAATACCGCCGGTTGCGAGCGCGAATGCGCCCGCCGCCAGCCAGCGAAACCGGAGCCGCGGCCGAATCCGAGGGCGAAGCGGCCCAAGGAACCTAAGTGAGGTCATCGACACGCTGGATCTCCTCTCTGCGGCCACCGGCCGGTCGGCGAAGCCGGGCTTCGTACCAAGGCAAAGCCTCCCGGAGGCCGGTTCGCACGTCGTAAGTCGGATCGTACCCCAACAAGCGGCGCGCCTTGCCGATATCGGCCTGCGAATGCCTGATGTCGCCGGGGCGGAACTCCTCGTAAGCCGGCGGCGGGACGGTGTGCTGAGGATGCCGCTCGCGGACCAGACCACGCAAGGTCTCAAACAGCATGTTGAGCGACATGCGCCCGCCTACCGCGACGTTGTAGACTTGGCCGACGACCTTCGGATCGCCGCTGGTCGCCGCCAGCAGATTGGCTTGCACGACATTGGCGATGTAGCAGAAGTCGCGAGTTGTTTCGCCATCGCCATAGATCACGATCGGCCTGCCGTGCAGCATCGCCTCTGCCCAGCGCGGGATCACCGCGGCGTACGCGCCTTCCGGGTCCTGCCGCGGGCCGAATACGTTGAAGTAGCGCAGCCCGACCGACGCTGTACCGTAGCACCGGCCGAACACCTCGGCATAGATCTCGTCGACGTACTTCGTGAGCGCGTAGGGCGACAACGGGCGGCCGATCCGGTCCTCGACCTTGGGCAGCTCAGGAGCATCGCCGTAGGTCGAGCTCGAGCTCGCGTACACGAATCGGCTGACGCGGGCGTCCCGAGCCGCAACGAGCATATTCAGAAACCCGGTCGCGTTCGTGGCGTGCGTGCGAAGCGGATCGCTGATGGAACGGGGCACAGAGCCCAGCGCTGCCTGATGCAGCACGATGTTCGCCCCCTGGCAAGCCCGGCGACATGCGCCGGGATCGACGATATCGGCTTCCAGGAACTCGTGCCGCCGCCACGCTTCCTCGCCGACTGCCCCTCGCACCTCCTCGAGGTTCCCGCGGTGCCCGGTCTCGAAGTTATCGACGCTGACGACGTACTGCCCCAGGCGCAGCAGCGCTTCAACCAGGTGCGAACCGATGAATCCTGCGCTGCCTGTCACCAGCCAGCGCAGGGGTTTGGCGCGCAGTTGGGAAATGGCCGCCCGCATGGCCATCGGCTCGCGCGTCGCGGCGTTCATCACAGTCTCCACACTTTTACTCCGCGCGCGCGGAGTGCCGCGGCATCGACTTGGCTTTTTACGTCGACATAAACACCGTTGGGCACGAGTTTGGCCGCAAGCTCGTCCACGGAAAGCTCTCTCAATGCACGGTGCGCAACCGCTGAGACGATCGCGTCAGCGCGCGGCAGCTCGTCCCAGGATGTGAGCATCAGCCCGTACTCGTGCATCGCCTCGGCGGGATCGGCGACCGGATCGTGGACGTGAACGCGCGCCCCGAAAGCGGTCAGCTCCCGGACGACATCGATGACGCGCGAGTTGCGCAGATCGGGACAATTCTCCTTGAACGTGAGACCCAGCACGTTCACCGCCGCACCCTTCACCGACGACCCCGCCTGGATCATCAGCTTGACGGTCTGATCGGCCACGTACTTTCCCATACCGTCGTTGATGCGACGTCCCGCCAGAATCACCTGCGGGTGGTAGCCGAGCATGTCGGCCTTGTGCGTCAGATAGTAAGGGTCGACACCAATGCAATGCCCCCCAACCAACCCGGGCCGGAACTGCAGGAAGTTCCATTTCGAGCCCGCCGCCTCCAATACTTCGTTGGTATCGATGCCGATCTTGTGGAAGATCAGCGCGAGTTCGTTGATCAGCGCGATATTCAGGTCTCGCTGGGTGTTTTCGATTACCTTGGCGGCCTCGGCAACCTTGATGCTGCTCGCCCGGTGCACACCCGCTGCGATGATGCTGCTATATACCTCGGCAACCCTTTCCAGTGTCTCGGGCGAGTCGCCGGAGACTACCTTGATGATCCGCGTCAGCGAATGCTCCTTGTCGCCCGGGTTGATGCGTTCCGGAGAATAGCCGACGAAAAAGTCGCGCCGCCACGTGAGGCCCGAGTGCCGCTCGAGGACGGGGATGCAGATTTCTTCGGTCGCACCGGGATACACCGTCGACTCGAACACGATGGTCGCACCGCGCTTGAGGTTCTTGCCCACCGCTTCACTCGCTGAGAGCAAGGGCCCGAAGTCCGGCTGGTGCGCCTGATCCACCGGTGTCGGGACCGCGACGATGACAAAGTCCGCGTCGGCGAGGTCGCCAGCATGGGTCGTGACGCGCAGCCGGGATGCCGCCTTGAACTCTGCCTGGCTTACTTCCCCCGTTGGGTCCAGGAAGTTGCGGTACGCTGCGATCTTTTTCTCGGAAACATCGAAGCCCACGGTGGGATATTTTTTCCCAAACTCGACGGCAAGGGGCAGGCCTACGTACCCCAGGCCGACCACGGCGACGACGGTCACTGCGACTCCCTTCGTGGTGTTTGCACACGTACCAGCTCGCGGCCGCCCTGTCGGGGCGCCTCGCGCAAAAAGACCGCCTGACACGCTACAGCGTCTTCAGGAGCGCCGCGACTTCCGCAGCACAATCCGGACTGCATGTCAGCGGCGGCGTTTTGCCAGCCGGCGCCGGCCCGGATTTCTGCGCCGCGCCCGTACCTTTGTCATCCGCGGCGGTCTGGTCAGTCGATTGGCCGCTCGCCTCGGCGAGGGCGTCCAATTCCTTGCGCGCAGCCGCCTTGTCACCGGCTTTGATGAGCGCTTTGGCCAGGTGCAACCGGATGGCAGCCTGATTCGGCGCGAGTTGCGCCGCCTGCTGGAGCTTCTCGAGTCCCTGGGTCACGTTGCCCTTCTTGATCAACAGTGTCCCCAGCGTGTCCAACACCGCGGGATTCGTCGGTGCGAGTGCCGACGCTTTCTCCGCATAAGACAGTGCCTTGGGATCGCCCAGCTCGCTCGAAACCCAGGCGAGATTGTTAAGGAATATCACGTTATCGGGTTGCTGGGTGACGATCGCCTGATAATGCCGAGCCGCGGATTTGTAATCCTGTTTGCGCAGCGCGCGCTCGCCGAGATAGTTGTGCAGCACGACATCCTTCGGATGCTCGCGCAGCCATTTGTCGGCTGCCGAATCGGCCGCGGCGCTCTTGCCGCCGCCGCTCACGGCTGCATGCAACTTGGCAACGACCATGCCGTCATCGGGCGCGCGCTTCTGCGCCGACTTGAACGCCGATTCGGCCTCGGCCCACTTCTGCTGCCTGCCCCAGAGATCACCCTCGAGGATGTAGGCGCGCGCGTCGTCCGGTCGCCGCCGTTGGATCGCCTTGATTTCCCGTAAGGCCTGCTCGGTCTGACCGGACATGGCATAGATGACGACGATCTCCCGATATGCCTCATAGAGCTCCGGATTGATCGTCAATGCCTCGCGCAGCTTCTCCACGGCTTTGTCGTAATCCTTCACTGCGACTAGCGCCCGGACCAGGCGCATGAGCGGTTCGACCGAACCGGGTCGGGCTGCCACCAGCTTGTTGAAAGTACCGACGGCCAGCGTGGCGTCGCCCGTTGCCAGTTGCACCTGCCCCAGTAGTTCGAGGGTTCGGAGATCGTTGGGCAGAGCGGCGTTCGCGTCTTGCGCCGCGAGCTGCGCCTGCTTGCCATCGCCTCTTTGGATGTAGAAATTGACGAGCGCGGTCCGCGCGCTGATCGATTGCGGGTTCGCGCCTACCGCCTTCTTGAGCAGCGACTCGATCTCGCTGGCGTCGCCGCGCAGCGATTGCACGAGGCCGGCGTAGCCTAGGAGCGCCTGCTCGTTCTTTGGCTCCTTCTCGAGGATAGCCTCATAGCGCTTGCGCGCCGCGTCCGGCTTCTTGTCGAGCCGATCGAGCTGCGCAAGGTTGCCGATCGCCGGAAGATAATCGGACTGGATCTGCAGCGCGCGCTCGAAGTTCGCGCGCGCGGTGGCGATATCGCGCTTGGTCAGGTAGACGATTCCCTTCAGGTTGTATACCAGCGGGTTGCTGGGTTGTTTCTTCTCGAGCCGGGCCACCGCAGCCAGTGCCTGGTCGAACTGTTTCTGGCGAAGGAGGTTCGCGATGAGCGCCAGGTCGGCCGGAGAAACGTTCGGATCCAGCGCGGAAGCGGCTTCGAGATCGCGAATCGCGCCTTCGACGTCGCCTTCCGCGAACCGCACTTGGCCCAAGCGCATCCGTGCGGTCGCGTTCTTCGGATCCAGCGCGGTCGTCTGCGCGAAATATTGTGCTGCCCTGGGGAAGTCACCAACGGCCAAATATGCCTCGCCGGCGACCGCCATGAGCTGCGGGTCACGGCTGCCGCGGCTGAGCTGAGGTTGCAGCACTTCGACAGCGCGTGCCGGGATGCCCATGCGCAGATAGGTCGCGGCAAGGAGCCGCTCTGCGTACGGCAAGCCGGGTGAGCTCTTCAGTGCTCTGCGCAGATAATCCTGCGTCTGATTGAATTGTCCGGCGCGGAACTCCACTTCACCGGCGAGCAACAGACTCGGCAGGTGCTGAGGTGAACCCTTCAGAACCTGCTGAATCGCTTCGCGAGCCGCTGGAAGATTGCCTCGTTGGGACGCGATGAGTGCCTCGAAGTAGTACGCGCGAACGTCTTGTTTCGACGCCTTCCTGATCGCGCCGATCTGCGCGCTCGCCAGGTCGAAGTCGCCTTTGGCGATCAGCAATGAAACCAGCTCGTAATGCGCAGGCAGATAATTCGGCTTTGCCTCCACTACTTTTTGCAGAACCGCAAGCGCCTCCTCGCGTTGGTTCTCGACGATGAGGAGCCGAGCCTTCAAGAGCGACGCCTCGGCCGGCGGATTTGGCTGCGTAAGAACGCCATCGACGATTTTCTTCGCCTCCTGAACGTTTCCATCCGCGGCTCGCAACGTCGCAACGCCAAGCAGCGCCGGGGCAAAGTCGGCTTTGGCGGCAAGCGCCGCAGTGAATGCCGCTTCCGCCTCCTTTGGTTTGCCGAGCGAGCGCAGCGCGTTGCCGATGACGGTCTTGAGCGCTGCTTGGGCATCGGCACTTCCGAGATTCGTGCCGCCGAATTCGGAGACCAGCTCCTTCGCGTCTCCTTCGTCGATCAGGGCTCGAGCTAGCGCCGGCAGCGTTTGTTCCGGCGGATAGCCCAACTCCAGCGCCATCCGGAGCTCCTTGACGGCGCCCGCGGAATCGCGACGCTCGGTCAAGATGGTCCCGAGAAGGTACCGCGCTTCAGCATTGTTCGACGACTTTTGGAGAGCATTCCTGAGCTGGATCACGGCAGCGCTGGAGTCGCCCTTGGCAAGGTACTCCCTAGCCGACTTGACCAGCGATTCGGAGGAATCCCCACCGCAGGCGGCAAGCAGCGCACAAAGTCCCGCGATCACGCCAACTTTGACCAGAACGTTCCGCCGAGGCTGCTTCATTGTCGTATCACTTTCCTTGATCTGGAGGTTCACCAGTTTGCCGAAATTTCACTTGAGGCCGAAGCGATGGATGAGTTCGTACAGCGTGGGTCGGCTGACGCCGAGGAGGTCGGCCGCCTTGCTGAGGTTACCATTGACTCTGCCGAGGGCGCGGAGGACAGCCTGTTTCTCGGCTTCGTCGCGCACCTGGCGCAAGTTGAGGTGCATTGTTTCCTGGTCCTGTGTCTCCGACGAGATGCCGATATCTGCAGCGCCGATCCCCTGGCCATCGGCCATGATCACGGCGCGCTTGATGACGTTTTCGAGTTCGCGCACGTTCCCCGGCCACGCGTGGGATTCGATCGCAGCAACCGCGTCCGGAAGCAGCGTCATTGAACCGCGCCTTTGCTCGCCGCCGAAACGATGCACGAACCCATGGGCGAGGAATGCGGCATCGCCCTTGCGCAAGCGCAGCGGTGGCACCTCCAGCACTATTTCGGCGAGTCGGTAATAGAGATCTTCGCGAAACTTCCCCGCTGCGGTTAGATCCTTGAGATTCTGATGGGTCGCACAGACGATCCGCACGTCGATCGGAATCTCGTGCCGTCCTCCGATCCGTTCGATCACACGCTCCTGCAGGAAGCGCAGCAACTTCACCTGCAAAGAGAGTGAAAGATCGCCGATTTCGTCGAGGAAGAGGGTACCGCCGTGGGCCGTCTCAAGCTTGCCTATGGTCTGTTTCGCCGCACCCGTGAAGGCGCCCTTTTCATATCCGAAGAGCTCGCTTTCGAGCAGCGTTTCAGGGATCGCCGCACAGTTGATCGTGACGAACCGGTTGCTCTTCCTTGGCGAGAGGTCGTGCAACGCTCGAGCGAGCAGCTCCTTGCCGGTGCCGGACTCGCCAAGAATCAGAAGGGTGGCGGATGTCGGGGCGATCTTCTCGACGGTGCGACAAATCTTCTGCATTCCAGGATCGCGCGTGATGATTCCCGCCATCACGGGCGCCTGCCGCACCGCCTGGAGGCGCCGGTTCTCCTCCTGCAGGTCATGAACACGGAATGCCCGCTCGAGCATCAGCGTCAGGATCACGGGTTCGAATGGCTTCTCGCAAAAATCGTAAGCACCCAGGGCGATCGCCTTGAGGGCGTTGGCGCGGTCGTTCTGCCCGGTAAGGACGATTACCTTGGTGTCGGGCGCCAGCGCGTGAACCTCCTCGAGGAGCTGCAGTCCCTCCGTCGGATCTTCCGGACGGGGCGGCAGACCGAGATCCATCGTAACGACGGCCGGCTCATGGCGACGCACCGACGCGACTGCAGACTCGCGATCGCCGGCGACGATCGTTTCATACTGATCGAATGCCCAGCACATCTGTTTCTGCAACGCCGGATCGTCCTCGACGATGAGCAGGTGTCGACGCGTTTCGCTCATGCTGCTTCTTTGGGTTTCAGATTCGCAACAGCGGGGTCGTGGCCCAGTGGCAACACGACGCGCACCCGCGTTCCTACATCGGGCGTGCTGTCGACCAGGATCCGGCCGCCGCGTTCCGTCACGTACTGCGCGCTCTCATAGACACCGACTCCCATGCCCGTCGCCTTGGTCGTCTGAAAAGGCTTGAACAGCCGGTCCCGGACAAATTCCGGCGTCATGCCCACGCCACTATCCGTGACTTCGATCACCGCGCCTTCATCGTCGCGGCGCAACCGGACCGCCACCTTACCTCGACCGCCCGTCGCATCGAGCGCATTTTGCACCAAATGACCGATGACATGCTCGAGTTGGTCGCTGTGACCCATTGCGGAGATGCCGGGGGTCAGATCCATTTCAATCGCCGCATTCTGTTCCGACTTGGCCACACAGACGTCGCGTATCACCGCTTCCAGATCGACGGGGCGCGGCTTCTCGACAGGCGTCGCTTCCGTTCTCAATTGCAGCATCAACTTGTTCATGCGTTCGACGACATTGTCCACTGTCATGAGCATATCGCGTTGAAACTCGGGGTTGTTTCGGTGTCGCTCTGCATTGCGCAGCAGCAACGAAAGCTGGGCCACAAGATTCTTCAGATCGTGGACTACAAACGCCGACATGCGGTTGAACGCGTCGAATTTGCGCGCCTCGAGCAAGGCTTCGGTCACTTGAATTTGACCGAGGTAGCTTGCCGCCTGCCGACCCGCAGTCTTCAGCAAGTCGAGCACTTCCCAATCCACCTTGATCGAGGCGCGCGCGGTGACGAGTACGACGAAACCCAGGAGGCCGGTATGCAAGCGAAGCGGAACCACGAGCCACGCGCCCGGCAGCGAGACCAGCCATTCGGGAAGGGTGAGATCCGGGTAGCGCTCCGGTGCCGAGACGCGCTCGGTGAGATCGATGACCCAGCCCGTACGCTCCAGAAACTTCCCGAGCGGACCGTCTGCCGGTTCCACGGCGTTGACTGCGGGCATGTTCCAGCGTGCCGCCGGCCGGAACGATTGGTCGCCTTGCCGCAACCATAAAGCGCCCGCAGGACTTTCGACCAGGTCCGCAAGTGCTTTGATGCTGTGCTGTTGCACGCCCTGCGGAGAGCTGTCCGCCGACAGTGTGCGAGTGAATCGCAGCCATTCTTCTCGGTAATCGTAACGATAAGAGAAAAAGTGCTTGCTGACGAAGACCTTCAGCTTGGACCTGAAGCTGCCCGAGAACAGCGCCAACCCAAGGAGCAGCAGCGCAGCGAAAAGGAACTCAATCTGCAGCGCCTTGCCAAGTTCCCCGCCGACAAAGCGCACGTAATAACCGGCCACCGCGACCGCCAGAAGGAACAAGCCCGATGCCAGCAGCGCGGTCGAGCGCAGCACCGCCCCCCGCGACAGATGCATCTCGATCGTCCACGCCGGGTTCCTGGCCGCGGCAACGGCGAGGAAGGGAATGACCAGCGCGTGAGCGATACCCCGCGCCACCCAGATATCGGGGTCGAAGCGACCAAACAGCATCGCGTCGGAGTAGTAGAACAGATCAAAACCGAAGAGCCCTGTCAGCCCCAGGCACAGCGGCTTGACTGCCCAACGCGCGTGCGCCGCGGCACTGCGAAAGAGGCGCTCGACCAGGACCAATCCGACTACGGCGAGCCCGACGCGAACCGCGTAGACGATCATGCCGGCTCGGTCGCCAAACATGCTGCGTAGCGGTTCCCGGTCCGGAAGTGCGACGCTGGAGATGAGGCCGACCGCAATTGCAATGATGAGCCACCACGGCACGATCTTCGTGCCGGCGCGCAACGCGTTCACGGAGATCCGGCTGACGAGACTGTACAGAAACGCGAACCAGAGTGCGTAACGCGCGGTGTCCACGCTATTGGATGCCACCCAGCTTGCTGCGCTTGGCCAAAGGGCCAAAGTGATCTCCGCGGCCGCCCACAGCGTGCTGGCGACGGTTGCGGAGAGAAGAAGCACTGCAGATAGCCCACCGCGCCATCGTAGCGTCATGCGCAGCGAGAACGCGCAGAACGCGGCTGCAGCCAAGCTGTAGCTCCAGATTGCGGCGGTCAAGAGATTACTTGTAGTCACCGGGCGGGTTCGCTGCGGGCAGAAACTTTAACTTTACCGCGGATTGGGCACTTGGCGAAGTCCGCACGCAGCTGCCTTGCCGTGATGCAAGCGATTCTGAACCCGATGCAGGCGAGCCCGCTTGCTCAGGATGTCTGTGCCGTCCTAGCTGTGCTAGACAAGCGACGCTGGCTTCGCGTCGCTCACCGTGCGCCTTCGCCGAGCAGGACTACTCTTACTGTTCTGAGGAGAATCAACAGATCGAGCAGCAATGAATGATTCTTGACGTAGTAAAGGTCATATTCGAGCTTCTTGACGGACTCCTCAATATTTCCGCCGTAGGTGTAGCGCACTTGCGCCCAACCGGTTAGGCCTGGCTTGACGCTGTGGCGGATCGCATAGAACGGGATTTTCTCAGTGAGCGTGGCAACAAACGGCGGGCGCTCTGGCCGCGGACCGACGAAGCTCATCTCCCCTCTGAGAACGTTGATCAGCTGCGGCAGTTCGTCGATCCGCGTGCGCCGCATGAAGCGCCCGACAACGGTAATTCGTGAATCGTTGACGCTTGCCCAAAACGCCTGCCCGTCCTTTTCGGCGTCTTGAGTCATGCTTCGGAACTTGAGCAGCGTGAATATTTGGCCGCGGCGACCGACTCTCTCTTGCCGGTAAATGATCGGCGTGCCGCCATCGAGCGAGATCAGGAAAGCCATGACCACCATGATTGGGAGCGCAATGGGCAGCAACACTGCCGTCACGGCGATGTCGAAGCCACGTTTCACGAAACCGCGTAGCCAGGTTTGACGGAAGCCCTTCCCGTAGATCAGCCAGCTTGCCTTGAGCGAGTCGATCGGGACCCGGCCGTGTACGCGCTCGAAGAATCGCGGAAGGTCGGTAATCTGGGTGCCGCTCAGGCGGCAGTCGAGCAACGCTCGCAGCGGAAGAACACCGCCGCGTTGTTCCCGCACGGCGACGATAATTTCATCGATACCAAGATGCTTCACCGTTTCTTCCAGCGTCAGATGACTCGAGACGATGCGACTCGCGGCGATGCTTCTTGCAGGAACCTTCTCGAGCGGGTAGAAGCCCGCGAGCTGCAGGCCGGGAGGATTGGTTACCTCAAGCGAGGTTTCGACGGCGAGTGCCTCGGGACCCGTTCCGAGCACCAGGACGCGGTACGGCAGGAGCGTCCGCGCGACCGGCGACATCATGATCTGGCGCACCGCAAGCAGGCCGCCCAGCGCGATCAGGACCACCGGGACGAATGCTTGCTGGAAGATCAGGCCACCGGGGAGGATATCTGACGACACGTAGGCGATCGGCAAACCGATCACCAACGCGGCTGCTTGTCTCAGGACGTATTCACCGAAGGGTAGCGGCCGGTCCCGACGGTAAAGCCCGAACGCAGCATTGAGGGCAACCATCAGCACCGCAAACACCAGCGCGGGTGCAACGACATTCAACGACGACAGTGCGCTGTGATATCTGACGGCGAGGACGACTGCCGCAACGAGCCATCCCAGCTCGAGCGCGAGTTGCAGTAAGGCGGCACCCCCGCCGTGCTGACGTAATAGGCCGGTCACGGGACTTGACGTCGACGCCGATCGCGGCGACGTTCGTCGGAATTGTCCGTGCTGCCGGTGACACAGCGGTTACCGAGGGTCATGGAAGTCTGTTTTCGTTTTCGAGCCGTGCCACCTGCCGACTCCCTTGTTCGTCCCTCCCTGCGAGCTCGTTGTTTGGCTCGCTCGCTTGCCCGCTGCAGGCCATCCCCGAGGACTATGGTGCCTCTTACGGTTCTGCCACGACGTGCCCCTGATCGGCTACGCGCGTAGCTTCATCGGAATCGGCTTTCCATGTTCGCCCCACCTCGGCGCCGATCGTGCCCTACAGATGGTGCCCGCCTTCGCTAACAGCCTGATTTCCAAAGCAAGACATATGCCAAACCGCGATCTGTCCAACCGGGCTTACGCAACGTTCAGCCGAGGCGTGGAAAAGAGCATTCGGCCTGCGGTATTGGTGCTTGCGCCGTCACCATCGTCGTGACGAATTTTGTCAATTTGTCCCGTGCAGCGGCGCAGGGCAAATACGCGCAGACATCAGCTTTGTAACTTTGGGGGCGCGACGGCGTCGCTTGCAGTTGATTAGTCGTCAACAACAACGACGAATAATCACTTGCGATGGGCGCGACTTGCGATGCCGCGTTGCGGATTGCCCGCTCGATGCTGCGCTGTCGAGAATAGCCTTGCTGCCGCGTGTCGGGCGTAAGCCCGCGCGCCGCCCACGCTCGAGCGCGGCTGCGTGCGCTCGGTTCGGCTGGCGACTGCGATGGTCGCGGGAAGCGGATTGACGGCTATTGAGTCGCCGGAGCGGACGCCACCGCGCGGAGAAGACGGCTGCGCTCCGGTCCGGACGAGGCGCGCCGCCGCGCGCGCATTGTGTGGCTCAGCGCTTCAGTCCCGGCATCGTCTGCTGCGCCATCCGCGTGAAATCGCCGATCACGCGCTGCATCGATTCGAAGGCCGGCCCACCCGACGACATTACGCCCTGCATCGCCTTGACGAGATTCTGCGCTTGTCGCAAGTCGGGCATCATCGCCATCGCCGCCTTCGCTTCCTTCGCGCCCGGCACGCCTTCCATCTGTTCTTCCATCAGTGCGAACAAGCGTTTCTGCATCTCGACGATCATGTCGAACATCTCGCTCCAGTAGCGCATCGATTTCTCAACGGCCTCCTGCGTAACGCTCTGACCAGCGGCCATCAGCGCCTGTGGATCGCTGGCTTCGGCAGCATGCCGCAACGCTTTCTTCTGCATCGAGCGCACCTCTTCCTCACCCGCGAATTGGTGCTTGCGCAACTTCGCGGTGTTCTCGATCGCCGCGTTGATGATGTCGAGCGCCATCTTCGCGTTCGCCCTGTAAAGCTCGAACGCCTGCTCGGGAGTCATCCCCTTCGCCATCTTCGACATGTCGCCAAAATCTGCCTGCTTCGGGATCGCGAACGAGGTCGGTTTCGGCGCCGCCGTCGCGCGCGGCTTGCTGCCACGGGCGCGCTTGCGGGAGGAACTTTTGGCTGACGGTTTGGTGGCCATGATACATACTCCTCTCAAGATGACCGGGGAAGATGACGCCGGCCTTCGCCAAAGCACGCCGCTTGTCGCTATTGCACGCTTTCAACGGTCGCACGTCAACACTGCCGCGCCTTTGATAACGCCGGCGCGGAGATCCCTGAGCGCGCGGTTCGCGTCGGCGAGGCGATAAGGATGCGCGTGTACCGCGAGAGGTATCGTTGTCGCAAGGGCCAGGAACTCCCGCGCATCACGGCGTGTCAGGTTGGCGACCGACCGCAGGCTGCGTTCGCCCCACAACAGGCGGTAGGGGAAGGCGGGTATGTCACTCATGTGAATTCCGGCGCAGACAACGGTCCCGCCGCGCTCGAGCGCCGCGAGCGCCATCGGGACGAGCGCGCCGACGGGCGCAAAGATAAGCGCGGCGTCCAGCGGCTCGGGAGGTGTCTCGTCGCTGCCGCCGGCCCAGACAGCGCCCAGGCGGCGTGCGAACGCCTGTCCCGCGGTGTCGCCGGGTCGACTGAAGGCAAACACCTTTCGTCCCTGGGCGAGCGCGACCTGCGCGATCAGATGCCCTGCCGCACCGAATCCGTAGATGCCGAGCCGGGACGCATTGCCTGCCAGCCGATAGGCGCGGTAACCGATCAGTCCCGCGCACAGCAAAGGCGCCGCTTCGACGTCGCCATAACGGGGAGGCAGCGCAAAGCAATAAGCCGCGTCGGCAACGATGTATTCGGCGTAACCGCCGTCGAGCTGATATCCCGTAAAGCGCGCTTCGCCGCAGAGGTTCTCCCGGCCGCTCGTGCAAAACATGCAATGCCCGCAGCTGCCGCCAAGCCATGGCACTCCGACGCGGTCCCCTACACTGTGCTCGGTAACGCCAGGTCCGCACGTAACGACCGTGCCGACGATCTCGTGTCCGGGAATCACCGGAAGCTTGGGACCGGGAAGCTCTCCGTCGATCAGATGCAGATCGGTCCGGCACACGCCGCAAGCGTGCACCGCAATGAGCACCTGTCGATCTTGCGGCACCGGAAGTGGCAGAGTCGCAGCGCTCAGCGCCTGTCCGGTTGCTTGGAGCAACATCGCACGCATCGTGGGTGGGCGTGTCATCGGACGGCGTTCGTCGGCGAGGACGGTATCCCGCCGGGACTCAGATTGGCAACGGCAACTACACGCGTTGTCGGACAGCAAGCCTCGAAGGTCATCCGCGCAGCCGCGAAGCGGGCAGGCGGCCGGTCAGCCACGCAGCGTGGCAAGCGCATCCTCGATCCGCGCGGCTGTTACGATCTCCATGCCTTCGATACCCTGTTTGGGCCGGTTGGCCAGCGGGATCAGTGCGCGCCGAAAGCCCAACTTGGCCGCTTCCCGCAGCCGCTCCTGACCACGCTGTACCGGGCGAATCTCACCGGCGAGACCAACTTCGCCGAATACAAGAGATTTATTGGGCATATCTATGTTTTTAAAGGATGAGTAAACAGCTGCAACGATGGCTAGATCGGCGGCGGGCTCGCCGATGCGTACCCCGCCCACGGCGTTGACAAACACGTCGAAGGCGCCCGTTTCGACGCCCCCATGCCGATGCAATACCGCGAGCAGCAGCGCCAGCCGCTGCGGATCGAGCCCCACCGCCAGCCGCCGCGCAAGTCCCCCTTGCGCCGGATCGACCAATGCCTGCACTTCGACCAGGAGAGGTCGAGACCCCTCCATCGTCGCCAGGACACAGCTTCCGGGAACCGCTGCCGCGTGCTGCGACAGAAACAGCGCAGACGGGTTGGCGACGCCCTTCAAGCCGCGCTCGGTCATCGCGAACACGCCGAGCTCGTTGGCCGCGCCGAACCGGTTCTTGATCGCGCGCACCAGGCGGAAACTCGAGTGAGTGTCGCCCTCGAAGTAGAGCACGGTATCGACGATGTGCTCGAGCACGCGCGGGCCGGCAATCGCACCCTCCTTGGTCACGTGCCCGACCAGGATTACCGTAATCGCGCTCTGCTTGGCGAGCCTTGTGAGTTGCGCCGCGCATTCGCGCACCTGCGCGACGCTGCCTGGCGCCGATTCCAGCGCCTCCGTGTAGACGGTCTGGATCGAGTCGATGACCACGACCTCGGGCTGCCGGCTGCGAATTGCGGCGACGATTGCCTCGAGCTGAACTTCCGCCTGCAGCTCGACCGGCGCGTTGATCAGACCCAAGCGCCGGGCGCGCATCGCGATTTGCTCGGCCGACTCTTCCCCGGTCACGTACAGCACGCGTTTGGCGCCGCCGATCGCGGCCATCGCCTGCAGCAGGAGTGTCGACTTGCCGATGCCGGGATCGCCGCCGAGCAGGACCACGGCACCCGGGACGAGCCCGCCGCCGAGCACCCGATCGAACTCTTCTAGGCCCGTAGGCGAGCGCGGGTCGGCGCGGGCTTCGACCGTGGAGAGTCGGCGCACCTCGCCCACTGCGCCGGCGACCGCATGAAAGCGTGTCGCGGCGGGCGTTGCTACCGTCTCGACCAGCGTGTTCCAGGCGCTGCAATGCGGGCATTGGCCCTGCCATTTGCTGCTGCGCCCACCGCACTCGGTGCATGCGTAGGCCGTTTTTGGCTTGGCCATGTCACGAACCCATCACACCAGTTCCTCGGGGCGCACGACTGCGGTGCCGAGCTTGCCGACAACGATGCCTGCCGCCTGATTGGCGATGCGCACGGCCGTCGCGAGATCGGCGCGCGCGCCGAGCAGCGCTCCCAGCGTCGCGATGACGGTATCCCCGGCGCCGGACACATCGAAGACTTCGCGCGCCTGGGCCGGAATGTGCAGCGCACCCGCGTCGGTAAAGAGCGACATGCCTTCCTCCGCGCGCGTGATCAGCAGCGCGGCGAGCGAAAGCTCGGCGCGCAGTTGTTGCGCCCTGGTCGCGAGCTCCGCCTCGGTGCGCCAGTTTCCGGCGACTTCGCGGAATTCGGCGCGGTTCGGCGTGAGCAATGTGGCGCCGCGGTAGCGACGGTAATCATCTCCTTTCGGATCGACCAGCACCGGCGTGCCGCGCGCATTCGCCCGCTCGATCATGCGCTCGATATGCGCGAGCCCGCCTTTGCCGTAGTCGGACAGCACTACCGCGTCGAACTCGGGCAGCGCGCGCTCGTAGTCCGCGAGCTTTGTTGCCAGAATCTCATGAGAGGGCGTGGTCTCGAAATCGATGCGCAGCAATTGCTGCTGACGCGCGATCACGCGCAGCTTGACGGTCGTCGGAAACGCCGCGTCACGATGCAGCGAGGTCCGCACCCGATCACCGGCGAGCAGCCGCTCCAGTGTTCGCCCGGCCTCGTCGGCGCCCACGACGCTGATGAGTGTGACCTGCGTACCGAGTGCCGCGGCGTTGCGCGCGACGTTCCCGGCGCCGCCCGGGCGCTCTTCGTTGCGCGCAATCTTTACGACCGGCACCGGTGCCTCCGGCGAGATGCGCTCGACCTCCCCAAACCAGTAGCGGTCGAGCATCACGTCGCCGACGATGAGCAGCCGGGTACGGGCGACGGCATCGCGGTAACCGGCGAAGCTCTTTGTCGCGGCGCTCATGGCCGGCCGATTCCGAAGTACTCTAAACCCGCAGCGCGCGCCAGCGCCGGATCGTACAGATTACGCCCGTCGAAGAGCAGCGGTGCCTTAAGGCGCTCCTTGAGCTGGCCGAAGTCGGGACTGCGGAATTCCTTCCATTCCGTGACGACGACCAATGCATCGGCGCCTGCGACGGCGTCGAGGGGCGATTCCGCGTATGAAAGCCCGGGCATGGGGCCGAAGACGCGCTTCGCCTCGTCCATCGCCACCGGATCATAGGCGACGACCGCTGCGCCACGTTCGACGAGACCGGAGACGATCGTCTGCGACGGTGCTTCGCGCATGTCGTCGGTGTTCGGCTTGAACGCCAGGCCCCACAACGCGATTTTCCTGCCGGCGAGATCAGTACCCAGGCGGTTGGTAATCTTTTCGATCAGGCGCAGCTTCTGCGCCTCGTTGGCCTCTGCTACCGCGGCTAAAATCGTCAGCGGCCGGCCATGCTGCTGCGCCGTGAACTGCAGAGCCTTGACGTCTTTCGGGAAGCAGGAGCCACCGTAGCCTGCGCCCGGATAAAGGAAGTGATAGCCGATGCGCGGGTCGGCTCCGATCCCCTGCCGAACGTGCTCTATGTCTGCGCCGAGCTCGTCGGCGAGGTTGGCGAGCTCGTTCATGAATGAGATGCGCGTGGCGAGCATCGCATTGGCGGCGTACTTGGTAAGCTCCGCCGAGCGCACGTCCATCACCAGCAAGCGCTCGTGATTGCGCTGGAACGGCGCGTAGACGGCACGTAAAAGTGCGATCGCCCTCTCGTCGTCCGCACCGATCACGACCCGGTCGGGCTTCATGAAATCCTCGACCGCAGCGCCTTCCTTGAGAAATTCCGGATTGGCTACGACGGCGAAAGGGACCTGCTCTCCGCGCGCAGCAAGCTCGGCGGCGATGGTCTCGCGCACGCGATCGGCGGTACCGACGGGCACCGTCGACTTGTCGATGATGACCTTGTACTCGGTCATGCGCGCGCCGATACCACGCGCCGCCGCGATCACGTGCTGCATGTCGGCCGAGCTGTCCTCGCCGGGCGGAGTCCCCACGGCAATGAACTGCAGCGCGCCGTGGCGGACGCCTGCATCGGCATCCGTGGTGAACCGCAGCCGCCCGGCCGCGACGTTGCGCCGGATCATTTCGGGAAGCCCGGGCTCGTGAATCGGCACGCCTCCGCGATGGAGAATATCGATCTTGGCGGCGTCGACATCGAAGCACAGCACGTCGTTGCCGACCTCGGCCAGGCATGCACCGCTCACCAGACCGACGTAGCCGGTACCCGTTATCGTTATTTTCACGTGGCGACCTCCAAGGACTTATTGATGCGCGCGAGCATCTGAAGCGGCTCCGCGGCTCGAGTGATCGGCCGCCCGATCACCAAGTAGTCGGCACCACCGGCGATCGCCGCCTCGGGGGTGAGGATGCGCGACTGGTCGTCGGCGGCAGATCCGGCCGGACGAATGCCGGGTGTCACGAGCTTGAAACCGACGCCGAGCGCACGTCGCAAGGCAGGCGCCTCGACGGCCGAGCAGACCACGCCGTCGAGTCCGCAGTCTGAGGCAAGTCGCGCGAGCCGCAAGGCGATGCTTTCGGGCGCCTCGGCAAAACCCAGCTCCGCGACGTCATGGGCGTCGAGGCTCGTCAAGATCGTCACCGCAATCAGCAAGGGGCGCCGCGCGGACCGCTCGGTAGCCGTGCGCGCGACCGACTCGCGCGCGGCCATGAGCATCGCGCGGCCGCCGACCGCATGCACGTTGAGCATCCATACGCCGAGCCGCGTCGCCGCAGCGCAGGCCTGCGCGACGGTGTTCGGGATATCGTGAAACTTCAAGTCGAGAAAGACGCGAAACCCGCGCTCGATCATCCGGCGCACCGGATCGGGTCCGGCGACGACGAACATTTCCTTGCCTACCTTGAGCGCGCAGGCCGCGGGATCGAGGCGATCGACGAACGCCATCGCTTGGGTCGGATCGGCGAAGTCGAGCGCCACAATGACTTTGGGATCGGCCTGCATCACGTCGGCTACGCGGGGAGAGGGTTCGGTTCAGGCGACATAGCCATCTGGTGTCTCCGTGCGCCGTGGCGTGTACGTTTCCCATTTGCCGCAGCCGGGGCAGCGCCAGTAGTACTGCTTGGCGCGGAATCCGCACTGCTCGCAGCGGTACATGCCGAGGCGCTTGATATGTTGCGCTACCAGCCCCTTGACCAGCTCGAGGTCGTGGCGCCTTTCAGCCGGCGCAGCAACCAGTTGCGCCTCGAGCAGTTTGTCCAGCCCGAGGAGCGTCGGATTGCGCACGAGCTCGTCCTTGATGAGCTGCGCCGCCGCGTCGGCGCCTTCATGCGCAAGCACCTGGCTGAAGAGCGCGTTCAGTAGATCGAGCGAAGGATATTGGTCCTCGTAGCTGCGCAGCATCCGTATGCCCTGCGCGACGTCGCCGTTTTTGCGGTACGCGTCGGCAAGCCGATCTGCCACCAGGCCGAGGAAGGAAGGATTCTGCGATTCGATGCGCTGCCAGGCCGCGGTGGCTGTGTCGTAGTTACCCTGCTGGACCTCGACGTCGCCGAGCAGGATGGTTGCTCGCGCGCATAGCTTGTATTCCGCCAGAGCCTGCTCGAGATAGCTGCGCGCCTCTTCGAGCTGCGAGCGCAGCATCGCGGCTTGCGCCAGCTCGCAATAATAGTGGGCGATTTCCTTGAAGTACGGTCGCTTCGCCAGCGCCTCCATGCGCTTGGTCACCTTGATCGCCTTCTGCCAGTCCTTTTCCTGCTCGAAGATCTGCAGCAGGAAGCCAAGCGACTGGACCTCGAACGGGCTGCCGTCGAGCTTGCTGAAGAGCTCCTCGGCGCGATCGAGGAGCCCGGCGCGGTGAAAATCCTGCGCCAGCTCGAACACCGCCAGCTGCCGCTTGTCGGCGGCCAGATCATGCCGATCGAGCAGATTCTGGTGCATGCGGATCGCGCGATCGATCTCGCCCTGCCTCCGGAACAGGTTTCCAAGGGCAAAGTGCAGATCGATGGTCTGCGGATCGACCTTGACGACCTCGATGAAAGATTCGATCGCCTTGTCCGGCTGCTCGTTCAAAAGAAAGTTAAGACCGCGAAAATACGACAGCGGCAGCGCCCGCGACTCGCGCAGCAGATGCTTGATATCGATGCGCGCGGCAACCCAACCAAGCGCGAAAAACAGCACCGTAAGCGCCAACAGCCACCAGAGCTCGATTTCCATTGTCGGCACGGCTCGTCAGCCTCCGTCGACTGGATGCTTCACCGGTGTGCGGCGCACTTCCTTGCGCAGGCGGTTCAACTGCCGTTTCAGGCGCGCAGAGCGAAACAACCCGGCGAGCAGACCCGCTGCGGCACCGGCCGCGAACGCGATGAGGATCAGAAAAATCAGCGGCGCCTGCCAGGAAAACCAGTGATAGAAACGGACGGTGACCAGCTCATCGTTCTGAAGCGACAGGAAAAGAAGCGCCACGAATAGCGTCACCCCTACGACCCAGCGGACGAACGCCATCAGAATCGGCCTCCACGCGATAGCCTCGCGAGCGGTACCGCGCCTCGATCCATCCGCACGCGCCCAAAAGCAAGGGCGGCATTATCGTAACGGATAATGCCGCCCCTTTGCGTTGGCCATCAGCTCTTCTTGAAATCGACGCGTTCGCGCAATTCCTTGCCGGCCTTGAAATGCGGCACACGCTTTTCCGGCACCTGTACCCGCTCCCCGGATTTGGGATTGCGACCCGTGCGCGGCGGCCGGTAGTTGAGCCCGAAGCTGCCGAAACCGCGGATCTCGATCCTCTCGCCTTTCGCCAGACTCTCCGCCATGGCGTCGAGGATCATCTTCACCGCGAGTTCGGCATCCTTGGCTACCAATTGCGGGAACTGCGCCGCGAGGCGGTCGATCAGCTCCGATTTGGTCATCACGGGCTCGCTTACCCTTGATTCTTGTTGTCGAGCTTGGCTTTGAGCAACGCTCCGAGATTGGTCGTGCCCGCGCTCGCGCCGGAGTTCTCCGCGCTCATGCGCTGCATCGCCTCGGCCTCCTCGGCGTGATCCTTGGCCTTGATCGAGAGGTTGATCGAGCGGTTCTTGCGATCGATGTTGATGATCATGGCGGTGACCGAATCGCCTTCCTTCAAGTGCGACCGGATGTCCTCGACGCGGTCGCGGGCTACCTCCGACGCGCGCAGATAGGCCTCGACGTCGCCGTCGAGCGCGATGACCGCACCCTTGCCGTCGAGCGACTTGACCGTCCCGGTGACGACGCTGCCCTTGTCGTGCGTCGCGACATAGTTCGAGAACGGATCGCCGTCGAGCTGCTTGATACCCAGTGAGATCCTCTCGCGCTCGACGTCGATCGCGAGCACCACGGCTTCGACCTCCTGACCTTTGCGATAGTCACGCACGGCCGCCTCACCCGGCAACGTCCACGACAGATCGGACAGGTGCACCAGGCCGTCGATCGATCCGGGCAGGCCGATGAACACGCCGAAGTCGGTGATGGATTTGATCAGGCCCTTCACCTTGTCGCCCTTCTTGTGGTTCATCGCGAACTCTTCCCAGGGATTGGGCATGCACTGCTTCATCCCCAGCGAGATGCGCCGGCGTTCCTCGTCGATTTCGAGGATCATGACCTCGACCTCGTCGCCGAGCTGCACGACCTTGGTCGGATGGATGTTCTTGTTCGTCCAGTCCATCTCGGAGACGTGCACCAGACCCTCGATGCCCTGCTCGATCTCGACAAACGCGCCGTAGTCGGTGATGTTGGTGACCTTGCCAAACAGCCGTGTGCCAGGGGGATAGCGCCGCGACAAGCCGACCCATGGATCCTCGCCGAGCTGCTTCATACCGAGCGACACCCGATTCTTTTCCTGATCGAACTTCAGGACCTTGGCCGTGACCTCGTCGCCGACGGACAGAACTTCAGACGGATGCTTGACGCGCCGCCAGGCGAGGTCGGTGATATGCAGGAGGCCGTCGATGCCGCCCAGGTCGACGAACGCGCCGTAGTCGGTGATGTTCTTGACCACACCCTTGACGACCGCGCCTTCCTGCAACGTCTTCAAAAGCTCCTCGCGCTCGGCGCCAAGGCTTGCTTCGAGCACGGCGCGGCGAGAGACGACGACGTTGTTGCGCTTGCGGTCGAGCTTGATGACCTTGAATTCGAGCAGCTTGCCTTCGAAGGGCGCAGTGTCCTTGACCGGCCGGATATCGACCAGCGAACCGGGCAGGAAGGCACGAATGCCGTTCACCATCACGGTGAGCCCGCCCTTGACCTTTCCGGTGACCAGTCCTTGCACGACGTTGCCCTGCTCCATCGCGGCTTCCAGATCGTGCCAGGCCTTGAGGCGCTTGGCCTTGTCGCGCGACAGCCGCGTTTCGCCGTAGCCGTCTTCGAGGCTTTCGATCGCCACGGTGACGAAGTCGCCGGGCTTGACTTCAACCTCGCCCTTGTCGTTCTTGAACTCTTCGATGGGAATGAAGCTTTCCGATTTGAGACCCGCGTTAACGACGACGATGTTGTAGTCGACCCGGGTTACTTCGGCGGTGATGAGCTCACCCTGGCGCATTTCCTGCCGCGCGAGGGACTCCTCGAACAAGGCGGCAAAGTTTTCCTGGGATGGAGCGGGTTGGTTGGTGGTGGCCGTTGCCATGAGTAATGGTTGTCCTATTGCATTTCCGTCGCCACGGGCGTGACGGCGGGTCGGTTGGTCATCCCGTCGCTTGGGGACTGCCCTGTTTCAGGTCCGGCGCGACGGCTCGCTTTTGCTCTTCGTTTCCTGTTCGTGCTTGCTGCCAATTGCTATTTCAGCGGCTCTCGACTCCCCGGCTCGCCTCGCCTGCTCCTGCGGGCGGCGTGCGCGCTCTAGCGCTCGCTCTGCGCACGCAATGCTCGAAACCGCTCCACCACGAAGGCGATGCTTGCGTCGATCGACATGTCGGTCGTATCCAGGACGATCGCGTCGGCGGCGGTTCGAAGCGGTGCTGCCGCGCGGGCGCTGTCGCGCGCATCCCGTTCCCGGATCTCACGCAAAAGACCGGCAATAGTACATGGGTTTCCTTTTTCTATCAACTGCTTATAACGGCGCCTCGCCCGCTGTTCGGCGCTCGCCGTGACATAAACCTTGAGCAAGGCGTCGGGAAAGACCACCGTTCCCATGTCGCGGCCATCCGCCACCAGGCCGGGCGGACGGCGGAACGCCCGTTGCCGGGCCAGCAGGGTGCGTCGGACCTCGGGGAAGACCGCGACCTGTGACGCTGCGGCGCTTACGGCCGGGCTGCGAATCGCCGTGGTCACATCGACACCATCGAGCTCGATCCGGCCTCCGGCGAACGCGGTTGCCATGCCCGCCGCGGCTTGGGCGAGCCGCGGGCCGTCATCAAGCCGTATGCCTGCCTGTAGCGCTTTCAACGCCACCAGCCGGTAGAGCGAGCCGCTGTCGAGATAGTGAAAACCCAGGGCCCGGGCAACGCCTTGGGCAATCGTCCCCTTGCCCGATGCCGCCGGGCCGTCGACCGCGATGACCGCTGCGTCGGTGTCGCTCATTGCGCCAGAGCACGAAAGGCGTCGAAATACTGCGGAAATGTCTTGCGCACGCACTGCGGGTCGTTGATGCGCACCGGCACGCCGCCGAGCGCGGCGAGCGAGAAGCACATCGCGATACGATGATCGTCGTAGGTGTCGATGGTGGCAGGCAGCCACCGGGCTGGCGGCGCGATCGACAGCCAGTCGGGCCCGGCGGCGACTTCGGCGCCCAGTTTGGCAAGCTCCGCGGCCATCGCGGCGATGCGGTCGCTCTCCTTCACTCGCCAGCTGCCAATGTTGCGCAAGGTCGACGTCCCCGCCGCGAAGAGCGCGACGATTGCCGCCGTCATGGCGGCGTCAGGCATGCGGTTGAAGTCGGCGTCGATGGGCTGCAATGGCCTCGTGCCTCGAACCTCGATCCAATCCGCTCCGCCCTCGACCACCGCGCCCATCGCCGCGAGCGTATCGGCGAAGCGCACATCGCCCTGGATGCTATCGCGCCCGACACCTTCGACGCGCACGGGGCCGCCGCCGATTGCGCCCGCAGCCAGGAAATACGAGGCCGAGGATGCGTCGCCTTCGACGGCGATCGAACCGGGGCTCACATAGCCATGGGTTGAGGGAACGCGCAACCGATGCCAATCCCTGCGCTCGACTGCGACGCCGAAACGCAGCATCAGGTTGAGCGTCATCTCCACGTACGGCTTCGAGATGAGCTCGTCGGCGATGTCGACGGTCATCGCGCTCCCGCCGAGCGGCAAGGCCAGCAGGAGCGCGCTGAGAAACTGGCTCGAAACCCCGCCGCGGATCGAGACGCTGCCGCCGAGGCGCAGATTGCCGCGACCGATCGCGAGCGGCGGAAACCCTTCGCTGCCGAGATAGTCGATCTCGGCGCCGAGCGTGCGCAGCGCGTCGACCAGATCGCCGATCGGGCGCTCGTGCATGCGGGCGACGCCGGAGAGCTCGTACTCTCCGCCGGAGAACGCCAGCATCGCAGTCAATGGGCGCAGTGCGGTGCCGGCGTTGCCGAGAAAAAGCCTTGCGCGCTTGACGCCGAAACTGCCGCCGACGCCGTGCACGACCCAATCGCGCGAGTCCTTGCCGGGGTCGATGCGCACACCCAGCGTGCGCAACGCTTCCAGCATGCGCAGAACGTCGTCGGCGTCGAGCAAACCCGCGACCTCGGTCGTGCCGCGCGCAAGCGCCGCCAGCAGCAGCGTGCGATTGGAGATGCTCTTGGATCCGGGCAGTCGCACCGTGCCCGCCATCCGGGCGACGGGCGCGAGATCGATGTATTCCATCGCGTGCCGCAGCGAGAGGCGCCTAGCAGCAGGCTGATGCGGAGCCCGTCGTGGCCGCGCAGCGGCTTTGCGGGATGGGACGCGCGAGGCAGCGAGCGACGTGTGCTCGATCGCACACGAACGAGCCGCGACAAAGCAGCCCGCCCGCAAAGCCGCTGCCCATGCGGGTTTCGACGAGATGGCCCCGGCTGCGGCGTTGCTCGCCTTGCGAATATGCGAAAGCTATTCGACGCGGCTCGCGCCTTGCATCCGGGGCCATCTCGTCCGAAACGCGGCTCATGAGGGGTTCCGCATCAGCCTGTCTAGACTTCTTCGCCACCGCTCTGGCGCTCGAGCCAGCTGTCGCGGATCGCGCGTGCGCGCTCGAACAGGCGCAGCAGGCTGTCACCGTCAGCCGCTGCCAACAACCTTTCGACGCGATCGAGCTCGTCGCGATATGAGCCCAAATCGCGCCGCAGCGCATCGCGATTGGCAAGGCAGACGTCGCGCCACATGCCCGAGTGACCGCTCGCCAGCCGGGTGAAGTCGCGGAAGCCGCTGCCGGCGAAGGCGAAGCACTCTTCGGCATCGGGTCGCGCTGCGACCTCGGCAACCAGCGCGAAGGCGAGCACGTGCGGCAAGTGACTCACCGCAGCGAAAATGGCGTCGTGACGCGCCGCGTCGAGCTTGCGCACGACCGCGCCACACCGCGTCCAGCAATCGGCGACCCGCGCCAGCGCCTCGGGGTCGGTCTCGGCGAGCGGTGTCAGCACGACGTCCTTGTCGCGGAACAGCGCATCGAATGCCGCGACTGCTCCGGAATGCTCAGTGCCGGCAATCGGATGCCCGGGCACGAACCGCGGCAGAGCGTTGACTAGACATTCGCGTGCAACCGCGATGACATCCTGTTTGGTGCTGCCCGCGTCGGTCACCACAGTCTGCGGACCGAGGTGCGGCGCCATCGCCGCCAACAGCGACCGCATCTGGCCAACCGGCGTTGCGAGCAGCACCAAGTCGGCATCGGCGAGCTCTACGGTCCAGCTCTGGTCGAGCGCAAAGCTGCGATCGACGATGCCGCGCCGCTGTGCGGCGTCGAGGTTCTGCCTGCTGCGACCGACGCCGACCACGGTGCCGGCCGCACCCGAGCGCTTGAGCGCGAGCGCGAATGAGCCCCCGATAAGCCCTACGCCGACGACGACGAGCTTGCCGATCCGGTAGGTCGTCATCGACGCAGCGCCGAGGCGAGCGCGGCGACGAAGCGCTCGATTTCTTGAGGCAGGCCAACCGTCACGCGCAGGTGCTGCGGCAAGCCGTAGCTGGCAACCGGCCTCACGATCACTCCCTGTTGCAACAAATTTTCATAAACCGCAGAGGCGTCGCCGACACGGACCAGGATGAAATTGGCATGCGATGGTACGTAGGTAACGCCCATCGCGTCGAGTGCCGCTCCGAGCATGCGCAGCCCGGCGCGGTTGAGCGCCGCGCTCTCGGCAACGTAATCGGCATCTGCCAGCGCCGCGAGCGCGGCAGCCTGCGCAACCGAGTTGACGTTGAACGGCTGGCGCACGCGATTGAGCAGATCGGCCACGTTCGCATCCATCATACCGAAGCCCACGCGAAGCCCGGCCAGCCCGTACGCCTTGGAGAACGTGCGCGAAACGATCAGATTGGGGTGCTCGGCGATCCAGTCCGTGCTCGGCGATCGCTGTTCCGCATCGAGGTACTCGTCGTAGGCCTCGTCGAGCACGACGACTACCTCGCGCGGCACGCGATCGAGAAATGCCTTGACCGACGGCGGGGGCAACCACGTGCCGGTGGGATTGTTCGGATTGGCGATGAAGACCACGCGCGTGCTCGCGGTGATCGCCTTTCCCATCGCCTCGAGGTCGTGGCCGTAGTCGTGCGCCGGAACCTCGATCCCCGTCGCGCCGCGCGCCTGCGTCGCCAGCGGATACACCGCGAACGCGTGTTGCGAGTACACGGTGTGGTCGCCAGGGCGCAGAAACGCCTGCGTCGCCAGCTCGAGCACGTCGTTCGAGCCGTTGCCCAGCACGATCTGCTCGCGGCCGATGCCGTAACGCTTCGCGAGCGCGTGTTTCAGCTCGAAGCCGTTGCCGTCGGGATAGCGGGTGACGTCGGCGCCCGCGACGACAATCGCTTCGCGTACCTTGCGACTCGGCCCGCGTGGATTCTCATTCGAGGCCAGTTTGACGATCGCATCTGCCGTCAACCCGTACTCGCGCGCGAGCTCGTCGATGGGCTTGCCGGGCACGTACGGTGCAATGCGGCGCACGTATTCCGGAGCCAGGGTGGCGACTCGCGCACCGGCGAGCTGATCGGCTTTCATCGCGACGTGGATCGAGGCGGGTTGGCCCTCAAGCGATCGCGGCAGGATACGAACCGAGCAGCTTGAGGAACGGTGCGCGCTGGCGCAGCTCGGCCAGCGCCGCGGCGACGGCCGGATCATCGCAGTGGCCATCGAGATCGACGAAAAACAGATACTCCCACAATCCGGTGCGCGCCGGACGCGACTCGAGCCGCGACATGCTGACCCCGTGCTTGGCGAAGGGCTCGAGCAATGCGTACATCGCGCCGGGCCGATTCTGCGCCGACATCACAAGCGAGGTTTCGTCCTTGCCCGAGGGCGCCGCGGCGTGCTGGCCCAGGACCCAGAAGCGCGTCGTGTTGTTGGGCTCGTCCTCGATGTGCGCCGCGACGACGTCGAGTCCGTAGATTGCGGCCGCGGCCTCTCCGGCGATCGCCGCGGCGCCGGGCTCTCCCGCAGCAAGCCGGGCGGCCTCGGCATTGCTCGCAACCGCAACGCGCGCCGCCGACGGAAGATGGCGCGCCAGCCACTGCACGCATTGCGCCAGCGACTGCGCATGCGAGTAAACCCGGGTCACTGCGTCGAGCATCACATTTTTGGCCAGCAGATTCTGCACGATCCGCAGCTTGATCTCGCCGACGATCGTAAGCGGAGTCTGGCACATGAGATCGAGCGTGCGACCCACGGCGCCCTCGGTCGAATTCTCGACCGGCACGACGGCGTAGTCGGTGCGCCCGCCCTCGGCGGCGCGGAACACTTCGTCGATCGAAGCGCAGGGTTCGGCAACTATGGAATCGCCGAAGTGACGGGTGACCGCGGCGTGGCTATACGTGCCTGCCGGTCCCAGATACGCCACCGACAGCTTTTGCTGCAGCGCGAGGCAAGCCGACATCACTTCGCGAAAGACGCGGCCCACGGCGGCGTCCGACAGCGGCCCGCAGTTCTCCGCCTGCACGCCGCGCAGTACCTGTGCTTCGCGCTCCGGCCGGTACGCCGGGCCGTTCTTGAGCGCGCCGATCGCCTGCGCGTGCCGCGCGCGTTCGGAGATAAGGCGCAGCAACTCGCGATCGAGGGCGTCGATGGCAGCGCGGTGGCGCTGCAGTTCCGCTCCGTCGTTGCGGTCTTGATCGTCGGCCATGGCTCGTCTGCTTGGCGCGCGGTCACCGTCGCGGCGTCGCTGCGGTTCTCGACGAAACGCCCGGTGTGCGCTGTCCCACGCTACTCGCCGCTTTCGTCTTCGGTCTCGACCACACGCTCGAGCCCTGCGAGCTTCTCGCCTTCGCCGAGATTGATCAGGGTGACACCCTGCGTCGAGCGCCCCATCTCGCGAATCGCTTTCACCGGAGTGCGGATCAACACGCCACCGGTCGAGATCAACATGACTTCATCGTCAGGGCGTACCAGTGCCGCCGCGACGACCTGCCCGTTGCGGCCGCTCTGCTGGATCGCGATCATGCCCTTCGTGCCGCGGCCGTGGCGCGTGTATTCGACGATGGGCGTGCGCTTGCCGTAGCCGTTCTCGGTTGCGGTCAGCACCGATTGCTGCTCGTCCTCGGCGACGAGCATGCTGATCACGCGTTGCCTTCTGTCCAGGAGCATGCCGCGTACGCCATGCGCGCCTCGTCCCATCGGCCGCACATCGGTTTCCTCGAACCGCACCGCCTTGCCCCCGGAGCTGAACAGCATCACGTCGTGCTTGCCGTCGGTGAGGGCGGCGCCGATCAGGAAGTCGCCGTCATCCAGATCGACCGCGATGATCCCCGACGGGCGCGGGCGCGAGAATTCGGACAGAGGCGTCTTCTTGACGGTGCCGTGCGCGGTCGCCATGAACACGAAGCGGTCGTCGACGAATTCCTTGACCGGCAGGATCGCAGTGATCTTTTCGTGCTCGAGCAACGGCACGAGATTGACGATCGGCTTACCGCGCGAGACCCGGCCGCCCTGCGGCACGTTGTAGACCTTGAGCCAATACACGCGCCCGCGATTGGAGAAGCACAGGATGTAGTCGTGCGTGTTGGCGATGAAAAGGTGATCGATAAAATCGTCTTCCTTGGTGCCCGTCGCCTGCTTGCCGCGGCCGCCGCGCCGCTGCGCGCGGTACTCGGCTACAGGTTGCGCCTTCATGTAACCACCGTGCGAAAGCGTGACGACCATGTCCTCGGGGGCGATCAGGTCCTCGATCGACAAATCGACGCCATGCGCCACGATCTCGGAGCGACGCTGGTCGCCGAAAGCTTCTCGGATCGATTTGAGCTCCGCGCCGACGACGGTCGTCACGCGCGCGGGCTTGGCGAGAATGTCGAGCAGGTCGACGATCTGGTCCATCACTTCCTTGTATTCGCCGGTGATCTTGTTCTGCTCGAGACCCGTCAGCCGCTGCAGCCGCAACTCGAGGATCGCCTGGGCCTGCGCGTCGGAGAGGTTGTATCCGCGCGGGCTGCCGTCCGCCTGCCATCCGAACTCCGGCGCGAGACCATCGGGACGCGCAGCTTCCGCGGCCGCGCGCTTGAGCATGTCCTCGACCAGCGCGGAGCGCCAGCGCCTGGCCATCAACGTGGCCTTGGCGTCCGCGGGTGTCGGCGCAGCCTTGATCAGCGCGATGATCTCGTCGACGTTGGACAGCGCCACCGCGAGGCCTTCGAGCACATGGCCGCGTTCGCGGGCACGGGTGAGCTCGTAACGCGTCCTTCGGACGACCACCTCGCGGCGGTGGGTGAGGAAATGCTCGAGAAACTGCTTGAGGTTGAGCAGCCGCGGCTGATTGTCGACCAGCGCGACCATGTTCATGCCGAAGCTGTCCTGCAGCTGTGTGAGCTTGAACAGGTTGTTGAGGATGATGTCTGCCACCTCGCCGCGCCGGAGCTCGATAACCACGCGCATACCCGACTTGTCCGACTCGTCGCGCAGATCGGCGATGCCGTCGAGCTTCTTGTCGCGAACGAGCTCGCCGATGCGCGTGAGGAGCGTCGCCTTGTTCACCTGATAGGGAATCTCATCGACGATGATGGCTTGGCGGTTGCCTCGCTCCAGGTCCTCGATGTGCGTGCGCGCCCGGATCACGACGCGGCCACGGCCCGTACGGTAGCCCTCGCGCACGCCCTCCGTGCCGAAGATGATGCCCGCCGTCGGAAAATCCGGCGCCGGTACGTGCTCGATCAACTCGTCGACGGTGATCTCCGCATTTTCGAGCAGAGCCAGACACGCAGTAACGATTTCGGACAGGTTGTGCGGCGGGATGTTCGTCGCCATGCCGACCGCGATGCCCGACGAGCCATTGATCAGCAGGTTCGGGATCCGCGTCGGCAGGACGGTAGGCTCGCGCTCCTTGCCGTCGTAATTGGGCACGAAGTCGACCGTTTCTTTGTCGAGGTCGGCCAGCATTTCCGCGGTGATCTTCTGCAGCCGGCATTCGGTATAACGGTAGGCCGCGGGCGCATCGCCGTCGACGGAGCCGAAGTTCCCCTGGCCGTCGATCAATGGATAGCGCAGAGAAAAATCCTGCACCATCCGCACCAGCGCTTCGTAAGTCGCGGTGTCGCCGTGAGGGTGGTACTTGCCGAGGACATCGCCCACCACCCGCGCGCACTTCACGTAAGACCGGTTCCAGACGGTGTTGGCCTCGTGCATCGCAAATAGCACCCGCCGATGCACCGGCTTGAGGCCGTCGCGCACGTCCGGCAGAGCCCGTCCCACGATCACGCTCATCGCGTAATCGAGGTAGGAATGCCGCATTTCGGCTTCCAGGCTTACCGGAAGGGTTTCTTTAGCGAACTGCTCCATCGGGAAAAGCGCTCTTTATCGTCAGAAAGGATGAAAAGCGACATCGCTCGGGTCGCCTTGACGCCAGGGCACAGAAGCTCTTCGTAACCGCGTCGGGACCCGTCCGCGCCCGCGCGGGCGGAAAATAACTAACTTTATCACGACCGTTGTATTCCCGCGACACCACGCAAGCTGTTGTTGCGGGAAACTTTGCAATCGCCAAAATCCCTATGCTATAGTCAAGCGCAAAGCGCGCTTTGCCGTCGGCCGCGCCTGAGTTGCTGTTCCAGGTCAAAAGAAGCGGGTAAACCACGATAACTCAAGCCAAGGGGTGAAAGTGATGAAACTTCGTCTAATTGCAACCGTGGTGACTGGCGCGGCAGCTGCTACGCTATGGTCCGCGGCGTTCGGCCAGGCAAATCCACAGAACAGCGGCTACGTTTTATTCGGCTACGGCCAACCCAACGCCAACATCTGGCGCAGCGGTTCCTATGGCGGCAAGCCGGGAGTGAACGACACGCTGTGCTGGAGAACAGGTTATTGGACCCCGGCGATGGCGATTGTGGAATGCGAACCCGATCTGGTTCCGAAGGCCGCCCCCGCGCCCGCCCCGGCGCCTGCGGTAACGCCACCCCCACCCCCGCCGCCTCCGCCGCCACCGCCGCCCGCACCGCAGGTGCAGAAGATCACGCTGGCGACTAAGGCGCTGTTCGATTTCGACAAAGCCGTTCTCAAGCCCGAAGGCAAGGCCGCGATCGACAGAGAAGTCATCAGCAAGCTCAACACCGTGAGCAAGCTCGAGCTGGTGCTGGTGACAGGACATACCGACCGCATCGGTTCGCAGGCGTACAACCAGAAACTCTCGGAGCGGCGTGCCAACGCAGTGCGTGACTATCTGGTGTCGAAGGGTGTCGCCAGGGACAAGATCGAAACCCTCGGCATGGGCAAGACGCAACCGGTTCCGGGTGTCGTTTGCAACCAGGCCTATCCGAAGGAACGCAAGGCGCTGATCGAATGCCTTGCGCCCAACCGTCGCGTCGAGATCGAAGTGAAGGGCGAGGGCAAGCGATAAGCCCGCACCGTCCACTTGAAAAGCCCCGCCATTGCGCGGGGCTTTTTTCTATCCGACGTCGACATGTGATCGCTAGCCCTCACGGCGCCGTTCCGCGCGCACCGCCCGCATTCACACGATGACCGTCTCCGCCGCAGCAAGCCCAGCGCCGACTCCGGTCGATCTTTGCGTCGACGCGCGCTGGATCGTACCCATCGAGCCTGCCGGAGTGCTTGCACAGCACACACTGGTCGTCGATCGCGGGCGCATCGTCGCCATTGCGCCGACTGCGTCGGCGCAACGCGATTACGCGCCCCGCGAGCACGTTTGCTTGCCCGCGCACGTGTTGCTCCCGGGCCTGGTCAACGCGCACACCCATGCGGCGATGGCGCTCTTGCGAGGTATCGCCGACGACGTCGCGCTCAAGGTCTGGCTCGAGCAGCATGTCTGGCCGCGCGAAGCCCGCTTCGTGTCGCCCGACTTCGTGCACGACGGCACGCTCATCGCCGCCGGCGAAATGCTGTTGGGCGGCATCACGTGCTGCGCCGATCAGTATTTTTTCCCCGATGCCGCCGCGCGCGCATATCGGCAGAGCGGCATCCGCGCCCTTATCGGCCTGCCGGTGCTCGACTTTCCGACGCCGTACGCCGCGGACGCCGACGGCTACCTGCAGGCGGGCCTCGCCGCGCGCGACGCGTGGAAGCACGAGCCGAAGTTCGCATTCGCGCTGGCGCCGCATGCTCCGTATACCGTAGGCGACTCGAGCTGGGAGAAAATCGTCGTTTACGCGCGGCAGCTCGATCTGCCGATCCAGACGCATCTGCAGGAGACGCGCGACGAGCTCGAGCAAAGCCTCGGCGCCTATGCGATGAGCCCGCTCGCGCGGCTCGATCGCCTCGGCGTGACCGGACCGAATTTCATCGCCGTGCACGCCGTACACCTGCAGGACTCCGACGTCGAGCTGCTCGCGGCGCAAAGTTGCCACGTCGTGCACTGTCCCGGATCGAACCTTAAGCTCGCGAGCGGCGTCGCACCGGTCGTGCGCCTGAAGGCGCGCGGCGTCAATGTCGCGCTGGGCAGCGATGGTGCGGCGAGCAACAACCGCCTCGACGTGTTCGGCGAAGCGCGTCTCGCCGCGCTCCTCGCCAAGGTTGCGACCGGCGATGCGGCGGCGCTGCCCGCGAGCACTGCGCTGCGCATGGCGACCCTCGATGGCGCCGCAGCGCTCGGACTCGACGCCGAGATCGGCTCGCTCTCTTCCGGCAAGCAGGCCGACGCGATCGCCGTCGATCTCGCGGCATTCCAGCACGCGCCCTGTTACGATCCGGTCTCGCACCTGGTGCACGTCGTCGGCCGCGATCAGGTCACCGACGTGTGGATCGCCGGACAACGCGTCGTGAGCGATGGCGCGCTCGTCACACTCGACGCCACGGAACTCGCCGCGCGCGCCAGGTTATGGCAGGATCGCATGCAATGAACCCGAACCTCAACGCCGACCCGGCCGAGCTCGCCAAGTTCGGCGCGCTGGCGCATCGGTGGTGGGATCCGACCGGCGACTTCAAGCCGCTGCACGACATCAATCCATTGCGTCTGGACTACATCGCGCGCTGCAGCCGCGGCCTCGAGGGAAAGCACGCGCTCGATGTCGGCTGCGGGGGAGGCATTCTCGCCGAAGCGATGGCGACCGCCGGCGCCAAGGTTCTCGGCATCGATCTCTCCGACAAGGCGCTCGCGGTGGCGCGATTGCATCAGCTCGAATCCGGCGTCGAGCTCGACTATCGGCTGAGCACCGCGGAGACGCTGGCGGCGGAGCAACCGCGCACTTTCGACATTGTCACGTGCATGGAGCTGCTCGAGCACGTTCCAGACCCCGCATCGACGATCGCGGCTTGCGCAACGCTCGTCAAACCTGGCGGGCTTGTCGTGTTCTCGACCATCAACCGCAATCCCAAGGCTTACCTCTTCGCCGTCATCGGCGGCGAATATCTGCTGCGATTGTTGCCGCGCGGCACGCACGATTACGCGCGATTCATCAAGCCCTCCGAGCTCGTCGGCTTTGCGCGGCGTGCCGGCCTCGAGGCGGATAACCTCGTCGGCATGACCTACAACCCGCTGACGAGGACGTACCGCCTGGAGGCCGACACGTCGATCAACTACATCGCGACCTTTCGCCGCGATGCGTGAGAATGCTGCGAGCGCGAGGCCGCCGCGCGCACTGCCTGTGCGCGCGGTGCTGTTCGACCTCGATGGCACGCTCGCCGACACGGCGGCCGACCTCGCTGCAGCGCTGAACCGGGTTCGTGCCGATCGCCAGCTGCCGCCGCTGCCGGTTGCAACGTTGCGCCCCCACGCGTCGGACGGAACGCGCGGCATGCTTGGCGCCGGCCTCGGCGTCACGCGCGAGCATCGGGACTGGGACGCCCTCAAGGACGCATTTCTGGACTACTACGCAGCCGCGATCGCGGTGCACACGCGGCTGTTCGCCGGCGCCGAGGACGTCCTCGCCGAGATCGAACGGCGACGCCTCGTGTGGGGCATCGTGACCAACAAAGCCGCCCGCTTCACCTTGCCGCTGCTCGAGCACCTCGCGCTGGCGTCGCGTGCGAATGTCGTCGTTTGCGGCGATACGACCGAGCAGGCCAAGCCGCACCCGGCCCCGTTGTTGCACGCAGTCACGCGACTCGGGGTCGACGCAGCGGGCTGCGTGTACGTCGGCGATGCCGAGCGCGATGTCGCCGCCGCACGCGCGGCGGGCATGGCATCGCTGGTCGCGAGGTACGGTTATATCGCGGCCGATGTTCTGCCCGAATCGTGGAAGGCCGATGGATTCATCGATTCGCTGCCTGCGGTGCTCGATTGGCTACCGACACGCGACGTATCAACGACGTGAACTGCGGCGATGGGGCTGAACCCGTTCGGCGCTGGTTCAGGTCACGCCGGGCACGCTCCGGCATTGAGATAAAGCCATTGCTGGGCTTTGCCGTCCCGGATGCCGGTAACCCATACCGATTGGCTTCGAGTGAGCGGCTGCAGCACCGTCGCCCCGATATCGTCGGGGATCGCCAGCGCGATGCCGTTGGCGCGCTCGATGTGATCGCCGTTCCGCAAGCCCATCATGCCGGCAAAACCGCTTTGATCGCGCACGATGAGACCTCCCGGACCGGGCTGGACCAGAGCCTTCCAGGTATCGGGCGCCTTGATCATGCCGGATAGCAGCTCGGCGTTCAGGCGTATGACCTGCCCGGCGAATCCCGCAGGCGCGGCGCAAGTCGCGGGCTTCAAGCCGGCAGCCGCCGTCCCAGTGCGCGCCTTGTCTGCCGCCGCGGCGCTACGCAACGCGATTTCGCGGCGAGCGCCACGTTCGATCAGCGTGACGCCGCCCGGCCAAACCGCCTCGACGCGCACGCCCGGCACGACGTCGGTTCCCGCGGCGGCGAGCAGCGGGCCGCGCGCACCGCGGAACAGCGCATAGCCGCGGCCATCTTGCTGCGCGAATACGCCCAGCAAACGCAGTTCGCCGCTCGCCGCCGACGGCTCGCTCGCCGGCGCGACCGGAGCGCGTGTCCCGAACAACTGCGCTTCGCCGATGCGCCGTGCGTACTCGCCCTGCGGGCTACTCTGCGGAATCACAACCGGCGCAGGGCCAAACCACCGCCAGCCCCAATGTGCGAGTACCAGCGCGAGCAGCGCCAGCGCGGCGAGCATGCTGCCGCCGGCGATGATTCTGGATCGCCAGGGAGGCGCCGCGGCAGCGTCTGCCGTCGCGTATAATCCCGATTCGCTCACGTCATCTCGTGCCAAGGGCTGCTGACACCGCGCGTTGCATTATGTTAGGGGCGTCGGGTTGAATCCGCAGCTAGCGCTGTTGCAGCCGTATCCGTTCGAGCGGTTGCGAGCCCTTTTCTCGGGAGTCACGCCGAACGCGGCGCGCCGCCCGATCAATCTCTCTCTGGGCGAGCCCAAGCACCCGACGCCACCGCTGATTCTGGAAGCGCTCGCGGCAGGCGCCAAAGGTCTCGCGAATTATCCCACAACCGCGGGCTTGCCCGCGCTGCGCGAGGCCATCGCCGCATGGCTTTCTCGCCGTCACGCTTTGAGCACGCTCGACCCGGCCACCCAGGTGCTGCCGGTGCTGGGCAGCCGCGAAGCGCTATTCGCGTTCGGGCAGACCGTCGTCGACGCGAGCCGAGTCGGTGCAACCGTCGTCGTGCCGAATCCGTTCTACCAGATCTACGAAGGCGCGGCGCTGCTCGCCGGCGCAACACCCTATTGCGTCAACAGTCTCGCTGAAAACGCTTATGCGCCGCGCTGGGACGAGGTACCGGTGACCGTATGGGCGCGGACGCAATTGCTGTACGTGTGCTCGCCGGATAACCCCACCGGGCGCGTGATGAGCATGCGCGATTGGCAAGCGCTGTTCGAGCTCTCCGATCGCCACGATTTCATCATCGCTGCCGACGAATGTTACTCGGAAGTGTATTTCGACGAAGCGAACCCGCCGCTCGGATCGCTCGCTGCGGCCCACGCGCTGGGACGCGATGGCTATCCGCGATTGCTCGCGTTCGGCAGCCTGTCGAAACGCTCCAACGCGCCCGGGATGCGCTCAGGCTATGTCGCGGGCGACGCCGCACTGATCAAGGCTTTCCTGCTCTATCGGACGTATCACGGTTCCGCGATGTCGCCGGCGGTCGCGGCCGCGAGCATCGCCGCCTGGAACGACGAGACGCATGTGCGCGCCAATCGCGCCAAGTATGCGGAGAAGTTTGCGCGGCTTGCGCCGCGCGTCGCCGCGATCTACCCCATGGCGCATCCCGATGCCGCCTTCTATCTCTGGGCCCGCGTCGCGGAGGACGACGCCGAATTTGCGCGGCGCCTGTATGCCGAGGAAGCGGTGAGCGTGCTGCCGGGCAGTTATATCGCGCGCAAGGCAGACGGCTTCAATCCCGGCCGCGGCTACGTTCGCGTTGCGCTGGTGGCCGGGCTCGACGAATGCACCGAAGCGATCGATCGGCTGGTCCGTTTCGCGGGCGCGGGCCGAGGGACCTAACGGCCGAACTATCGGCCCCGGATTGGGCCACTTCGTCGCGTCTGGGCGCGCCCTGTCGCCGGACGCGATCCCGTGCACGTCCGCGCGTACAATCGGCGCCCATGACGACTTCCAGCACGACTTCAAGTGTCCGCGCTGCCCCGTGGTGGGCGCCCATTTTCGCGGGTTTCCGCGGGTGCTCCTGGCAATCCGTCGCACTCATCCTGGCGATCAACACCGGTGTCGCAGCCATCCTTTACATCGAGGAGACGCGTCCGTTCTGGCACCCGTTCATCACCGCGCAGTGCTTCGGGCTGTCGATCGCCTATGCGGTCAATGCCGCGTCGCCGTGGGGAAAAACGCATCCGGTGTGGCGGCTCGTGCTGGCCGTCGCGATCGGTACGGCAGTAGGCTACACAGCAGTTATTCTGATCAAGGGTTACACGCTTTCCGAGCTTCTTGCGGATATGCACAAGTTCTGGGGAACGCTGATTGGCGGTTTCGTCACCGGGCTTTTCATCAGCCTTTTCTTCCTGTTCCAGTTCCGCGAGGCGCGCACGCGCGCTGCCATGCTGAAAGCGGATGCCGATCGCAACCTCCTGTCGAAGCAAGCGATCGAGGCGGAGCTGAAGCTCATGCAGGCGCAGATCGAGCCGCATTTTCTGTTCAATACGCTGGCCTCGGTGCAATTCCTGACCGAGACCGATCCGCCCAAGGCCGGCATGATGCTAGGCCACCTCCTCGGTTATCTGCGCGCGGCGCTGCCGCAGCTTCGCTCCGACAGCACCACGCTGGGCCAGGAGGCTGAGCTCGCTGGGGCGTACCTATCGATCATGCAGATGCGGATGGGCCCGAGACTTGGCTTCGCCATCGACGTGCCCGACGAGCTGCGTTCGCATCGCTTTCCGCCGATGCTGTTGATGTCGGTGGTCGAGAACGCCGTCAAGCACGGGCTCGAGCCGCAGGCGGAGGGCGGCACGATACGGCTGGAAGCACGCCGCCGTGGCGGACGCGTCGCGGTCGCGGTCATCGACAACGGACGCGGGCTCGGCGCCAAGATCGGCAACGGCGTCGGCTTGACCAATCTACGGGGTCGACTGCGCGCTCTTTACGCCGACAGCGGCCGCTTCACCCTGGAAGAGGCCCCGCCGCACGGCGCACGCGCTACGATCGAGATTCCGTTTGACGCAGACGAAAAATAGGCAACCCACGGCGCTCATCGCCGAAGACGAGCCGATGCTCCGCGCGCAACTCCGCGCGCGGGTGACGCAGGCGTGGCCCGAGCTCGCCATCGTCGCCGAGGCCGAGAACGGCGAACAGGCCCTCGCGCTGCAGCGCGAGCTCGAGCCCGATATCGTATTTCTAGACATTCGCATGCCGGTCAAGTCGGGACTCGAGGTCGCCGACGCGCTGGCCGGCGTCTGTCACGTCGTCTTCGTCACCGCCTACGACGAGTATGCGGTGACCGCGTTCGAGCAAGGCGCCGTCGATTATGTGCTCAAGCCGGTGACTGCCGACCGGATGGTCAAAGTCGTCGAGCGCCTCAAGCAGCGCCTCGATCGGCCGCCCGCCGATCTCGCCACCGTGCTCGCGCAGATCGAGGCGCGCGACTCCGGCGGGCCGCTGAAGTGGATCAAGGCTTCGCTGGGGCCGTCGATGCGCCTGATCCCTGTCGACGACGTTTTCTACTTCCACGCCGAGGACAAGTACATCAAGGTCGTCACCGCGGACGGAGAAGCGTTGATCCGCAAGACGATCAAAGAGCTCTTCGACGAGCTCGACTCGGAGTTCTTCTGGCAAGTCCATCGCGGCACGATCGTCAACCTGCGCGCGATCGCGCGCGTCGATCGCGACTACCGCGACCAGCCGTTGATCATCCTCAAGCAGCGCCCCGAGAAACTTACCGTAAGCCGCACTTTCGCACATCTGTTCAAGGCGATGTAGCGGTGTAGCCTGGGCTGGGCGCGGAAGCGCGAAGCCCGGGGCGCGCATGAAGTGCAGCGTCGTGCCCCGAGCATCGCGACGCTCAGCCCGGGCTACGGCGACGGCGAGCGGGTAAAATGCGCCTTTTGCCCGCGTCCGCGCAAGTCGTCTCATGAGCACGAGCCTGCAAGCCACGATCGACGCCGCCTGGGAACGGAAAAGCGAGCTATCGCCGCAGACCACCCCCGCCGAAGTGCATGACGCCGTCGCTTCCGCGATCGCAGAGCTGGATGCGGGCCGCCTTCGCGTCGCGGAAAAAGCCGACGGCGGGTGGATCACTCATCAGTGGCTCAAAAAGGCGGTATTGCTGTCGTTCCGGCTCGCCGACAATGTTGCGGTCGGCCTTGCGGCACCCAATGCGCCGTTTCGTTTTTACGACAAGGTCCCGACCAAGTTCGCTCAGTTCGACGCCGCCGACTTCGCCGCAGCGGGGGTGCGCGTCGTCCCGCCCGCCGTCGCGCGCCGCGGCGCCTACATCGCAAGGAACGTCGTGCTCATGCCCTCCTATGTCAATATCGGCGCCTATATCGATGAAGGCACGATGGTCGACACCTGGGCCACGGTAGGCTCCTGCGCACAGATCGGCAGGAACGTGCACCTTTCGGGCGGGGTCGGCATCGGAGGGGTACTTGAACCGCTGCAGGCGAACCCCACCATCATCGAGGATAACTGTTTCATCGGCGCCCGTTCCGAGGTCGTCGAAGGCGTGATCGTCGAGGAGAATTCGGTGTTGGGCATGGGAGTCTTCATCAGCCAGAGTACGAAGATCTACGACCGCTCGACCGGCCAGATCAGCTACGGCCGCGTGCCGGCCGGTTCGGTCGTCGTGGCCGGCAGCCTGCCGTCGAACGAAGGGAACTGCCAGCTCTATTGCGCAGTGATCGTCAAGCAGGTCGACGCCAAGACGCGCGCCAAGACCGGTATCAACGAGCTGCTGCGAAGTTAAAACGGATGTCCGTATCGCTCAAATCTGCCGAGGACGTCGCCAGGATGCGCGTAGCGGGGGCGCTCGCGGCCGAAGTTCTCGACTACATCACGCCGCACGTGGCCGCGGGCGTGACGACGGGCGAGCTCGACCGGCTGTGTCACGAGTACATGGTCAACGTGCAGCATACGGTCCCTGCACCGCTCAATTACGCGCCGCCGGGATATCAACCCTATCCGGCGTCGATCTGCACGTCGGTGAACCACGTCGTTTGTCACGGCATCCCGGGCGACAAGAAGCTCAAGGCCGGCGATATCGTCAACATCGACGTCACGGTCATCAAGGAGGGGTTCCACGGCGATACCAGCCGCATGTTCTATGTGGGTGCGCCGCCGATCCAGGCGCGGCGGTTATGCGAAGTCACATACGAGTCGATGTGGCGCGGCATTCGCGCGGTGAAGCCGGGGGCGCATTTGGGCGACATCGGCGCCACGATCCAGCACCACGCCGAGAGCCATGGCTTCTCCGTCGTGCGCGAATTCTGCGGCCACGGCATTGGCCGTCAGTTCCACGAGGAGCCGCAGGTGCTGCATTACGGACGCCCAGGCACGGGGGTCAAGCTGCAGCCGGGGATGGTGTTCACCATCGAGCCGATGATCAACGCTGGCCGGCCGGGCATCCGTTGTCTTGCCGACGGCTGGACCGTCGTCACCGCCGACCATAGCCTGTCTGCACAATGGGAGCACACGGTGCTGGTCACCGATACGGGGTACGAAGTGCTGACGCTATCGCCCGGGACACCACCCCCGCCGGCGACGAGCTGAGGCGTCTCGGGCCTGTTAACGCTATGGACACAGACGCGTTGCACCGCCGAAAACGCTCAGCGCAAGGCGCGAAGGCGAAGGCGGGTTGGGCACCCGGCGAGCCTTCGCAACGCCGCGATGGGCGTTTTCGGCAGCAACCCGAAGGGAACGGGTGGCCTGGGGCGCCACTCTTTGTTGCTCTCCTCGCCAAGACCGCTAGTCTTGACTTCGTCGGCTGCCGCGATTGGCGCCCCAGGCCACCCGTTCGCGTTTGCGCCCATAGCGTTAACAGGCCCTAGCTTGAGCAGCGTCGTCGCCTCCGCCCCTGGCCGCGCTGCGAATGCGCCGGTCGCGCGCTGGAAGCATGAGCTCGACGCCGGCCGGCGCGAGCTGGAAGCTGCGTATCGAATCCACCGCCGGCCGCGGCGGCTACTTGCCAGGCAGGCGAGGCTCACCGACAGCATATTGCGCGGGCTCTGGGTCGGCGGCTACGGCCGAGGCGAGCTTTTTCCTCACTCCGACGTCGACGTCGTCGTGCTGCTGCCGCAGCCGTTGACCGATGCGCGATCCGGAGGCACTTCGGGCATCGAACGTTTCATCGGGCTGATGTGGGATACCGGTCTCGAGATCGGTCACAGCGTGCGCACGATCGATGAGTGCGAAGCCGAGATGGAGGGCGACGCGGTCATTCGCACCAGCCTGCTCGAACGGCGCCTCTTGGCCGGATCGCGGTCGCTCTATGCGCGCTTCGGCCGGCGCTTCGACGCGACCCTCGACGTCCGCGGCTTCTACGAGGCCAAGGCACTCGAGCAGCAGCAGCGCCACCTCCGTTACCAGGATACTGCTTACAACCTCGAACCGAATCTCAAGGAAAGTCCCGGCGGCCGGCGCGACCTGCAGACGATCCTGTGGATTGCGAGGGCGGCCGGCTTCGGTCGGACATGGCGTGAGATTGCGGCTCATGGCCTGATGACTGCGGCGGAGGCACGGGAGCTCGCGCGGCACGAGAGGCTGATCGACGATCTGCGCATCCGCCTGCACTATCTCACTGGCCGGCGCGAGGACCGGCTGGTCTTCGACGTACAGGCGGCACTCGCGAGCGAGTTCGGCCTCGCGGACACGCCGTCCCGGCGCGCCTCCGAGCAACTGATGCAGCGCTACTACCGCGCGGCCAAATCGATCCGCCAGCTCAACGTCATCGTGCTCCAGAACCTGCACGCCCGCCTCTTTCCGGCGGAGGTGAACGTGCAGCCGATCGACGGCGATTTCCAGGCGGTCGATGAGCTGCTCGACGTCAGGGACGAGGAGCTCTTCGCCAAGCGGCCCAGCGCAATCCTGGAGAGCTTCCTGACGCTGCAACAGCACCCCGAACTTAAAGGCATGTCCGCACCCACGCTGCGCGCGCTCTGGAGATACCGGACCCGGGTCGACGCGGCGTTCCGCCGCGACCCTGGCAATCGCGCCCGCTTCCTCGACATATTGCGCCAGCCGCGCGGTGTCACGCACGAGCTCAGGCGCATGAACCAGTACGGCATCCTCGGCCGGTACCTGCCCGTGTTCGGCCGCATCGTCGGTCAGATGCAGCACGATCTCTACCACGTCTACACGGTCGACGAGCACATCCTGATGGTCATCCGCAATCTGCGCCGCTTTACCGAGCCGCAGCATGCACACGAGTATCCGTTGTGCTCGCGCCTGATATCCGACTTCGCCCGACCCGAGCTGCTGTATATCGCGGGACTCTTCCACGACATCGCCAAGGGACGCGGCGGCGACCATTCACGGCTGGGATCGACGGACGTACGGCGGTTTTGCCGCGAGCACGGTCTCGCCGCGGAGGACACGCGCCTGGTGACGTGGTTGGTCGAGCATCATCTGACGATGTCGCTGACCGCACAAAAGCAGGACATCAGCGATCCTGCGGTCGTCACCGCGTTCGCCGCCAAGGTCATGACCGGGCGGCGTCTTGCCGCCCTTTATCTGCTCACGGTCGCGGACATCCGCGGCACGAGCCCGAGAGTGTGGAACGCTTGGAAGGCGAAGCTGCTCGAGGACCTTTTTCACGCCACACAGTCGCATTTGACCGGCCATGCTGTGACGCGCAAGCTCGACGACAGCCTCGAAGCGCGCCGCAGCGAGGCGGTCCGGCAGCTGCGGCTTTACGCCGTCCCCGATGCCGCCGAGCAGGCGCTATGGCGTAAGCTCGACAGCGTCTACTTCCAGCGCCACAGTGCCGACGAGATCGCGTGGCATGCGCGCCAACTCTACTTCCGCGTCGAAGGAAAGGAGCCGCTGGTCAAAGCGCGGCTGTCGCGCGCCGGCGTCGGGCTGCAGGTAATGATCTACTTGCCGGACCAGAAGGAGTTGTTCGCGCGCATCTGCAGCTTCTTCGGCAATGCGCGGCTGTCGATCCTCGACGCCAAGGTCCATACCACGCGCCACGGCTATGCCCTCGATACGTTCACGGTGCATGATCCGGGTAATCCCAACGCGGCCTATCGCGACGTCATCAGTTACGTCGAGTTCGAGTTGAAGCGGGTCCTCGCGCAGCGTGCGCCGATCGAGCCCCCGCCGATCGGCCGCATCAGCCGGCACCTCAAGCACTTCCCGCTGACGCCCGAGGTGCGCCTGTTCCCCGACGACAAGGGCACCCACTTCATTCTCGAGATCGTCGCCGGCGACCGGCCGGGCCTGCTCGCTCGGATCGCCTACACGCTGGCGAGCGCCAATATCAATGTCGCCAGCGCGAAGATCAACACCCTCGGCGAACGCGCCGAAGACGTGTTCCTTATCGATGGCGCACGGCTGCACGACGAGTTGGCCCTGGTGAGACTGGAAACCGCGCTCTACGAGCAGCTGCGCCTGATATAGGTGCGAATTTATTCGCACGCACCGTCTGCATGCCGCGCCAGGGCCGAATGAATTCGGCCCTACGAAACCCGTTCCTGCGAATCATTCCTCGATGACGTCGGCGTCGGGGAACAGAACGTCGGTATACCCAAACAGGCGCAGGTCGCGCATGCGCATCGGGTAAAGGATGCCGTCGAGGTGATCGCACTCATGTTGTACGACGCGAGCGTGAAATCCCGACACCTCGCGCGACATCGGCCGTCCGTCCGGATCGAATCCGGTGTAACGCAAGCGCGTGAAGCGCGGCACCTGCCCGCGCAGGCCCGGGACCGACAGGCAACCTTCCCAGTCCTCTTCCATCTCGGTCGTAAGCGGGGTCAGCACCGGATTGATTAGCTCGGTATAAGGTACCGGTTCGGCGTCGGGATAACGCTCGTTATGCTCGAAGCCGAAGATCACCACCCTCAGGCCGACCCCGATCTGCGGGGCGGCGAGCCCGGCGCCCCTGGCGGCGATCATCGTTTCGCGCATGTCCGCCACGAGCGCCTTCAATTCCGGCGTCGCATGGCGCTCGACCAGCTTGGCGCGCTCCAGCAGCCGTGGATCGCCCATCTTCAGAATTTCGCGCTTCATCGCTGCCTCCTTGAACGCGGGCTCACGCCTTGGCCTCCTTGCACCGATCATATCTGGCGCAAGCTAAACGCGTCGGCCTCAAGCGTCGATTCGCCTCGCGGCCGGCTCCGCACCGAGAACGCCTACTGTTCGCTTTGTGTGTCGCCAGCCTCTCCGCCTCCGGGGTCGCATCCCCGCGCTGCGCGCGGGGCCCCTGCTCCGCCCTCCGGCGTCCTATCCCCGCGCACAAGTGCGCGGGGGCCCTCGCTGCGGGCTCACGCCGCTCCCTCCTGCACGAGGTGATCGATGAGAGTCTTCACCTTGTCCATGGCCGATTCAAGCACGCCCGCGATACGCTCGATGGAAATAGCCTGCGCGCTGTCGCCGCGCCCCGCGGCTTGGTTGACAACGACGTCGATCGCCACATAGGCGATGCCGAGCTCCCGCGCCAGCACCGCCTCTGGCATGCCGGTCATGCCGACGACGGTCGCGCCGTCGCGCTCCATGCGGTCGATCTCGGCCGCGGTCTCGAGCCGCGGCCCGGACACAGCTCCGTAGATACCGCCATCGTGCACGGCCACGCCGGCGGCGCGCGCCGCGGCGACGCAGCGGTTCCGAAGCTCCGCACTGTAGGGGTGCGTGAAGTCGACGTGCATTACCCTGCGATCCTCGCCGTCAAAGAACGTGCTCTGCCGTCCGCTGGTGTAATCGATCAGTTGGTGCGGCAGCACCAGATCGCCCGGCGCGTGCACGCTGGCGATGGCGCCAACCGACGCCACCGCCAGAATGGCGTCGACGTTGCGGTGCTTCAACGCCCACAGGTTGGCGCGATAATTGACGCGGTGCGGTGGAATCGAGTGCCCATGACCGTGCCGCGCGAGAAATACCACGTCCCGGCCCACCACCTGACCGAAGATCAGCGCCGACGAGGGTTCGCCGTAGGGGGTACGGACGACCTCGCGGTGGGCAACAGCAAGCGTCGACAGTCGGGTGAGCCCGCTGCCGCCGATGATGGCCAGCATGGAAGCTTCTCTGCAGGAACGAAGATGAGCGTACGCCGTCCGTCGGGGAAAGCACCCCAGGGCCGCCGTGCCAGTTGTTACTTTGCTTGAGCTTGGTTATTCTTGTCAATTCATGACATTGTCAAGCCGAGCCGGCTGGCGGGGGGACCCACCCCGATAGCTCCGGCGCGCAAAGGCATCACGACATGTACCTAGACCGACTGTTCAAGATGATGGCGGAGAAGCAGGCCTCGGACCTGTTCATCTCCTGCGGCGCGCCGATCAACATCAAGATCAACGGCGTCGTCTCGGCCATCGCCACGCAGCCGATGGACGTCGAGACCGTCCGGCGCATCGCCTACGAGCTGATGACCAAGGACCAGGCGCGCGAGTTCGAGAACGAGATGGAGATGAACCTTTCCTACCTCGATCGCAGCGTCGGCAACTTCCGGATCAACATCTTCCGCCAGCGCGGGACGATCTCGCTGTGCGTTCGCTACGTCCGCAGCAACGTTCCGCCTTTCGAGGAACTCAAGCTGCCGCCAATACTGCTCAATCTGGTGATGGAGAAGCGCGGATTGGTGCTGATCGCCGGCGCGACCGGCTGCGGCAAGTCGACGACGCTCGCGGCAATGATCGACTACCGCAACAACAACAAGTCGGGCCACATCCTCACACTCGAGGATCCGATCGAATACCTGTTCGAGCACAAGCAGTCGATCGTCAACCAGCGCGAGATCGGCGTTGACACCCAGGGCTACAGTAAGGCGCTGGGTAACGCGCTCCGCGAGGCGCCAGACCTGATCATGATTGGCGAGGTGCGCGACCGGGAGACGATGCAGCAGGCGCTGCTGCATACCCTCACCGGCCATCTCTGCCTGTCGACGCTGCACGCCAACAACAGCTATCACGCGCTGTCCCGGATCATCAACATGTTCCCCTACGACGCGCGCTCAGGCCTGCTTTCCGACCTGTCGATTGGATTGCGGGCGATCATCTCGCAACGGCTGGTGCGCAACAAGGAAGGAGACCAGCAGCCGGCGGTCGAGATGCTGCTCAACACATCGCTGATCGCCGATCTGATCAAGAACGGCGAAATCACGCAGATCAAGGAAGCGATGGAGCAGAGCCTCTACCCGGGGTCGCAGACCTTCGAGCAGGCGCTGTGCCGGCTCTATCTCGATGGCGTGATCTCGTACGAGGAAGCGCTCACCGGTTCCGACTCGCCGACGAACCTGGCGTGGCTCGTCAACCAGAATACGCCCTCCGCGCGCGTCGAAGCTGCGGATGCCGGCGACGAAACCACGCGCCGAGCCGCTGTCGGGTTCGCCAAGCTCGAAATCGACCCGGCATTTCTGAACCGCGACCGTTGACGGCGCAAGCCTGGTGGAACTTAGGCGGCGCCGACGATGGGTCCCCATGCCACGCTCGACCTCGCGCGCGAGCTGATCGCGCGCCGTTCGCAGACGCCCGATGACGCAGGCTGCCAGGAGCTCGTCAGGGCGCGGCTCGCGCCCTTGGGCTTCCGCTGCGAAACGCTGTCGTCCAACGGGGTGACCAACCTCTGGGCCCGGCGCGGCGAGTCGCGACCGGCGGTGTGTTTCGCGGGACATACCGACGTCGTGCCGCCCGGACCGCTCGAAGGCTGGCATTCCGACCCGTTCACGCCGACCATCCGTGACGGATTCCTGTATGGCCGCGGCGCCGCGGACATGAAATCCTCCCTGGCCGCGTTTGTCGTCGCGGTCGAGCATTTCGTGCTTGCGCACCCGGCACACACCGGTTCGATCGCGCTCTTGCTCACTTCCGACGAGGAAGGTCCCGCCACCGACGGCACCGCGCGCGTGATCGACCAGCTCAAGGCCGCCGGCACGGCACTCGATTATTGCGTCGTCGGCGAACCATCTTCAGCCGAGCGGCTGGGCGACATAATCAAGAATGGACGTCGGGGCACGCTTTCGGGCAGGCTTAGCGTGCGCGGCGTGCAGGGACACGTCGCCTATCCGCATTTGGCGAAGAATCCGATTCATTTGGCGGCGCCGGCAATCGCCGAGCTTGCCGCGCACGCCTGGGACGAGGGAAACGAATACTTTCCGCCGACATCGTGGCAGGCGTCGAACATTCATGCCGGCACGGGAGCGAACAATGTGATCCCGGGCTCGCTGGAGTTGCTATTCAACTTTCGCTACGCGACCGCGAGCACGCGCGAAAGCCTGCAGGAGCGCTTCGAGGCGGTACTGCAGCGGCACGGGCTCGACTACGAGCTCACATGGACGGGCTGGGGCGCTCCGTATCTGACGCCGCGAGAAAGGCTCGTGGCCGTCGCGACGGAGACGATTCGCGAGGTCTGCGGCATCGTCCCCGAAATCTCGTGCACCGGCGGCACCTCCGATGGGCGCTTCATTGCCGCTGTCTGTCGCGAAGTGGTCGAGCTGGGGCCGGTCAACGCGACGATCCACAAGCTCGACGAGCGCGTGGCTGTCGCCGACCTCGAGCCGCTCGCCGCGCTGTATCGTGGCATACTGGAACGTCTGCTCCTCGCCCCGGCCGCCTGATGAGCACTCTCACCCAGGAGCTCGAGACCCTCCGCGACTGGCTGCGCTACGCGGTATCGCGGTTCAACCTGGCCGGACTTTCTTTCGGGCACGGCACGACCAACGCGTACGACGAGGCGGCGTACCTGCTGCTGCACACGCTGCACCTGCCGCTCGATCGCCTGGAGCCGTTTCTCGACGCGAAGCTCACTCATGCCGAGCGCGAAGAGCTGCAGGACATCATCGCCCGTCGCGTCAACGAGCGCGTTCCGGCGGCGTACCTCACGCACGAAGCCTGGCTGGGCGAGCACCGCTTCTACGTCGACGAGCGCGTGCTCATTCCGCGTTCGTATATCGCCGAGCTGCTGCGTGATGGGCTCAGTCCGTGGATATCCGAGCCCGACAAAATTCAGACCGCGCTCGATCTGTGCACCGGGTCGGGGTGCCTCGCTATCCTGATCGCGCATCATTTTCCGAATGCCGACGTCGATGCCGCTGACATCTCCTCCGATGCGCTCGCTGTCGCGTTGCGCAACGTCGCCGACCACGGCTTGCAGGGGCGGGTCAATCTGATCCGCTCCGACCTGCTGTCGAACCTCACCGAAAAGAATTACGACCTCATCGTCAGCAATCCGCCGTATGTGACGGCGATGGCGATGGAAGAACTGCCGCCAGAGTATCAACACGAGCCGCAGCTCGCGCTGGCGGGAGGTGACGACGGCCTCGACGCGGTGCGCACCATCCTCGCCCGCGCCGCGGAATTCCTGAAACCCGACGGCCTGCTGGTCGTCGAGGTCGGCCAAAACCGCGCCGCAGCCGAGGCCGCATTTCCGCGCCTGCCGTTCACCTGGCTATCGACGGAATCGAGCGACGAATCCGTATTCCTGCTCAAGCGCCAAGAGCTGCTGGCCGCGAATCGGGCTGCGGCCTAGCAGGCTGACAACCATCGCGGACTTCAGTCACCCGGGTCCAGCCCGAAGAACTGGCGGATTTTCCTGACAAGCTCGCTGGCGCGCGTGCCGGTCGCACGCGCCCGCGCCTCAGCGGAGAGCAGCGCCAGCCGCGCATCGTTGGCCGCCAGTCGCTCCGCAACCTCCTTGGATATCGCCTCGGCGATCTCCGGGCGCGCGCGGATGATGTCTTCGAATCCGCGTTTGTCGAGCCGGTAGCAGAGCACATCGGACTCTGCGATGATCGTGGCGCTGCGCGCCTCGCCGGTAAGGAGGCCCATTTCGCCGAAAATTGATGGCGCTGGCAGCGTGGTGAGTCGCTGCCGCGCCGCCGAGCTTCCCGGCGCAGCGTCGCGGAAGATTCCGACCTGACCGCGCGCGAGGATGTACAGCGAATCGGAAGGCTCGCCCTGTCGCGTGGCCATGTCTCCCGGACCGAATGGGGTCCCGATCAACTGTGCCGCAAGCGCGTGCGTTTCATCGTCGGTGAGCGGCGCGAACAGTTGCAGTGACCGCAACAGTGCCACCCGCGACTCCTGTTCCCGCTCCGATCTTGTCAGCTGCAGATGGCGGCCCGAATGCAGATACAGGTCGGAGCGCGAAATCGGGATCTCCATGCCGGCTCGGCCCAGCGCGGCGTAGACGTGCACCCGCACTCGGGAGTCGGTCACCAGATAGGACTTGATGTCGGTCAGCCAGTAATAGACGACATACTTGATCGCGCTCGCCTCGAAGGCCGTGCAGATGCAGTGCGCCATCGGCTCGGTCGCCACGAAGGGTATCTCCGCCCGCTCGAGCGCGGCGTGGACGACGGCAATCACCTGCCCCGGCGTCCATTCGTATCCGACGCCGAACTCGATCGGCCGCCGCCAGGGTATGCGCTGATCGCCGCGACGTCCGAGCAGCGTGACCCGGCTTTTCATCAACTCCGCATTCGGAATGATGATGGTCGCGTTGTACACCGTCGCCAATGCAGTGTACCTCCAGCGAATGCTGACGACTTCTCCGGTAACGCCGCCGTCGATCTCGATCCAGTCGCCGATGCGGCACGTATTGTCGAGCTGCAACGAGATTCCGCCCAGCAGATTTCCCAACGTAGACTGCATCGCAAACGCGACGGCGGCGCCGGCTACGGTAGTGGTCGCGATAAGGCTGGTCGGGTTCACACCGACCGCGTCGAGGCGGATCAGGGCGTACACCACCACCGACAAAGCCATGGTCACTTCGCCGAGGATGCGCGGCACCGCGCGGCGCGCCAGGAGCACGCTGGTCATGAACGTGATGAAGATGCGGATATTGCCGAGCGCGACGATCAGCAGGCAGATCTCACGCGGGATGACCGCGATGGTTAACTGCTGGGGTATCGGCTGATAGCGCGAGAGCACACCGAGCCCGCCCAAGCCCAGCGCGATCAGGAACAGATTGACCAGCACCGACCGCCGCAGCTCCGGCCGGAAGCGCATCGTGATCAAACCGAGGAGCAGAGCGACGGCGCTGAACCAGAGCGATTCCTGCAACGTGATCGTTTGGACCATCAGCGATGCTTCCCTCACTGGCCGTGGGGCGCGGCGGCCTGCGCGGATTATACGGCGCGGCGAGCCTGTCGCCGAATCACGCTAGAATGACCAGGCGTACTTCTCTCCCGACTGCCCCAAACGATGCGTACCGGCGGCCGCATACTCGTCGACAATCTGCTGCTGCAGGGAGTCGAGCTCGCGTTTTGCGTGCCCGGCGAGAGCTATCTGCCCGTGCTCGATGCGCTGTACGACGTCCGCGATCGCCTGCGGCTCATCGTCTGCCGTCAGGAAGGCGGCGCGGCGTACATGGCCGAAGCGTACGGCAAGCTTACCGGCCGGCCGGGCATCGTCTTCGTGACGCGCGGCCCCGGCGCGTCGAACGCTGCAATAGGAATCCATACCGCGGCACAGGATTCGACGCCGTTGATCGTCTTCGTCGGCCAGGTCGGCAGCGACTTTGCCGACCGCGAAGCATTTCAGGAAATCGACTACCGGCGCATGTACGGCAGCATCGTCAAGTGGGTCGCGCAAATCGAGCGCGCGGAGCGCATTCCCGAATACGTCGCTCGCGCCTTTCGCGTGGCGCAGTCGGGACGGCCCGGCCCGGTCGTCCTCGCGCTGCCCGAGGACATGCTCGCCGCAACCGCGGCCGTCGCCGATGTGGCGCGGATCGAGCTGCCGATCGTCCAGCCGGCACCGCAAGAGCTCGACCGGTTGCGCTCGTTGCTCGCCGCAGCGCAGCGGCCACTCGTCGTCGTCGGCGGCAGCGGCTGGAATGCGCAGGCCTGCGCGAATCTCGCACGCTTCGCCGAAGCGAACGCCTTGCCGGTTGCCTGTGCGTTCCGCAATCAGGACGTGTTCGACAACCGGCATCCGAACTACGCCGGCGACGTCGGCATCGGCATCAACCCGAAGCTCGCCGCGCGCATCCGCGTCGCCGATATGCTGCTCGTGATCGGCGAGCGTCTGGGAGAGATGGTGACGGGAGGCTATACGCTGCTCGCCGCGCCACAGCCGAAGCAGGCGCTGATCCACGTGCATCCCGGCGCCGAAGAGCTCGGCCGCGTGTTCCAACCCGCGCTGGCGATTCAGGCGTCGGTCGCGCCCGCTTGCGCTGCGTTCGCGGCCATGGCGCCGATCGACGCGCCCGCGTGGTCCGGCAGCGCCGCGGCGGCTCACGCCGAATATCTCGCGTGGCAGACGCCGCGGCCGATGCCGGGCTCGCTCGACCTCTGGCAGATCGTCGCGACATTGCGCGAACGGCTGCCCGAGGATGCGATCCTCGCCAACGGCGCCGGTAATTATGCGACCTGGCTGCACCGGCTGTATCGCTATCCGCGGTTTCGCACGCAACTCGCGCCGTACAACGGATCGATGGGTTACGGCGTCCCGGCGGCGATTGCCGCCAAGGCCGCGCACCCGGAACGCACGGTCGTTTCCTGGAACGGCGATGGGTGCTTTCTCATGAACGGCCAGGAGCTCGCGACCGCCGTACAATATCGCCTGGCTATCGTCTTCGTCGTCGTCGACAACGGCATGTACGGAACGATCCGGATGCACCAGGAGCGCCAATATCCCGCGCGCGTTTACGCGACCGATCTCGTGAACCCCGATTTCGCCGCGCTCGCGCGCGCGTACGGCGCGGCTGGCGAGACAGTGAGCCGCACCGAAGAATTCGCAGCCGCGCTAGCGCGCGCGCTTGCCTCGGAGCGGCCCACACTTCTGCACCTGCTCATCGACCGCCAAGCGATCACGATGAACGCGACCATCGACGATCTGCGCCGACAGGCGACGGCCGCGCCGGCGCCGCGTTGACTCGCCGCGACCCCGTCGATGGCTAGTCTCCCGCGCGACGCCGTCCTCGCCGTCTCGGGACTATCGGTCGAGTTTCGCACCTCGGAACGCGTCGTCGCGGCGGTGCGGGACATGTCATTCACCGTGGGCCGCGCCGAGACCATCGCCATCGTCGGCGAATCCGGCTCGGGCAAGTCGGTCACCGCGCTGTCGGTAATGCGGCTGGTCGAGCAAGGGGGCGGGCGCATTCTCGCTGGCCGCCTCGACTTCTTGCGCCCGAGCGGGCAGCGCATCGATCTCGCGCGCGCCGATCCGGCGACGATACGCGACATTCGCGGCGCCGAGATCGCGATGATCTTCCAGGAGCCGATGACCTCGCTCAACCCGGTTTATACGGTCGGCGAGCAGATCGCGGAGTCGATCCGCCTGCATCAGGGCAAGGACGCCGCTGCGGCGCGAAAGGAAGCCTTGCGCATGCTCGAGCAGGTGCGAATACCCGAGGCGAGAGCCGCGCTCGGGCGCTACCCGCATCAGCTCTCGGGGGGCATGCGCCAGCGCGTCATGATCGCGATGGCGCTGTCGTGCAAGCCGGCGCTTCTGATCGCCGACGAGCCAACCACCGCGCTCGACGTGACGATCCAGGCACAGATCCTGGAGCTCATCAGCCTGCTGCAGGCGGAAATGCATATGGCAGTCGTCTTCATTACCCACGACATGGGCGTCGTGGCTGAGGTCGCCGAGCGCGTGATCGTCATGTACCGGGGAGAGAAGGTCGAGGAGGGCTCGGCCGATGCCATCTTTCACGCTCCGCACCATTCTTACACGCGGGCTCTCCTCTCCGCGGTGCCGAAGCTCGGATCGATGCAGGGCACCGACCTGCCGGCGCGGTTTCAGTTGCTTCAGTCCGCCAGCCCCGGGCCGCCGCCAACGGCAACGGCACGGGCGCCGGAGCCGGGACCGCCGCTACTCAAGGTTCGCAAGCTCAAGACGCGTTTCGACGTCCCCTCGGGGTTTTTCGGGCGCGTGCGGCGACGCGTGCACGCCGTCGAACAGGTCAGCTTCGACTTGAACGCCAGCGAAACGCTGGCGCTGGTGGGAGAATCCGGCTGCGGCAAATCGACGACCGGGCGCTCGCTGCTACGCCTGGTCGACATTCAAGGCGGCAGCATCGAATTCGGAGGGCGCGATATTGCTCGGTTGCCCGCCGATGCGGTTCGGCCGCTGCGGCGCGAAATCCAGATGGTGTTCCAGGATCCGTACGCTTCGCTCGATCCCCGGCTCACGGTAGGCTTTTCGGTGGCGGAGCCGCTGTACGTGCACGGCGTCGCGCGTGGCACAGAGGCCGAGGACCGCGTCGCGTGGCTGCTCGACCACGTCGGCCTGTCGCCCGACCATGCGCCGCGCTATCCGCATGAATTCTCCGGCGGACAGCGGCAGCGAATCGCGATCGCCCGCGCGCTCGCCCTGCAGCCGAAGATCATCGTCGCCGACGAGGCCGTATCGGCACTCGACGTCTCGATCCGGGCGCAGATCGTCAACCTGATGCTCGATCTGCAGGCCGAATTCGGCCTCGCGTACTTGTTCATCTCGCACGACATGGCGGTGGTCGAGCGCGTCAGCCATCGGGTGGCGGTAATGTATCTGGGTCAGATCGTCGAAATCGGCCCGCGCCGCGCCGTCTTCGAAGACCCGAAGCATCCGTATACGAGGAAGCTCATGGCCGCGGTTCCGATCGCCGACCCCGCACGACGACGCCGCAAAAGGGAGCTATCATCCGCGGAAGTCCCGAGCCCGATCCGCGCCGTCGGCGATGAGCCGACAGTGTTGCCGCTCGAGGAAGTCGGACCGGGACACTATGTGGCCGTGCACCGCGTCGGCGGTGCATACTAGTAAATCAGCTTTCGCGAGAGCTGCTGTCACCGGCGCAATGGATTGTGCCGCATCACTCTGGAGAAACCGTATGAAATCACTGCTTCGCTCGATGCCGCTGGCTGCTCTGGCGCTGGCCGCGCTCGCCAGCGTTCCTGCCTTTGCCGCCAAGGATGTGGTCTTCGCCGTCGCCTCGACGTTCACGACGACCGATCCCTACGACGCCAACGACACCTTGTCGCAGGCGATGGCCAAGTCGTTCTACGAAGGCCTGTACGGCTTCGACAAGGACATGAAGATGATCCCGGTGCTCGCCGAGAGCTACGAAGCCAGCAAGGACGGGCTCGTCTACACCATCAAGCTGAAAAAGGGCATCAAGTTCCACGACGGCACCGACTTCAAGGCCGATGCGGTCAAGGCGAACCTCGACCGGGTGACCAATCCGGACAACAAGCTCAAGCGCTTCGGGCTTTACAACAACAACATCGCCAAGACCGAGGTCGTCGACGACTACACCGCGCGCATCACGCTGAAGACGCCATTCTCGCCGTTCATCAATCAACTCGCGCATCCGTCGACGGTGATGATCAGCCCGACTGCGCTCAAGCAGTATGGCAACAAGGACATCGCGTTTCACCCGGTCGGAACGGGTCCGTTCAAGTTCGTCGAGTGGAAGCAGACCGATTATCTGAAGGTCGCGAAGTTCGATGGTTACTGGAAGAAGGGTTATCCGAAGGTCGACACGATCACCTGGAAGCCGGTCGTCGACAACAACTCGCGCGCGGCCATCATGCAGACCGGCGAGGCACACTTCACGTTCCCGGTTCCCTACGAGCAGGCCGAAGTGCTCAAGGGCAAGCCGGAGCTGGAGGTGGTCGCGGCACCCTCGATCGTGCTGCGTTATCTTTCGATGAACACGCAGCAGAAGCCCTTCGACAACCCCAAGGTGCGGCAGGCGATCGCGTACGCGATCAACAAGGACGCGCTCGCCAAGGTCGCGTTCAATGGCTACGCGGCGCCGGCAGAAGGCGTGGCGCCGGAGGGCGTGCAGTACGCGGTCAAGATCGGTGCGTGGCCGTACGATCTGGCCAAGGCGAAGCAGTTGATGACCGAGGCCGGATACCCCACCGGCTTCGAGACCGAGCTGTGGTCGGCCTACAATCACACCACCGCGCAAAAGGTCACGCAGTTCTTGCAGCAACAATTGCAGCAGATCAGCATCCGCACCAAGATCACGCTGCTCGAGGCGGGTCAGCGCGTCGAGAAGGTCGAGAGCTGGCAGGATCCCGCGACCGCGCCGGTGCGCCTGTATTACGTCGGCTGGTCGACGTCGACCGGTGAAGCGGACTGGGCGCTGCGTCCCCTGCTCTACGGGGAATCGTGGCCACCGAAACTTTTCAACACCGCTTACTACAAGAACGCCAAGGTCGATGCCGACATCAAGGGTGCGCAACTCACGACCGACTCGGCCGAGAAGGCGAGGCTGTACAAGGATGCACAGGAAACGATCTGGAAGGACGCACCCTGGGCGCCGCTGGTCACCGAGAAGCTGCTCTCCGCTCACAACAAGAAGCTTACCGGGGTCTACGTGATCCCGGACGCGTCGTTCAACTTCACGGAAATCGATTTGAAATGACGCATTTGTCCGAGAGCGGATCGCGCAGCGGTCCGCGATCGGCAACAAATGCGTCATCCCGGACGAGCGCGAAGCGCGAGGTCCGGGATCCAAGTTCGTGACGCAGTCGCGATGGTGGTAAGAACTTGGGCCCCGGCCTTCGCCGGGGCGACGGCCAGCTCGCAATGCTCCAGTATCTCGTCAAACGCCTGCTCGGCCTGATTCCCACGCTGGCCCTGGTCGCCCTGCTGGTGTTCCTGTTCGTGCATCTGCTGCCCGGCGACCCGGCCCGTCTTGCCGCCGGACCGGACGCAACGCCGGAGACCGTCGCGCTGGTGCGGCAGGACCTCGGCCTCGACAAATCGCTGCCCGAGCAGTTCGTCCGCTTCACAACGGGCGTGCTGCAGGGGGACTTCGGCCGGTCGCTGCGCACCAAGCGTCCGGTAAGCGCCGAAATCGCCGAGCGCTTCATGCCGACATTCTGGCTGACCGTCACCAGCATGGCGTGGTCGGTGGCGATCGGCATGTTCATCGGTACCCTTTCCGCGGTCTGGCGTAACCGGTGGCCGGACCGGGTGGGCATGACGCTGGCCGTGTCGGGTATATCGTTTCCGGCGTTCGCGCTCGGCATGCTCCTGATGCAAATCTTTTCGGTGCAGCTGCACTGGCTGCCGACGGTGGGCGCCGACACCTGGCGCCACTACATCCTGCCGTCGTTGACGCTCGGTGCCGCGGTCGCGGCGATCATGGCGCGCTTTACCCGCTCGTCGTTCGTCGACATTCTGCACGAAGACTACGTGCGCACCGCGCGGGCCAAAGGCCTTCCCGAGACGATCGTAGTCGTCAAGCACGGGCTGCGCAACGCGCTGATCCCGGTCGTCACCATGATGGGCCTTCAGTTCGGCTTCCTGCTCGGCGGCTCGATCGTCGTCGAAGTCGTCTTCAACTGGCCGGGAATGGGCAGGCTCCTCGTCGACGCGGTCGACATGCGCGACTATCCAGTCATTCAGGGATTAGTACTGCTGTTCTCGCTCGAATTCGTGCTCATCAACCTGATCGTCGATGTCCTTTACGCCGTGATCAATCCGACCATCCGTTATCGCTGATGCTATGAATGAGCAAGCAGAGCTCCAGCCGGTGGATGCCGAAATCCCGGCCGTGCCCGAAGTGGCAGCGGCAGCGGTGCGGACGCCGTGGACGGAGTTCTGGCGTAAATTCCGCAAGCAGCATGTCGCGGTGGTCGCGGGATTGTTCGTCGGGTTGCTGGTCGTGCTGGCCCTCGGCGCGCCGTGGATCGTCCCCTACGACGCGGAAAACTTCTTCGACTACGACAGCCTTAATGCGCTGCCTTCGGCCAAGCACTGGTTCGGGGTCGATCCTCTCGGGCGCGACATCTTCAGCCGCATTCTGATGGGCTCGCGCATCTCGCTGACCGCCGGCTTCGTATCGGTCGCCGTCGGCGCGGTCGTCGGCACGGCCATGGGTCTCGTCGCCGGATACTACGAGGGCTGGTGGGACCGCATCATCATGCGCATCTGCGACGTGCTGTTCGCGTTTCCCGGTATCGTGCTCGCCATCGGCATAGTCGCTATCCTCGGCGGCGGCATGGGGAACGTCATCATCGCGGTGGCGATCTTCAGCATTCCCACGTTCGCCCGGCTCGTGCGCGGCAACACGCTGGCGCTCAAGCACCTTACGTTCGTCGAAGCGGCGCGGAGTATCGGGGCGTCGGACTGGACGATCGTGGTCCGCCACATCTTTCCCGGCACGATCGCGGCGGTCGTCGTGTATTTCTCGCTGCGCATCGGCACGTCGATCATCACGGCGGCGAGCCTGTCGTTTATCGGCATGGGTGCCCAGCCGCCGACGCCCGAATGGGGTGCGATGCTCAACGAGGCGCGCGCGGACATGATGACTTCGCCGCATGTCGCGCTCTTCCCCAGCCTGGCGATCTTCTGTACGGTGCTTGCTTTCAATCTTCTGGGCGACGGGCTGCGCGACGCGCTGGATCCGAAGATAGAGCAGAAATGACGGAGGCCCGCGCAGGCGCGGGGGTGAGGGAATCGGTTCTCCGGCGCTGGGCAAGGCTTGCAATTGCAGTCGTATTCGTCGCCGCAGTCGCCGCTTTTTTCGCGCTCGGCGGCGAGCATTACCTCGCGCTGGACACGATCAAGCAGAACCGCGATGCGCTGCTTGCTTTCACGGACGCGCATTACAGCCTCGCACTGGTGCTCGCGTTCGCGATCTATGCGACGGCGACCGCGCTGAGCCTGCCCAGCGGCACAGTGTTGTCGCTGACGTTCGGTTTCCTGTTCGGCCGCTGGGTCGCGACTGCAATCGTCGTCACCGCCGGTACGCTCGGCGCGACGATACTGTTTCTGGCCGCCCGCTATCTCTTCGGCACAGCGGTGCGCCGGCGCCTCGGCCCGCTGGGCGAGCGTATCAACGAGGGCTTCACCGAGAGCGGTTTCTACTGGCTGCTGTTTCTCCGGCTGATGCCGCTTTTTCCCTACTTTCTCGTCAATCTCGCGCCTGCCCTGACCGATATCCGCGTGCGCAGCTACGTCGCCGCGACGTTCGTCGGCATCTTGCCGAGCACGTTGATCGTCACCAATCTCGGCCAAACCCTGGGCAGCCTCGAGTCGACGCGAGCCCTGCTCACGCCCGAGGCGTTGCTCGCCTTGAGTCTGCTCGGCGTGCTCGCCCTGTTGCCGGTACTGTTGCACTACTTCCGATCCAAACGCGTCTGACACGCGTATATGGGACTGCGTCCGTAGCGTTGCATTCGTTGCCTATGCCCAATACCATGACCCCGAGCCTGCGTCGCTTCATCGTCGGTGCCGCCATCGGCCTGACCCTCGTGGCTTTTCTAGGCGTCGCCATCGGCTGATCCTTTGAGATGCAGCACCGGCAGGCCTCTATTTGCTATCCTTCGCGCTGACGTCGCGCACCCCGACGCGGCCGCCGCCGGATGAAGCCCAAGCTCCTCTTTCTGTTTCCCGACTGCTGGGACTGCTGTGCATTGCAGGCTGACGCCGCGTTGCGTGGCGAGTTCGAGGTGGTTGGCGAGGGCTTCGACCTGTTTTGCTTCCCGGAAAATGCGCAGATCCTCTGGTTCGACGTGCGGCGTTTCATCGATCGTCTCGTAAGGAGATACAGGCGTGCCGGCGTCGCCGGTGTCGTCAGCACGAACGAGCAATACGGCGCCCTGATTGCGGCGATGGTCGCACAGCGGCTCGGGCTTGCCGGAACCGACCCGGTGGCGGTCATCCGTGCCCAGCACAAGGCGCTCGCCCGCGAGCTGACCGCGGCCGCGCTGCCCGAGGCATCGCCGCGCTATTGCGTCTTTCCCTGGACCGTCGACGCCGCGGCCGCGGCGGCGTTGCCTTATCCGCTGTTCGTCAAGCCGGTCAAGGCGGCGTACTCGGTGCTCGCGCGGCGCGTGGATCGCGTCGAAGAGCTCACCCGCCATCTCGCGTTTCATCCTTGGGAGAAGCACATCATCCGGCGGCTGGTGAAGCCGTTCAACGATCTGATGCGCGATCTGCTTCCGGGCGACGAGGTCTGCAACGGGCACTATCTGATCGGAGAAGAGCCGCTCGACGGCGTGCAGGTCAACGTCGACGGCTACGTCGATCGCGGTGCCGCGCATTGCCTGGGTGTGGTCGATTCGGTCATGTATCCGGGCACGATCGCTTTCCAGCGCTTCGAATACCCGAGCCGCCTGCCGGAGAGCGCACAGCGCAATGTCGAGCGCGTGGCGTGCCGCGCGCTGGAGGCGATCGGCTTCGACCACGGCCTGTTCAACGTCGAGCTATTCTGGCGCCCCCGCGACGGCGCCATCACGATCATCGAGATCAACCCGCGGCTCGCCGCGCAGTTCGCCGACCTGTACGAAAAAGTCGACGGCACGAATCCGTATGGTGTTCTCGCCGACCTCGCGGTCGGCCGCGAACCGAGGTGGATTCGGCGCGCCGGTCGCTACGGCGCCGCCGCCAGCTTCGTGTTCCGCGAATTCGACGGTGCGATCAAGGTCGCGCCACGGCGCGCCGAGATCCGGTGGCTGCAGGGGAGAGAGCCCGACGCCTGCCTGCAGACTTTCATCAAGCGCGGCAATAGCCGCGGGCGCGAGATGAAATGGGTGGGTAGCTATCGCTACGCGACCGTCAATCTCGGCGGGCGCGATCGCGAGGACCTTTTCCGGCGCTACGACAGCGTCTGCGCCAACCTGGCGTTCGAACGCCCCGCAAGGCTCGCATTCGGAGGCACGCTCGACGCGCTGCGGCCCGAACGCTAGCCCTAGCGCTGCTCATTCCAGGAATTCAGCGAAGCAGACCGCGCGATCGGCGTCGTGATCAGCGGCGAACGCCTGTCCGGCGCGCAGGGGCCGCTAACGCCGGCCTGCGGGTGCCCGGCGCGGCTGCGGTCGCGAACTTAACGTCTCCCTTGCCGCGCCACCCGCGACGGCCAGCGCGGCCCATGCGCGCCGGCCAAGCTTTCGCTGCTGCCTCTCCTGCGCCGTAGCGATGCACGCGAACGTCTGCGGGTCGGCGTGAGGTTGCCGCGCGGCTCGCTGCAATCTGCCACGCAAATCGGCGACAATAAGCTTCCCGGCCCGGATTAGTTCGGGATTCGTTTTCCCCGAATCACGCGTCGGTCGTGGCGCAGGCGACCGAAGGGCCGAGCTTCTCCTTGGCGGCCGCGACCTGCGCGACGTCGGGCAGCGCGACGCCGTTCTTCGCCGCGGTTATTTCCGCGAGGATAGAGATCGCGATCTCGGGCGGCGTACGGCTGCCGATGTAGAGCCCGATCGGCCCGTGCAGACGAGCGATCTGCTCGCGCGTCAGGTCGAATTCCTCGAGCCGCTTGCGGCGCTTGGCATTGTTGGCCCGCGAGCCGAGCGCACCCACATAGAACGCCGGCGATTTCAATGCCTCCATGAGCGCGAGATCGTCGAGCTTGGGATCGTGCGTCAGCGCGACGACAGCGCAGCGTTCGTCGAGCTTCATCGCCACCACGGTGTCGTCGGGCATCGTCTTGACCAGCGTAATGCCGGGAATGTCCCAGGTTTCTGTGTATTCCTCGCGCGGGTCGCAGACCGTGACCTGGTAATCCAGTCCTACCGCGATCTGGGCGAGATACTTGGACAGTTGCCCGGCGCCGATCACCAGCATCCGATAGCGCGGCCCATGCACCGTGGTCAACACCTGGCCATCGAAAGCGAGGCCGTCGGCTGCTCGCGCGGGCCCGAGCACAACTTCTGCGCTCTCGAGATCGAGTGTGCGCGCAACGAGATTACCTTGTTGAACGAGCTCGAGGAGCTCGCCGATGCGACTCTTGGGTGTGAGAGGCTCGAGCACGAGCTGGATCGTGCCGCCGCAGGGAAGTCCGAACTTGCGCGCATCTTCCGCAGAAACGCCGTAGGTGACCGTCTGCGGCCGCTTGACGTAAGCACCCTCGCGCCGCGAGCGCTCGACGATGTCATCCTCGATGCAGCCGCCCGATACCGAGCCGACGACGTGCCCGTCGTCCCGCACCGCGAGCAACGCACCCGGAGGCCGCGGCGAGCTACCCCAGGTCTTGACCACCGTCACGAGCAGGACGCGCCTGTCGGCCGCCAGCCATTCGGCGCTCCTGCGCAGCACCTCGAGGTCGACGCTATCCATGGTAATCACTACTGAGCTCCGGGCGATATTGGTCGGACAAGGCGCCAGCGTGCTTGGTTCATTGCCATCCTACGCCGGGCGCGTCAGCCAATAGACGAAGATAGCTACGATGATCACGGTGGCAAGGGCGAGGCGCAACCACAGGGTTCGCGACGTCGGCCCGGGCTCGGCCGGCGCAACGATCGGTTCGGCCGCAGGTGCGCCGCCCAGGCGCTCGACAAAGCAGGCGAAAAAATCGTCGGCGAGCTTCGCGGCCGCGCCGTCGACAAGGCGCGACCCGATCTGTGCCAGCTTGCCGCCGACCTGTGCATTCACCTCGTATCCGATCCGCGTTCCAGAGCCGTCCGGCGTCAGCGCTACCTTGGCCTCGCCGCGTGCAAAGCCGGCCGCTCCACCCTGCCCTTCGAAGCTCATCTTGTACGAGGTTGGCGGGACGATGTCGGACAGAACGATGCGACCGCTGAACTTCGCCGAGACGGGACCGACGCGGGCCGTCATCGCGACCTTGAGCTCGGTGTCCGAAACCCGTTCGATCGACTCACAGCCGGGGATGCAGGCCTTGAGCGTTTCAGGGTCGTTCAGCGCCGCCCACGTTGTTTCTACGGGCACAGGTACAGTGCAGCTGCTCGTCAGTTCCATCCGCGACGTTTCCTCTGCATGCGACCCGGATCACGCGGCCCGGCGCGCGCGCTCGAAGCCGGACGTGCGCGCTATTCCGCGCGTGGCGTGCGGCTGTGCGAACGCCATTGCGAGCTGCTTCAGGCTCTCCAGATTATGCACCGGCAGCAACTCGTCGACATAGGGCAGCATCGCCCGTATGCCCGCCGGACGCGCCTCGAACTTTTCGTAGCGCAACAGCGGGTTGAGCCAGATCAGCCGCCGGCAGGACTTGGCGAGGCGCTCCATTTCGACGGCGAGGCCTTCGCCGACGTCGCTGTCGAGACCATCGCTGATCAGCAGCACGACCGCGCCCTGCGCGAGCAGCCGTCGCGACCAGCGCCGGTTGAATTCCCCGAGGCAGGCGCCGATGCGCGTGCCGCCGGCCCAGTCCGAGACCGCGGCGCTCACGCGCGCGAGCGCAACGTCGACGTCGCGGCGCTTGAGATGGCGCGTGATATTGGTCAGACGGGTGCCGAACAGCAGCGTGTGCACGCGGTCGCGGTCGTTCGTGATCGCATGCAGGAAGAACAGCAGCATGCGCGAATAGCGGTCCATCGATCCCGAGATATCGCAGAGCACGACCAGCGGCGGCCGGCGCCTGCGGCGCTCTCGCCACGCGAGCGGGACGACCGTCCCGCCCGCCGATGCCATTGCGCGCAGCGTCGCGCGCAGATCGACGGCCGATCCGCGGCTCGCAGCGACAGTACGGCGGATCGGCAACTCGGGCAGCGGCAGTCGCAGCCGTGCAATCATCGCCTTGACCTCGGAGAGCTCTGCTGCGGTCATCGTCTCGAAATCTTTGCTCTGCAGGACCTCGCGCGGCGAGAACGTGAACACCGCATCGACCGTGACTTCCTGCGGCTCCGCCTCTTGCTCCTCGACCCGCGGCGGCGCCAGTGCCTCCGCGAGCCGCGCGGAGAGCGGCGCTTCGGCATCGCGCGGCGTGCGCGTGTATACCTTGGGCAGCAAGAGCTGCATCATCCGCTCGAGCAGGCGCGGATTGCGCCAGTACAGCTCGAAGGCCTGATCGAACAGCGCCTGCTGTTCGTGTCGCTCGATCAATACCGATTCGAGCGCGGCGCGGAAATCCTCGCGCCGCTCGACGCCCACCGCCTGCACCGCTTCGAGTGCGACGATCACCTTCGCCGGCCCGACCGGCAGACCCGCCGCACGCAGTACGCGCGCGAAATGGAGGATGTTCTCGGCGAGTCTTGGTCCGTCGGCGGCCCGCGCCGCGAGCGGCTTCACGATCCGAGCTCGGCGGCGGCCTCGCGGCGCGCCTCGCCGACCAGTTGCGTCGCGACATCCGGCGTCACGGCGCCGATATCGTCCTGATACTTGAGCAGCGCGCCCAGGGTATTCGCGACCGTCTCCGGATCCAGCGCGATCTTGTCCAGCGCAACCAGGGCCTCCGCCCAGTCGAGCGTCTCGGCGATTCCGGGCGCCTTGAACAGATCCATCGCGCGCAATCGCTGCGTGAACGCGACCACCTCGCGCGACAGCCGGAGGTTGGCGCCGGGCACCTTGCGCCGGACGATCGCGAGCTCACGCGCAGCGTTCGGGTAGTCGACCCAGTGATAAAGGCAGCGCCGCTTGATCGCGTCGTGGATCTCGCGCGTGCGGTTGGAGGTGATGACGACAATCGGCGGCAAGGGCGCCACGATCGCGCCAAGCTCGGGGATCGTCACCTGATACTCGGCGAGCACTTCGAGCAGATACGCCTCGAAAGGTTCGTCGGTGCGATCGAGCTCGTCGATCAGCAGCACCGGCGCGGCGCCTCCTTGCGGCAAGAGCGCTTTCAGGATTGGACGCCGGATCAGGAAACGTTCGGTGAATATGTCGGTTGCCAGCGCCTCGCGGTCGACCTTGCCTTGCGCTTCGGCGAGCCGGATCTCGATCATCTGCCGCGGGTAATTCCATTCGTACACTGCCGACGCCGTGTCAAGCCCTTCGTAGCACTGCAGACGGATCAGCTCGCGGCCAAGCGCAGCCGCCAGCACCTTTGCGATCTCGGTCTTGCCCACGCCCGCCTCGCCTTCGAGGAATAGCGGCCGGCCCATGGTCAGGGCGAGAAATACGCTCGTCGCCAGGCGACGGTCGGCGAAGTAGTCGTGTTTCTCGAGGAGCAAGACGACGCTGTCGACGCTGGACGGAACTGCGACGGCGGACATGGGAACGCGGCTCGCGGATCGATTCGAGGGACCAGCGATTATAGCCTCAACGACGGGAAGGCCACGGCGGTGCGACCGCGTAATTGATCTGTATCAGAACGATGAAGGCAATGCTCCAATAGCTGTTGACGACACAGAGCGCGGCGCCGAAAGCGTACAGCGATTGCGCGATGATAATGCGCCGGCAGATGGCTGCCACGACGTCCGGCGCCGTGTCGTCCCGCGTGAGCTTCGCCCTGACGGCGTGGCGCCAGGTCCAGAGCAGCAGGAGCCCGAGCAACAGGATGTTGACCCAGTACACGATGAGCGCGACGCGGTACGCGATGTGTTCGGCGAGCAAAGCGGTCGAAAACGGCACCAGCGTTACCGCGCACAGAAACGCGATGTGGATCCACGCGAGATCCCGGTCGCTGCGTGCCAGACGATCGAGCTGAGCCTGCTGGCCCAGCCAGAAAATTCCCAAGGTCAGAAAGCTCATCAGATACGTGACCAGTCGCGGCGCAAGCGCGAGAAGCGCGGTGAGGAGGTCGTGCTCCGAGTGGATCGCATCGGCCGCGGGTGCGCGCAAGTCGAGCACGAGCAGCGTCATCGCCACCGCAAATACCCCGTCGCTCAGTGCCGCAAGCCGCTCGAGATTCTGGCCGGCAATACGGTTGTAGAGGGAGCGCACGACGAATTCGCACAGGACGGCGTTAATCGGGCTTGACGGTCGAAGCCCGACGCCGGCGCGACAAATACCAGGCCGCTGCCGCGGGCACGATGAAAATGAGCGCGTGAACGCCCAGCTCGAGCGGTACCCCATGGCCTTCCTCGACGCCGACCCAGAAATCGACGATGGTGATCGCGAGCCATATCCAGATAAAGAACCGTGCGCCGTCAGCGCCGCCGCTCTTGCCGCGCCGACGAAGCAGCTCAAAGACGACATCGAATGCCACCGCGAGCGCGAGGCCGATGACCGTCACCAGAAGAGTACGCATGGAGTATCTCCGACTGAAAGTTCATGCGATTATGTCGGTCGGGATGGCAGCTTGTCCACGCCCATGCTTGTCATACGAGTGTACCGAACGCGAACGAAGTTCTCGCCGCAGCAACGTCGCTTCGCTCGCGGTCAAGTTCCAGGTGTCGCTCCCCGCCGTCGCCGATAGCGCGGCGCTATTGCCGCAAAGCGTGTCGACGGCATCGGGCATCCACGATCTGCTGTTCGTAACGACCAAGGCCGGCCACATCGTCGCGCTCGACGCGCAGACCGGTACGCAAAGAGTGGAAAGCTGCCGATCGTACGAAGACCGTGCGCTCGTCGTCCTTCGTACTCGGTACAAGGCACCTAGTCCAAAGCGCTGCGTTCCCTCGAACGGTAGGCGCAGTACCAAGTCCTTGGCTTACGCATTGGATACAAACTCTCGCGACCCTTGAGCCAGCAGGAGTGCGTACGCAGTGCGCAGTACCGGGTGCTAGAACGCGAAGTATGGCCCGGTTCCGCCGGGAGTTTGCTTCGTCTCGATTGCAATATAGACATTCCGGCCATAGAAAAATGGCAGCCCCCATGCGAACACCGACGGGTCACCAGCCGGCGCCGCTACATTGTTGAATGCATAGAAGCTCGGATTGGCCGCGAACAACTGTTCGGCGTTGGCAATGCTGAAAGTGGCCGCGCTCGCGTTATTGTTCGCTCCCTGCAGGGTCGCGGAGAGATTTTGCGTAGTCACCGGACAGTAAAAGCCTTTCGCCGTACCGGTGCACATCGGATAGAGACCGGTGCCGATGAAGAACACGTTGGACCCACTGTCGATGTAGCTGTTGGCGAAGCTCTGATTTTTGAAGACCGTGACGATATTGCCGGTGTTCGGATCCGTCGCCAGGATCGTCGCAGTGCCCATTCCGTTGTTCGTTTGGGTCCCGATCCCGAAGATGAGCGAGCCGGCGACGGTCGCCGCACCTGCCGCTGCGATCGATGGAAACTCGACGATAACGCCGTTGTTGTCGCCGCTGAACAGTCCCACCGGGTTTTGCAATTGCTGGGAAACGGCGACCTGTGTCGGGCTGCAGCCGGACGGGGGACAGCCGTAATAAGTGCCGGGAATCAAAAATTGGGCGCAGCCGCGGCCGCAATCCTGCAGGAACACGCCGACGCCCAGGAGGCCGTTGGCTCCGAAGGTCTGCACCGTATTCTCGGGGGGCCCGGCGCTCGAGCAGCTTGACGGGATCGACGAGAACGCGGTGTCACCGATGATCTGCACCGGTAAGGAGTTCGCCTGTTCGCCCGCGATGCGCACGTCGGCTAGCTTCACCGGTCCCCAGCTGAACCCATCGGCGAACTGCGCGCACTCGATCAACGGATTGCCGTTCGCGTCGATCTGCTGCGGCAGTGAGAGCGCTGGCGAAAGCACCGACGAAATGAGACGTAAGCCGGACGAACCCGTGTCGACCTGAATGTGGTCGATGGTCTGGCAGTTCGTGCTGCTTCCCGGGGCGCAAACGGTAACGCTGGTGAAGGCGAGGTTTAATGTGCCTGCCGGCCCCGCGTCGACGCTGATAGGTTGGACGTTGTTGGTCGGAGGCGTGCTTTCGCCGCCGCCGCCGCCGCCGCAGCCTCCCAGCGACAACGCCAGCCCGAGCAGTGCAACGACCAGCTCTGAACGACGCATCGACATGCCCCTTATCTGACGGCGTCGGCGACGACGCCCTGGGGAAACGCCTCGGGGATGTACGCCCTGCCGACGAAAGCCCGCATGTGTCCGCTGGATTGCACGACCAGTCCAGGCTGCTCGATCAGTACGGGCCCGCGCGCTTTCCGCTTCGTGACGGCATCCACGTAACGGTCGAAATACGTCCCCAGGACCTGTCGCAAATCGGGCATCGATGGCCCTTGCCAGGCGACGCCGAAGACGGTCCCTGCCGGCGACACGTATTCGCGAACGACGGTGCCCGAAGGAACCTGAAGCTCGTGCACGGTATACGCTGCCAACCGCAGGACGCGCAGCGTGCCGCCAACCTGCAGCCGGTCGGCTTCCACGGTCGCCTCGCCTCCGCCTAGGGCCGCTCGCGCCGGCAATGCCGCAATGCCCGCGACTATGGCCCAGCCCACAAGCAACGCGATGCGCCACAGTGGCCGTCGGACGTAGGGATTCATAAGCCTGCCTCCCGGTATCGTTGCGCGCAGCGAGCCCGGCGTCCCGCCATCGACAGCGCGCTTCACTGGGCCGCGGAGCATCGGATTGGACGCCGCTTCGGCGTCGGCAGTTCCCCCGCGATTCGAACGCAGGCGCGGCGCAACGCAGTTGGTTACATCTCTACTGTCGCTTAGGCGGCCGCCGGAGAGACGGACCAAATGCGACCGCTTTTTCGCAACCTGGACGCCACATATGCTGAGCATATTCCGTATCGTTGGCGGCGATTATACCTACAGCATGGCACCGCCAAATTCCTGCATGTGGCGCACAGGGGGCGGCTAAGCTCGGCAGCAACTCGCAGTCGGTACGAACACAGACCCGACTCAATGAAAATCCCGCGACCGGGTGATCAGATTGCCGAGCAGCGCCGTCTGGTCGCGCAGGCGCGCGGCGATTATGTGCACGACTTCGCCTTCGCGCTCCAGCGTGCCGTACACGGTGAGCAGACTCGAGCGCAGCAGCTCCTTGCGTTGCCGTTCGGCAAGATCGCGCCAGACGATGACGTTGACCATGCCGGTCTCGTCCTCGAGCGTGACGAAGGTGACGCCGCTCGCGGTGCCGGGGCGCTGGCGACCGGTGACGAGCCCCGTGACGCGCGCAAGGCGCCCGTGTGGCAATGTCTTGAGCTCAGCCGCGGTGAACATGCGCTGGCGCTGCAGGCGCTCGCGCAACAGCGCTACGGGGTGCCGGCCGAGCGTGAGTCCCAGGTTCGCGTAGTCGGCGACGATGTTCTCGCCTTCGCTGGGTGCGGCGAGCAAGGGTTGCGCTTCCTCGATGGGCGCAGCGTCGAGCAGTGCCGGCATGCGTTCGACGCCGGCAACGTCCCAAAGCGCATGCCGGCGATGGCCGCTTAAGTCTGCAAGCGCTCCGGCCGCGGCCAGCGCCTGCATGTCGTGCGCATTGAGTTTCGCGCGTCGCGCGAGATCGCCTACGTCGGCAAAGCCTTGCGCGCGGCGTGCGGCCACGAGCCGTTCGCCGCCGGCTTGCGAGAGGCCTTTGACGAGGCAAAGGCCCAGGCGCAGCGATGGCCCCTCACCCCCGCCTTCTCCCAGCACATCTTCGAGAGTGCATTCCCATTCGCTCACGGTTGCATCGGCCGGCAGGATAACAACGCCGTGCCGGCGCAGATCCTGGGTGAGTTGCGACGGCGAATAAAAGCCCATCGGCTGCGAATTCAGGAGCGCGCAAGTGAACGCCGCCGGCTCGTAGCGCTTGAGCCACGACGAAACATAGACCAGGAGCGCGAAGCTCGCCGAATGCGATTCGGGAAAGCCGTATTCGCCGAAGCCGAGGATCTGCTGGTAGATCTGCCGCGCAAACTGTTCGTCGTAGCCGTTCTTGCGCATGCCTTCGATCAGCCGCTGCTCGAAGGGCTCGAGCCCGCCCTTGTGTTTCCACGCCGCCATCGAGCGGCGCAGCCGATCGGATTCGCCCGGCGTGAAGTCTGCCGCGACGACCGCGAGCTGCATCACCTGTTCCTGGAAGATTGGCACGCCCAACGTGCGCTCCAGCACGTCGCGCACCGCGTCGCTCGGATAGGCAACCGGCTCCAGTCCCTGCCGGCGGCGCAAATACGGATGCACCATCCCGCCCTGGATTGGGCCCGGGCGCACAATCGCAACCTCGATCACGAGGTCGTAATAATTCCTCGGCTTCATCCGGGGCAGCATCGCCATCTGCGCCCGCGACTCGATCTGGAACACGCCGACGGTGTCGCCGTGGCCGATCATCTCATACACGCCCGGATCTTCCGCAGGCACATCAATCAGCCCGAACGGCCGGCCGTAGCGGACGGAGATGAGATCTAGCGCACGACGGATCGCGGAAAGCATGCCCAGCGCCAGCACGTCGACCTTGAGCAGACCCAGCGCATCGAGATCGTCCTTGTCCCATTCGATCACTGTGCGCTCGAGCATCGCCGCGTTTTCGACCGGCACCAGCTCCGACAGAGGTCCGCACGAGATCACGAAGCCGCCGGTGTGCTGCGACAGATGGCGCGGGAAACCGAGCAATTCCGAGACCAGCGAGAAAAGCCGTTGCATCACCGGGCTCTCGGCGTCGAAACCCGCCTCCTGCACCCGTTTCGAGAGCGCCCGGCTGCCATCCCACCACGCCATCGACTTTGCCAGCCGATCGACCTGCGACAGATCGAGCCCCAGCGCCTTGCCGACGTCGCGCAATGCGGAGCGCGGGCGATAGCAGATGACGGTCGCGGTCAGCGCGGCGCGCTCGCGCGTGTACTTG
>WNGB01000269.1_pt1 | contig 78030 bp, 70 predicted proteins | sample 5400681 | NCBI WGS metagenome assembly WNGB01 (sample SAMN13153367, study PRJNA577476) | soil metagenome | isolation source: 115 cm soil or saprolite under grassland replicate 2 | place: USA:California | collected 2016-06-15 | reverse complement strand
GGGAGATCCATCGACGTGGGCGCCGCTGTGTCCTGGCAGGTGGCGGCCGCGTTTGCGTTGCAGCGGGCATATGAGTCCGGACGATCTCCGCGGCGCTCCCCTTCGCTCCAGGCGGTGCCGTTTGTCAAACGGCTATAGCGTTGTCCGGCGAAGCCTGGCCCCGGGCTTGATCCGGGGTGGGAAACCGGCGCGCCGCAGAAAACGAGTCAAACGCAAGAAAGCTAGGGCAGCGGCTCGTCGTCGCGCTCCAGGCCTTCATACACCAGCGTCAGCTCTTCCATGGCAACGTCGCTGCTTGCGGCGTTGAAATCCGGCGCCTGGAACTTCACCGGAAGAGCCCCCTTCAGCCGCCAAGCGATCGTTTCCCGCCGCTCGCCGTCATGGAGCTCGATCCGCACATCCTTGCGGGGCGGCGGTGCGCCGCCCCCGGCACCACTGTCTCGCATTGCGTCCGCCCATGTTTCGAATGCATCGTCGTGGCTGACGGCCCGCTCCAGCGTCACCGGCTCGAGCGTCGTGCGTCCCACGATCTGGTGCGAGGAATTCGGGTCGCCGCCTTCGTGAACGGTCGTAAGCTCGGTGAGCTGGGCAAGCCCGCGCACACGGGTCACGCCCACGACCACGTGGCCATCCCACATGACCCGCAACTTGTATCGCCCGGTGCGGATGCGGTAGCGCCGCGACACGAAGCTCGCACACGATTCGTCCTTGGCAAAGTTGCCGATGCCGATGATGACGAACTCGGCGGGCCTGAGCGGCGCAACGCCCACCACCAGGATGACGACGCCTTGATCGATGTCACGCTGCGTCATGGTCGAGGCGTCACAGCGCACGAAATAGGCGTCCTCCGGCTTGTCGCCCTGCAAGGCGCCCTGCCGGAACAGCCCCTGCAGGAAATCCGCGACGCTTGCGCGGATGCGGGCCCACAGCGGCTCGCCATTCGGCTCGAACACGGCCCATTGCAGGCCGCGGATGAGGCTCGCCTCGATGAACATCTCCAAGCGCCGCACCGGGACGTATTTGAACAACGGCTCGGCCACGTCGGCGCCCGCCAGCGTGCGCGCGCCCCATAGGACGATTGCGCCGCCGGGCAGCGCACGCAGGCCGTTGACGCCCATCGCGTTGAGCGCCGAAAGCGCAGCGTCCGACAGGGCGACCGCCAATCCCTGCATGCCGAGCACGGTCGCCTCCGCCCCGGCCGGGGCTTTCCAGACGCCGCGAGTGCCGTCGATGCGCGCATAGATGCCGGCGACCGCGCCGCATGGCGCGAAGCTCGCAACTTGATTGCCGTGCAGCGGATCGGGCGCCTGCAGCCGCGGATAATAGAGCGCCGCGTTCGGGCTGCGGCCCGCCAATGCGGCGATTGCCGTTTCGGAGATGGTCTGCGGCGCAGCCCATGCGGCGGGCGGATCGACGATCACCATCGCGCGGCGTCGCGTCGCATAGGCCACCGCGGCATCCCAGGTCGCCCATCCGACATCGGTTGTGCGCGACAACGGCGGAATGCAGAGAATGTCGAAGCGCTCAGCGTGATCGAGCAGCCAGAGGCCCCGCCGCTGTTGCTCCAGCGCCGGGCTCGACAGGTCCGCATCGGTGAGCGTGGGTCCAGCCGACTCGACGCGCGCAATGAGCGCGTCGCGGCCGCCATTGAGGAAATAGTGCTGCACGGCGTAACCGAGCGGCATCTCAGCGGACAATCCGCCGAAGTGCGCCTCGAATTCCGCAAAGCTGTGGACGTGCAAAGGCGACGCCACCGGACCGAACTTGGTCGCACCGAGGAACGCGGCCGTCGACGTGGGGATTCCCGCGATGACATGCACGTCCGAAGGCGCTTCCTCGACATAGACCCCGGGATATCCGACGCGCATGGCAGCCTCCTGTGATGATGGACGAGGATTGCGTCGCGAGACACCGAACGTTGCAAACAAGGTTGCCCGCTAAAGCGGCGTTGACCGCACATTCGGCAGCCACCGATCCGATCACGTCCCGGTGAACGCCATCACGTAAATATCACATAAAATCAGTAAATTAGATGCCTTCGCGGCGCCCGCTTTGCGGAACCGATACGGCCGCGATTGCGTTCTATTTGCGGACGGGTGGGTGGAGAATCTGTGGAGGCGCACATGGAAAAGGTCGTGCTCCTTTGCCTTCTGGTCGCGATCATCGGCATCCTGGCCGAACTGGCGCCGGCTCCACAGCCGCGGCGATAGGCCCCGGCATTCCGCGTTATTCAAGATCCCGATGTCGGCGCAGCAAGCGCTGAATGAGCGCAGCAAGCGCTGAATGAGCGGCTTTACTCGGCCGCCGTGCGGCCGGCACCGCCCTGCCCGAAGCGGCGCTCGATATAATCGATCACCATCTGCTTGAACTCGGCCGCGACGGTCGGGCCGCGCAGCGTCACCGCTTTCTTGCCGTCGATGAAGACCGGCGCCGCCGGCGCCTCGCCGGTGCCGGGCAGCGAGATGCCGATGTCGGCATGCTTGCTCTCGCCGGGGCCGTTGACGATGCAGCCCATGACGGCGACGTTGAGCGTCTCGACGCCGGGATAGCGCCGCTTCCACTCGGGCATCGACGTATGGATAAAGCCCTGGATGTCGCGGGCCAGCTCCTGGAACGTGGTCGAGGTGGTGCGCCCGCATCCCGGGCAGGCCGCGACCAGCGGCACGAAGACGCGGAAGCCCATGGTCTGCAGGATCTCCTGCGCGACCTTGACCTCGAGCGTGCGGTCGCCGCCCGGCTCGGGCGTGAGCGAAATCCTTATGGTGTCGCCGATGCCCTGCTGCAGCAGGACGCTCAGCGCGGCCGAGGACGCCACGATCCCCTTCGAGCCCATGCCGGCCTCAGTGAGGCCGAGATGCAGCGCGTAGTCCGAGCGCTTCGCCAGGTCCAGATAGACCGCGATCAAGTCCTGCACGGCCGAGACCTTGGCGGACAGGATGATGCGGTCGCGCGCCAGCCCGATCTCCTCGGCGCGCTCGGCGGACAATAGCGCCGACTGCACCATGGCCTCGCGCGTCACCGCGCGCGCGTCGAGCGGCGCCGGCGAGCGCGCGTTCTCGTCCATCAGCCGCGTGAGCAGCTCCTGATCGAGCGAGCCCCAATTGGCGCCGATGCGCACCGGCTTGCCGTGCTTGATCGCGGTCTCGACGATGGCGCCGAACTGCCGGTCCTTCTTGTCCTTGAAGCCGACATTGCCGGGATTGATGCGGTATTTGTCGAGCGCTTCCGCGCAGGCGGGGTGGTCGGCGAGCAGCTTGTGGCCGATATAGTGGAAGTCGCCGACGATCGGCACCTCGACGCCCATCTTGGCGAGCCGCTCCTTGATGTGCGGCACGGCCGCCGCCGCCTCGTCGCGGTCGACGGTGATGCGCACGATCTCCGAGCCCGCGCGCGCCAGCGCCGCCACCTGCTGCGCGGTTCCCTCGACGTCGGCGGTGTCGGTATTGGTCATCGACTGCACCACGACCGGTGCGCCGCCGCCGACGAGCACGCCGCCCACGTCGACTGGAACCGATCGGCGGCGTTCCTGCGGCCCTGCTTGGCTCATTTTGGGCTCCTTTGCGGTAAGGGAAGTGCCAGACTGCGCCGCCGCCGTCAACGTGGCCGGTTCACGAGCACGAGACCGCCGACGACCAGCGCCACCGCCGCCGCGAAGGCGAGCGTCAGCGGCTCGCCCAGCACGATATGCCCGGCCGCGACACCGAACAGGGGCGTGAGAAAGGTGAAGGCCGAGAGCCGGCTCGCCGAATAGCGCTGGATCAGCGCGAACCAGGCGAGATAGGTGACCGCCGAGATCCAAAAGGTCTGATAGACGAGCGAGCCCGCCGCAAGCGCCGACGGCATCTCAACCACGCGCTCTGCGAACACATGCGCGCAAAACGCCAGCATCGGCGCCGAGACTATGAGCTGGTAAAGCAGCGTCTTCTCGAAGGATGCACGGGCGAGGCTGGTCGCCTTGATGACGAGGGTGGTCGCGCCCCAGGCGGCGCCGGCCAGCAGCAGCATCAGATCGCCGATCAATTCACGCGGATCGCCGCCCGGCGTCGGCACGCCGAAGGCGACCACGATGCCGGCAAACGACAGCAAGAGCCCGATCCATTGCGAGCGATCGAACCGGTCGCCGGGCAGGAACCAGCGCGCGCCGATGACGACGAAGAACGGCGCGGTGTAGAGGAATAGCGCGGCGCGGCTCGCACTGGTCCAGACCAGGCCGCGATAGATCAGCAGGAATTCGAGCCCGAACAGTATGCCGGCAACCAGCCCGGGGACGAGCGTGCCGTCCGCCTCCGCCAACTTCACGCCGCGGGCGCGCGCCCAGGCCACGACCACGAGCGCCCCGAAGGTCGAGCGGAAGGCGGCCTGGATCAGCGGCGGAATCTCGGGAAGCGCCAGCTTGACCGCGACCTGATTGACGCCCCAGCTCAAGCACAGCACGACCGCGAGCGCGGCCGCGACGGCATCGAGCGGACGGGAGACGGGATTGACGCCTTGTTTCATGGCGGCAGCGAATAGGGCGAATAGCAAATAGCGAGTAGCGAATAGGTGTCCTCCATTCGCTATTCGCCATTCGCTACTCGCGCGCTCACGTCGCGCGGCAATGGGTGCAGATGCCGGTGATCTCGAGCACCGGCGATTTGGGCGTGAAGCCGGCCGCGCGCGCCGCCGAGGCGAGCGTCGTGGCGACATCCGGCGAGGGCGCTTCGCCGACGGCGCCGCAGCGCTCGCAGATCAGGAACACCACGAGCGCGCCGGCGGCGTGATTGTGCACGCAGGCGATGAAGGCGTTGCGGCTCTCGATGCGGTGGACCAGGCCGTTCTCGCGCAGGAAATCGAGCGCACGGTAGGCGGTGATCGGCGCCGGACGCGGACCCTTGGGCGCCAGCCGGTCGATGATCTCGTAGGCGCCGAGCGGCTTGTGGCTGCCGAGCAGAACGCCCAGCACCTTGCGGCGGATCGGGGTCAGGCGCTGCCCGCGTTCGGCGCACAAGGCCTCGGCGATGGCCATGGCGTCGCTGCTGCAGCGGTCGTGGTCATGGTCCGGCGCAGGAAACGCTGGCTCACCCCGCGATGGCTTGGTTTTGCTCATCGGCCAATTTTTACCACGTTTTGCATATCTTTTGGGCCTTGCTGCATCGCAAAAGTTTGATATTGCATTGCAGCAATCGCATCCCCACATGTCCACCTCAGCCCTCAGCGTCGCAGGTCCGATCCGCGAATGTTTCCGATTCTCCTGCAACAGCTCTTTTCCGCCGCGGTCAAAGCGCGTGGCGGCCGCAACCGGCCGGCGGCAGCGCGCGGTTTCCGGCCGGGTCGGGCACGCAAGCGAATCAATCTTGCCCTGCAAGGCGGCGGCGCGCACGGCGCCTTCACCTGGGGCGTGCTCGATCAGGTTCTCGCCGACGGGCGCCTAAAAATCGAGGGCATCACCGGGAGCTCGGCCGGCGCGGTGAATGCGGCGCTCATCGCCGATGGGCTGGCGCGCGGCGGCGCGGAGGACGCGCGACAACGGCTCGCCGATTTCTGGCGCGCGGTGAGCCACAATGGCCACCTGCCCGAGCTGCAGCGCGGCGTGGTCGAGCGGCTGTTCTCGTTCGCCCCGCAAGGCGCGTGGCTCGGCGCGCTGTCGCGCTTCTGGTCGCCCTACGATCTCAACCCGCTCAACATCAATCCGCTGAAGGACCTGATCGAGCGCTTCGTCGATTTCGAGGCGATCCGGCGCGACAGCGAGCTCGAGCTGTTCATTTCGGCGACCGACGTGCGCACCGGCGAGCTTCGCGTCTTCACCCGCAAGGAGATCACGGCGGAAGTGGTCATGGCCTCGGCCTGCCTTCCGCTCTTGTTCCGCGCGGTCGAGATCGAGGGCGTACCCTATTGGGACGGCGGTTACAGCGGCAACCCGGCGATCTGCCCTTTCCTGCGCGCGACCCCGGCCGAGGACGTGCTGCTGGTGCAGATCTATCCGCGCCAGCGCGGGAAGGCGCCGGTATCGACGCGCGAGATCATGAGCCGGGTTAGCGAGCTCACCTTCAACGGCTCGCTGCTGTCGGAGCTGCGCGCGGTCGAGTTCGTCGGCAAGCTGATCGACCAGGGACGGCTGCCGCGCGGCACCGGGCCCGGCGAATTCAGGCGCATCCGGCTGCATCGGGTGGCGATGGAGAAGCAAGGCCAGGCATTCGACGCCCGCAGCAAGCTCAACACCGACTTCGAGTTCTTCGAGACCCTGCACAAGCTCGGCCAGCGCGCGACGCGGCGTTTCCTCGACGCGCATTTCGACGACATCGGCCGGCGCAGCACGATCGATCTCGAACCCAGGGTCGAGGCCGAGGTGGCGTAAGCCCGCGAGGCGTTTGCCCTCGTTGTGCCCATCGAGCTCCGGCCTGCGGCTCTGCTATGATCGGCCCATGCCGAGCGCCCCTCCCCTGCTCACCGCCGACGTCGGCACCACGCGGCTCGAGATCTGCGTCGCCGACATCACGACGCTTGCGGTCGATGCCATCGTCAATGCCGCCAACACGTCGCTGCTCGGCGGCGGCGGGGTCGACGGCGCCATCCATCGCGCCGCCGGACCGGAGCTCCTCGCCGAGTGCCGCACGCTCGGCGGCTGCGCGACCGGCTCGGCCAAGATCACCCGCGGCTATCGCCTCAAGGCCAAGCACGTCATCCATGCGGTGGGGCCGGTCTGGGGCGGCGGCGGCAAGGGCGAGGAGGAGTTGCTCGCCTCCTGCTATCGCACCGCGCTGTCGCTCGCGGCCGAGCACAAGCTCGCCTCGATCGCTTATCCCGCGATCTCGACCGGCATCTACCGGTTCCCGCCCGACCGTGCGGCGCGGATCGCCGTTGGCACGGTGGCGGCCGACGTCGCCCATGCGCCACGCGGCATCACGCGGGTCGTGTTCTGCTGTTTCTCGCCGGATTCGGCCGAGCGCCATCAGGAGGCGTTCGTCGAGCTCGGATTGGCGTGATGTGGAGCCTACGGCCACCGTAGGGTGGGCAACGGCGCCTTCGCCGTTGCCCACGCGTTTACCCGATCAAAGCTACGCGTGGGCAAAGGCGCGCAACACCACACCTAACTCAAGACCTGTGTTGCGCGCCTTTGCCCACCCTACGACTACACCGGCGCGGTGGTCGTGCGCTCGTCCGCCAGCGCCGCGCATCCGATCAACCCCGGCTCCTCGCAGGTAATGAGCAAGGTCGGGATCGAGCCCAACAGCCGCTCATGCGGCGGATGCGCCTCGAAGGCGGCGCGGAACGGCGGCTCGTCGAGCAGCGGCCCCAGCCCGCAGGCGACGCCGCCGGTGATGTAGACGCCGCCGAGCGCCTTGAAGGTGAGCGCCATCCCCCCGGCAAAGCGTCCCAGCAATCGCACGAACAGCCGCGTCGCCGCCAGTGCCGACGGCTCGCGGGCGAGTGCGCTCGCCACGATCGTCTCCGGCTCGTGGCATGCGGCACGCGGATCAAGCACACGCGCGAGCCGCACCAGGCCGGGACCCGACAGCACGGTTTCGGCGCTGACGGTGTGGCATTCGCCCCGGAGCCGCGCGAACACCTCGACCTCATCCGCTGCCTGCGGGCCGAACGAGGCGTGTCCGCCCTCGCTCGCCACCACCTGCCAGCGCCCATCGGCCGGAACCAGCGCCGCCACGCCCAATCCGGTACCGGGCCCGAGCACGATCTTGGCGCCGTCGCGCGGTGCCACCGGCCTACCCAATACCCGCGTGTCGGCGGGACCCAGCCGCGGCAGCGCCCAGGCGATGGCCTCGAAGTCATTGACGACGCGAAGCTGTGAAAACCCGAACCGCCGCGCGAATTCGCCGTGCCGGAACCGCCATTGGCGATTGGTGAGCGCAACCTCCTCGCCGTCGATCGGCCCGGCGACGGCGAGCGTCGCCGCGCGCGGGCGCGCGCCAGTCTCGTCGAGGTAGCGCGCGACCGCCGCCTCGAGGTCCGCGACCGTGTCGTTCTCGATCACCAGGACGCGCTCGGGGCGCCCGGCCGAATTGGCGAGCGCGAATCTGCTCTTGCTGCCCCCGATATCGGCAAGAAGTGTGGAACTCACCGGCACGCCGCCTCCGCGCGGTCATCCTTTCCACGGGCTGCGCGCCGGCCGCAAGCGCTTATTTGCAAGCCGGCCGACGCGAGAATAGGAGAGTAAAGCAAGCATGAACTCGGCCTTCGACGGCGGGTTCCCTCAATACGACCGCGGCAGGCCGAGCACGTGCTCGGCCAGATAGGACAGGATCAGGTTGGTCGAGATCGGCGCGGTCAGGTAGAGCCGCGTCTCGCGGAACTTGCGCTCGATGTCGAACTCCTCGGCAAAGCCGAAGCCGCCATGGGTTTGCAGGCACATGTCGGCCGCCGCCCAGGAGGCGTCGGCGCCAAGGAGCTTCGCCATATTGGCCTCGGCGCCGCAATCGCGGCCGGCCTCGTAGCGCGCGGCGGCCTCGCGCACCATCAGCTCGGCGGCGCGCATCTGGGAGTAGGCGCGCGCGATCGGGAACTGCACGCCCTGGTTCTGCCCGATCGGGCGGCCGAACACGACGCGCTCTTTGGCATAGGCCGAGGCCTTCTCGATGAACCACTTGGCGTCACCGATGCATTCCGCCGCAATGAGAATGCGCTCCGCGTTCATGCCGCTGAGGATGTAGCGGAAACCCTGGCCCTCCTCGCCGATCAGGTTCTCCGCCGGCACCCGCAGGTCGTCGAAGAACAATTCGGTGGTGGCGTGGTTCATCATGGTGCGGATCGGATTGACGCTGATGCCGGTGCCCTGCGCGAGGCGCATGTCGACGAGGAATACCGAAAGCCCCTCCGTCCGCCGCTCCGCCTGCTCCCGCGGCGTCGTGCGGGCGAGCAACAGCAGCAGGTCGGAATGCTCCGCGCGCGATGTCCAGATCTTCTGGCCGTTGATGATGTAATGATCGCCCTCGCGCACCGCGGTGGTGCGCAGATTGAGCGTGTCGGAGCCCGAGCCCGGCTCGGTCACGCCGAACGCCTGCAGCCGCAGCTCGCCGGAGGCGATATGCGGCAGCCAGCGCGCCTTCTGCTCGGCGCTGCCGTGGCGGAGCAGCGTGCCCATCGTGTACATCTGGGCGTGGCAGGCGCCGCCATTGCAGCCGGTGGCATGGATTTCCTCCAAGATGGCGGCGGCCGCCGTCATCGAGAGCCCGCTGCCGCCGTATTCTTCCGGGATCAGCGCGGCGAGGAAGCCGGCCTTGGTCAGCGCAGCGACGAATTCGGTCGGGTAGCCGCGCTCGCGGTCGAGGCGGCGCCAATATTCGCCGGGGAAGCCGACGCAGAGCGCGCGCACCGACTCGCGCACTTGCGCGAGGTCGTCTTCGGGTTGCGATGCAGCATCCATTTTGAGCCCGCATGCGGAACGGCCACACGATCATATCAACGCACGAGAGGGAAAATCCTTCCCTCGCCGGCACCGGGCTTGACCAGAAAAGCTGTAGCCCTTCGTATCAGCCGTTGACCTCGGCGCGGCCGTTGTTGAGCGCGATCATGTCACGCTCGACCACGCGCGCGCGAAAGCTCACGGCCTTGCCGTCGCGCCACAGCTCGGTGCGGATGGTTTCGCCCGGAAACACCGGCGCCGAGAAGCGCCCGGCGATCGCCGTGAGCCGGGCCGGCTCGTAGCCGCACAGCGTCTTGACGATCGCGTGCGCGGCGACCCCGAAGGTCGCAAGCCCATGCAGGATCGGGCGCGGGAAGCCCGCCGCCTTGGCGGTTGCCGGATCGGCGTGCAGCGGGTTGGGGTCGGCGCTCAGCCGATAGATCAGCGCCGTCTCCGGCCGCGTCGGCAGGTCGCAGACGAGATCGGGCGCGCGCTCGGGGATCGGATGCACCGGACGTTGCTCGCGCGGCGGCCCGCCGAAGCCGCCGTCGCCGCGGCAGAACGTGGTTTGCAGGATGGTGGCGATGCGCTCGCCGCTCGCCTTGTCGTCGATGGTGCGCTCCGAATAGACGATGGCGCCCTTGCCCACGCCCTTGTCGACGATCTCGAGGACGCGGGTGCGGCCGAGCACGGTGCCCGACGGCTCGAGCGGCCGATGCAGCTCGAGGCCGTGCTCGCCCGCCACCACCTTGACCCAGTCGATGCCGGTGTCGAGCTCTTTCGCCCAGAACCCCGGATAGCCGATCACCACCGCCATGGTCGGCAGCACCTTGAGATTCTTCTCGTACACGAAAGCGAGCTGCTGCTCGTCGGTCGGGTCGAGGCCGAGGCCGACACCGAGCGCATAGAGCATGCAGTCCTTGGGGCTGTACGTCTGCTCGACGTCGGGGATTTTCAGGGCGAGCAGCTTTTCGTAGACGATGGGCATGTCGTAGTCACACCGGATCCCACGAGAACACGTCGCTGGAGCGCTCGAGCGGGGTGAACGACGGGCCGAGCGCGCCCTTGAGCTGTGCATCGATCTTGTCCGTGGTCCAGCCGTCCGAGCGCTGGATGGCGCGGATCGGGCGCGGCTGGTCGAACAGGAAAATCTCGTTGTTGCGCACGCCGAAGATCTGCCCCGAAATCCCCTCGGCGCGGTCGGAGGCGAGATAGACCGTGAGCGGCGCGATCTTCTCGGGCGTCATCTCACGGAAGCGCTCGACCCGCGCCTTCTCCTCCGGCGTCTCGGCCGGGATCGAGTCGATCATCCGGGTCCAGGCGAACGGCGCGATGCAATTCGAGCGCACCTTGAAGCGCTGCATATCGAGCGCGATGCCGCGCGAGAGCCCGACGATGCCGAACTTGGCCGCCATGTAGTTCGCCTGCCCGAAATTGCCGACCAGCGCCGAGGTCGAGGTCATGTGCACGAAGGCGCCGGCATTCTGCTCGCGGAACTGCACCGCGCAGGCCCGGCTCATGTTGAACGAGCCGTTGAGATGCACCGCCAGCACGTCCGACCAGTCCGACCAGCTCATGCGGTGGAAGATGCGGTCGCGCAAGATGCCGGCATTGTTGACCAGGATGTCGACGCGGCCGAAGGCCGCGAGCGCCGCCTTGACGATCTCGTCGGCGTTCTTCGGCTCGGCGATCGAGAGCGTCGAGGCGATCGCCTCGCCGCCCTTGCGCTTGATCTCGTCGACCACCGCCTGCGCGGGACCGGCATCGGCGCCGGCGCCTTCCAGGCTCGCGCCGATGTCGCAGACGACCACGCGGGCGCCCTCCTGCGCCATCAGCAGCGCGATACCGCGGCCGATGCCGCGCCCCGCGCCGGTGACGATGGCGACTTTGCCCGAAACGATGCCTGCCATGAAACTCCCTCCGGTCGGATGACGGACGACGGAGGACAGAGGACGGACGACTCTGTTGCCGATCTGTCCTCTGTCGTCTGTCCTCCGTCCTCTGCTAACCCCACACCTCGTCGGCGACCTCGACGATCCGGCGTAATTTCGCCCACTGCTCGTCCTCGGTCAGCATATTGCCCTCCTCGGTCGAGGCGAAGCCGCACTGGCCCGAAATGCAGAGCTGGTCGAGCGGGGCGTACTTCGCCGCCTGCTCGATGCGGCGCTTGAGCTCGTCCTTGCTCTCGAGCTTGCCGCTCTTGGTGGTCACGATGCCGAGCACGACGAGCTTGCCTTTCGGCAGCATGCGCAGCGGCTCGAAGCCGCCGGAGCGCTCATCGTCGTATTCCATGAAATATCCGTGCACGTTGATCTTGTCGAACAGGATTTCCTGCACGGCCTCGTAGCCGCCTCTGCCCATGAAGGTCGATTTGTAGTTGCCGCGGCACAGATGCATGGTGATGGTCATGTCGGAGGGGATGTCCGACATCGCGGTGTTGATGAGGTCGCCATAAAGCTCGCCGAGCTGTTCCGGATCGTCGCCGCGGTCGGTCATCTGTTGGCGATATTTCGGATCGCACAGCATGGCAATGAAGACCTCGTCGAGCTGCAGGTAGCGGCAGCCGGCGTCGGCGAACGCGCGCACCGCCTTGCGATAGGCCTGGCCGAGATCGTCGAAGAAAGCGTCGAGCCTGGGATAGACGGTCTTGTTGATCGGAGTCATCACCGGGCGGCCGTAGATCGCCGAGGGCGCCGGAATCGTGATCTTCGGCGTGCGCTTGGTGTGCGCCTGCACGAACTTGAAGTGCTCGATCATCGGGTGGCCGGAAAATCCCAGCTTGCCGGTGACACGCACGCCCTCGTTGCGCGTCGTGACGCCGGTAAACGCGATGCCGGTGTCCATGATGTGCCGTTCGGCGCCCTCGAGGCCCCAGAGGAAGTCGAGATGCCACCAGGAGCGACGGAACTCGCCGTCGGTGATCGCCGCGAGCCCGACCTCCTCCTGCTTCTTGATCACCCGCTCGATCTCGCGGTCCTCGACCGCCTTGAGGTCGGCCGCGCTGATCTCGTCCTTGGCGCGCTTCTCGCGCGCTTCCTTCAGGGCGGCCGGGCGCAGCAGGCTGCCGACGTGATCGGCGCGGAACGGCGGTTTGGTGCGTTTCATGCGTTCACTCCCGAAGTGGGCGAATAGTGAGTGGCGAATAGCGAATAGGGAAGCCCCCTACTCTGCTATACGCTAGTCGCCATTCGCTATTCGCCTATTCGTTAACCCCACACCTCATCGGCAATCTCCACGACCATCTCGAGCTTCGCCCATTGCGCGTCCTCGGCCAGGAGGTTGCCTTCCTCGGTCGAGGCGAAGCCGCATTGCGGGGACAGGCAGAGCTGATCGAGGTCCACGAACTTCGCCGCCTGATCGATGCGGCGCTTGAGCGCGTCCTTGCCTTCGAGCTGGCCGCTCTTCGAGGTGACCAGGCCCAGGACCACCATCTTGCCCTTCGGCACGAAGCGCAGCGGCTCGAAGCCGCCGGCGCGCTCGCTGTCGTATTCCATGAAATAGGCGTCGACCTTGATGGCATTGAACAGGATCTCGGCCACCGGCTCGTAGCCGCCCGAGGCCACGAAGGTCGATTGAAAGTTGCCGCGGCACAGATGCATGGCGATCGTCATGTCGGCCGGAACGTCGGCGATCGCCGCGTTGATCATGCGGGCGTAGACGTGCGGCAGCTGTTCCGGATCGTCGCCGCGGTTGGCGACCAGCTCACGCAGCTTCGGATCGCACAGATAGGTGAAGTTGACCTCGTCGAGCTGGAAATAGCGGCAGCCGGCGTCGGCGAAGGCGTGCACCGCCTTGCGATAGCTTTCGCCGAGGTCGCGGTAGAAATCGTCCATCGCCGGATAGATCTCGACCGGTACCGCGTCGCGTCCATAGCGGAAGTGCAGCGACGACGGCGACGGGATCGTCATCTTCGGCACCGCCTTGGCGTGCGCCGCGACGAACCTGAAATGCTCGATCATCGGGTGCGGGCTGTAGGAGCCGAGCGGGCCTATCACCCGCAGCATCATCGGCTTGGGCTGCGGGCCCTGGAACTTGATCTTGCGCTCGCCCAGATAGGCTTCGACGCCGTCGAGCTTGCCGAGGAAGTCGTAGTTCCAGAAGGCGCGGCGGAACTCGCCGTCGGTGACCGACCGCAGGCCGACGTCTTCTTGCTTCCTGATGACTTTTTCGACCTCGCGGTCTTCGATTGCCTTCAAGTCATCCGCGCTGATCTCGCGGCGCTCGTGCTTCGCCCGCGCCTCCTTAAGGACGGCGGGCCGCAACAGGCTGCCGACGTGATCAGCGCGGAACGGCGGGTTGGTGCGCGGCATGATTTGTTTTTCGTAGTTGTCACGAAGACTGTCGTCGCCCCGCGAAGGCGGGCGATCCAGAGATTGTAGGGTGGGCAAAGTCGCCTGCCGTGCCGTCTCCGCGTGGGCAACATCAGGGCGTTCACGCCCGTCTTCGCGGGCTATGGCACGATAGACTTTGCCCACGCGGAGAGCGCGAAGCCTGCGCCTTTGCCCACCCTACGGAGATATCTACGTTCCGCTCACTCCGCCGCGGCGAGCGCCTCGGCCCTCTGCTGCAGCACGAAGTCGTATCTCACCTCGTAGAACGGCGTGTCCATCATCTCGCCGGTCGGTGCCTTTCCTGGCGGCTTCTTCACGAAGTCGACGATCAGCGGCTCCTTCACGCCGTAGACCACGTCGGTCTCGATGAACTCGTCGCCCTTCTGGAACAGATGCGTGACGAGGCCGTGATAGCCGGGCGCGGTGATGGCGAAATGGATGTGGGCCGGCCGCATATGGCTGATATTGGTGCGGTTCATCAGCTCGCCGACGGTCCCATCCATCGGGATGGTGTAGGCGATCGGCGCCACGGTGCGGATCGCGTAGGAGCCATCGGGCTGCGAGCGGTAGAGCCCGCGCATCCACGGCCCGTTGGTGTCGCGCTGGTCCTCGTAGAGCCCTTCGCCGTCGGTCTGCCAGAGGTCGAGCACCGCCCCGGCGACCGGCTCGCCGCCGAGGCCCCGCACCGTGCCGGTGACGAAGCAGGGAATGCCCGGGCAACCTTCCGCCATGTTGCCGCCGTTCGCGATCGAAGGCGCATTGGGCACGTGGAACGGTCCTTCGACCGTGCTCGGGGTCGCCGCGCCCGGCCGGCGATGATTGATGGCATCGACCAGCATGCTCACCCCCAGCACGTCGGACGTGAGGATGAATTCCTGCCGCTTCTGCGAGCACATTTGTCCGGTCCGGGTCAGCCAGTCGATGGCGGTCGCCCACTCCGCCGGCGTCGGCTCGATGTCGCGCACGAAGCCGTGCAGGTGCTTGATCAGCGATTGCATGACCTGGCGCAGGCGCGGATCGGGGATGTCCTTCCAGCGCGCGAGCGCGACGTCGGTCAGGTTGTCTTCGGTCACGTAGGGCATGGCTGTCTCCTTGAATCAGTTGTTCTTGCTTGCCTGTTGCATCATTTCCCGCTGCGCGATGCTCGCGCGCTTTGCGCTCGACCGCATCGTTGCAATCGCGGCCGCGCGCCGAACATAGTTCAGGCCGCCGGCTGGCGCCACCCGATCACTGCGGCTCCCCGCCCCTGCCCAACGCCGGGTGGGAACGGGTCCCGGATCGGCACCGCGCCGCATCCGGGACCCGCCGGCCCTACTTCGCCTTCTCGTAGGGATAGATCACGTTGCCGGTCTTGTATTCGGCCGGCGTCAGCACGGTCTGATAGGACATGCCGCGCCAGACATCGAGGCCTGCGCCCTGCTTGATGCCATGGTACTGCACCTGCAGCATGCCGGGCTTCTCCCATTCGCCCTTCGCCCCGAACTTGACTTCGCCATTGATGGTCTTGTGCGTCGTCTTGCGGATGTAATCGGCAAGCGTTCCGTCATCGAGGCTCTTGGTCGCGCTGATCGCGTCGCCATAGATCGAAATGTAGGCGTAGCCCCAGGTTCCCAGATAGTAGCCGAGCGGATCGACGCCGGCCGCACCTGCGCGCGCCTGATACTTCTTCAGGAATTCGGCGGTTTGCGGCAGCATCATCTTGTCCGACGGCACCCAGGTCTCGTAGTTCACGAACCCGTTGAGCATTGGTCCAAGCTGGTTCTTGAACACCGTCGCCTGTAGGCCGACCATGGCGCCGCCGATCATCTTCGGCTTGAAGCCGATTTCGTTGACGGCCTTGGCCATACCGACCGAGTCAAGCGGATAGGAACAGATGACGAATAGATCGGGGTTGCTCGCCTGCACCGCCCGCACGATCGGTGCAAAGTCGGTCGTCGCCGGCGGATAACTCTTGTCGTAGACGATCTTCAATCCGGTCTTCTTGGCGTTCGCCCGCGCGCCGTCACAGGCCTTCACCCCAAATTCGGCATCGGCGTTTGCAAGCGCCACCGTCTGCGGCTTCGGATTCTGCTGCATCGCCGTGTCGAAGAAGCCGGATGTGAATGTGGTGGTATCCGGTCCGTTCGGAATCATCGCGAAGAACCTGTCGTATTTGAACTCGGCATTCACATCGAGCCCGAACAGGATCATGAACAGTTTCTTCTTCTGCATGACCACCGGCATCGCAGCGGCCGCCGGGACGGTGGCATAGGGGCCGATGATCAGATCGACCTTGTCGACGTCGAGCAGCTTGGCGTAGATGCCCGGCACCGGGGCGGCCTGGCTCTGGTCGTCGTAATAGACGAGCTTGACCGGGCGCCCGAGCAGACCGCCCTTGGCGTTGATCTCCTCCTCCCAGATCTGCATGCCGAGCAGCGCCTGCTTGCCGTTCGGCGACAACGGGCCGGTCAATGCCATCGAGAAGCCGATCTTGATCGGCTCGCCGGCGGGCGCCTGGGCGTTGGCGGGACCCCAGACTCCGGCCGTGAGCGCCGCGGCGAAGAACGAGGCGATCGCGCCCCGCCAGTTCAGTCGTCCAATCATGTCTTCCTCCAGTTAGCGGTTGCGGGTGCCAGACGTGGAATTCTTGGCGATCCCTTGGTCGGATGACGGAGGACGGAGGACGGATGCGGAGAATATCGTTCCTTCATCTGTCGTCTGCCGTCTGTCATCCGTTAACCCCAGACTTCGTCGGCCAGCTCGACGATCATGCGCAGCTTGGCCCACTGCTCGTCCTCGGCCAGGATATTGCCTTCCTCGGTCGAGGCAAAGCCGCATTGCGGGCTCAGGCACAGCTGTTCGAGTGCGACATATTTGGTCGCCTCGTCGATCCGCCGCTTGATGTCGTCCCGGTTTTCGAGCGTCCCGCTCTTGGAGGTGACCAGCCCGAGCACGACCTGCTTGTTGCCCTTGGGGACGAAGCGCAGCGGCTCGAAGCCGCCGGCGCGGGCGGTGTCGTATTCGAGGAAATAGCCGTCGATGTCGACCTCGCCCAGGAGCCGCTCTGCGACCGGCTCGTAGCCGCCCTGGGCGATGAAGGTGGAGCGGAAATTGCCGCGGCAGGAATGCATGGTGATGACCATGTCGGCGGGGCGGCCGGCGAGCGCCGCGTTGGTCACCCGCGCGTAATGCGCGGGCAGGCGGTCGGGATCGTCGCCGCGCTGCTTCGAGCCCTCGCGCTCCTTCGGGTCGCAGATCATCGCCCAGGCGGTGTCGTCGAGCTGCAGATAGCGGCAGCCGGCGTCGTAGAAGGCGCGGATGGCCTTGCGATAAGCCTGGCCGACGTCGTGGAAATAGCCGTCGAGATCGGGATAGACCTCCCGGCTGATCGATCGCCGGCCCTGGCGGAAATGCAGCGTGCTGGGCGCCGGGATGGTCATCTTGGGCGCGACTTTGGCGTGGTCCTTGAGGAAGCGGAAATGCTCGATGTGGGGATGGCCGGAGAAACCGACCTTGCCGACGACCCGCACGCTCTCCGCCTTGGTCGCAACCCCGGCGAACGCGATGCCCTGGCCGGTGGAATAGAGCTCGACGCCATCGAGCCCCTGGTAGAAATCGAAGTGCCACCAGGAGCGGCGGAACTCGCCGTCGGTCGCGAGTTGCAGGCCGATCTCCTCCTGCTTCTTGATGGCCCTCTCGATCTCGCGGTTCTCGACCTCGCGCAGCTGTTCGGCCGTAATTTCGCCCCGCTCACGCTTGGCGCGCGCGTCCTTGAGCGCCGCGGGGCGCAAGAGGCTGCCGACGTGATCGGCGCGAAATGGCGCTTTGGTCCGTTTCATCGCGATCCGATGCTCACTTGCCCCAGACCTCGCCGGCCAGCTCGACGATCATGCGAAGCTTCGCCCATTGCTCCTCCTCGGCCAGGATGTTGCCCTCCTCGGTCGAGGCGAAGCCGCATTGCGGCGACAGGCAGAACTGCTCGGCTGGAGCATATTTGGCCGCCTCGTCGATGCGCCGCTTGACATCGTCCTTCTTCTCCAACGTGCCGCTCTTGGAGGTAACGAGGCCGAGCACGACGATCTTGTTGCCCTTGGGCAGGAACCGCAGCGGCTCGAAGCCGCCGGCGCGCTCGGTGTCGTATTCGAGGAAGTAGCCGTCGTAGTTCACCTTGCCGAGCAGGGTCTCGGCCACCGGTTCGTAGCCGCCCTCGGAAATCCAGGTCGAGCGGAAATTGCCGCGGCACACATGCGTGGTGATGGTCATGTCGGCGGGCTTGGCCTCGAGCGCGGTGTTGATCACGCGCGCATAGATTTGTGGGAGCTGGTCGACGTTGGCGATCCGCTCGCGCGCCTTGCGCAGCTCCTCCTGGGAGCAGAGATAGGCCCAGACCGTGTCGTCGAACTGGAGATAGCGGCAGCCCGCGTCGTAGAACGCCTTTACGGCTTTCTTGTAGGTCTGGCCGAGATCGTCGAAGAAACCATCGGGATCGGGGTAGGCGCTTTTGCTGATGCCGTCCTTGGTCAGGCGGAAATGCAGCACCGGCGGCGCCGGGATGGTCATCTTCGGCGTGACCTTGCTGTGCGCCTTGAGAAACTTGAAGTGCTCCAGCATCGGATGGTTCGAGAACCCGACCTTGCCGACGATGCGCAGGCTCTGCGCCTTGGTCTGCACGCCGCGGAACTGGATGCCCTGGTCGGTCTCGAACAGATCGACGCCGTCGAGCGCGCCGAGGAAATCGAAGTGCCACCAGGAGCGGCGGAACTCGCCGTCGGTGGCGAGCTGAAGCCCGATCTCTTCCTGCTTCTTGACGACGTTCTCGATCTCGCGGTCTTCGACCTCCTTGAGTTGCGCGGCCGAGATCGCGCCCTTTTCGTGCTTGGTGCGCGCCTCCTTGAGCGCTGCGGGACGCAGGAAGCTGCCGACATGATCGGCACGGAACGGCGGCTTGGTTCTTTTCATTGGTGCTCCTCCGGGCAATATCGTACCGCGAGCAAAGGCATGTGGAGCAACCCGCCGTCAACCCCAAACAAGGGCGAATTGTCTCGGCTGAAGTTGGGACGAATCCCATGGGCTTGACGAGGCGGTGGGCGGCGGCTCAATGCCTCGCCCTGCCGGCGCGCCGGATCCCGGCGGCGGTGACGCCGAGATAGCCTTCGAGCACCGGGCGGCAAGGTCCGCGCGAGCGCCCTCGAAGACGCTAAGCGTGCGCGCGGCGCTGCGGGTCGATGATCTGCTCGAGCTTGCCGAGCACCTTCATGCACGGCAGCAGCTGCGCGAGGCTGCCGTTCGGCTCGCGCTTCTCCTTGATCGCGGCGATGAACTCGCGATCCTCCAGCTCAATGCCATCCATCGAGACGTCGACCTTCGACACGTCGATCTTGTTGTCCTTGCCGTCGCTGAGATCGTCGTAGAACGCCTTGTAGGTGCCGTTGTCGCAGATGTAGCGGAAGAACGAGCCGAGCGGCCCGTCGTTGTTGAACGACAGCGACAGCGTCAGGATCGCTCCCGACGGCACCTTGGCGACGATGCCCATGTCCATGGCGATGTTGAGCTGCGGGTGGATCGGCCCCTGCACGGCGTAGCAATCGGAAATCGTCTCGCCGGCCTGGTACTGGAACAGGTCGATGGTGTGCGCTGCGTGGTGCCAGAGCAGGTGATCGGTCCAGCTGCGCGGATTGCCGGCGGCGTTGATGTTCTTGCGGCGGAAGAAATAGGTCTGCACGTCCATCTGCTGGATTTTCAGCTCACCCTTCTGGATGCGCTTGTGGACCCACTGGTGGCTGGGATTGAAGCGGCGAACATGGCCGCCCATGGCGACGACGCGGGTCTCCCGGGCGATCTGCACCAGCTTCTCGGCGTCCTCGACGCTGTCGGTCACCGGAATCTCGACCAGCACGTGCTTGCCGGCGCGCATCACCTGCTCGCCCTGGCGGAAGTGCATCTTGGTGGGCGTGGTCAGGATCACCGCGTCGGCGCGCTTGATGCCTTCGCTGAGGTCGCCGGTGTAGTGCGGGACGCCGTATTTCTTGGCGACCTCGGCGGTGGCGTCCTGGTTGCCGCCGACCAGCGAGGTGACTTCCACGCCTTGAATGCGCTTGAGCGCGTCGAGATGCTTTTGACCGAAGGCGCCTTGGCCGGCGACACAAATCTTCATCACTTGCCTCTGCGAACGGCTTGGCTGGTGTTGCGCGCGGCGGCGCGTTTGGTCTTGGCGGCCGGGCGTTTGGCCTTGCCCGCGGCCTTGGCTGCGGCCCGCTGCCGGTTCTCGAGAATGATGTGCCCGACCGCGGTGTTCGACGCCGGCACGGTGTAGAAGCGGTAGACCTCGTCGACCTTGTCGTCGAGCGCGCCGCGCATGATCAGCCACATCACCATCTCGATGCCTTCGGCGCCGGCCTCGCGCATGTAGTCGATATGCGGGATGCGGGTGAGCTTCTTCGGATCCTTGCTGAGGTTGTCGAGGAAATTCTTGTCCCATTTGCTGTTGATCAGCCCGGCGCGCGGGCCGCTGATCTGATGCGACAGCCCGCCGGTGCCGAAGATGACGACCTTCAGGTCCTCCGGATAGGTGGCGACCGCCTTGCGGATCGCCCTGCCCAGCATGTAGCAGCGGTGCCCGGTCGGCGGCGGATACATCACCACGTTGACCGCCAGCGGGATCACCGGGCACGGCCATGCGTCCTTCGGCTGCCCGAACAGCAGGTTCATCGGCACGGTCAAGCCGTGATCGACCTCCATCTTGTTGACGATGGTCAGGTCGAACTCATCGAGGATCACCGACTGGGCGATATGCGCAGCGAGCGCGGGATGGCCCTTGACCACCGGCACCGGCCGCGGCCCCCAGCCCTCGTCGGCGGGAGGAAACTCCGCCGCGCAGCCGAGCGCGAAGGTCGGGATCAAGTCCACGGAGAAAGCGGAGGCGTGGTCGTTGTAGACCACGATGGCGACGTCGGGCTTGGTCTTCTCCATCCACTCCTTGGATTTCTCGAAGCCCGAGAACACCCGCTTCCAGTAGGGCTCCTCGGTCTTGCCGTTGTCGAGCGCCGCGCCGATGGCGGGCACATGCGACGAGCCTACACCTGCGATGATCTTTGCCACGGCTCACTTCCGCCTTGCTGAAGATTTGGATTTGGGTTTCGACTTGGATTTCGATTTGGCGGACTTGTCCTTGCCCGACCTGCTGCGGTTGCCTTCCACCGACCGGCCGCCGGCGAGCATCATCGCCGCGTAGTCCTGCTGCGAGGCGCCGGTCATGACAGCGGCGAGATGCTGGAACGAGTGGCCGTCGGTAGCGCCGAGCTTGGCGGTGAAATAGATGTTGCCGCCGAGCTCGAGCATCCGGTTGTAGTCGCGCTTGAGGATCGCTTCGGTCTGCTCCGGCGTGAGCCTGAATCGCTTCAGATATTCCGCCTCGTTCGCCTTGAAGGCCTTGCGGTTCTCGTCCTTCATCAGCGACATGCAGAACATGTTGATGCCGTAGCCCTCCCGCGAGCGCTCGGCGTCGAACACGAAGGTGCCGGGGATATCGTCGTACTCCTGCTGCCTGCGTGCCATCGGCTTCCTCCATTCGACCGCCGCCCGGCTCTCGCCAAGCCGGACGCCCGATGCTGCCCCTCGATTTCGTCCTGACATATATAGCGCAGAAAGCCCTGGCAACGTAGGTCCAGAATCGTGCGTAAAAGATTCGCAGGCTTAAACGATTCTAACTCCAGTAAAGCTTCATCGGGTTGTCGACCAGAAGCGCCTTCTGCAGGGCCGCGGTCGGCGCAATATGGGGGATGCGGTCGACCAGCACGCCGTCGTCGGGGGCCTCTTTCTTCATGTTGGGGTGCGGCCAGTCGGTCCCCCACAGCACGCGGTCGGGGAATGTCTCGACCAGGGTCTTGGCGAACGGCACCACGTCGTCGTAGGGCGGCCCGGCGACCGTCATCCGCTCCGGGCAGGTGACCTTGACCCAGAAGTTCTTGTGCTTGTCCATCAGCTGGTGGAAGCGCTGGTTCTCCGGGTGATCGACGCCCTTGCGCACGTCGGGCGTGCCCATGTGATCGACGACCACCGTGGTCGGCAGCGAGGTGAAGAAGGATTCCAGGTCGGCCAAGTCCGGCATCTCGAAATAAATCACGATATGCCAGCCCATCGGCGCAATGCGGGCGGCGATCCGTTCGAGCACCTCGCGCGGCGTGAAGTCGACCAGGCGGCGCACGAAGTTGAAGCGCACGCCGCGCACGCCGGCGCGATCCATGGCCTTGAGCTCCTGGTCGGCGACCTCCTCGCCGACGAAGGCGACGCCCTTGGCCTTGTTGTTGGAGGTTTCGAGCGCGTCGACCATCGCCCGATTGTCCTTGCTGTGGCACGACGCCTGCACGATCACGTTCTTGTCGAAGCCGAGGAAATCGCGCAGCGCAAAAAGTTTTTCCTTGGGCGCGTCGCAGGGCGTGTATTTGCGCTCGGGCGCGTAGGGAAATTTGCTCTCCGGACCGAACACGTGGCAGTGCGCGTCGACCGCGCCCGCCGGCGGCTTGTACTTCGGCTTCGACGGGTTGGGATGAAACGGGATGTAGCCTGCACTCATCGCCACGGCGGCGGCTCCTTCGAATTCGCGGATCGCCTAGACCCGCTCCAGCGCGACCGAGACCCCCTGCCCTACGCCGACGCACATGGTGGCGAGACCGCGCCGGCCCTTAGTCTTTTCGAGCTGGTGCGCGACCGTAAGCGCGAGCCGCGCGCCCGACATGCCGAGCGGATGGCCGAGCGCGATCGCGCCGCCGTTCGGATTCACGTGGGAGGCATCGTCGGCCACGCCCAGCTGGCGCAGGCAGGCGAGCGCCTGCGAGGCGAACGCTTCATTGAGCTCGATCGTGTCGAAATCGCCGATCTTCAATCCCAGCCGCTCCATCAGCTTGCGGGTCGAGGGTACCGGCCCGATCCCCATCACGCGCGGCGGCACCGCCGCCGACGCCATCCCGAGCACACGCGCGCGCGGATTAAGGCCGTGCCGCCTGGCGGCCGCCTCCGAAGCGAGGATCATGGCGGCCGCGCCGTCGTTGACGCCCGACGCATTGCCAGCCGTCACGGTGCCGGGATTGCGGGCGAACGGTTTGAGCTTGCCGAGCCCTTCCAGCGTGGTGTCGGGGCGCGGGTGCTCGTCCTTGTCGATGGTGACCGGCCCGGCCTTGCCGCCCGGCACCTCGACCGGGACGATCTCCTCCGCGAAATAGCCGGCCGCGATTGCCTTGCCGGCCCGCTGTTGCGAGCGCAGCGCGAAGGCGTCCTGATCGGCGCGCGCGACCTGGTATTCCTCGGCCACGTTCTCGCCGGTCTCGGCCATCGCGTCGACGCCGTATTGCTGCTTCATCAGCGGATTGATGAAGCGCCAGCCGAGCGTGGTGTCGTGCACCTCAGCGCTGCGCTGGAACGCCTCCTGCGCCTTGCCCATCACGAAGGGCGCCCGCGTCATCGATTCGACCCCGCCCGCGATCGCAAGCTCGATCTCGCCCGCGCGGATGGCGCGCGCGGCGTCGCCGACCGCGTTGAGGCCGGAGGCGCAGAGCCGGTTCACGGTCACGCCCGGAACCGAGTCGGGCAGGCCCGCAAGCAGCAGCGCCATGCGCGCCACGTTGCGGTTGTCCTCGCCGGCCTGATTGGCGCAGCCGAACACCACCTCGTCGAGCGCGGCCCAATCCACCTTGGCGTTGCGCTTCACCAGCGCCTTGATCGGGATCGCCGCGAGATCGTCGGTGCGCACCCTGGCAAGCACGCCGCCGTAGCGCCCGATCGGGGTCCGTACTGCATCGCAGATGAATACGTCGCACATGTCGCTCATGGGCTGTTCCTCATGCCGCAGCGCCGTGGGCGCGGGCGGTTCGGGCATGCAGCTCGCGCAAGACGTCGAGCTCGCGGTCGGTCGGCGCCGGCGTCTCGGCGACGGTCGCCGCGTAGCGCACCGGCCAGCCGGTATTGGCCGCGATCCGCTTGCGCGTCACGCCCGGATGAATGGAGACGACCGTCATTTCCTTGCTCTGCGGGTCCGGCTCGAAGATCGCGAGATCGGTGACGAGCTTGGTCGGGCCCTTGGTCCTGATCCCGATCCGGGCGCGATCGTCGCCGCCCTGGCCGTGGCCGAACGAGGTCACGAAGTCGAGCTTGTTGACAAAGCTGCGCGTCGCCTGCCGCATGATGATGAAGATCTGGCCGCAAGCGACGGAGATTTCCGGCGCACCGCCGCTGCCGGGGAGCCGCGTCTTCGGCTTGTGGTAGGGGCCCACGACCGTGGTGTTGAGGTTGGCGAAGCGGTCGATCTGCGCGCCGCCGAGGAAGCCCACGGTGATGCGCCCGCCTTGCAGCCAGTAGCGGAACATCTCCGGCACCGAGACCGTGGTCAGCGCGGTGTCGCACAATTCGCCGTCGCCGATCGACAGCGGCAGCACGTCGGGCTTGGTGGCGATGGTGCCGGACTCGTAGATCAAGGTGATATCCGGCGCGTGCGTGAGCCGTGCGAGGTTGCAGGCCGCCGACGGCATGCCGATGCCGACGAAGCAGATGTCGTCGTTGCGCAGCGCCCGCGCCGCCGCGATCGTCATCATCTCGTCGGCACTGTGGGCCATCTTGTTCTCATTCAGCCGCGGCATGCAGGCGTCGGGAATGGATTGCGAAAGCCTCAGGCCCCTTGTCGAGCACGTTCGTCTTCATCCACGCCAGGAAGCTGTCGCGGTCGCGGGCGATCGCGTCCCAGGCCTTATAATAGGCATTGTCGCGCTTGTAGTAGCCGTGCGCATAGGAGGGATGCGCGCCGCCGGGAACGCAAGCAATCGCGCCCAGCGTCCAGCTCGGCAGGATCACCGCATTGGCGCTGCGCTCGCCGAAATCCTCGACGATCTCCTCGACCGTCACGATCGAGCGTTTCGAGGCCAGCACCACCTCCTTCTGCACGCCGACGATGCCTTCGATCAGCACGTTGCCGGCGCGGTCCGCCTTGAGCGCGTGGATCACCCCAACGTCCGGCCGGATCGCCGGCACCGCGGCGAGCTCTTCGCCGGTGAACGGGCAGGTGATGCGCTTGATGTTCGGGTTCACGTTCGGCAGATCGACCCCGAGATAGCCGCGGAAGATCGCGCACGGCAGCCCGGCCGCGCCTGCCTCGTAGCCATTGGCCATGGCGGCGTGGGAATGCTCCTCGATCGTGATCGGCACCGGCCAGCCGTTCTCGTAGGCGTCGCGGAAACGATGCAGCGAGCCGACGCCCGGATTGCCCACCCACGAGAAAATCAGCTTCTCGGCGCAGCCCATGCCGATGAGCTGGTCGTAGACCAGGTCCGGCGTCATGCGGATGAGGGTGAGCCGTCGCCGGCGCTGGCGGATGATCTCGTGCCCGGCCGCAAAGGGTATGAGGTGGGTGAACCCTTCCATCGCCACCGTATCGCCGTCCCGGATGGTCGATTCCACGGCCTCGGCGAGGGTAAGGAAACGTGACATGCCGATACTTCCCAATGATCGGAGCTTCATTTACGGGGCCTCACCCGCGGGGTCAAATGCTGCAACGATCCGCCTGCAACGATGCGCATCATGAGCCCGATCTCCAGCTAATCCATTTTCCACGGCCATGCCGAGCTAGCCGATATCCGGCGCTGCTGCGACACGGCCGCTGCCAGGGTCGTGCATTCGTTTCAAAACTGTTTCGTCGTCGGCCGGTGCACGAAACTCGATTTCAAGAGATTCCGCGCCGCCAGCATGAACGATTCGACTCCCGGTCGCGACCCAAGCAGGACGCCCATCGGCACTCATGACAAAAAAGGAAACGTACCATGTCGATCGCCACCAAATCCGCTGCGGCGATGTTCGCCGTCCTCGCTTTCGGCGCTGTTGTCTCGCTCGCATCGAACCAAGCGCTGGCCAATACGAATGGACCCAGCAGTGGCGGCGGTGCCGCTCCGCATCGCCCCCATCAACCCACCGCCAGCCAAAAGAGCTACTATGACCCGCTCAAGCGCGCCCGCTCGGCGCAAAAATGCTACTGGCTGCCGACGGTGAGCAACGGCACCGTTACGGGCCTTCACTCGGTCTGCAACTGGGTCAAGAAGTAACAAGCGCAGCCGACATCCAACGGGGCCAGCACCCATTCCCCCCGTGTCGTTCGATCGACCGGCCCGGCGTCCCGCCGGGCCGGTCTTTCTCGTCGCGGACCGGGCCGGATCGCCTCGCCGTCCTATCCCAGAGCAATGCTTGACCACGCTGACTAGAAATGTCACCGAACGGCGCCAGACAATGCGCGTCGAGGTGATCCGTGAGCGCCGCGAAATCCCGTAGCGGCTTCGATATTCAACTGCCGCGGTCACTCAAGGCCGAGCGCCGCGACGACATCGCGCTGCTGCGGCTGGCGCGCCCGCAAAAGCGCAACGCCATCGACGACCCGACCGTGCACGGCATCGAGCGGTTCTTCGCGTCGCTGCCGGACGGGATCAAGGCCGTCGTGGTGCACGGCGAAGGCGAGCACTTCTGCTCCGGGCTCGACCTCGGCGAGCTCACCGCGCGCAACGTCGCCGAGGGTATCGAGCATTCCCGCAGCTGGCATCGCGCCTTCGAGCGCATCGAATTCGGCCGGGCCCCGGTGGTCGCCGTGCTGCACGGCGCCGTGGTCGGCGGCGGGCTCGAGATCGCGGCCGCCTGCCACATCCGGGTCGCCGAAAGCTCGGCCTATTACGCGCTGCCGGAGGGGAGCCGCGGCATCTTCGTCGGCGGCGGCGCTTCGGTCCGGCTGCCGCGGATGATCGGCACCGCGCGCATGATGGACATGATGCTGACCGGCCGCACCTATGACGCCGAGGAGGGCCAGGCGATCGGGATTTCGCACTACCTGGTCGCGCCCGGCGCCGGCCTGGCCAAGGGCCTCGAGCTGGCCAAACGCATCGCCGGCAACGCCCCGATGACCAACTTCGCCGTCACCCATGTCCTGCCGCGCATCGCCGAATCCGATCCGGCGAGCGGCTACCTGACCGAGGCGCTGATCTCGGCCATCGCGCAGGGCGACGACGAAGCCAAGGCCCGGCTCAAGGCGTTCCTCGAGAAGCGCGCGCCGAAGACGGTGCGCAACTGAGACGGTGCGCAATTGATGACGGGCGATTTCAGCGAACCATGACCAGTGCCGTCAAAGAGCTCCGTCCCGACCTTGCCGCGGCGGCACCGCTGCGGCCGGTTCGCCTCGGCCCGTGCGAGGTGGTGATCGAGCGCAGGCCCGACGGCACCATCCATTTGAGGTCGCCCCATACTCTCCCACCCTATCCGGCGAAGCTGACCGAGCGGCTCGACGATTGGGCGGCGACCGCCCCCGAGCGGCCGTTCCTGGCGCAGCGTGACGCGGCGGGCGGCTGGCGCACGATCAGCTATCGCGAGACGCTCGGCCATGTGCGCCGCATCGGCGCGGCGTTGCTTCAGCGCAATCTGTCCGCCGAGCGGCCGGTTGCGATCCTCTCCGGCAATGACATCGAGCATGCGCTGCTCGGCCTTGCCGCCATGTATGTCGGCATCCCCTACGCGCCGATCTCGCCCGCCTATTCGCTCATTTCCACCGACTTCGGCAAGCTTCGGCAGATCATCGACCTGCTCACCCCCGGCCTCGTATTCGCGGCCGACGGCGATGCCTACCGCCGCGCCATCGCGGCGGCGGTGCCGCCCGGCATCGAGCTGGTCGTCACCCGCAATCCGATCCCGAACCGTCCGACGACGACACTGTTCGCAGACCTGATCGACAACGCCGCGACCGCCTCCGTCGACGCCTCCCACGCCGCGGTCGGACCCGACACCATCGTCAAGTTCCTGTTCACCTCGGGCTCGACCGGCACGCCGAAAGCGGTGATCAACACCCAGCGCATGTGGTGCTCGAACCAGGCGATGATCCTCTCGCAGCTCGCCTTCTTCGCAGACGATCCGCCGGTGATCGTGGACTGGTCGCCGTGGCACCATACCGCCGGCGGCAATCACAATTTCGGCTTTGTGCTCTACAACGGCGGCACCTTCTACATCGACGAGGGCAAGCCGGCGCCGGGCGCCATCGAAACCACGGTGCAGAACCTGCGCGAGGTCGCGACCAACTGGTACTTCACGGTGCCGAAAGGCTACGAGGCGCTGCTGCCCTATTTCCGCGCCGACGACGCGCTGCGGAAGACCTTCTTCAGCCGGCTCAAGGTGCTCTGGTTCGCGGGCGCGGCGCTGTCCCAGTCGGTGTTCGACGAAATGCAGGAGCTCGCGTTTGCAACGTGCGGCGAACGCATCATGTTCCTGACCGGGCTCGGCTCGACCGAAAGCGCGCCCATGGCGATCGCGCGGATGTGGCAGAGCAAGGACTCCACCAATATGGGCGTGCCGGTGCCGGGCGTGGAGCTCAAGCTTACTCCGAGCGGCGGCAAGCTCGAGGCGCGGCTGCGCGGTCCCAACATCATGCCGGGCTATTGGCGCCAGCGCGACCTCACCGCCCAGGCGTTCGACGAAGAGGGCTTCTACCAGCTCGGCGACGCGCTCAAATTCGAGGATCCCGCCGATCCGAAGGCGGGCCTTCTGTTCGACGGCCGCATCGCCGAGGACTTCAAGCTGGCGACCGGGACCTGGGTGAATGTCGGGCCGCTACGGGCGCGCTTGCTGGCGCATCTCGAGCCTTATGCCCGCGACGTCGTCATCGCCGGCGGCGATCGCAACGAGATCGGGGTGCTGGTCTTCCCGAACCTCGACGCCTGCCGAAGGCTGGCGGCCAGCGCGGCGGCGGACGTGACCGGCGATGTGCGCGTGCTCGCCGAGCTGCGCGCGCGGCTCGACGCGTTCGCCAAGCTCAGCACCGGCAGCTCGAACCGCGTCGGGCGCGCCATCCTGCTCGGCGAGCCGCCCTCGCTCGATGCCGGCGAGATGACCGACAAGGGATCGATCAACCAGCGCGCGGTGCTCACCCGCCGCGCCGATCTCGTGGCCGAGCTCTACGCGCCGCAGCCCTCGCCGCGCGTGCTGGTGATCGGCACAGGGACATGAAGGCCATGAGGACACGAAGATGGCGAGCAAGCATGCCGGGTTGACCGCGAGCTGGAGCGACACTTGGCTCCTCGACGGCGTGCGCACGCCGTTCGCCGACTATAACGGCGCGCTGGCGGCGGTGTCGCCAACCGATCTCGGCATCAAGACGGCGCGTGAAGTGTTCGCGCGTTCCGGCGTGCCGCCGCAGGACGTAGGCTGCGTCATCACCGGCTCGATGGCGCAGGCGAGCTTCGACACCTACTGCCTGCCGCGCCATGTCGGGCTCTACGCCGATGTCCCGATAGAAGTCCCGGCGCACATGGTGCAGCGGGTGTGCGGCACCGGCATCGAGGTGCTGATGCAGGCCGCGGACTTCATCACCCACAGGGAGATCGACCTCACGCTCTGCGTCGGCGCCGAATCCATGAGCCGCAACCCGGTCGCCTCCTACAGCATGCGCGGCTTCCGCATGGGCGCGGTCGATTTCAAGGACTTCCTCTGGGAAGCGCTGCTCGATCCCTCCGCCAATGTGACCATGGGCGACACCGCCGAGAACCTCGCGCGCCAATACCAGATCACGCGGCCGGAAGTGGACGCCTTTGCGGCGCAGAGCTTCGAGCGCGCCATCGCGGCGCAGACGTCGGGCTTCCTGGCCGGCGAGATCGCCCCGCTGAAGAGCGAGGCGTTCGAACGGGCCGGTTATCAGCCGCGCGGGCTCAAGCTCAGGGGCGCCAAGGAGCTTGCCAGCGACACCCACGTGCGCCCCTCCCCGGTCGAGGCGCTCGCGACCATCCGGCCGGCGTTCGGCGGGGTGCAGACCGGCGGCAATTCCTCGGCCATCGTCGATGGCGCTGCCGCGGCGCTGGTCGCTTCCTCCGACTACGTGAAGAAGCGCGGCAAGCCTCCGCTTGCGCGCATCGTGGCGGGCGCGACCGTGGGCGTGCCGCCGGAGATCATGGGCATCGGGCCGGTGCCGGCGATCAAGGCGGTGCTCGAGCGCGCGGGCCTGAAGCTTTCCGACGTCGACCGCTTCGAGATCAACGAGGCGTTCGGCGCGCAAGTGATGGCCTGTGCGCGCGAGCTCGGGCTCGATGAGGCCAAGCTCAACGTCAATGGCGGGGCGATTGCCATCGGTCATCCGCTCGGCGCAACCGGCGTGCGGCTTGCGATCACGCTGGCGCGCGAGCTCAGGCGATCGGCGCTGCGCTACGGCATCGCCTCGGCCTGCATCGGGGGCGGCCAGGGCATCGCGCTGTTGATCGAGAACCCCGACGCCGCGGCAACCGAGCCCCGCAGGAGCTGAGCCATGGACATCAAAGGACATGCGGCGATCGTGACCGGCGGCGGCTCGGGCCTCGGCGCCGCGACCGCGGCCGAGCTTGCCGGTGCCAGCGCCAAGGTCACCTGCCTCGACATCAATCTCGACGGCGCCCGCGCGGTCGCCGACAAGATCGGCGGCCTGGCGGTGCGCTGCGACGTCACCGACGCCGAGCAATCGGTCGCCGCGCTCGCCGAGGCGCGCGGCAAGCACGGCGCGGCGCGCATCCTGATCAATTGCGCCGGGGTCGGGCCGGCCAAGCGCATCGTCGGCCGCGACGGTCCGATGCCGCTTGCCGACTTCGAGCGCGTCATCAAGATCAACCTGATCGGCAGCTTCAACATGATGCGGCTCGTCGCCGCCGACATGCAAGCCGTCGAGCCGCTCGAAGACGGCGAGCGCGGCGTCATCATCTCGACCGCGTCGGTCGCCGCCTTCGAAGGCCAGATCGGGCAGGCCGCCTATTCGGCCTCCAAAGGCGGCATCGCCGCGCTCACCATGCCGGCGGCGCGCGAGCTCGCGCAGTTCGGCATCCGCGTGAACGCGATCGCGCCGGGGATTTTCCACACCCCCATGCTGACGGCGCTGCCCGAGGAGGTGCAGAAGAGCCTCGCCGCCTCGGTCCCGTTCCCCAAGCTGCTCGGCCGGCCGGAACAGTTCGCCGCGCTCGTGCGCCACATCATCGAGAACCGCTACCTCAACGGCGAGGTGATCCGGCTCGACGGGGCGCTGCGGATGGCGCCGCGCTGACGCAGCGGCAGGGGGGAGGAATGCTCGTCAATACGCGCGTCGTGCGCATCGAGTGGGGCGACTGCGATCCGGCCGGGATCGTCTATTACCCGCGCTATCTGGCGTTCTTCGACGCCTGCACCTCGGCGCTGATCGAACGCGCGCTCGGCATGACCAAGCACGACTATCTCAAGGCCTACGATTTCGGCGGGCATCCGCTGGTCAGCACGCGCGCCCGCTTCCTCATTCCGACGCGGTTCGGCGACGACGTGACGATCGAGACGACGATCGGCGCGTTCCGCCGCTCGAGCTTCGACGTGCGCCATCGGCTGCTCAAGGACGGCCAGCTTGCGGTCGAAGGCTACGAAACGCGGGTGTGGGTGCAAGGCGATCCCAGACGCGGAACGATGAAAAGCGCGCCGGTGCCGCAGGATGTCATCGAACGCCTCTCGCGCGGCTGACGGCTCACGCGGTTGTGGGCGAGGTCGTGCGATCTTGCGCCAAGCTTGCATCCTCGGCGAACGCCGCCATCACCGCGACGGCGTTCCTCGCCCAGGTCGGGACCGGAACCGGGCCGCACATCAGCATGAAATAGTCGTAAGGCGCGCGCCGATCGTTCGCCATGATGAACTGATAGTGCAGTCGCCAGAAGTGCAGGCGTATCCGCATGTAGAATTCGAGCGACAGCATATCGCGGAAGCGCAGCTTCCATACCAGCGGATTGCAGCGTCCCGGCCCGGCCTGCACGCCGATCCCTTCGACCGGATCGAGCTCCCAAAAATTCATCACATCCTTGCGCGACTGACAGTCGACCCACGAAATCGACAGCTCGACCGCCAGCCGGGCGACCACCGCGTGCAGCTTCACGGCCTTGGGGTGAAGCGCGACGCCCGGTAGGATCGACCCGAGCGTGAGCAGTACGATCGACGGGCCGCGCCGGCCGAGGTCCGGATCGAGCTCGAGCGCGCGGGTGACCACGACCGGCGCAAGCGCACCGCCGCCGCTGTGGCCGACGACCACGATCTCGTCGGTGTCGTTGGCGCGCGCGGCGGCGACGAGGCGCTGCGCGCACGCCTCGATCGGCCGATCGAAGCAGGACGGCTCACCGCGCGCGAGCTCGCACAGATACGGCCAGTGCGTGTTGACCTGGATCACGAACCAGCGCTGCGCGAGCGGCCGCAGCAGCCGAAAGATCGCGAGCGCAGCCGCGATGCCGATGAGCAGTCCCGCGAGATCGGGCAAGCCGCCGTACGCCGTCGCCGCGTAGCCGATGAGCCAGCCACCGCCGGCGGCGAGCGCGATCCACCCGAGCAGCATCAGCTGGAAGTAGATCAGCACGACGCCGAACTCCCAGGAGGCGCGCAGCACCCGCACCAGCGCGCCGCTCACAAGATAATCAAGGGCCCAGCCGAGCGCGCGGGGCACCTGCCGCGTCAGCGGCTCGGCGATCTTGGCGCTGATGATGTGCTCCTGCCGGAGGAATTCGTAGCGAGTCGAGACCTGCCAATTCGGCCCCGCCGCCTCGATGTCCCAATGCGCGAACTCCTCCGACTCGATTTGGAGCGCCCCGAGCTTCGTCTCGAGCGGCCATATCGTCAGGAAGCGCTTCCACGACCGCGCGAACAGATTGTAATAGCCTTCGGCGCCCTGCGGGTCGTAGCCCTCGACGTAGAACACGTGCCGCCGCCGGATCAAAGCTGCCTCCGCCACTGCGTCCTTGATCCATCAGGCAGGCGGGTTGCCCGCCGCCACCGCTTCGACCACGGTCATCGCCGGATGCCGGGTCGGCACCGTCCGCGCCAAGCGCAAGCCCGCCTGCGCGAACAGGCCGGCATATTCCTCGACCGTGCGCTCGCGCCCGCCGCAGAGCACCATCACCTGCAGATCGAGCCAGCGACCCGGGCCGGGACTGTCGTCGGACGGCAAGGGCGCTTCGAGCACCAGCACGCGCGCGTCCGGCCGCATGGCGCGACGCACATTGGCGAGAATGCGAACACACTCCACGTCGTCGTAGTCGTGCATGAGATGGCGGATCAGGTAGACGTCGCCGCCTTCCGGCGCCACCGTGGTGAACACGTCTCCGGCAACGAAGGTCACGCCCGGGAGCGGTCCGCCCTCGCCGCGTTTGGCGGCCGCGATCGCCTCCGCCATGTCGAACAGCGTCGCGCGCCGGTCCGGATAGGCGGCCAGCACCGCGGACAACAGCGAGCCGTTGCCGCCGCAGATGTCGACGACGTGATCGAATGGCGAGAAGTCGTAGGCGGCGACGATCGCCGGCGTCTCCGGCCCGTGCACCTCGAGCATCATGCGGTTGAACCGCCTGGCTTCGTCCGGGTGCTCGCCGAGCCAAGCGAAGAACGGGCGCCCCTTGAGCGCTTCGAAGGCCGTGCGCTCGCCGGTGAGCGCGTCATCGAGATGCATCCACATGTCGGCGAAGTAGTCGTTGAGGAAGATCGCCGTGGTCCTGGTGTTGTTGGGCGAGTGCGAGCTGAGCAGGCGCCCGAGCGGCGTCAGCGTGAAGCGTCCGCGCGCCGGCTCGTTCACGATGCCGACGGTGGTGAGCGCGCGCAGCAGGCGATAGACGCGATCGGGAACGAGGCCGCGCTCCGCCGCAATCGCGGCGTGGTCCTCGGCGCCGCCCTCCATCACGTCGGCAAGGCCGAGGCGCGCAAACGTTCCGACCGCCCGAGTCACCCACAGGCTGCTCAACAGCTGCAGCATTCGCTTGTGCAGCAGCGCCGGATTTGCGTCGGACGCTTTGCCGCTTTTGCTGTCCACGATCCCGTTCCGCAACATACCTTGTCCGCACCGACGCCGGTCGATGGGCGCGGGCCCCGCATAGACCAATTCGGCGATCGAAGCTAGGGACGCGCTTTCCAGCGCCGACGATGCGGCGAGGCCTTCCGTACTCGATCCTCGCACGTCGAAATCGCGCTTACGCGCGCCTCCAAGCCGCCGCCGAGATTGTCCTCGTTGAGCCCGCGAACGTCACTTTACAGTGCCCGCCACTTGGGGCTGAATGGAACCAAAGGCTGTCCAACGGCCAATTTTCAAGCCAGGAGGAGACGATGCAGTCGCGTCGAGCCAAGCGTCATTTTGCAACATTGGTCGCGTCGGCCGCGGGGCTTGCCGTTCTGCTCGCGGCACCGGCGGCGCTCGCACAGGACAAGACCTTCGAGCTGAAGCTCTCGCACTGGGTGCCGCCGACGCATCCACTGCAGAAGGCGATGGAAGAGTGGGGCGCCTCGGTCGAGAAGGCGTCGAACGGCACCATCAAGTCCAAGGTCTTCCCGTCCCAGCAGCTCGGCAAGGCCTTTGACCATTACGACATGGCGCGCGACGGCATCGCCGACCTCACCTACGTCAATCCCGGCTATCAGCCCGGCCGCTTCCCGATCATCTCGGCCGGCGAGCTGCCGTTCCTGGTCGGCAACGCCAAGGGCGGCATCCGGGCGATCGACGCTTGGTACCGCAAATACGCCGCCAACGAGATGAAGGACGTGAAATATTGCTTTTCCTTCATTCTCGATCCGCTGACCTGGCATTCGAGCAAGAAGAAAATCGTGGTGCCGGAGGATATCAGGGGAATAAAGGTGCGGCCGTCGCAAGCGACCGTCGCGGCCTGGGTGATCTTGCTCGGCGGCACCAACGTGCAGGCGAGCGCGACCGAGGTCCGCGACGTGATGGAGAAGGGCGTGGCGGAAGCGGTCACCTTCCCGTGGGGCTCGGTGCCGCTGCTCGGCGTCGACAAGGTCACCAAGTACCACATGGACGCGCCGCTCCACACGGTCACCTTCCAGTGGCTGATGAGCCCGCGCACCTACGCGGCGATGTCGGCGGCGCAGAAGAAGGTGATCGACGACCACTGCACCACCGACTGGGCCGGCAAATTCGCCGATCCGTGGGCGGACTTCGAGCGTGCGGGCCTCGCCAAGGTGAAGGCCATGCCCGGGCACGAGGTCTTTACGATCACCGACGCGCAACTCAATGAATGGAAGAAGTCGGCGGAGCCGCTGGAGAAGCAGTGGACCGACAATGTCCGCAAGGCCGGCGGCAATCCTGACGCCATCATGAAGGAGCTCAAGGCGTCACTCGCCCAATACAACGCGTCGTACTGAGGTGCGGGCTTCGTAGGGTGGGCAAAGGCGCGCGCGGATCAGCGCACCTGCTCTCCCCAACCTCCGTGGCGTGCGCCATGCCCACGCGGAATTAGCGATGCAGCAACCGCGTGGGCCATCAGGGCGTTTACGCCCGTCTGCGACGGGCGATGGGCGCGCGGGAGCGATCATCACTCACCGTCCGTGCAAGGCGCCTTTGCCCACCCTACGATAAGCGTCGCGATCGGTTTCATGCAAAGGGGGGCAAAGGCGTGAACACCAGGTTCATGGATCGCTTCATCGATTCCATCGAGTTCTTGGCCGCGCTCTTTGTCGGGATTGTCGCCGCCGATGTATTCGTCTCGGTGCTGCTGCGGTACTTCTTCAACGTCTCGATCCCCGACAGCTACGACTTCGGCCGCCTGCTGCTGGGCGTTCTGATCTTCTGGGGCATCGGGGCGACCTCCTATCGCGGCACTCACATCACCGTCGATCTGCTCTACGCCAATGTCGGCCGCAAATATCAGCGTGCGATCGACGTCTTCGCGACGCTTGTCCTTTTGTTCGTCGTCGCGGTGCAGACCTGGACGCTCTACGACAAGGTGTGGACCACGCGCGCCGACAACGTGCTCACCTTCGACCTTCGACTGCCGACCTGGCCGTTCTTCGCGCTGGCCTGGATCGGCGACGTTTCGGCGGTCATTTTGATTGCGCTGCGCACCTATCGCCTGATCTTTCATCCCGAATTGCTGAGCCGGCAGGACCAGATCAAACCGGTCGAATGAGATCATCTCGATGAGTTCCGACGCCATTGCGATCCTGGGTTTCGTCGTCCTGTTCGTGCTGATGCTGCTGCGCGTGCCGGTCGGCATGGCGATGGGCTTGGTCGGGGTGAGCGGCTTCGCCTACATCGTCGGCGGCCCGGCGGCGCTCAAGAACGTCGGCCACACCACCATGCGGACGGTGACCGACTACAACTTCGCGGTCGTTCCGCTGTTCCTGTTGATGGGAGCGTTCGCCACCACGTCAGGCATGAGCCGCGAGCTGTTCCGCGCGGCGAACGCATTCGTCGGCCACCTCCGAGGCGGGCTCGGCATCGCCACCATCGCGGCCTGCGCCGGCTTTGCGGCGATCTGCGGCTCGTCGGTCGCGACCGCGGCCACGTTCTCCAAGGTGGCCTATCCCGAAATGCGGTCCTACGGCTATCCGCAGTCGTTCGCCACCGGCGTCATCGCCGCGGGCGGCACGCTCGGCATCATGATCCCGCCCTCGACGGTGCTGGCGGTCTACGGCCTGATCACCGAGCAGGACGTGGGCAAGCTGTTCATTGCCGGGGTTTTGCCCGGGCTCTTGGCGGTCGCCATGTACATGATCACGATCACGATCATCGGCACGGTGCGGCCGAAGTTCCTGCCGGCAGGACCCCGCCATTCCTGGAAGGAGCGGCTGACGGGGCTGCGCGACGTCTGGGCGACGCTGCTGCTGTTCGCCTTCGTCATCGGCGGCCTTTATGGCGGCCTGTTCACCGCCACCGAGGCGGCCGGCGCCGGCGCCGGCGGCGCCTTCGTGATCGGCTTGTTGCGCGGACGCCTGTCGGCGGCGGACATCTATCATTCGCTGCTCGAAACCACGCGCACCACCGCCGCGGTCTTCACCGTGCTGATCGGCGCGATCCTGTTCGGCTACTTCCTCACCGTGACGCAGACGCCGCAGAAGGTCACCGAGTTCCTCACCGGCCTCGGGCTCGGCCGCTACGGCGTGCTGACGCTGATCATGATCATGTATCTGGTGCTCGGATGTCTCATGGACGCGCTCGCCATGATCATCATCACCGTCCCGATCATCTTCCCGGTGATCAAGGAGCTCGGTTTCGACCCGATCTGGTTCGGCGTCATCATCGTCATGACGGTCGAGCTCGGGCTCATCCATCCGCCGGTCGGGATGAACATCTTCGTCATCAAAAGCGTGGTGGAGGACGTGAAGATTTCGACCATTTTCTACGGCGTGCTGCCGTTCATCGTCACCGATATCCTTCGCCTGATCATCCTGATTGCGTTCCCGATCATCGCGCTCTACCTGCCCTCGAAAATGTGAGGGCCAGCGCATGTTCCGGCGAAGTGGGAACCGGTTCGCCGATAAGAACATGCACCACGCACTCCAAGTCGAACCAAGGAGGTCCGCCATGTCCCGTCCCATGCTGACTGCCTGCCTCGCCGTGGTCGCTTTGCTTTTTGCGCATCCGGCGCTCGCGGCCGACGCCAAGCAGATGGAGGAGAACAAGAAGATCATCGCCGCCTTCTACGACGCGGCGCTCAATCAGAAGGACTTCGACGCCGCTTCGAAGTATCTTGGGTCGCGCTACACCCAGCACAATCCGGTCGCCGCCGACGGACCGGAAGGCCTGAAAGCCTTCCTCGCCTTCCTGAAGGACAAATTCCCGAACAACCGCAGCGAGATCAAGCGCATCTTCGCCGACGGCGACTACGTGATCGTGCATGTCCACGCCGTGCGCGAGCCGGGCACCCGCGGCAACGCCATCATCGACATCTTCAAGCTCGAGAACGGCAAGGTGGTCGAGCACTGGGACGTGATCCAGCCGATCCCCGAGAAGGCCGCCAACAGCAATGGGATGTTTTGACCGGAAGACATAGACTGCGCGCTCTCCCGGCCTCATGCTGAGGAGCATCGCAGCGCGCGGCGCGCCGAACCAGTGCGGCGGGCACGGCCGCGCTGCGATGCGTCTCGAAGCATGAGGCCACTGGGAAACACCTCGGCCCCCCTCCTCCTTCGAGACGCATCCATGCAAGTCAATTGACTTGCATGGATGCTCCTCGGGATGAGGGCGGAGCAACGACGGAGCGCGCGGGCGCTGCCGGGTAGCATTCGCCTTCGAGCCGTTATAGATGTAGCCGGGTTCGCACACAGGACCAGGCGGATGGAACGCTCCTTCAAGAAAGAGGTGCAGGCGCTCAAGCTCGGCGACGGCGAGACCTTCCACGGCGAGGGCATCCTGGCGGTGACCAAGGCCTTGCTGCAGTCGGGCGTGAGCTATGTCGGCGGCTATCAGGGCGCGCCGGTCTCGCACCTGCTCGACGTGCTGGTCGACGCCGAGGACATCATCGGGGACCTCGGCGTTCATCTGGAGACCTGCACCAACGAGGCTTCGGCGGCGGCGATGCTCGGCGCCTCGATCAACTATCCGCTGCGCGGCGCGGTGACCTGGAAATCGATTGTCGGCACCAATGTGGCGGCCGACGCGCTGTCGAACCTCGCCTCCCCGGGCGTCGTCGGCGGCGTGATGATCATCCTGGGCGAGGACTACGGCGAAGGCGCCAGCGTGATCCAGGAGCGCTCCTACGCCTACGCGATGAAATCGTCGATGTGGCTCCTCGACCCGCGCCCGGATCTGCCGACCATCGTGCGCATGGTGGAAGAAGGCTTCGAGCTTTCGGAGGCGAGCCACGCCCCGGTGATGATGGAGCTGCGCATCCGCGCCTGCCACGTCACCGGCGAGTTCAAGACCAAGACCAACCGGCGCGCCGTCTTGTCCGGCAAGAACCGCATCGCCGGCCCGCCGCGCTTCGAATACGGCAGGCTCGCGCATCCCCCGGTCATCTTCTCGCAGGAGCGGCTCAAGGTCGAAGCGCGCCTGCCTGCGGCGCAAGCCTTCATCCGCGAGCACAAGCTCAACGAGGTCATCCCCGGAGATCTCGACGACGTCGGCATCATCGTCATGGGCGGGCTCACCAACAGCGTGCTGCGCGCGCTCTCGCGGCTCGGCCTCGCCGATCTGTTCGGCGCCTCGCGGGTGCCCGTCCTGGTCCTCAATGTCGTCTATCCGCTGGTTCCCGAAGAGGTGCGGGGCTTCTGCGCCGGCAAGCGCGCCGTGCTCGTGGTCGAGGAGGGCTCGCCGGCCTATATCGAGGACAAGATCAATGTCGAGCTGCGCCGCGCCGACATCCAGACCCGCGTGCTCGGTAAGGGCTGCCTGCCGAATACCGGCGAATACATCTCGGAAGTGTTGCTCAAGGGTCTGGCCGACTTTTTGGACGAGGCACGCCCTGCCCGCATCGACGGCACCGCCATCGCCGCCCGCGCCCGGGCGATGCTCGCGCACAAGCCGGGCGCGGTCGCTTCGGTCGGCGACATCCCGGCGCGGCCGCCGAATTTCTGCACCGGCTGCCCCGAACGCCCGGTGTTCAGCGCCATCAAGCTGATGCAGCGCGAGCTCGGGCCCACCCATATCAGCGCCGACATCGGCTGCCATTCGTTCGCGACCTTCGCGCCGTTCAGCCTCGGCAATTCGATCCTCGGCTACGGCATGTCGCTCGCCAGCGCGGCCGCGGTCGGCCCCAACATGGATCGCCGCCCGATCGCGATCATGGGCGACGGCGGGTTCTGGCACAACGGGCTGATCACCGGCGTCGCCTCGAACCTGTTCAACAAGGGCGACGGCGTGCTGATCGTGATGCAGAACGGCTACGCCTCTGCGACCGGCCAGCAATACCTGCCGTCAAGCGCGGCGAACCGCAGCGGCACGCCGACCGGCATCACTATCGAGGAAACCTTGCGCTCGCTCGGCGTCAAATGGCTGCGCACGGTGCGGAGCTACAGCGTCGCCAAGATGACCAAGACGCTGAAGGAGGCGATGCGCACCGCCGAGCGCGGCCTCAAGGTGATCATCGCCGATGGCGAGTGCCAGCTCGCCCGCCAGCGCCGCCTTCGTGTGGAGGAATCCGACAAGCTCAAGCGCGGCGAGCGCGTGGTGCGCGTGCGTTTCGGCGTCGACGACGAGATCTGCACCGGTGATCATTCCTGCATCCGGCTATCGGGCTGTCCGTCGCTCACCGTGAAGCCGAATCCCGATCCGCTGCGCAGCGACCCGGTCGCAACCGTGATCGAGAGCTGCGTCGGCTGCGGGCTGTGCGGCGAGGTTGCGCATGCCGCTGTCCTTTGTCCGTCGTTCTATCGCGCCGAGATCATCCGCAATCCGAACTGGTGGGACCGCGCGCTGCATCGCGTCCGCCGCACCGTCATCGGCTGGTTCGGCCCGCGCGCGGAGGCGCCGGCATGAGTGGCCTGCAGCCGCAGCCGATCACTATTCTGATTGCCGCGCTCGGTGGCGAAGGCGGCGGCGTGCTCACGGACTGGATCGTCGCGGCGGCCTCGCAACTGGGCTTCCCGGTGCAGTCGACCTCGATCCCGGGCGTCGCCCAGCGCACCGGCGCCACCACCTACTATGTCGAGATCTTATCGGTCCCTTCGCGTGAGCTGACCAAGGGCCGGCCGGTGCTGGCGCTCGCACCCGGCGTGGGCGACGTCGACATCGTGCTGGCGAGCGAACTCTTGGAGGCGGGCCGCGCCATCGCCAGTGGCTTCGTCACGCCCGACCGCACCCTGATGATCGCCTCGACCAGCCGCTCCTACCTGGTGGTGGAGAAGATGGCGATGGCCGACGGCCGCTACGACAGCACCCGCCTGATCAAGGCCATCGAGGAGCATGCGCAGGAGCACCTGCTCATCGACATGGAAGCGCTCGCCAAGCAGAGCGGCGCCATGATCAACGCGGTGATGCTCGGCATCATCGCCGGCGGCGGACGCTTGCCGATTGCGCCTGACGCGTTCGAGGCGGCGATCCGCGCCGACGGCAAGGCGGTGGACGCGAACCTGAAAGGCTTCCGCGCCGGCCTCGACGCCGCGCAGCAGGCGAATGCCGCGCGCTCTGAAGCTGCTGCAGGCAAGCGCGGGCACGCCACGTCCTCCTCGCTCGCCGACCTTGAGCGCGCCGTCGTGGCGGTCATGCCGGCGTCCGCCCGCGACGTGGTGCTCGAAGGCACGCGGCGGCTGGTGGCCTATCAGGACATCGCCTATGCGCAGCTCTATATCGACCGGCTGGCGCCGATCTGTGCCGCCGACGAGCGCTGCGCCGCCGGCGGACGCCTCATACGCGAGGCCGCGCGCCATCTTGCGGTGCGCATGTCCTACGAGGACGTGATCCGCGTCGCCCAGGCCAAGATCGAGCCGGCGCGGCTCAAGCGCATCGCCGCCGACCTCGGCGTGAAGCCGGGCGAGCCATTCACGGTGACCGAGTTCCTCAAGCCCGGCATCGAGGAAATGTGCTCGATCCTGCCGCCCAGGCTGGCGAAACGCATCCTCGCCGCCGCCGAGCGCCGCGGCCTGCTCGAGCGCGTGCATTGGGGGATGGAGGTCAACAGCGCGTCGGTGTCGGGCTTCCTGCGCTTCTGGTGCCTGGCCAAGCTCCGCCGCTGGCGTCCGAAAACCTACCGGTTCGCGGAGGAGCAGCGCGCGATCGAGGCCTGGCTCGCGCTCATCACCGAGGCGGCGCGGCTCTCCGGCGAGCTTGCGCTCGAAGTCGCCGAATGCGCGCGGCTGATCAAAGGCTATGGCGACACCCACAAACGCGGCACCGCCAATTACAGCCTGATCGAGACCCGCGTCATCCGTCCCACGCTGATGGGACGCATCCCATTGCGGCAGGGCGTCGACGCGGTCGCCAGCGCGCGCGCGGCGGCGCTACTTGATCCCGAGGGCGATGCGCTCGCGCGCTGCCTCGCCGAGCTCGACCAGCAGAACGCGCTTCCCATCGCCGCCGAGTGAGCGCCCGCGAGGTTACGTCGCATGCTTGCCGGAGGGCCGCGGTTGAAGGCTTCGACACGATCGAGCTAAGGTCCCTCGAAGGCGACGGCCCAACAACAATCCTTCTTGGGAGGGCAGTGTGAAAAGACTTCTGTTCGCGGCGGCGCTCGCCGCTGCAACGGGATTTGCGACCGTCGCATCCGCGCAGCCGATCGGCATCGGCACCAGCCCGCAGGGCACGCTCACCTATGGGCTCGGCGCCGCGCTCTCCAAGGTGCTGCAGGATGCCGGCAAGCTGCAATCGCGGCTGCAGCCGCAGACCGGCACCAGCACGATGATCCCGCTGATCAATTCCGGCGAGATCGACATCGGCTTCGCCAACGCGGCGGAAGTCTACGACGCCTTCCACGGCGTCGGCACCTTCGACAAGAAGCCCAATCCGAAGATCCGCACCATGGCGGTGATCTTTCCGATCAAGGCCGGGCTGTTCGTGCGCGCCAATTCCGACATCAAATCGATCAAGGACATGAAGGGAAAGAGCATCGCCTACGGCCTCACCAGCCAGGAGATCGTGCGCAAGACCGTGGACGCCATGCTGGCGACCGGCGGCCTCACGATCGCCGACCTCAAGCCGGTGATGGTGCCGAACGTGGTGCGCGGCGCCGACGACCTCGCCGCCGGCCGCGTCGACATCGCGGTGTTCGCCATCGGCTCGGCGAAGGTGGCCGAGGTCGATGCCGCGGTCGGCGTGCGCTTCATCCCGCTCGACCACAGCCCGGCGGCGGAAGCCGCGTTGAAGAAGGAATTTCCGACCGGATACATCGCCAAGCTCGAGCCGGCGCCCAATCTCGCCGGCGTGAAGGAGCCGATGTACACCATGTATTACGACTACACGATCCTCGCCGGCGCCGACGTGCCGGCCGACCGGATCAAGGCCATCACCAAGATCGTCGCCGAGAACCGCGACGGCCTGGCGCAGGGACAACCGCTCTACAAGGACATGACGAACGATCGGCTCTACGTCGACATCAAGGTGCCCTATCATCCCGGCGCCATCGCCTACTTCAACGAGAAGGGCATTAAGCTCGCGAAATAACGTTCGGAAAATTGCGCCAACAAGAAAGCGTGCTGTCATTCAAGAGGGACCGTTCATGAAACAGCTCATCCTCGTGATCGCGAGTGCCTTGGCCGTCGCGGCGGCGGCGCCCGCGCAGGCGCAGCCACTCGGCATCGGCACCAATCCGCAAGGGACCATGGTCTACACGCTCGGCGCCATGGTTTCGAAGGCGCTCGCCGACAGCGCCAACATGCAGTCCCGCCTGCAGCCGCAGAGCGGCACCGGCACCATGGTGCCGCTGGTCAATTCCGGCGAGATCGACATCGGCTTCTGCAATGCGCGCGAGTTCTACGACTCCTTCCACGGCGTCGGCTCCTCGGACAAGCGCGTGAACCGCAATCTGCGCGCCATGGCGGTGCTGTTTCCGCTGCCGGTCGGCCTGTTCGTGCGCAACGATTCTCCGATCAAGTCGTCCAAGGACCTCAAGGGCAAGACCATCGCCTATGGCTTCACCAGCCAGGAGGTCATCAGGATCATGCTCGACGGGTTGCTGGCGAATGCCGGCCTCACCGTCAAGGACATGAAGACCGTAATGGTGCCCAACCTGATCCGCGGCGTCGACGAGCTCATCGCCGGGCGGGTCGACGCGACGTTCTTCGCGCTCGGACAGGCCAAGCCCGCCGAGGCCGACGCCGCCGTCGGCATCCGCTATCTGCCGGTCGACGACAGCCCGGCCGCGGTCGAGGCCATGCTCAAGGTCGTGCAGGTCGGCTATGTCGGCACCGTCAACCCGGCGCCCAACCTGCCCGGGGTGAAGGAACCGCTCAAGATCGCGCATTACGACTATGTCGCCTTCGCCAACAAGGACGTGCGGGTCGAGCGGGTCAAGACCATCACCCGGGTGCTCGCCGAGCAGCGCGACACCATGGCGCAAAGCCTGCCGCTGTTCCGGCAGCTCAAGCCCGAGCGCATGTATTCGAGCAAGCTGCAGGTCCCCTACCACGACGGCTCGATCGCCTATTACCGCGAGAAGGGGATCAAGGAAGCGCAATGATTCGGGCGCGCGGAATTCCGCGATGATCACGGCGCGCGCCGCGAGCTCCCCACCTCCCCTGAAAGGGGGAGCATAGGCGGCCTTGGCCGCCGGTCTTGGTGCTAAGAACGCCGATGCGAAGCATCGGCTATGGAGCGGAGCGAGCGGGTGGAGGTCAATCGTCACGCCGAGTCGACCCTCACCCCACCCCTCTCCCTTTCAGGGAGAGCGAGCACACCGAGATCGCGGCACCGAGATTGGACCACCCGTCGATCGCCGCGACAATCATGCTGAAACAAGCTCTCGAACATGCTGCCTAAGATCCTCAATCCGATCATGGTGGCCATGCGCGCCGCGATCGTGCTGATCGTGGTCGCCTGGATTCTGAACATTCCCGGGCGATTGCAGATCGGCCTGTTCACCGAACAGATGCTGGCGGCGGTGCTCGGGCTGGCGCTGGCGCTTACCTTCCTGACCTTCCCGCTGCACATGAAGGAGACCGGCGAGGAGGCGGTGGCGCTGCGGACCCTAAGCGGCAGCAAGGAGACCGCCGGCCCGATCGACATCGTGCTGGCGACGCTCAGCCTCGCCTGCTGCTTCTACGTCGCCATCCGCTATCCCGAGCTGATCCGCGAACTGGTCGACCGGCCGGTGGGTGGCGTCATCATCGCCACCATCATCGTCCTGCTGGTGTTCGAGGCGAGCCGTCGCGTCACCGGCTGGGCGCTGGTGCTGATTGTGCTCGCGCTGTGCGCGCACGCGCTGCTCGGCTGGATGCTGCCCGAGATGTTCGCGAGCCGATATGTGTCGGTCAGCCGCCTCATGGTCTATCTCGGCGTCGACACCAACGCGCTGCTCGGCAACACGCTGCAGATCGCCGTCATCGTGGTGGTGCCTTTCATCATCATGGGCCAGGTGCTCTCGCGCTGCGGCGGCTCGGACTTCTTCGCCGACCTTGCGTCGTCGCTGATGGGCGCGTTCCGCGGCGGCGCGGCGAAAGTCGCCGTCGTCGGCTCGGCCTTCTTCGGCATGGTGTCGGGCAGCGCGGTCGCCAACGTGGCGAGCGTCGGCACCATCACCATTCCGCTGATGAAGCGATCGGGATTCCCGCCGCACATCGCGGGCGCGGTCGAGGCGGTCGGCTCGACCGGCGGCCAGATCTGCCCGCCGGTGATGGGCGCGGCCGCGTTCCTGATGGCCGAGTACCTGCAGGTGCCCTACGCCGACGTGATGGTGGCGGCGATCATTCCGGCGCTGCTGTTCTACGTCGCGCTGTTCATCCAGGTCGACCTCGAATCGGCGAAGCTCGGCATCCTCGGCGCGCCGCGCGCGAGCCTGCCCTCGGTCGGCCGGGTGCTGCGCGACGGTTGGCATTTCCTGATCCCCTTCGTCGTGCTGGTCGGCGGCTTGCTCTGGCTCAACTGGGAGCCCGAATACGCCGCGCTGTTCGGGACCGCCGCTCTCATCGTGTTGGTGATGATCGTGCCGCACAAGGGCAAGCGTCTCTCGATCGGCCAGGTGACGTCGGCGGTGGTGTCGGCCGGCGGCGCCGTGATCGACATCATCGCCATCACGGCGATCTCGGGCATCCTGATCGGGGCGATGAACCTCACCGGCGTCACCTTCTCGCTCACCCAGCAGCTGCTCACCGTCAGCGGCGGCAGCCTGCCGCTCTTGCTGCTCATCACCGCCTTCGCGTCGTTCATCCTCGGCCTTCCGCTGCCGACCCTGGGCGTCTACGTGATCCTCGCCACCCTGGCGGCGCCGGCGCTGGTGCAGGCCGGCATCGCGCCGATGCAGGCGCACATGTTCGTCCTGTTCAACGGCATCCTGGGGATGGTCACGCCGCCGGTCGCGCTCGCCGCCTTCGCGGCCGCCACCATCGCCAAATCCGATCAATGGAAGACCGGCTGGAGCGCCACCCGCATGAGCTGGTGCGCCTACTTCATCCCGTTCATGTTCGCCTACACGCCGCAATTGGTGCTGCGCGGCGACCCGCTCGCGATCGTGCTGTCGCTGGCGGTCGCGCTGCTCGGCGTCTTCATCGGAACGGTGGCGGTGGTCGGCCATCTCGTTGTGAAGGTCCCGTGGCCCTACCGCGTCGCCTACGCGGTCATCGCGCTCACCTTGCTCGCACAACCCGCCATGTTCCAGGGCGCGGTCTGGTTGAACGTCGTCGGTGTCGTCGCGGCGGCGGCCGCGATCACGCGCGAGGTCTGGCGCGGCCGCGCCCACGTGAAGCTCTCGCCGAGCGGCGGCGCCGCCCTGTGATGGACTTCCCGCAATCAAGCAGGTAACAAACGCACGTCCACTTGACCCCACGGCGGCGCGGACAGGGCGCTCAATCGTCACGACAAAAAAGCTGGAGGACCCGCAAATGCGGATCGACGCGTATACGCACTTCTTCCCGAAAAAATTCTTTGACAAGATGAACGAGGTCGCCGGCGACTACAAGGACATGGGCAAGCGCGTGCGCTCGATCCCGTCGATCTACGATGTCGATGTCCGCAAGAAGATCGTCGACGGGCACAAGGACTATCAGCAGATCCTGTCATATCCGCAACCGCCGGTCGAGACTTTCGCCAAGAGCCCGGCCCAGATCGACGAGCTCATCCGCATCATCAATGACGGCTTCGCCGAATTGTGCGCCAAGGAGAAGGACCATTTCCCCGGCTGGGTGGCGCAGATCTCGCTCGATGCGCCCGACGCCGGCGTGGCCGAGGCGGAGCGCGCGACCAAGCAGCTCGGCGCCCTCGGCGTGCAGATCTACACCAATGTCGCCGGCAAGCCGCTCGACCGGCCGCAATACCTGCCGTTCTGGAAGAAGATGAACGAGCTCGGCAAGCCGATCTGGCTGCATCCGGCGCGCGGCGCCAGCATGCCGGACTATATCGACGAGAAGAAGTCGCTCTACGAGATCTGGTGGACGTTCGGCTGGTCGTACGAGACGGCGGCCGCCATGGCGCGCCTGGTGTTCTCCAAGATCATGGACAACCATCCCAATCTCAAGATCATCACCCACCATTTCGGCGGCATCGTGCCGATGCTGGAAGGCCGCATCGGTCCGGGCTGGGACGTGATCGGATCCCGCACCAGCGATGAGGACTACGTCGCGCTGCGCAAGAGCCTCAAGAAGCGGCCGCTCGACTACTTCAAGCAGGATTTCTATGCCGACACCGCGGCCTTCACCGCCGTGCCGGCGACGAAATGCGGGATGGAGTTCTTCCCGCTCGAGAAGATCGTCTTCGCCTCCGACTGCCCGTTCGATCCCGAGAACGGGACGATGTATCCGCGCGAGACACTGAAGATCCTCGACTCGCTCAATCTCCCCAAAGCGGACCGCGAGAAGATCGACTACAAGAATCTCGAAGCGGTCACCGGCGTGAAGCTGGTGAAGTAGGCGGCGGATCGATTACCCTGGAAAGGCGGCGCGGAGCTACTGCTGCTGGCGCAATCGTGTTAAAGTGCCTTTCACGATGGAATCGTACCGGGACGTGTGCAGGAGGTCCCATGGCGCATGAGCGAATCGAGATCAACCCGGAGATCATGGGCGGCAAGCCCGTGATCCGGGGAACGCGCGTGCCGGTCGAGATCGTGCTGCGCAAGCTCGGAGCCGGGCTGACGGCCGAGGCAATCATTGCCGACCATCCACGCCTGACGCTCGACGACATCCGGGCGGCACAGGCCTTCGCCGCCGACTATTTGGCCGATGAAGACCTCGTCTACGGCTGAGCCGGGGTGCGTTGGCTCGTCGACGAATGCGTGGATGCGGCGCTCGCCGCGCAGCTACGCAAGCTTGGGCACGACGTGGCCTACATGTCCGATGTCGCGCCCCGCGCCACCGACGCCGAAGTGACGCGGCGCGCGCACAACGAAAGCCGGCTACTGCTGACCGAAGATAAGGATTTCGGTGATCTGATTTTCCGACAAGCAAGGCCAGTCCCGGGCATCGTGTTTCTGCGCATCGATTCGGCGCACCGCTCTCTCAAAGGGGCGCGGCTGCAGGCCGCTATCGATAAGTTCGGCGAGACGCTGTTCGGCCGTTATACAGTCATCGAGGAGGCGCGGTTCCGTTCGCGCCCCTTGCGGTCGCCGTTGCCATGAATTGCGATCGGCGGCTCCTCTCGGAGCTGGAGGCGACGGGAGGGGGCCGCACCGAGTTCGCGTAGGGCGGCCAAAGGCGCGTCGCTGGCCTTCACGCGTGGGCAAAATCATGCCGCGCCGTGCCCACACAGCAACGGTCCGACTAACGACTTTGCCCACCTTACACTCGCTGACGCACCATCCCGTCAGCGCACGCCTTTACCCGCTGGAGCCGTCAGCCGTTCGAGATAGTCATCGAGGTCCGCCTCGTCGATCTCGATGAACTCGCCCCGTTCGAGCGCGTCTACACCGGCCTCGATCTGCACGCGCAGCGCCTCGAGTTTCAGCACATCTTCTCGCCGCCGTCGAAGCGCGCGATGCGCATCGCGAACCTCTGCGCTTGCATTCTGGTCATCGTCCGCCCTGCGCCGGTTCATTTCACATCTTCCAGTCTAACACCGCGCTTCTCGCGCAGGCTCTTGCGCGCCCCTTCGATCCGCCGGAGAAAGCGTGGATCGTTTTCGAGGCGGTAATCGAACCAGTCATCTTCCGACTCGAATCCGATCAGCACACCGGCTGGTTTGCCATGGCGGGTGATGACGATCTCTTGCTTCCCGGCCTCGCGCAGAAAGCGGGAGAGGTCGTCCTTGATCTCGGACAACGGAACCTGCCTCATTCGCGACTTCCGAATTATGCCAGCCATGACTCGGCCTCCGATTTGGTCACGATTCGCCAAAATCTCGACGGTCGAGCCGGAAACATCGTAGAGCACCCGAACCCGCCCACCCGGAGCCTGTATTGCGGGCGGTGCCACAATCTCATCGCTGCAAAGTGCGCTGCCCGGGTTGGGTGCATCGAAGTTCGCCTGGCGTGATGGACGCACGCTCAAGTTTCGCTGTGCCCTGAATGACCCTCCGGAATTCCGAGCGAACCGCAGAAATTTCCGAATTCGAGCCGACCAGATCGCGATATACATCGAAGTGCTGCGTGTGGCCATGCCGAACGAGGGTGATGGATGCCGATCTAAGCCGCCATGCGTCGTGATAGTCCAAGAGCCAATAGCCGACGAGCTGGCGCAAGTGGGCCGTGGTAATTTTGGGTTGCAGGGTTGTCTTAAGTTCCATAAGGCAGCCGTCAACGATCAAATCGAAATCCGCGCCTCCAATATCACCGCTGCCCTCAAGGATTCCTCCTATAGCGACTTTTTTGAACTTCTTAATCGCACCACTTTGCTGCTCGTAAAACTTGGTGGATAGCGCAACAACGTCAGCCACGATGTTTGCATCAACGGCGCGAAGCATGTTTCCCACCTTCGGACTGCCGAGCAGGACCATTCTTTCCACGGCAGAGTTGCCGTAGGGCGAACGGCCTATGAAATCGAGATACGCGAACAGAATACAATAGCGGCAAAATCGTTCCTCAGCCTCGGGCGCGAGTCTCCGTCGCTCCGGCTTGACCTTCGCAACGAAATTCCCGAATGACGAAAGCAGCCGTTCGGCGACGCGCCTTCTACGCCGCCAGTACCAAGGATTTTCAGTTACCTCGAACTCCTCCCAGTACCAGCCATCGCCAATCGCCTCGATATTGGTGTTTCTTTCCGGGTCGATGTAGGGCCTTTCGAATTCTTTGAGATTGCAGAGAAATGTCAAGCCATGCATGACCGCGTTGGTCTTGTGAATGTGCCGCCTGAAATAAGCCCTCACGCGATAATCAACCGCAGTACCGACGAGCATGGAAACGACCTTGTGCTCGTGAATGGGTGCGAGCTTGATGAGTCCGCGGCTTCGGAGCGTGCGATTGCACTCGCGGGATAGGGTTCTGAGGTGTGAAAACCGTTCATCAATAAAGCGTCGTGGGAAGCTGTCTTTCTCGTTCAATATCGAGGTCAGTGACACGGTGAGATTCTCCGCGAGGGAGCCAAGCAAGAAACACCAAGCTTACGAACAGCGACTATTGCATTGACTCAAGCGCCCCACCAAACACAAGGGCACTGGCGCCGGTGGGCCTGCGCATCCGATTTAGCCACGATCGCCAAAATCTCGACGCTCGCGCCGAAAATATCGTAGCACATCTAGGATTGGTTGAGCGCAGCGAGGGACTGGTGCGGCCAGTCGCGCCATTGTGTTAAGATGACATTAGAATGTCCTCGGAACGTGTCCAGGAGGTCCCATGGCGCACGAGCGGATCGAGATCAATCCTCAGATCATGGGCGGCAAACCTGTGATCCGGGGAACGCGCGTTTCGGTCGAGATCGTGCTGCGCAAGCTGGGCGCCGGCCTGACCGCTGAGGCAATTATCGCCGACCATCCGCGCCTGACGCCCGACGACATCCGAGCGGCATATGCCTTCGCCCGATCATAAACACTAAGGTGCTGGAAGCAGCGACGTCTTCGCCGATCTCGGCTTCGGTAGCCAAAACATCCGAGGGAGGATAGCTTGGCAGTCAGCGTGATCGAGTGCTCCACTACGTTGCGCGATTTCCGGGCCGCAACGATGACAAGATTGCTTCCGCATTGAACATCGTCCCCCGACAGACCGTCAACCAAATCTGCCGAAAGTTATTCCAAGAAAAATTGCTCCGCCGAGAGCGGGGTGAAAATGGGAAGTTGGTCAACTTCGTCATCGCAGAGGGCTATCCTCAAACGGCACTGGCCCTCCCGTTGATCAGCACTAACCCAACGAAAAAATACGAGCGCGCTAGCTCAAACGTCATGAGCGAAGACCAAGTAAAGACGGCACTGGTGGCCATGTTGGAGCCGAAGGGCTGGTCAGTAGAGGTCGCGTGGGGAAAGAAGCGCGGTATTGACATCGTCGCGCTCCGAGGAGAGGAGCGGTGGATCATCGAATGCAAAGGAACGGGCTCGCTCGCCCCGATGCAGAATAACTACTTCGTTGGCGTGATCGGCGAATTGTTGCAGCGGATGAGTGATGAACGGGCTAAGCATTCCATCGCATTTCCCGATCATCCGAAGTTTCGACGTTTGTGGTCTGAACTGCCCGCAGTGGCAAAGGAACGTCTTCGGCTGACGGCCCTATTTGTCTCTGAGGACGGCAGCGTTGTCGAACTTGCAAGGTGAGCGCGCGAGGGAGAAGAGCGCCACACTGGGTTTATGCGAACGCCGCACCCTCTGCGTGGACGTGGCCAAGGCGAAAAGAGTTTTCTGGGGAGCAAAACATGACCAAACAATACGGTAAGCCATTTCTCCTTTCCGGTCTTGGCCGCGATGCGGAAGCAAGGGCCCTTGACCCTCTCCCGTATGTTACGGCCAAGGGCCAAAACGGCACGAGCTACGACGAGGACTGGCTTCAACGTCTTGTCGCGGCGCATCCCGAGATCTTGCCTTTTGCTGAACTTGGAGAGCCACCATTCGCTAGCGCGACCTCCGTGTGCACTGAGCTTCCGGTAGCGGGAAAGTCTCTAGATAATTTGCTCGTGACCGACCTAGGAGGCATCGTTCTTGTCGAGTGCAAGCTGTGGCGAAATCCAGATGCGAGGCGCTCAGTCGTTGGCCAGATTCTCGATTACGCCACCGAAATATCCAAATGGGATTACGCAACGCTAGATGCAGCAGTTAGACGAGCCAGACCGCCCGCGGGCGTTCCAAAGGAAACAAACCTATATGCTCGTGCGGGAGACGCCGAGGCGCTCGAAGAACGGGACTTTATTGATGAAGTAACTCGTAACCTCAAGCGTGGGCGATTTTTGCTGCTCGTGATTGGCGATGGCATTCGCGAAGGTGTTGAGGCAATGGTCGGTTTCCTTCAAAGCCATGCCGGGTTGCGTTTCACGCTCGGAGTTGCCGAAATGGCCGTCTACAAATTGCCCAACGGGCATTACCTAGCGCAGCCCAGGGTTCTGGCGCGCACCGCGATGGTCGAGCGAGGTGTGGTTGTGTTGACTGACGACAGGATCGAGGTCCAATCACCATCCGATGCGACAAGACCAACAGGTCAGCTTCGAACGGGCTTACGCATCCCTGCCACCATCAGTGAAGAGGTGATGTTCAGCCAACTGGAAGCCAAAGAGTCTGGCTTGGGTGGGAGGCTTCAGGTGTTCATTCAAAAAATTGAGCCGGCAGGGGTTTCGGAAGAACTGACGCCTACGAGCATTAAGCTGGTGGGCCGCGCAAACGACGACCTCTGGCCTTTCGCGATGATTGACCCCAAGTACGGGACGGTGTGGTTCGACAGTATGGCCAGCAAGGCCAGGGCCGCAGGACGGCAGGACGAAGGCCTGAGGCTCTATCACCGGCTTGTCGACCTACTCGACGACGAGAATCTACGCCGCGAAAAGTTGGCCCCAGGCACCAAAAGTGGCGTCCGAAGTTTGCCGTTGTCGCCCTTATTGCGGAAATCCGACCAGTGGGCGTCTGCTATCGAAGAATACCTGCGCACAGTCTCGGCCGGAGCTGCGCAGGTTCCCTGACCTATGGCCGGCAGCCATGCGGGCATCGCGACCGTCTCCGGGATCGCTTGATACTGCCCGCGAACGCGACAAGCATAGGGATTCCTCCTTCGCTTTCGTAGCCATCCCCAACCCCTCACCCACAAGGGGGTGGGGAGCACACCGCGGCGCGGTCGTTGAACTTAACGGCGCCATCATGTGCTTCGTTGAGGCCATCTACGGCTGTGGGCTATCTCCCGCCACCCCATGAATCTCCCCGCGCCATCTGCTAGCGTCGCGGCGCCATGGATGTCGCGCGCCCAATAGCTCCGCCCGGCTTCGAATCCGGCCCGCCTGCCGAGGGCGGGGGCCGTGCCGCGCCCAATGCGGCCGACGATGTCGGCCGCGTCACGCCGGTGATGGAGCAATATATCGAGATCAAGGCCGCCAATCCGGATTGCCTGCTGTTCTACCGGATGGGCGATTTCTACGAGCTGTTCTTCGAGGACGCCGAGGTCGCCGCGCGCGCGCTCGGCATCGTGCTCACCAAGCGCGGCAAGCATCTCGGCCGCGACATCCCGATGTGCGGGGTGCCGGTGCATCGCGCCGACGAATATCTCCATCGCCTGATCGCGCTCGGCCACCGCGTCGCCGTCTGCGAGCAGATCGAAGACCCGGCCGAGGCGAAGAAGCGCGGCGGCAAAAGTGTCGTCCGGCGTGACGTGATCCGCCTGGTCACCCCCGGCACCCTCACCGAGGACACGCTGCTCGATGCCCGGCGCAACAATTATCTCCTGGCGATCACGCGCACCCGCGCCTCGGGGGACGAATTCGCGCTCGCCTGGATCGATATCTCCACCGGCGAGTTCCGCATCGCCGAGCGCGACCGCGCCGGCGTCGCGGCCGAGATCGCGCGGCTCGAGCCCGGCGAGATCATCGTGTCGGACGCGCTCTACGGCGACCCCGAGCTCGCGCCCTATCTGCGCTCGCTGCCGGCGGTGACGCCGCTCGCCCGCGACGTGTTCGACGGCGCCACCGCCGAGCGCCGGCTGGCGACCTTCTTTTCGGTCGCGACCAGCGCCGCGTTCGGCGCCTTGTCGCGGTTGGAGCTCACCGCCGCCGCCGCCTGCGTCACCTATGTGGAGCGCACCCAGCTCGGCCAGCGCCCGCCGCTCTCCCCGCCGCTGCGCGAGGCGCAAGGCGCGACCTTGCTGATCGACCAGGCGACCCGCAGCAATCTCGAGCTGGTCCGCACGCTCTCCGGCGAACGGACCGGCTCGCTCCTGGCCGCCATCGACCGCACGGTGACGGCCGCCGGCTCCCGGCTTCTTGCCCAACGCCTGGCAGCTCCGCTCACCGATCCGGCGGCGATCGCGCAGCGGCACGACGCGGTCGCGCACTTCGTCGCCGATGCGGCCGCGCGCGCCGACACCCGCGAGCGGCTCAAGGCGGCGCCCGATCTCGCCCGCGCGCTGGCGCGGCTGGTGGTCGATCGCGGCGGCCCGCGCGACCTCGCCGCCATCCGCGACGGGATCCTCGCCGCCGCGGGCCTCGCCGGCGAGCTCGCCAACGGCAAGGAGATCGCCGCCGAGCTCGCGCAAGCGGCGGCGGGTTTGCGCCGGCCCGATCCGGCGATCGCGGCCGAGCTGACGGCGGCGCTCGCCGACGAGCTGCCCTTGTTCAAGCGCGATGGCGGCTTTTTGCGAGAGGGCTACGACGCCGCGCTCGACGAGGCGCGCGCGCTGCGCGACGAATCGCGCCGGGTGATCGCCGCGCTGCAGGCGCGCTACGCCGAGACGACCGGCGTGCGGGCGCTGAAAATCCGGCACAATAACGTGCTCGGCTATTTCGTCGAGGTGACGGCGCAGCACGGCGACAAGCTGTTCAGCCCGCCGCACAACGCCGCCTTCATCCACCGCCAGACGCTCGCCGGCCAGGTGCGCTTCACCACCACCGAGCTCGGCGAGCTCGAGGCCAAGATCGCCAATGCCGCCAACCGCGCGCTCGGCATCGAGCTCGAGAGTTTCGAGAAGCTCGCGGCCACCGTCACGGCGGCGGCCGCCGCCATCAAGGAGGCGGCCGAGGCGCTCGCCACCCTCGACGTCGCGACCGCGCTGGCGCAGCTTGCGGTCGAGCGCGACTACGTGCGGCCCGAGGTCGACGGCTCGCTCGATTTCGTGGTCGCAGGCGGGCGGCATCCGGTGGTGGAGCAGGCGCTCACCGCCGACGGCGGGCCGTTCGTCGCCAACGACTGCGACCTGTCGCCGCCCCCATCGGCCGCGGCCGGTCGCATCTGGCTGCTCACCGGCCCGAACATGGCCGGCAAGTCGACGTTCCTGCGCCAGAACGCGTTGATTGCGATCCTCGCCCAGATGGGCAGCTTCGTGCCGGCGCGCAGCGCCCGCATCGGCGCCGTCGACCGGCTATTCTCGCGGGTCGGCGCGGCCGATGATCTCGCGCGCGGGCGATCGACCTTCATGGTCGAGATGGTGGAGACCGCCGCGATCCTCAATCAGGCGGGCGAGCGCTCGCTGGTCATCCTCGACGAAATCGGCCGCGGCACCGCGACCTTCGACGGCCTGTCGATCGCCTGGGCGACCATCGAGCACCTGCACGAGAGCAATCGCTGCCGCGCGTTGTTCGCCACCCATTTTCACGAGCTGACCGCGCTGGCGGCCAGGCTGCCGCGGCTGTTCAACGCCACCGTGCGGGTGAAGGAATGGCAGGGCGAGGTCGTGTTCCTGCACGAGGTGGTGCCGGGCGCCGCCGACCGGAGCTACGGCATTCAGGTGGCGCAGCTCGCCGGCCTGCCGGCGGGCGTGATCGAGCGGGCGAAGGTCGTGCTCGCCAAGCTCGAGGCAGAGGATCGCGCTTCGCCGCGCGGCTTCGAGGACCTGCCGCTTTTTGCCGCAGCACCGCGCCCCGCCGCCGCGGCGCCGGTGCAGGACGCCGCCTTGCAGGCCGTCATCGCCGCGCTCCAGGCGCTGCATCCCGACGAGATGTCGCCGCGCGAGGCGCTCGAAGCGCTTTACGCATTGAAGGCGAAGGCCGACGAGGGCGAATAGCGGATGCGCTTGTGCTAGGATTGGCGGCACGCATGACACGTCGAGGGAGCGGACGATGACGAACCGGCTCGGCACGTTGATCCTGCTGGGATTGCTCGCGAGCGTCGGCACGGCGCAGGCGCAGTCCTACCCGTCGCGGACGATCACCATGATCGTCACCGCATCGGCCGGCGGCGTGACCGACGTGGTCGCGCGCGCCGTCGGCCAGCGCCTGTCGGAGAAATGGGGCCAGCAGGTGGTGATCGAGAACCGCGGCGGCGGCGGGCACATCCTGGGCGCGCAGGCGGTCGCCAAGGCGCCGCCCGACGGCCACACGCTGATGGTGGCCGAGGCCGGCACCTACGTGATCAACCCGAACGTCTACCCCAAGGACAAGCTCAACTACGACCTGGAGAAGGACCTGATCCAGATCACCGGCCTCGTGCGCATCCACCACTCGTTGGTGGTGACACCCTCGCTGCCGGCGAGCTCGCTCGCCGAGCTGATCGCGCTGGCGAAGCAGAAGCCCGACTCGCTCACCTACGGCACCGCCGGGCTGGGCTCCGGACCGCATCTCAACATGGTGCGGCTCGAGCACGCCGCCGGGGTGAAGTTCCTCACCGTGCATTACCGCGGTGCCACTCCCTCGCTGGCCGATGTCATGGGCGGGCACACCAACATGATGATGATCAGCGTCGGCTCGGTGCTGGGACCCTACGAGACGGGGAAAGTGAAGATGCTCGCGATCGGCAGCCCGAAGCGTCTGCCCCGGCTGCCCGACGTGCCGACCGCTGCCGAGACCGTCCCGGGCTACACCGCCGGCACCTGGTTCGGACTGTCCACCACCGCCGGGACGCCGCGCGACATCGTGATGAAGATCAACGCGGAAGTCCGCCATATCATCGCGGAACCGACGATCCAGGAGCAGTTCGTGAAGAAGCAGCTCTACGAGCCGATGACCAGCTCGCCGGAGGAGTTCGCCCAGTATATCAGGACCGAGACCGAGCGCTGGGGCAAGGTGATCCGCGAGCAGAACCTGCAGATCGCCCACTGACGACGACATGTCGAAAACGTTCGCCGCATTGCTCGCACTCGGCTGCCTCGCGGCTCCCGCCGCCTGGTCGCAAGCCTATCCCACCAAGCCGATCACCATCCTGGTGCCGGCCGCGCCCGGCGGCGTGAGCGACAGCCTCGCCCGCGCGATCGCGCAGCGGTTCACCGAAGCGTGGGGCCAACAAGTCATCGTCGAGAACCGCGGCGGCGCCAATCACCAGATCGGCGCCGCATCGGTCGCCAAGGCGCCGCCCGACGGCCACATGCTGATGCTGGGCGCGGAAACCATCTTCGTGATTAATCCGACCCTCTACGGCAGCAAGCTCGCCTACGACCCCAAGGACTTCGCGCCGATCACCGGCCTCGTTCGCGCCAACCAGGCGCTGCTCGCGCACCCTGCGTTCGCACCCAAAACCGTGGGCGAGCTGATCGAATTGGCGAAGCAAAAACCCGGCGAGATCAGCTACGCCACCTCCGGCATCGGCTCGGCCCCGCACGTCAACGTCGCGCTGTTCGAAAGCATGGCCGGCGTCAAGCTCCTGCCGGTGCACTACCGGGGCGCGGCGCCGGCGCTCAACGACGTGGTCGCCGGCCATGTCCAGCTGCTCTCGGTCGCGGTCAGCTCGGCGCTGCAACCGTGGCGCGGCGGCCTGGTCAAGATGCTGGCGATCGGCAGCCAGGCGCGCTTGCCGCAATTGCCCGACGTGCCGACGGTCGCCGAGAGCGGGCTGCCCGGCTACCAGGCCGTCACCTGGTTCGGGCTGTTCACCACCGCCGGCACGCCGCGCGAGATCGTCGGCAAGATCAATGCGGAGGTGCAGCGGCTGTTCGGCGATGGCGCGTTCCGCGAGCGGTTCATCGTCCCCTACATGTACGAGACGATGACGACCTCGCCGGAGACGTTTGCCGATTTCATCAAGGCCGAGACCCATATGTGGACGCCAATATGAAGGTCGATTGAGAGTCTCTAAGCTCGCGCTGTCCTGAAAGCCCAGAGCATCGCGTTCCAGCCGATGCAGATCGCAAGCCCGACCACGAGCGACCACCACGAGCCGATCGGCTCGGCGAGATAATGCACCGCCAGGAAGCCCAATCCGAGGCCGAGGAGCGGGACTTGCGCATGGGCGAGCACGCTGGCGGCGGCCGGCCCGCCGGCGCGCGGATGCATGATCACCACGAAGCTCCCCATCACGATCGGAAACACCGCAAACATGCCGGAGACGAACGAGCCGATCTGGTGGCTGGCGGTGGTCACGACCGCGACGACCACCGCGGCGGTCAGCGCGCGCAGCGGGATGTCGTAGCGCCCGCGCCGCATTTTTTCCCGCGCCATCGCGGTCCGGTAGCGCGCCGACGCCGGGAGGGTGACGGCGAAGACGGCGGCGTTGAGCGCGAGCGCGCTGGCCGGCGTCCAATCGACCCATCGCAAGGCGGCCACGCCGGCGAGCCACACCAGCGTGGCCACCGCAATGCTAAGGACGATTCCGTGTCGCTGCGCCAGCACCGCATAGGCGAGCGCGAAGATTGCCACCGCCGCGTTCGCCGCCAGGCTGCCGACCGCGCTGGCGCCGATGAAGGCCGGCGGATGCTCGATGGCGAGGATGATATAGGCGGCGCCCGCCGCGGTCGGCAGCGCCGCGATCAGCGCGCCGATGAAAGCGCCGCTGCGCTCGACCGCGACCGAGGCGATCACGACGATCGTCGCCGTCATCACCATCTTGAGCGCGAGCTCGTACCAGAAGAACAGATCGGGAGGCACTACGCGCCCGCAGGTTGGATTGTCTTGGATGAATTATCGAGGCTGCTCGGTCGGCTCCCTCTCCCCGCTTCGTGGGGCGAGGGAGCGGCACCGAGATCGTGGCGCTACCGGAAAATCACGTGCGATTCATCCGCACCTCGATCGGCGGGCCGCTCTTGAGCGTCTGGTAGACCACGCAATAGCGCTCGGTGAGCTTGAGCAGCTGGTCGAGCTTGTCCTGCGGCGCGTCGGTGTCGACGTCGAAGCGGAGCCGAATTTGCGCGAAGCCGACCGGCGCATCCTTGGCGACGCCGAGCGTGCCGCGGAAGTCGAGATCGCCCTCGGCCGACACCCGCCCGGATTTGAGCGGAATGTCGAGCGCGGTGGCGACCGCCTTGAGCGTCACACCGGCGCAGGCGACCAACGCCTCGAGCAGCATGTCGCCGGAACAGAGCTCGAGGCCGGAGCCGCCGGTCGCCGGATGCAGGCCGGCGACCGCGAGCGCGCGCCCGGTCTCCACCTTGCAGGCGATGTGGGCCTCATCGAGGGTGCCCTTGGCCTTGAGCGTGATGAAAGCCGCCTTGGGATCGCCCTTGTAGCGCTCCTTGATCGGCGCCTGCATCGCTCGCAACGCGGTAGCGTCCATTTCAAAGTCTCCTGCTGTCAGTAGTCAGTAATCAGAAAAGAGAGCTCACTTTCCGACCTTTGATGACTGATGACTGATTACTGATTACTGATCACTGATCACTGATTTGGTACGAGCACCACGCGTCCGACCACCTTGCCGGCGCGCAGGTCATCGAGCGCCGCGTTCACCTCGGCAAGCGGCCGAGTGGCGACCGGAATCGATGGCAGCCCAGCGCGACCGACGAGCTCGAGAAGCTCGGCCATCTCGGTGAGGCTGCCCACGTAGGAGCCCTGCAGCGTGATGGCACGCATCGGAAAGAACGGCAGCGGCAGCGTGATGTCGCCGCCGTAGAGACCTACGACGATGAGCTTGCCACCCTTGGTCAGGCTGTCGATGGCGAGCCGCGCGGTGCTCGAGGAGCCGACCAGATCGATCGCCGCCCAGACGCCGCCTTTGGTCGCCGCAACGATCTGCTGCGCCGCATCGGGCGCTCCGCCGTCGATCACCAGCTGCGCACCGGCCGTCTTGGCGGCCGCGCGCTTGACCGGATCGATGTCGACGATGATGGCGCCATGGCCGCCCATCGCCTTGTGCAGAGCGAGGCACATCAGGCCGAGGCCGCCGGCGCCGATGATCACGATCGGCTCGCTGCTCAGCACGGCGCCGACCTTCTTCAAGGCGCCGTAGGTGGTGACACCCGAGCAGGCCAGCGGCGCGGCCGTTGCCGGCGGCAGATCGCCGATGTCGAAGAGATAGCGCGGGTGCGGCACGACCAGAAAATCGCTGTAGCCGCCGGCACGAAACACGCCGAGGCTGCGCGGCGTGCGGCAGAGCTGCTCGTCGCCGCGCTTGCAGACGGCGCATTCGCCGCAGCCCATCCACGGATGCGCCAACCGCCGCTCCCCGACCTTGACGCCGCGCGCGTCGGGCCCGACCGCCACGACCTCGCCGACGCTCTCGTGTCCCATGGTCAGCGGCAGCCTGATGCCTCGGTCCGCGATGGTGAGCCGCTTGCCGCCGCCGAGGTCGAAATAGCCGTCCGAAATGTGCAGGTCGCTGTGACAGACGCCGGCGGCCAGCACCTTCAGCAGCACCTCGGTGCCGGCCGGCTTCGGGGTCGGCTGCTCGGCGACCTGCAGCGGCGCGCCGCATTGGCAGACTTGGAAGCTTCTCATTTTCGAAACCCGCATGGTTGCGGCGCGGACTTGGCACCGCGCCGCCCTTTCTAATCATTCCGGATAAGCGAAGCGAGGGCCGGAAGACGATCAGGCTACCACCACATGCCGCCACCGTGCGCCGCCCGGGTCTCGCCGTCGTCGGTGACGGTGGCGCGGTCGAGCGAGCGGTCGAGCGCGGCGAGCGCGCGGCGCTTGGCGAAGTCGAAGGTCGCCGACTGCCGATCGCGCGGGCGCGGCAGGTCGCAGGCGATCTCGTCGTAGACGCGGCCCGGATGCGGGCGCATCACCATGACCCGGTCGGCGATCACGATCGCCTCCTCGACGTCGTGGGTGACCATGACCAGGGTCGGCTTGAGGTCGGCCCAGAGCGCGAGCAGATGATCCTGCAGATCGGCGCGGGTGAAGGCGTCGAGCGCCGAGAACGGCTCGTCGAGCAGAAGCACCTGCGGCCGCGGCACCAGCGCCCGCACGATGGCGACGCGCTGGGCCTGGCCGCCGGACAGCTCGCGCGACCACACCCGCGCCTTGTCGGTCAAGCCGACGCGGGTGAGCGCGGTCGCGACCCGCGCCTGCCGCTCCGCTCTCGGATACTCCTCCAAACCAAAGCCGACATTGTCGGCGACCCGCAGCCACGGCAGCAGCCGCGGCTCCTGAAAGATGATGCCGATCTTTTCGTGCGGCGCGGTGATCACCGTCCCGTCCAGCACCACCCTGCCCTGCGCCGGCGTGTCGAGGCCGGAAATCGCCCGCAGCATGGTCGACTTGCCGCAGCCGGAGCCGGTTGACGAGGCGGGATTTTTGCCCGCCGCCAGCCTGGCGAGGGAGCGGGCCCCGCGCTTTAGCTGCATTTGTTGAGCGCCCGCAAGCTGCTCGCTCAAATCGGCGCTATATTTATTCTTTGGAAACCCGATGCAAAGCGTCAACGAGAAAATATCTCCTGTATATATGCGCGATCATAGAATATGATTTCAAGTCGAGCCCCCGCGCATCGGCACGTTTCGCCGACCGTGTTGGCGCGTGGCGAAGCCGCAACGGTGACACACCGCCTGGGCTCCGCTATCCCGAAGGCGCCATGCTGACTCCGACCGATCAGGCCCCGCGCATAGCCGAAGTCATCGATGCCGTCGCCATCGCGGCTGAGCTCGAGCGCTTGGTCGATGGCCACGCCGGCAACGAACGCGACCTCCGATTGGCGGTCTCCCGGCGCCTCAAAGCCGCGCTGGTGGAGGGGCGCGCCGCCGCCGAGCGCCTGCTGATCAAGGACCGGCACGGACGGCGCTGCGCCGAACGGCTGTGCTTCATGCTCGATGAGATTATCCGCGTGCTCTACGAGTTCGCGGTTCGCCACCTCTATCCCTCGCAGAACCCGTCGGAGGCCGAACGCATGGCGATCGTCGCCACCGGCGGCTACGGCCGCGGTGTCCTTGCAGCCGGCTCCGACATCGATCTGTTGTTCCTGTTGCCTTACAAGCAGACGGCGTGGGGCGAATCCGTCGCCGAGGCCGTCCTCTATTGCCTCTGGGACATGGGGCTCAAGGTCGGCCACGCCACGCGCACGGTCAACGAGTGCATCCGCCAGGCCAAGGCGGACATGACCATCCGCACCGCGATGCTCGAGGCGCGCTTTCTGCTCGGCGACCGCAAGCTCTACGACGAGCTCGTCATCCGGTTCGACAAGGAGGTGGTGCAGGGCACCGCCGCCGACTTCGTCGCCGCCAAGCTCGCCGAGCGCGAGGAGCGCCATCGCCGCGCCGGGCAGTCGCGCTATCTGGTCGAGCCGAACGTCAAGGACGGCAAGGGCGGGCTGCGCGACCTGCACACCTTGTATTGGATCGCCAAATACGTCTACCGCGTGCACGAGCGCGAAGAGCTGATCGAGCACGGCGTCTACGATCCGCGCGAATACCGCCGCTTCCGCCGCTGTGGCGACTTCCTGTGGGCAGTGCGATGCCACATGCACTTCCTCACCGGGCGCGCCGAGGAGCGGCTGTCGTTCGACATCCAGCGCGAGATCGCGGTCCGGCTCGGCTACACCGAGCATCCCGGCTTGCGCGAGGTCGAGCGTTTCATGAAGCACTATTTCCTGATCGCCAAGGACGTCGGCGACCTCACCGCCATTCTCTGCGCCAAGCTCGAGGACAGCCAGGCCAAGGCGATGCCGGTGCTCAGCCGATTGATGGCGAAGTTCCGTCCGCGGACGCGGCACACGCTGAGCGAAACCGAGGATTACATCGTCGACTATAACCGCATCAACGTCGTCGACGAGGGCGTCTTCAAGCGCGATCCGGTCAACCTGATCCGCATCTTCCACCTCGCGCAGAAATACAATCTGGCGCTTCACCCCGACGCGATGCACGTCGCCACCCGCTCGCTCAAGCTGATCGACCACAGGCTGCGCGAGAACGAGGAGGCGAACCGATTGTTCCTTGAGATCCTCACCTCGAAGAACGACGCCGAGACCGTGCTCAGGCGAATGAACGAGGCCGACGTGCTCGGCCAGTTCGTGCCCGCCTTCGGCCGCATCGTCGCGATGATGCAGTTCAACATGTACCACCACTATACGGTCGACGAGCACCTGCTCCGCTGCATCGGCATGCTGTCCGACATAGAGGCCGGGCGCAGCGCCGACACGCCGTTCGCCACCGACCTGATGCGCACCATCCAGCCGCAGCACCGCGTGCTGCTCTACGTCGCGCTGTTCCTGCACGACATCGCCAAGGGCCGCATCGAGGACCATTCGATCGCCGGCGCGCGCGTCGCGCGCGGCCTCTGCCCGCGGCTCGGGTTCTCGCCGGCGGAGACCGAAACCGTCGCCTGGCTGGTCGAGGTCCATCTCGCGATGTCGACCGTCGCCCAGTCGCGCGATCTCACCGACCGGGTGACGATCGAGAATTTTCGCGCGGTAGTGCAATCGGTCGAGCGCATGAAGCTGCTCACCATCCTCACCACCGCCGACATCAAGGCGGTCGGACCCGGCGTGTGGAACGGCTGGAAAGCGCAGCTCATCCGCACGCTCTATTACGAGACCGAGCCGGTGCTCACCGGCGGGTTCTCCGAGGTCAATCGCGCGCAGCGCGTCGCCGTGGCGCAAGCCGAGTTCAAGGCCGAGCTCGAGGATTGGACGCCGGAAGAGATCGACGCCTATGTCGGCCTGCACTATCCGGCCTATTGGCTCAAGGTCGATCTGCCGCAGAAGATCGCCCATGCCCGCTTCGTGCGCGCCGCCCAGGAGGCGCGCAAGTCGCTCGCCACCACGGTCTCCTTCCCGGCCGACCGCGGCGTGACCGAGCTCACCGTGCTGGCGCCCGACCATCCGTGGCTGCTGTCGATCCTCGCCGGCGCCTGCGCGGTCGCCGGCTCCAACATCGTCGACGCGCAGATCTTCACCACCACCGACGGGCGCGCGCTCGATACCATCGCGGTGTCGCGCGAGTTCGAGCACGACGACGACGAGGCGCGGCGCGCGGCGCGGATCGCCGATTCGATCGAGAAGGCACTGCGCGGCGATCTGCGGCTGCCCGAGGTGGTCGCCAAGCGCGCGGCGGCGAAAGGCCGGATCAAGGCGTTCGCGGTCGAGCCCGGCGTGACCATCAACAATCAATGGTCGAACCGCTACACCATGGTCGAGGTCACCGGCCTCGACCGGCCGGGACTGCTGTTCGAGCTCACCGCGACCTTGTCCAAGCTCAATCTCAACATCGCGTCGGCACATGTCGCGACCTTCGGCGAGCGCGCGGTCGACGTGTTCTACGTGACCGATCTGTTCGGCGCGAAGATCACCTCGGCCACCCGGCAGGCGACCATCAAGCGCGCGCTGATGGGGCTCTTGTTGCCGTCCGCCGACGCGGCGGCGAAGCCGGCGCGGAGCGCCGCCGCCGGCTAAACCGGTTGGAGGGTAGAACCGCGTCCATCAGCCCGAAATCGTGCCGGTAACCCCCCCTTAAACCGCCCTATTTACGGTGCTCTGGGGTCGATCCACGGGAGCCGACATGGGGGGACGAAACGCGCGCCGCGAGCCCGTCTTCGACGCAAGCCCGGCGCCGGGACCGACCGACGACGACCGCTCGCGCAGCAACCAACCGAAATCAGTCCGCCGGCGCAAACGCGGTGGACGCGGCGGGGGGCGCGGCCGCTCGCCGCTTTCGCGACTGGTCTACTGGGTGCTGGTGCTCGGGCTGTGGGGCGTGATCGCCGGCGGCGGTGCCATCGCCTGGGTGGCATCCACCTTGCCGCCGATCCAATCGCTCGAAGTTCCCAAGCGGCCGCCGAAAATCGAGATCGTCGGGCTCGACGGCAGGATCCTGGCGACCCGAGGCGAAATGGCCGGTACCGACGTGTCGATCAGGGAGCTGCCGCCATACCTGCCGCGGGCGTTCATCGCGATCGAGGACCGCCGCTTCCACAGCCATTATGGCGTCGATCCGATCGGGCTCGCGCGCGCGGCGCTCGCCAACGTGCTCCACCGCGGCGTCTCGCAAGGCGGATCGACGATCACCCAGCAGCTCGCCAAGAACCTGTTCCTGACCCAGGAGCGCACGGTCTTCCGCAAGATGCAGGAGCTGGTGCTGGCGCTGTGGCTCGAACGCAAGTTCAGCAAGAGCCAGATCCTGGAGCTCTATCTCAACCGCGTCTATTTCGGCTCCGGCGCCTATGGCGTCGAAGCCGCGGCACAGCGCTATTTCGGCAAGTCCGCCCGCCAGGTGAAGATCGCCGAGGCGGCGATGCTGGCCGGCCTGGTCAAGTCGCCGTCGCGGCTGGCGCCGAGCCGCAATCCGAACGGCGCCGAGCGCCGCGCGCAGGCGGTGCTGACCGCCATGGCCGAGCTCGGCTTCATCACCGAGACGATGGCGACCAGCGCGCTGGCGCAACCCGCGCGCGCGATCAAGCCGGCCGGCGCCGGCTCGGTGAACTACGTCGCCGACTGGATCATGGACGTGCTCGACGACCTGGTTGGCCGCGTCGAGCAGGACTTGGTGGTCGAGACCTCGATCGACCCGGCGCTGCAGGCGGTGGCCGAGAAGGCGCTGGTCGACGAGCTCGCGTTGAAGGGCGCGAAGCTCGACGTCCAGCAGGGCGCCATCGTGGCGATGACGCCCGCCGGCGCGGTGCGGGCGCTGGTCGGCGGCAGGAACTACACCGAAAGCCAGTACAACCGGGCGGTGGCCGCCAAGCGCCAGCCGGGCTCGGCGTTCAAGCCGTTCGTCTATCTCACCGCGCTCGAGCGCGGGCTCGCGCCCGACAGCGTGCGCGAGGATAAGCCGATCGCGCTGAAAGGCTGGAGACCCGAGAACTACAGCCGTGAATATCACGGGCCGGTCACGCTGACGCAGGCGCTGGCGCTCTCGCTCAACACCGTGTCGGTGCGGCTGACCTTGGAGTTCGGGCCGGTGGCGGTCGCGAAGACCGCCTATCGCCTCGGCATCGCCTCGAAGCTCGAGGCCAATCCCTCGCTCGCGCTCGGCACCTCCGAAGTCTCGCTGATCGAGCTGGTCTCCGCCTATGCGCCATTCGCCAATGGCGGCGACGCCCTCACGCCGCACGTGGTCGAGCGCGTGCGCAGCAGCGCCGGCAAAGTCTTGTTCTCGCGCTCGTCGCAAGAGCTCGGGCGGATCATCGAGGCGCGCTACGTCGCCATGATGAACGCGATGATGCGCGAGACGCTTACGATCGGCACCGCGCAAAAGGCGCAACTCGCCGGCTGGCCGGCGGCCGGCAAGACCGGCACGTCGCAAGATTTCCGCGATGCCTGGTTCATCGGCTACACCGCCCACCTGGTCACCGGGGTCTGGCTCGGCAACGACGATTCCTCGCCGACCAGGAAGGCGACCGGCGGCGGCCTGCCGGTCGAAATCTGGAGCCGGGTGATGAAAAGCGCCCACCAGGGCATTCCAGTTGCGGGCTTGCCCGGTCTATCCGGCGGCCCATCGCTGGCTTCGGCGTTCCCGCCGGCTGGCCCGCCGACGCCGCCGGCGCCGATCGGCGGCAACCAACCGATTAGGCCGGCACCCATCGACCGCGGGCTCGACGGCTGGTTCCTCGACAAGATTTTCGGCCGGCGCTAGCGCCGTTCGGCGCCAACCCGTCAATCGCGCCGCCTCGGGCCTCGTCGTGTCGCGCGCGCCGCGCACATCACTCGGCTTGCTGCATTTCTCCAGTGCCCACGAATCCACGACCGAGGTCGGCCGCGGGCTCGCTCGCGGTCTTGCCGCCGAGGATTCCCGACAAAGCGCTCGGCAATGTCTCGTGTCGGAACTTGAACCCGCTGGCTTCGGCCTTGTCCGGCAAAACGCGCCGCCCTCCGAGCAGAAGCTCATCGGCGAGGTCGCCCGCCAGCCGATGCAGCAGCGATGCGGGCATTCGCAACAGCGCCGGGCGGTGCAAGGCACGGCCGAGCTCCTGCGCGAAGGTCGCATTGCGCACCGGCGCTGGCGCGGTGCCGTTCACGGCGCCGCTGAGCTGCGGGTTGGCGACGATGTGCGCGATCAGCCGGATCAGGTCATCCCGCGCGATCCACGACATCCATTGCTGCCCGCTGCCGATCGGGCCGCCGAGGCCAAACTCGAACGGCGAAAGCAGGTTGCTCAGCATGCCGCCCTCGGTGCCGAGGACGAGCCCGATGCGCAGACGGACCACGCGGATCCCATATCGCTCGGCTTTTCTCGCCGCGCATTCCCAGGCCTCGCAGACGCGGTGGCCGAAGCAGCGCTTGCCGCCGTCGAACTCGGTCAGCGATTCGTCCTGCCAGTTGCCGTACCAGCCAATGGCGGAGCCGCTGATCAATACAGCTGGGCGGCGTTCCAAGCGTGCGATCAGGCCGACGACGGCGCGCGTCATGCGCAGCCGCGAGGCCAGAATCCGGCGGCGCTTGGCGCGCGTCCACAGACCGTTGGCGATCGGCTCGCCGGCGAAATTGATGACGGTGTCTATCACCGTGTCGCTGGCAATCTGGTCGAAGCTGGTGACCAGCCGGAACGGCGGCCGCAAGCTCGCAGCCTTGGCCGGATCGCGCGCCAGCACGGTGACCTCATGGCCGGCGCTCGCGAGCGCCTCGACCAGCCGCGGCCCGATGAAGCCGGTCGCGCCGGTGATCAGCACGCGCTGCCGGCCCGGCAGCGCCCTGACCAGTTCGGCCGCGTTGCCGAGAACGAGCCGCGGCGCGCGGCGTGCGGCGAAGAAATCGCGCAGGCCGAACACGATCACTCCGAGCGCCGCCAGCGGGGCCAGCACGCTGCCGATGCCGTACCAAACCGGAACGACCGCGCTCGGCTCGCTGGCCCAGCCGACCAGCACCGGAATGAGCAGCGCCAGGATGGCACCGTAATTGATCGCCAACAGCGTGTGGGTGACGCGCTCGCTCGCCGGCAGCTTGCGGCTGACATCCTCCTCGACGAAGTCCATGAGCGTGACCACGACCTCGGCCGCCAGCACGGCGATCACCAGCATCGCCCAGAGGCCGTGCGGCTCGAACAAGCCGAGCGTGAGGAAGAGCACCGCATAGGCGAGGTTGCGGACGCCGTGCAATTTCATTTCATGGCGCTGCGAGACGCGCCAGGCCAGCCGCTCGGTCAATTCGTGGTGATAGAGGATGTCGAACAGGCCCATGGCGAGCTGAAAGACGATCAGGGTCCAGAGCACTGGGAAGGTCATGGCGCAATCTCCCGAAACATGGCCATCTGACGCAGGAGCAGGCCGAAACGCGGATGGAAGATCTGCAGCGTGAAGCTGAACTTGCCGTCGGTGACCTCGGCATGGGTGACGTAGAGCGTGCCGGGACAGATCCACGAGGGCAGGAAGAAACGCCGGCCGAGCAGCTGGAAGAAATAGTTCTTGCTGCGGAAGATCAGCGCGCCGTCGCGGGCATAGACGGTGAGCGTCATGCCGATGCCGCAGCCGACATATTCCTCGAGGCCGGTCGGCCCGGCGAAGCGCTTGGACGAATGGATGACCTGCGGGAAGCCCTTGCGGCGCGCATAGAGCCGCGTCCAGATCTGGCCGCCGGTGGCCAGGTCTTCGGTTACCGTCACCACGCTCGGGACATGGGCATTGGCCGTCAGCGGTAACGGGCCGCCGACGAGGCGCGCGGCCTGGGCGAGCCACCAGCCGGCCCGGCTCATCCACGAGTCGAGGATTTCGCCGGCATAGACGATGGTCTGCCCGCCGGCGAGGCGCTTGCTGAAGCGGCGGCGGATCGCGAGCGGCAGCGAGGCCCATTCCGCCTCGGTCATCAGCGCGCGGAAGCGAAGGTCGCCCAGCTCGGGTTTCGGCTGACGTTCCGGGCTTTCCGGGATTTCGAACGCGACGGCCGGTGCAAGCATCACTCGCTCCCGCGGTTACTTCTGCTTTCCCAGCGGCAGCAGGCTGACGATCCGGGTGCCGAGGCGAATCAGCATCGCGAGCTTCGGCTTCGGCACGGTGAGCATCTGCGCGTACCAGCGATCCATGGCTTCGACGAAGGCCAGCATGTCGTTGAGCCGCTTGCCGGCGACCGGATGCAGCTTGCGATCGTGCTCGGCATCGGCCACGCAAGCCCGCAGCGCCGCGACCGCCGGGTCGATCTCGCGTTCCTTGCGGACCGCGGCGATCCGCATCGCGATTTCCCAAAGATCGGTCTCGGCCTCGAAGTGCTCGCGCCGGTCGCCCTTGACCGGCACCCGCCGAACCAGGTTCCACGCCATCAGCTCGCGGATCGAGGTGGAGACGTTCGAGCGCGCCAGCCCGAGCGCGGCGGCGATCTCCTCGGCCGTGAGCGGGCGTTCCGACAAATAGAGGAGCGCGTGGATCTGGCTGACCGAGCGGTTGACGCCCCACTGTCCGCCCAGATCGCCCCAATGCAGGACGAAGCGCTCGACCGCGTCGGGAAGCTTTGCTGTCTTTTCCGTAATTTCTGTCATGACAGAAATATCAGGAAAAACGAAATCGAAGTCAAGCGGCAAAAATGGCGCAGGATTAACGGAAGGCGAATGTGGGCTAGATGCGGCCGGCTAGATGCGGCCGGCGTCGGGGCGGCGGCCGGACAGGCCGTAGCGGTGCAGGTCGGTGCCGTTGACGTCGAGCCAGACCTTGGCGCGCTCGACGTTCGGGTAGAGCCGCCCGACCAGCCGCCAGAACCGCGGCGAATGGTTGAGCTCGACCAGATGCGCGACCTCGTGCGCGGCGAGGTAGTCGAGCACGTGGGGCGGCGCCAGGATCAGCCGCCATGAGAACGACAGCACGCCGGTGTTGGAGCACGAGCCCCAGCGGCTCGACTGATCGCGCACGGCAACACGCTTGATCGAAACCCCGAGCTCGGCGGCGTAGCGCCGGCTGGCGGCATCGAGATCGCGCGCCGCCTGGCGCTTGAGGTAATCGCCGATGCGGCGGTCGACGTGCGGCGGCTCGCCGGCGACGCACAGCAGCCGCTCGCCGTGGTCGTCGGTCTCGGTCCACACCGTGCCGCGCGCGCCGCGGCGGTGCACGATGCGGTGCGTCACGCCGCGCAGCGGAACCTCGACCCCGTGCGCGAACGGCGCAGCCTCCGGCAGCCGCTTGAGCCGCGCCGCGATCCAACCGCCGTGTTTCTGCGCGAAGTCCTTGGCTTCCTTCACGCTGCCGCGCGGCGGCATGGTGAGAACCACCTCGCGCGAGACCGCGTCGATGCGCAGCGTGTAGCGGCGCGCCTGCCGGTGCCGGCGCATGCGCACCAGATAGATCGATCGGTCGAAGACGACCTGAATCGTCGACGGCTCGCTCGGACGGCGATAGAGCAGTGCGCGCAGCGACATGACCGACGGTCCACCCAAGAACAACCCCGGGCGAAATACTGCCATAGTCGCAAGAGGGCGCAGCATGGTGCCGAACAAATAAAGCTCTTCCCCAAGAGCCGGGGGCGAGAGCATGGGTGGACTACAACAGCTTGGGGCTTACAAGATTTGAATCGGATTTCATAGTTTGTCGGCACCACCCGGCTGCCGGCCGCGCATGAGCCACGCCCGAGCGACCCTGCCCGACCCGGCGAATTTGCCAACAAATCAATCGGTTAGGAGGATCGCCGCGAACGCCGCGGCGACGAATCGCCCAAAAACCTCGGCAGGATGCGGCTTGCCGACATTTTGCATTTGAAAAACGGGTTACGCGGCCGAGTTGGAGGGGCGGCCGGGCGGCCGCACGAACCCGTCCTCGGCCGCAGCGCCGACCGCAACCGCCGGCTTGTGCGCCGCACCGTTGGTTTTCGACGCCGCGCCGACGCTGATCGCGCGCTTGCCGACGCCGCGCCGGATATTGCCGTTGTTCGATAGCACGAAGTCGGCGATGCGCGGGGCGATCTCGGCGCGGAAGCGCGAGCCGTTGAACACGCCGTAATGACCGACGCCCGGCTGCAGCCAATGTGCCTTGCGTTCCGCCGGGATGTTGACGCAGAGCCGGTGCGCCGCCTCGGTCTGGCCGACGCCGGAAATGTCGTCGTGCTCGCCTTCGATCGTCAGCAGGGCGACGCGGTGAATCTTGGCAGGATCGACGCGCACGCCGCGGTGGGTCATCTCGCCTTTCGGCAGCGCGTGGCGCACGAACACGGTCCCGACGGTCTGCAGATAGAACTCGGCGGCGAGATCCATCACCGCGAGATATTCGTCGTAGAACTCGCGATGCTTCTGCGCCGAATCGCCGTCACCCTTCACCAGGTGCAGGAACAGGTTGCGGTGCGCCTCGATATGGCGGTCGAGGTTCATGCTGACGAAGCCGTGCAGCTGCAGGAAGCCCGGATAGACGTCGCGCATGAAGCCGGGGTTCGGGAACGGCACCTTGGTGATGACGTTGCGGCGGAACCAGTCGGTGCCGCGCGATTCGGCAAGCGTATTCACCCCGGTCGGGTTGACCCGGGTGTCGATCGGGCCGCCCATCAGCACCATCGAATGGGGAACGTAGGGGTCGTTCTCCGCCTCCATGCGCGCGACCGCGGCGAGCACCGGCACCGACGGCTGGCACACCGCGATGACGTGGGTGTCGCCGCCCAGCACATGCAGCATCGAGATCAGGTAGTCGATGTAATCGTCGAGATCGAAGCGACCCTCGGACACCGGCACCATCCGCGCGTCGATCCACTCGGTGAGATAGACGTCGTGGTTGGGCAGGAAGGCCTGCACGGTGCCGCGCAGCAGCGTCGGATAGTGGCCCGACATCGGCGCCACGATCAGGAGGCGCGGCTGCGGGCGATGCGGCAGATGCTCGAAGCTGCGCTCGAAATGCAGCAGCCGGCAGAACGGCCGCTCCCAGACGGTGGAGATATGCACCGGCACGTGCTCGCCGACGGCCACGGTGGAGGCGATGTTCCACTCGGGCTTGCCGTAGCGGCGGGTCGAGCGCTCGAACAGCTCGCTCGCCGCCGCCATCGTCTTGCCGAACGGCGTATGGCTGAGCGGATTGGCCGGGTTGCGGAAGAACAGCCGGGTGGCGTCGGAGAACGCGCGCGCCGGATTGAGCGCCGCGTGGCTCATCTCGTAGAGCCAATAGTAAGGCGCCGCCAGCATCGGGCCAGCATTGCCCGGCGCGGCTGGCGCCCCGCCGAATTCACCAATCGCCATTGCCCCGGCCCTATTATTGTCTTTGTTGCGTTGCAGCATTTTGTCGCTTTTCTGTCATAAGTCAATATAACGAAGATTGTTTTGTCATCCGTTTACATGGGAACATAACGATTGGCGGGGCAGTGTAGCTTTTGCGCCGCAGCACAGCTGCCATGACGAAGGCGATGGGAACCGTATTCTCAAGCGGGGACCTCTCGGCACCCGTCTACGGCGGTAACAGCGCCGGCAATATCTTGGGAAGGTCAGACGCGAGTGTTCGGCCAGATCGCCGCGACATAGGGCAGCGTCACGAGTTGCTGAAGCTGCTTCCCGGTCGCCGTGACGACGAAGGAGCCGGAGGAAGGGAAAAACCGTTCCGGCGGCCTGCCGATGATCCGTTCGATAGCGTGCCGCGTCTTGGCGACACGGCTCTCGCTGACACTCGAGTCGCTGGGGTCCGCGGAGATGCTAAATCCGGTTCCGATGCCCGGCTCACGGCTCGACGGCGCGATCTGGACCTTCGGCTGAGGCAAATTCAGCTCCACGACCACGACGTGCGGCTCCGACTGCGTCTTCACGGCCTCCTGTCGGAGCTGCTCGGATCGGATCTTGTCCAGCGCAGCCGCGGGACCTTTCGTCGCCGGCATCACGGATTCCTTTCGGCAAGCCTTCAATGGCCACCACACTACAATATGGGGCCTCGGTTAAGGAAGCGAAAGGACCGTTTGTTCCCTCAATACCCCCGTTCCTTGGCAAATCCTATCATGCGCAGGATATCGATGGGGCCGAACCCGAAGCGGTGATTCTGACCGGCCTCACCGAGCTCTTCCGCCGATCCGCTCAGGAGATCCTGAATAACGAATGCGCGTTGCGTCGGTGCGACCTTGGATTTGATCTCGGTCGCGCTGAGCAGGAGGGCAATGGCTCCGGCAACGTGCGGCGTCGCCATCGACGTACCATTGAGATGCTCCCATTTGCCGCCCGGGATCGACGAGAACACCGCCACACCCGGAGCCGACACGTCCGGCTTGGAATACACGAGTGGCAATTGCGCCGGCGCGAAGAATTCCGAGTCCCTGATGATCTGCGTTCGCCCACCGCTGAAGCCGGCGGCGCGATTGGCGGGGTCGGTCGCGCCCACCGCAAAGGCGAAGAAGTCGTTGCCGGGCGAACCGCTGGTCTGGCTGCCTTGGTTTCCGATCGCGGTCACGACCGGTATGCCGACTTTGAGAGCACTCAAGATCGCGGTCGAATAGGTACTGGGCACTTCGGGCCCGAGAATGAACGCCCCGAGCGACATGCTGATGACGTCGACCTGTTGGTTGATCGCCCATTCCAAGCCAGCCAGAATCTGGGCGTGCGTACCGCCTCGTTCACCGTTCAGCACGAGGCCGGCGGCGATCTTCGCCTCCGGGGCGACGCCGATCCAGCGGCCGCTGGCGTTGCCGCCCACGATCGTTCCGGCGCAATGGGTGCCGTGTTGATCCGAGTCGTGCGGCTTCGAGCCCTTTTTCAAATTGCCTTTTTCGTCGAATTCCGCCCAGTTGGCGATCTTACCTTTGAGGTCGGGATGGTTGGGGTCGACGCCGGTGTCCAGCAACCCGACGACGATGCCCTTGCCGCGGCATCCGAATGCGCCCCAGGACGAGAGCGCACCAATCGTCCGAATGCCCCAACTGCTGACTTTGTTGTCTTCGACGGACTGCGGCACCTGCTTCGTGGCGACCACTGGCGGTACCGCCATCTTTTGATTGAGGAATATGTCCTGGACGCTTGGAGCCTTGATCAGCTTTGACAGATCCTGACCTCGAACCGACAGGACCGCACTGGTGGAAGTCCAGAAGCGCACCGGCTCCTGACGCGCGCTACTCTTCACGCGCTTGCGTCTATTCCGGTGCGCTGCAACCGCGGCAGTGGTCTCTTTCACCACCTCGGAATCCAGCAGTGGCCTGAGCGCATCCAGATTTCGTTTGCGGAGCGCCGCGTGCGCGGCGCGCGAGAGGTTCGCCTGAGCTACTTGAGCAGCCAAGCTGCGATCGTCTCCTTTCAGAATGCTCGCTTCCTTGGGACGGCTGCGTCCGCCGCCTTCCGGAGACGCCTGCAGAATCCGTCTCTCCACCGGAAGGAGGTCGCGCGCCGACGAAGATAGACCGCGCCGGTGGAGCGCCTCCGCCACCGTGGCCACGAAAGTCGGGTCGTCCTTTCCAGGCGGCCGGACCTTGACGACGATATCGTGGATATCACCCTTTTGGCTGTCTCGTATGAATTCGACCTGACGCTCCAGATACTTAGCATGACCTGATGCACTCGCGGCCATCGAACCCTCCAACCTCGCCGAATCTGCGCTCGGGAAGCAGCGCGGGCACCATTCTACCACCGCCAAAATCAAATACCACTATAACGTGAAGAATGGCGAAATATATTCGAATTGGCGCATAGAGGTCCGCGAACGGCGCTTGTCGACCAGGCCGTGGGATCGGGTGAGAGCGCGGCCGATCGGAGCCCGATCGGAGGGCGCGAAGAAACCCGCCTACTCGCCGGTCTGCAGCAGCGAGCCGACGCGGCGGGCGCTTTTCAGCAGCTGCAGGAACACGATCACGGCGGCGGCGAAATAGGCCGCATTGAGCGCGAAGGCCGCGACCATCAGGTCGGCCCGAAAGACGTGCTCCATGACCAGCGCGCGCATGCCTTCGAACACGTAGGTCGGCGGCAGCATCCAGGCGATCCCCTGCAGCCAGTCCGGCAGCACGCTGACCGGGTAATAGACGCAGGTGAGCGGCATCAGCACGAACATCAGCGTCCAGGCGAGGCTTTCCGCGCCCATGCCGTTGCGCAGCAGCACGCCGGACACGACGATGCCGACCGCCCAGCTGGTCAGGATCAAATTCATGAAGAACGCCGCCAGCGCAAAGCCGAGGCTGTAGACGTTGAAATCGAAGAACGCGATGGCCAGCAGCGTCACCGGCGCCATGCCGATGGCGAGCCGAATGAGGCTCATGATCATCAGCGCGCAGACGAACTCGATCGGGCGCAGCGGGCTGATCATCAGGTTGCTCAGGTTGCGCGACCACATCTCCTCGAGGAACGACACCGAGAAGCCGAGCTGGCCGCGAAACAGCACGTCCCACATCAGCACGGCGGCGATGAAGACCCCGGCGGCGCGGGCGAAGAACCCCGAATTCTGCGCGATGTAGAACTGCAGGAATCCCCAGACGAAGAGCTGCACCGCCGGCCAATAGATCAGCTCGAGCAGCCGGGTCCAGGACGAGCGCAGGAGATAGAGATAGCGCAGCACCATGGCGCCGACGCGGTGCGGCGCCAGCGCCACCGCGCTGGTGGAGGGCGCGCTCATTGTGCAGCCTCGCGAGCTTCGCCGCGGCCGCGAGCAATATCGAGAAAGACCTCCTCTAATGTCTCGCGGCCGTAACGGGTAATGAGTCGCTGCGGGGTGTCATCGTCCTCGATCCGCCCCCTTTTCATCATGATCACCCGTTCGCACAGCCGCTCGACCTCGGCCATGTTGTGGGACGCGAGCAGGACGGTGGCGCCGCGCTCCTTGCGGAAGCGCTCGAGGTGCCCGCGCACCCAATCGGCGGTGTCGGGGTCGAGCGAGGCGGTCGGCTCGTCGAGCAGCAGCACCTGCGGGGAATTGACCAGCGCCTTGGCGAGCGCGACGCGGGTCTTCTGCCCGGCGGACAGCTTGCCCACCGGCCGGTCGAGAAACTCCACGAGGTCGAGCTCCTGCGCGAGCGTGGCGATGCGGGTCTTGAGATCCTCCACCGCGTAAAGCCGCCCGAACACTTTGAGGTTCTGCCGCACGGTCAGCCGGTGCGGCATATCGATATAGGGGCTCTCGAAATTCATCTTGTGCAGCACCTGGTAGCGCTGGTGTGGCATCTCGGCGCCGAGCACCTTGACGGTGCCGGAGGTGGGCATGACCAGGCCCATGATCATCGCGATGGTGGTGGTCTTGCCGGCGCCGTTGCCGCCGAGCAGCCCGGTGATCGAGCCTTGCTCGAGCGCGAACGAGATGCCGTCGACCGCGCGCGTGGTCTTGTAGACCTTCACCAGCTGGTCGACGGCGATGGCGGGCTCACGGGACACGGATCGGGGCTCGGGCGGCTCGAACATGTCCCGCAGATGTGACCTCACGCGCAGGCTCGCGCAAGCCCCGTCGCGATCGCGCCGGACCATCCGCCACGTTTAAGCCCTTGCCGCGAAGGGCTACATTCCGGCCATGGCCGACCAAGCCGCCAGGGACACCCGTCCGACCGGGCGCAGCGTGCGCCTCGACACGCTCGTGCGGCTGCGCTGGCTCGCGCTGATCGGCCAGACCACCGCCGTGCTGGTGGTCTATGTCGGCCTCGACTACGAGCTGCCGATCTGGGCCTGCCTGGCGGTGATCGCGCTCGCCGCCTGGCTCAACGTGGCGCTGCGCGTGCGCTTTCCGATGACGCAGCGGCTCGAGCCCGACCGCGCGGCGTGGCTCTTGGCCTTCGACATCGCCGAGCTCGCGGTGCTGCTGTACTTCACCGGCGGGCTGCAGAACCCGTTCGCGTTCCTGCTGCTCGGGCCGGTGCTGCTGTCGGCGCCGGCGCTGCCGCCGCGGATGACGCTGATGCTCGGCGGCTTCGCGATCGCCTGCGCCACCCTGCTCATTTTCGTCCATGAGCCGCTGCCTTGGGACACCGAGCCGCCGCTGCAATTGCCGGCGATCTACGTGATGGGAGTTTGGCTCGCGATCCTGCTGGCGATCGGCTTCATCGGCCTGCACGCCTGGCAGATCACCGAGGAGGGCCGCCAGCTCGCCGACGCGCTGGCGGCGACCGAGCTGGTGCTCGCGCGCGAGCAGCATCTCTCGCAGCTCGACGGATTGGCCGCCGCCGCCGCCCACGAGCTCGGCACGCCGCTGTCCACCATCATGGTGATCGCCAAGGACCTGCAGCTGGCAATCAAGCCGGATTCAGAGCATGCCGACGACGTCCGGCTTTTGAACGAGCAGGCCAAGCGCTGCCGCGTGATCCTGGCCAAGCTCACCGAGCTGTCGTCGAGCGGCGATCCATTCGACCGCATGAAGCTCTCCGCCCTGATCGAGGAGGTGGTGGCGCCGCACCGGAACTTCGGCGTCGCCATCAATGTCGCGCTGTCGCCGGGCGACGCCGCCGAGCCGGTCGGCGGGCGCAACCCGGCGATCCTCTATGGGCTCGGCAACCTGCTCGAGAACGCCGTCGATTTCGCCCGCGAGCGGGTCGAGGTGGCGGCTTCGTGGTCCGGGCAGGACGTCGCCGTCACCATCAGCGACGACGGCGCCGGCTTCGCGCCGGAGATCATGGAGCGGATCGGCGAGCCCTACGTCACCAGCCGCCGCCGGCAGCCGGCGGGCGCCGACGCCGAAGCCGGCGGGCTCGAAGCGAGCGGGCTTGGCCTCGGTTTCTTCATCGCCAAGACCTTGCTGGAGCGCTCGGGCGCCACCCTCGATTTCGAGAACCGGGCGTTTCCGGAGCGCGGCGCCGTCGTCCGGGTGCGCTGGAATCGCGGCGATTTCGAGCAACGGATCGTGTTCGCGTCCTGACCCGTTAACCGCAACTTGCGCCGAAAACACGCTGTTCTTGGTTCGCAAGACACAGGGAGTTTATTACTTGTGATTGTCGGACGTCGTTCTTAGAATATATACGGCGTTTGCGGGCGCTTTATTGATCTCGCCGGTTCGTCGGCCCGGCGTTCTTGGAGACTTGAATAGCCATGGCCGATCTCGCGCCAGTGCCCGGCGATCGCTCGCTGCTGATCGTCGAGGACGACAAATCGTTCCTGCAGCGGCTGGCGCGTGCGATGGAGAGCCGCGGCTTTACCGTCACCACCGCCGAGTCGGTGGCCGAAGGCCTCACCCAGCTCGAGACCTCCTCGCCCGCCTTCGCGGTCGTCGACATGCGGCTCGATGACGGCAACGGTCTCGACGTGATCTCGGCGCTCAAGCGCCGGCGCCCCGACGCCCGCGCCATCATCCTCACCGGCTACGGCAACATCGCGACCGCGGTGAACGCGGTGAAGCTCGGCGCCGTCGATTATCTCTCCAAGCCGGTCGACGCCGACGACGTGGTGGCGGCGCTGCTCGCGCTCGAAGGCCGCAAGGCCGAGCCGCCGGAAAATCCGATGTCGGCCGACCGGGTGCGCTGGGAGCACATCCAACGCATCTACGAGCTGTGCAGCCGCAACGTCTCGGAGACCGCGCGCCGCCTCAACATGCACCGGCGCACGTTGCAGCGGATCTTGGCCAAGCGCGCGCCGAAGTAAGCGGTGCATTGCGGCTGGACCGGCCGACAGACCTAAAATTTAGGCATGAAACAATTTTTGGCTCCGGGCGTTAGCGGTCTGGAATGGACGATTTCGATCGGGAGATTTGATCATGTATCCGAACCAGGACGCCATCTTCGAATGGCTGGAGGCCACCAAGAAGTTCGGGCTGCTCTCGGACTATCTGGTGAGCTGGAGCGGCCGGTCCGGGCGGCTCAGCACCAAGGTGACGGTGTGGGGCAACGACGGCACGCCGGAAGACGTGGTTCAGGACTACATCTCGCAACTGCTCAAGGGCCTGGTGCCCGACCGTCAAATCAGCGTGGCCGCCGATTAGCAGCCCCGCCGCGATAAAAAGGTGCGCCTCTCGGGCGCACCTTTTTATCGTCCCTACTCTACCCCGTATGGCCCTTCCGGATCGGCGAGCGCCGCGAGGCGCAGCGCAGCGGCGCGGGCGAAGCCGAGCATCATGCTGCGGCGGGTCGCGGCGTGCAGGCGATGCTCCGGCGCCTCGCAGACGATTTCCGCACCGAAGGCGTCCGCCACGATCAGCCCGGTGTCGGGCGGGAAAATCTCGCACGGGACTTCCAGCGTGGTGGCGAAGAACAGCCGGTCGCAGTGCAGCCGG
>WNGB01000451.1_pt1 | contig 78245 bp, 82 predicted proteins | sample 5400681 | NCBI WGS metagenome assembly WNGB01 (sample SAMN13153367, study PRJNA577476) | soil metagenome | isolation source: 115 cm soil or saprolite under grassland replicate 2 | place: USA:California | collected 2016-06-15 | reverse complement strand
GACAGCCCCGAAGCGAGCTCGGCCGAAAGCCAGTCTGGGCGCTGGATGTCCTGCATGTAGATCGGTAATAGACCCACGGCCGCCGAGTACACGAACTGGGTGCCGAGCGACAGGATGAGCAGCACGCGAAACGACGGCCACATGAATGCGCCGAGCGTAGTGGTCAGGAGATTGCCCTTCGGGGTGGACTGTCGCGCCTTGAGTCGCACGTGGGCGGGCTCGTCAACCCAGAACACGGCCATCAGCCCAGCAATCAGCAGCATGACACCACCGACGGTGAACGAGCCGCGGAAACCCAAGCCGCCGACGGCGAGGCCGCCGATCGCGGGACCAACCGTGTTGCCGACCTGAACAGCAGTGGCGATGAGGCCCAGCGCGAAGCCGGCTTGGGAGGCTGGCACGACGCCCGCGACGAGCGCCGCCGCGGCCGCCTGGGAGCCGGTGACGGCGCCCTGGATCAGGCGCAGGCCGAGGAGCTGCCAGACGTCGTCGACGTAGCCCATGGCGACGATGACGACGGCGCCGCCGAGCATTGACCTGACGAGCATCGGCTTGCGGCCGTAGCGGTCGGCCAGGGCGCCCCAGACCGGCGCCATGAATGCCAGCGCCAGCGCCGCCGAGCCTGCCAGCACACCCGACCACAGCGCCACCTCAGCGCGGTCATGAACCCCCAGCGCCTGGACGTACAGCGGCATGAACGGCATCGACAGCCCGAAGCCAATCATCGTCACGAACTGGGTGGACGCGGTGATCCAGGCGGTTCGCTCCCAGCCCGCCATGGTGGGCGGTCGCACCCGGAGCAGCGGCCGCAGCCGCATACGCCAGGCGGGGACCGTCATTCACTGCACAGCATAAGAGTTCCGTCCGTGGCAGGCTCCGCCGCGACTCGTGGTGCGCCCGGCCACCACCGGGTCCCCGTTGGAGTGCGGAGCTTGAAGAGACGGCGTCAGCGCCTCACCGCATAGCGCAGGAAGAGCTCGTCCTCGCGCTGCGCCACCTCGAGCAGCGACAGGGCGACAATCGGGAAGCTGCCGCCGTGGACGATGGTCAGCGGATCGGCGCCCCCCGCCAGCTTGGGCGCGAGCGTGAAATGAAGCTCGTCCACCAGCCCAGCTTCGAGCAGCGCGGCGTTGAGGCGCGGGCCGCCTTCGCACAGGATGCGCGTTGCTCCTCGCTGCGCGAGGTCGCCGATCATGTCGCGCAAGTCGGCCACTCGGCAAATCTCAACGTTGGCAACAGCAACGGTGGCATCGGACAGCACGTAGATGACCGTCGGCGAGTCGTAGTAGGGATGCTTGACTGGCAGGTTGCCGCTGCGCGTGACGATGGCGCCCAGCGGCTGCGGGGTCATGCCGCGCGCTACACGGCCCGCGATCAACTCAGCGGGGACGCGCGCTGACAAAGGGTCAGCCCGAACCGTACCCGCGCCGTGCAGCACAACGTCCACTTCGGCCCGCAGCTCCTTCATCAGGTGGCGATCGTACGCGGAGCCGATGCCTGTGGCGGTACCACCAATCGCGGCGCGACCGTCGAGGGTTGCCACCATGTTGATGGCCAGATGCATGCCTAGCGCGTCAGGCCCGTAGAGGTGGTGGCGCCCAGTCCGGTGGCGCGGGCGAAGTACGTCGTGCGCTCCACGACGACCGGTTTATCGGCGGTCACCCGCAAGGCCACGTTGGCGTCAGGCACCTGCGGGTTTACGTCAAGTGTGACACGAGTCGTCGGGCCGATGCTGAACCGCTGCGGGGGCGGCGCTTCGCCGTCCTGCGGTCGGAACTCGACCAGCACGTTCACGGCCTGGGGCTGCGGGTTCAACACCGATAGCTGCTCCTCAAAGGAGCCCAAGGTAGAGCCTTCGGGCAAGAACCACTCGGCAGCTGGCGCCGCAACGGCCGTCGCGTCGAAGCCCGCGCGACCGTCATCGAAGTACACGGCGCGTTCGGCAACCACCGATTGGTCGGAGTCGACGCGGATGCCGTAGACGGCGTTGGGTACCAGCGGATCGGTAAAGAGGCTGCTGCGCGCGTGTGGCAGGACGAACATCGGCTGGTTGATGACCGTGCCGGCATCAGTCATGAACGAGACCCGCACGGTAGCCGGGGCGTTGCCGGGGTTCTCGAGCAAGAGCCAGGTGTCGAAGCCACCGCGGCTCCCACCAGCGGCGAAGTACCAGGTCTTGCCTGGCTCGGGCGTGGCCATCGTGTCATGACCGCCCTGCCCGCGATCGAAGTACATCGCGCGCTCGACCACGATTGGCTGGTCGCTGGTGACCTGCGTAGCAAAGCCGGAGGTCGTGAACAGCGCGTTCACGTACACGGAGCGGCGGCCCATGCCCGGCACCAGCTCGGTGTGCTCGACCACACTGCCGTCCTCACGCATGAACCGTAATTGCACGAGCGTTGGCGCGGCGTTCGGATTGAGCAGCAGCACCCAGGTTTCAAAGGGTGGCACCGTGGACCCCTCAGCCAGGTACCAGGTCTTCGCCGTCTGCCGCGCGCCCGCTGCGGAGTGGCCGTCGTGGCCGAAGTACATCGATCGCTCCACGTACACCGGCAGGTCGGTGTTGACGATGGTCGCGAATTCGGCGTTGGGCATCACGTCGCTCGCGTCGAGCGTCGCGCGCGAATTGGGCGCCATGAGCAGGTCGAACGGTGTCTGACGCCCGACCGGCGAGACGAACAGAAAGTGGGCCACCGTCGGCTGAGGGTTCGGATTCAGCAGCGCGAAATTGACTTCGAAAGGCGTCTGCGTGCTGCCTTCGGCGAAATACCAGCGCCGCGACTCGCGCGGCAGCGGTGCTGGTGCGGGCACCACCGCGAGGGCCGGCCGCTCGGCCTGCACGGCGACTGTGTCGGCCGCGCGGGGAGGAATTCCAAGCCGGGCTGACGACACCGCGCGCGCGACATTGAGGATGCCCGCGCCGAAGCCGAGGTCGGTGCTGTTCACGTGGTCGGCGCTCGAGCGCAGCGTGTCGAAGATCTGGGCCGCAGTCATGTCGGGCCGCAGGCCCCACAACAATGCCGCCGCACCCGAGACGTGCGGCGCGGCGATCGAAGTCCCGGATTGGCTGGCGTACATACCCCGCCCGGCGCCGCTCCACGCAGTGCTCGCTACGTCGACGCCCGGCGCTGCGAGCGCAACGTACTGTTGTCGCTGTGAGAACGCCGCGAGCTGATCGTGATCGTCGATGGCCGAGACGGCCAAGACGCCGCCGAACGCGGCTGGGTAGTTGACGGCATTGTCACCATCGCCCGTATTGCCGGCCGCCGCAACGACCAGCGCGCCCTTGTCCTGCGCGTACTCCACGGCGGTCTCGAGCGCAGCGGAATAGCGCGTGCCCGTCGAGCTGATGTTGATCACCTGGGCGCCGTTATCGGCCGCATAGAGGATCGCTTTGACCATCGCGCTGTCGGGTCCACGGCCCTGCGCATTGAGCGCTTTGATCGGCAGCAGTTTGACCCGCCAGCTGATGCCGGTCACGCCATCGCGGTTGTTGCCGACCGCGCCTATGATCCCGGCCACGGCAGTGCCATGCGACTCATCGTCCTGCGGGCGCGGCGTATCGGTCAGGAAGTCGTAACCGAGCTCGAGCATCAAGTTCGGGCGCAGGTCGGGATGCGTCAGGTCGACGCCCGTATCGAGCACCGCGACGATGACGTCGGCCGCGCTCGGACGCAGATCCCACGCCTGCTCCATGCCGATGCGGCGCAGGTTCCATTGGAACGCCCTGTATAGCGGGTCGTTCGGCGCGACCTGAGCGACCTGCTCGCCCTCCGGCTCCGCCGCTCGGACCATGTCGGTACGAGCCTGGAGCAGCTCGCAGACTTGCTGAACGTCGGTATCCGCGGGCACTGCCACCCGCAAGACCTTCAGTGGCCGCAGTCGGTCGATGACGTGCGCACCGCTGGCGGTGACGACCTGCTGCGCGGCGTCGACGTTGGCGTCCAGCTTGAGGGTCACCAGGATGGTTGCCTCGGGCATCAGGGCGATGGCGGGCACCGCCCCGAACAGGAGGAACAGGCTCAGCACCAGCGCTACCAGCGCAAGCGCCGGACGGAGAAGGACCACGGCCTCAGCGCCAGGCAGGCGCGGCGTGCATACGCTCGTCGAGGACCTTCTGGACTTCGCGCACCCGCGTCTGCGTCAACGCCACGTTTTGTCCTTTACCGGCCATCCGCCGCAGAACATCCTTGAGATCGCGCAGACGGGTCACGGTCGCGCTGCAGCCTTCGACATGCAACGCGACCTTGGGATTGGTGAAGACAATCAGCGCGGAGCTCGGCACGCCGTCCAGGCCATCGTTGGCGAGCAGTCGATTCAGCCGCTGCAGCTGACGGGCGGCGTCCGCGGAGGGATTTCCCAGGCCTGGTCCAAAGAGCGCGCCGAAGATCCGTCCGGATGGCTTCCCCCACTGGTCAGCGCGGCACTTGATCTCACCGGAATCCTGCCGAACGATCAGGACATGTGCCCCCGCTGGGCTGACCAGGATGTAGTCGGGCAGCGACGGCGATAGAAATGCATACAGCTTGTAGCGGTCGTCCAGGCCGCGGATCGCCTGGCCGAGCGGCTCCTCCTGTCGGTTGCGCGGGCCCCAGCGGCGCAGCTGCGTCTGGCCAACTGAATAGAACACCAGGCCGAGCAAGATTGCCGCCCAGGCGGCGAGCGGCAGCTCGCGGGTTGTATCGACCGAGAGCGAGATGGCCAGCCCGATCGCGAACACGGCGAGTGCGCCTAGATGGAAACCGAGGCCGATGCGGACCCGGTTACGAACGAGCTGTTGATTGGCAACGAGCTGCATGTTTGGGGGCGGGTGGCAGCCTCCGTGCGCGATTATCTGAGCCATGCACAAACGGCGTCAACGACACTTGCACGGCGCGGTATTGACGCTGCTGATCGGCTCGTTCCTTATGGCATGCAGCCCGGCGGCGCAAAACGATGCGCGCGCCGCCGCCACTGCTGTTGCCGGGCTCACAACGAGCGCTCAGCCGGTGGCGACCGAGGTCGCCCGCCGGGTTGGCGATCTCGATCCGAGCAACGTCGGCCGTCTGATCGGCACGGTCATGGGCGCCAACGTCGACATCACGCTCGAGCCACAAGGAGTGCCGAACGAACAAGTCACACGCGCGACCCTCAAAGGCACCGACCGGAGCGGCGCCTTCGAGCGGCTCGACCTGCCGGCGCGGCGCAGCTTTGCCAGCGCGGGACTCCAGCTGGCGCGGCAATCGTATCCCCAGGCCCAGATCGAGATGACGATCGTCGATGGGTCGGGGAACCGACTGCTGGCAGTGAGCTATCCGCCCGACGGCCAGCCCATGTTTCAATAGACAACTTGTTCGACGCGCGCACCGACGCGCAGCGCCTTTACGGCATCCGTGAGCAGGTCGACCCCTCGCCGCAGGGCGTCGGGCGCGAGCGCTGAGTAGCTCAAGCGCAGTCCCCGCGTCGCTGCCAACGAACTCGCCCCACCGGCGCTGAAGAAGAAAGGCCCCGGCACGAAGGCCACGCCCCGCCGCACGGCTTCCAGGTACAGCTCAGTCGAGGTTGGCCCATCTTCGGGCAACTCCAACCAGACGTTGAAGCCACCATCGGGTGGAGTGAAATTGCCCAGGCCGCTGTGCTGAAGTGCACTAACCAGCACGTCGCGGCGCTCTCGGTACGTAGCTCGGGCCTGTAGCAGGTGCGCCTGCAGCGTGCCGTCCTCGAGCAGTCGATAGACCGCCCGCTGCACAAGCGCATCCGAGGACAGGTCGCTGGCGTACTTGGCCGCGACGAGCTTCTCGAATACAGGCGCGTCGGCGACCAGCCAGCCCAGCCGCAACCCAGCGGCGATCAGCTTCGAGAACGTCCCAAGATGGATCACGTAGCCGGCCTGGTCATCGGATTTGAGGGAGGGTTGCGCTGGGCCGTCCAGGTGGAAGAAGCCGGCCGAATCGTCCTCGACGATGGGCAGATCGAACGTGGCAGCGACGCGCAGCAGAGATCGGCGTTTGTCTGGGCTGAGACTGCGGCCCGTCGGATTCTGGTAGCTGGGCATGCAGTACAGCAGCTTGGGCCGATGGCGTTGGATGAGCGAGGGCAACGCGTCGACTCTGAGCCCGTCGTGTTCGACAGGCACGCCGATCACGCGTGCGCCGCGCGCCCGGAAGGCTTCGAGAGCACCGAGGAAGCTCGGCTGCTCGACCAGGACGGCGTCGCCGGCGGCAACGAACACCTTCGCCGCCAGGTCAATGCCTTGCTGGCAGCCGCTGGTCACGCAGACCAGCGCCGGATCGACGTTCAGGCCCCGCTCTTCTAAGAGTGCGGCAATGCTGCGGCGCAGCTGTGGGTAGCCGGGCGTCGCGCCGACCTGCAGCGCCTTGGCGCCCTCCTCCCGGAGGACATCCGATAGCGCGCGGCGCAGCGGCTCGACCGGTGCCAGGTCCAGTGCCGCCACGCTTGCGGCGAAGGACACCAGGCCAGGCTGGCTGGCCAATCGCAGAAGGTCGCGATGGGCTGGTGGACCTGGAGCCGCGGCCGGGGTGGCGAACGGCGGCAAGGCGCCACCAGCCTCGAACGGCGCGAGCAGGTCTTCCTCGGCGCGCAGCGGCGGCGCGGCGACGAATGTGCCGCGGCCGACTTCGCCCCGCAGATAGCCCTCCTCGACCAGCCTCCGATACGCGCCCGCCACCGTCTCGGGTGTGACGCGCAGGCGCTCGGCAAGCGACCGCACGGGCGGTAGCCGCTCGCCCGGCCCGAGTGAGCCCGCCTGGACACGTCTGCGCAACTCGTCGACCAACTGCTGGGTGAGAGGCAGGCGCCGGCCCCCGGCGCGGTCCAGTGCCAGCCCCAGCTCGACCGGATCAGCCTTCGCCATGTCCCTCGATTGTACGGCTTCCAGCGAGCCGTTAGCCGTACGCTCGTGAGCTGTTCGCGATCACCGACGTTTCGCGTCGACCGCCTACCTCCAACCACTCTAACCACCCGGGCGGGTATTTCCTTCTGAAGGAAACTCCCGCGCGCCGCACGGGTGCGCTGACCGCGGCATTCGCAGTCTGTCGCGGTCACCGACGGCAGGTAGGCTACGCGACTTCGATGCGCCCAAGGCGGTCGGTGAAGCGGCCGATGGCATGGGCGTTGACGCCGCCCCGCTGCAGGTCAGCCATCAAGGCATCGAGTGCGCTGGGCGCGACCGCGATCAGCAAGCCGCCAGAGGTCTGGGCGTCGGCGAGGACCAGGCGCTGATGTTCGGTCACGCGCTCGGACCAGTCGACGAACGGTTCGACAGCGGCCAGGTTGCGGCGCGTGCCGCCCGGCACGACATCCTGGCGCACGAACTCCCAGGCCGCATCCAGAACTGGAACATCCTCAGCCGATAGCCGCGCACCAACATCACCACGGCCAAGCATCTCGCCCAGGTGGCCGAGCAGGCCAAACCCCGTGACATCGGTACAGGCGTGCACGGCATCGAAGTGGGGCAGCATGGCTTCGCTGGCTGCCTTGTTCAGGGTTGACATGATGGCGACTGCCTGGGCAATCACATCCGGTGGGGCCAGGCCGCGTTTGATGGCCGTAGTGATCATGCCCATGCCCAGCGCCTTGGTCAGCACGAGCACATCGCCAGGCTGTGCGCCCACGTTGCACATCACGCGCGCGGGATCCACGGTGCCCAGCGCGACCAGGCCGTATTTCGGCTCAGGGTCGTCGACGCTGTGGCCGCCGAGTATGGCGATGCCCGCCTCAGCCACCTTCGCTGCGCCACCCTGAATGACAAGTTCAAGCGTGGACAGGGGCAGGGTGTCCCGAGGAAAGTTGACGAGGTTCAGCGCAAAGATCGGCTGCGCACCCATGGCATACACATCGCTGAGCGCATTGGCCGCGGCGATACCGCCCCAGGTGAAGGGGTCGTCGACTACGGGCGTGATGTAGTCGACGGTGGCCACCAGCGCCAGGTTCTCGGCAACCTGGTAGACGGCGGCGTCGTCGGCCATGTTCGTCCCGACCAGCACGTTCGGGTCGGCGGTCGTAGGCACGTGGCGCAGCACCTGCGCCAGCTCAGTCTTGCTGAGCTTGCACGCTCAACCTGCGCCGTGGCTCAGGCTCGTGAGTCTCGGATACGTCGCATTCTCGTGCTGCACCACACCACCCCCTTTCCTCCAGATGCTTGACCGTGTTCAAATGGATAGTTGGCCGGACCAATGGTGGTCGAGATCCTGACCTACGCGCCGACGGAGTTCTATCACTGTCAGCATTGCGAAGTCGTGTGGGATCAAGTGGGGTTCGGGCCAAAGATTCGCGCTGACCAGCGCAGCGCGGCGCTACCCGCCGATTTGCAGGCCGAGTACGAAGCTATCTCTGACTGGGTGGGTGAAGCGTTCCGCCGATATGGCGAGCGTCTGCAGGTCAAAGTCGTCGACGTGGCGTCGATCGAAGGCGTCTTCAAGGCGGTCCGCCATCGCGCGCGCCGTTTTCCCGCGTTCATCGTCGACGGCCAGCAGCGCATCACCGGTTTCGATCGCCGTGAGCTCGACGCCGTTCTCGCCCAGCGGCTCGGCGGCGATCGCCAGGAAGGCCCACAGCACCTGAATCGGGGAGGTGTCCATGAATAACACATTGGTGGCGATTATCATCGGGGCGCTCACGATCTTCATCGGGTATCGCTACTATGCGCGCCGGATCGATCGCGAAGTCATCGCCGCGAGCCCCACGCGGGCGACTCCGGCGCGGCTCTACATGGATGGCGTCGACTTCGTCCCGACCAGTCGCAACGTCCTGTACGGCTATCACTTCAAGTCGATTGCCGCCGCGGGACCGATCGTCGGTGCGATTACCGCGGGCGCGATCTGGGGTTGGGTGCCGAGCATCATCTGGCTCGTGCTCGGCGTCGTCTTCATGGGTTGGGCCAGTGACTACAGCGCTATCGTGGTTGCCGTGCGCAACGATGGCAATTCGCTGTCGGCCACGGCGCATCGACTGATCCATCCGCGCACCCGGCAGATTCTGCTGCTCTTTATCTTCTTCTATCTGCTACTGGTGGCGGGCGCGTTCGGCAATATCGTCGCTGGCGTGCTGGTCGATCCGCGCGTACCGCTCGGGATTATCGCGCTGTCGGTGCTCGGGCTGGTCGGCGGGCACATGCTGTATCGCATGCGTTCCGACCTGATCCTGGTGACGCTGATCACGGTCGGCGGCACCCTGCTCGCGGTCCTTTTGAACGCCGACGCCGATGGCCCGGTGGCCAACATGTGGAAGGGCTTCAATGGCGCGCTGAACTCGCTGGCGCCGAACGGCATCACGACGGTGCTCAACCCGACGCTGCCCGCGGCTAACCAGCAGGTGCCGATCACAGTCAGCTTCGTCTTCTGGCTGCTGGCGCTGTTCGCCTTCTGCTATGCGGGCGCGATCCTGCCCATCTGGCGCTACGCACAACCGGTCAACTACATCGGGTTCTGGCTGACGGCACTGACAATCGTGCTCGGCGGGCTCGGCGCGGCACTGGCGTTCTTCCTGCGGCCCGACATCGCCGTCTTCAAGCTGCCTGGCTACTTTGGCTTCATGGGCCCGCAGGCGATCATCGAGTCGGGCGCGCTGCAGCCGTTGTGGCCGATGCTCTTCGTCACGATCGCGTGCGGCGCGATCTCGGGCTGGCATGCGTTGATCGGCTCGGTCGGCACGGCCCGCCAGATCGAGAACGAGACCGACATGCTGCCCGTTGGTGGCGGCGCGATGTTCAGCGAGTTTGCGCTCGGGTTGCTGTCGCTGCTGGCCCTGGCGACGGCGGCCACCCCAGCGGCCGGCGCGGCGATGTTCGCCGCGGGCATCGGCGGGTTCCTGAGCGTGTTCGGGATCCCGGTGCCGTACGGCACGGCGATCGGCTTTGCCGCATTCGTCGTCATTGTCATCACCGTTGTCCAGCTAGTGTTCCGCGTCATGCGCGTCACACTGGCTGAGGGCCTTGGCGATCGCAATCCGATCTTCCGCAACATCCACGTCGGGACGCTGATCTCGATGGCGGCTACGTTCCTGCTGGTCATCACGGGCACCTGGGTCTACATCTGGCAGCTGTTCGGGGCCGCCAATCAGCTCATGGCGTCTTTGAGCCTGCTGGTGGTGACGGTCTGGCTGGCGGCTAGTCGGCGCAATCCGACCTACGCGGCAATTCCGACCGTGTTCATGTACATCACGACCATGGCCGCGACCCTGGTCACCGCCTATAACCTGTACGCCACGGTGTTCATTCGCCAGATAGGCCAGCCTGGACGCGAGATTGCCGTCATCGGTTCGCTGCTGACGATCGCCATTGCGCTCGTGCTGTTCGTGGCTGCCATCATGATTGGTATCGACGGTTATCGCGCCTACCAGCGCTACCGCGAGCAGCCGCTGGAGCCGGTGGCCGCGCCTGCGTCCGCCTGAGAAAAGCAGTCAGCCATCAGCTATCAGCTATCAGCTATCAGCCAGTCAGGACCAATACCACCCTGCATGAGGAAGAGGCGCCGGCGCGCGGCCAGGTGGGATGACGGCGGCGTTTGCAGCGGCCCCCGACGCCGTATGGCTGACTGCTGATGGCTTTTGCGCGTCTGGTGGCCATCGGCCGCACCTTGCGCGAAGTCTTCTACGGCGCCACGGGCTACGAATTCGAGCGTCAAGCGGCACGGATTCGCGGTGACCTGGAAAACCTGTTTCTGTTCATGATCGTCGGCGACTCGATTGGCGTGCCGATCCTGCCGCCCTACTATGCGCTGCGGCTTGTACCGTATGTGTTAGAGACGCTGCCGATGTGGCAGCGTCGCGTGCTGCGCGAGCGGCACCCCCTCGAGAACGAGGAGTTCGACCTGCACGGGGTCTAGGAAATTCGCTTATGACGAACCCGCTGATGCGCCTCCTGAGCACCGCGCGCGACGTCATGTACGGCATGGCGTCGCACGACATGTCGCGCTACGCGCTGCGCACCCGCGCCAGTATGGAGCACCTGTTTATTTTGATCACCATGGGTGACCTGCTCGGCGTACCCATTCTGCCGCCGTACTACTCGCTGCGGCTGCTGCCGTACGTGGTTCCGCAGATCAGCACCTGGAAACGAAGAATGCTGCGCGAACGCGACATCACCGACGCCCTCGGATGAGCACTGCCGCTCGCGGCGCTCGGCCAAGCCTCCCCACTGGACCCGCTTCGGCGGAACCCGCTGGCATCCGCCCGTGAGCCTGCTTTCCCAGCAGATTACTTCCAGGCCGTATGTCATGTTTGGAGGTAAAGGCGGTCTGGGCAAGACAACGTTCTCAGCGGCGACCGGCTGGTGGCTGGCCGAGCAGGACAAGAAGGTGCTTGTGTTCTCGGTCGACCCGCAAGCATCGCTGAGCGACATCTTCCAGCAGGACATCTTCGGTAAAGGTCCCGTCAAGATCAAAGAGAATCTGTGGGCACAAGAGATCGATGCTGACAGCCACATCAAGGCGTATCAGCAGGAGATTCGCCAGAAGATCCTCGATCTATACGGGTTCACCGAAGTCCCTGAGGAAGTAGAAAACTACATTCAGGCGGCATCGGCCGAGCCGGCCATGGAAGAGTCGGCCATCTTCGATGCCGTCGTCGACATTGTTGTTACCGGGTCATACGACTACTACATCTACGACCTCGTCCCATTGGGCCACGCCCTGTACTACCTGTCGATGGCCAAGGTCTACGACGAGTGGATCAACAAGATCACCAAGCTGCGTCAAGAAATGGCCGAGTACGAACAGGTGGCGAACGTCATGAAGCGCCAGAAAGCGACTGAGGAAGACCAGATCCTGGGCGAGCTGCAGTACATCAAGGGTCGCATCAACGCCTCGTCGCGCATTCTCACGGACAGACAGAAGACGGCGTTTTTCTTCGTCGTAGTTCCCGAAGAGATGATCATCCTGGACACCCAGAAGGCCGCCGAGCTGTTCGCCAAGTTTGATGTGCCGATCGCCGGCTACGTCGTGAATCGCGTCCTGCCGTCCGAGTTGGCTCAGCAAAACGTGCCTGAGTACCTGAAGAACCGAATCACCATGCAGGAGAAGTACCTGAGTCAGATCGACCGAACGTTGGGCAGCCAGGTGCTGGCGCGCGTGCCCGAACTCGAACGTGACGTGACGGGCCTCGGAGCCATCGAACGCCTGGCCAGGATCATGTACACATGACCACGACAAGCTCGATCACGGAGCCGATGGCGCACTATATGGCGCAACGGCCGGGGCTCAAGTACGTGTTCTTCGGTGGCAAGGGCGGCGTCGGCAAAACAGCCATGGCCGGCGCGACCGCTATCTGGGCCGCGGACGCTGGCAAGCGCACGCTGCTAGCCTCCACCAACCCGGTGCATAGCCTGTCAGGTCTGCTGGATCAGAATGTTTTTGGCAAGCACACGCCGGTCAACGGTGTCCCCAATCTGAGCGCGTATGAAATTGACACCAAGGACACCATCGAACGCTCCAAGCGCGATATCAAAGACAAGATCCAGTGGTTTCTGAAGTTCGCCGAGATCAGCACCCGTGCTGATGAGTTCGTCGAATCGGCCACGATGAATCCGGCCTTCGAAGAGTCGGCCATGTTCGAGAACATGATCGACCTCATGTTCAAAAACGAATATGACATGTACGTCTTCGACACCGCGCCTACCGCCAATGCGCGCCGTTTGCTGGGCATGAGCAAGGTCTATTCGCTGTGGGTCAACAAGATGATGAAAAGCCGTGAGGAAGCGCAGAGCCTGCGGCAGATGCTGTCCTTCTCCAAGAAGAAGGAGCAGGATCCGCTGATGGACTACCTGGTCGAGTTCCAGAAGCGGATGGAGCACGCGCGCGTCCTGCTCACCGACGTCGACAAAACATCCTTCTTCTTCGTGACGCTGCCCGAGGCGCTGCCCATCGCGGTCATCAGTCGCTTCATTAGCTGGTTCCACGACTTCGGTATCCCGGTCGGCGGCGTCCTGGTCAACATGCGCATCGACCAGTCAGTGGTCGGCGCCGACAGCGCGGAGTTCGTGCGCAACCGCCTGGCGATGCAGGACGAGCACATGCAGACGATCTGGGAACGCTTCGACGGCCAGGTACGCGCCATCGCCCCGTTGTTTGAAACCGAAGTTCGCGGCGTCGACATGCTGCGGCGCATCGGCCGCTCCGTCTTCGTCTAGCGTTTCGCGCCCATTACCCGTTCCGCCAGCCGTTGCGTCATGCCGCTCGCCTCGCGCGGTTCGAATGCGTTCGGATCGGGCACCGCGAGGCCGAGCGTGAGGTGATGGCCCTGGCGACGCACTGCTAGTCGCAGCAGCCGCGCCCGCTCAGCTTGGATGGCCTCGAGTAGCTCAGTGGCCAGCCGCAGCGGCGTGTCGCCGGCGCACATGATCACAAGCTCGTCCATGGTGGTTTCGGTCCAGCCTTCCTGACGCGCGAGGTGGCGCGAGTCGCCCGCCAGCAGGGTGCCCGGCCGATAGACCTCGAGCCCCCACAGTGGCTGCTCGCGCAGCGTGAGCTGGAGCAAGACGATGTCGCGCCGGCCGTGCAGGCGGTTCCAGGCCCAGATGAGCGGCGTGTCCCACGACTCCACGAGCCCCGTCGCCAGCACCGACTTGATTGGCACCTTTGTTCCTTCGACCTCTAGGCGAAACGCCTGCCCGCTGAGCCAGCGGATGCTCTGCTTGCCGCCCAGCGGGTCGAGCACACGCTTGGTCCAGATGGCCAGCCGATGCGACCGCCGCCGCATCAGCTCATTGCCGCCGAGGTACCACACAATGAGCACCACGCCCAGTCCAATCGCCAGCGGCAGACCAATGGCTTCCAAGAAGTCGGGCACGCTTAGTCGATGTTAGTTCGTAGAACGAGCTTTTTTTGGGAGTCGCAAATCTCCGTCTTCCGAGTGATGAAGCCAGGTGTAGTATCGAGTGCGCGTGCGCTTCGGGCTGTTTTATGAGCACCAGCTGCCGCGGCCGCACCCGCCGGGGGCGGAGGAGAAGCTGCTGCGCGACGCCCTCGAGCAGGTCGAGCTGGCCGATCGGCTGGGGCTGCACAGCGTGTGGGAAGTGGAGCACCACTTCCTCGAGGAGTACAGCCACAGCTCGGCGCCGGAGGTGTTCCTGGCGGCGGCGAGCCAGCGCACCAAGCACATCAGGCTCGGCCATGGGATCGTTCAGCTACCGCCGGCGTACAACCATCCAGCCCGCGTCGCAGAGCGTATCGCCACGCTGGACCTGATCTCAGGCGGACGGGTCTGGGCGGGTTCGAGATCGACCGTCAGCTCAAGCGCGCCCAGTGGGACGAGGCGCTCGACGTCGTAACCAGACTCTTAGTCGAAGACCCGTTCGCGGGTCACCGAGGTCGCTTCGTGTCGATGCCGCCGCGCAACCTGGTCCCCAAGCCGAAACAGAAGCCACATCCCCCGCTGTGGGTCGCCTGCAGCCGACGCGACACCATTCTGCTCGCGGCGCGCAAAGGTATCGGCGCGCTGTCCTTTTCATTCATCGAGCCCGAGGAAGCGAAGCAGTGGGTTGATGACTACTACGCACTGATCGAGTCCGAGCAGTGCGTGCCCGCGGGCCTCGCGGTCAACCCGAACGTGGCGGTCGTCGTGCCCTTCATGTGCCATGCCGACGAACAGACCGCGATCGAACGTGGCATCGACGGCGCGCATTTCTTCGGCTATTCGCTGGCCCACTACTACGTCTTCGGCGAGCACGTGCCAGGCCAGACCAACGTGTGGGACGAGTTCCAGCGCGAGCGCGCCCAACGTGGCTTCGCGCGCGAGCTGATCAACGCCACCGACGCGCCGCTCGGTGTGCGGCTGCTTCAGGAAACGCTTGGCTCGCTGCGCGGCGCGATCGGCAGCACCAGCCAGGTCAGGGAGCTTCTGGAGCGTTACGAGGCCGCCGGTGTCGACGAAGTGATCTTCGTGAGCCAGGCCGGCCGCAACCAGCACGAGCACATTTGCGAATCGCTCGAGCTGTTTGCGAAAGAGATCCTGCCAGCATTCGAGGAACGGCGGACCAGGCGCGAAGCCGAGAAGCGGGCGCGCCTGGCGCCGGCGATCGAACGCGCGCTGGCGCGACGGCCGGCGCCACGAACGGCGCCAGCGAATTACACGATCTCGCCCGACCACGAGGCGTGGCAGCCGGGCGCGCGCAACGGACACAACGGTCATGAACCGCGCAGCCTGGCGCAGTCCGCATTCGGCTGGCTCGTGCAGACGCGCTCCGATGCGCAGCTCGAGGTGGTGTTCGGCACGCGCGCCGGTCAGGCGCTGATCTTTCGAGGCATGGAGCGCGCCTTTGTCCCAGAGGCAGCGGCAGGCGTGCGCGGCACGGTCCAGTACCTGGTGCGCAGCCGGCGCGGCGTTCGGCCATGGACATTACGAATCGCCGACGGGCAATTGACTGTTGACCAGACCCACGCTGCCAACGCCGACGTGACGTTTCGCATGCCGGCGGCGACACTCGCACGTGTCGCGGCTGGCCAGATCACGGCGACGAGCGCGGCGATGGCGGATCAGCTGGAAATCGATGGCGACTTGAAGCTCGCCGCCAGGCTGAGCGTCATGCTCGGCCGAGAGCCACGCTGAGGCCGCCCAGCACCAGCAGCACACCAAGGCTGAAGAAGAGGTCGGCCCAGCCGAGATGCGTATCTCTGTAGTACGTGCGCTCGGGTAGCGCGCCGAAGGCGCGCGATTCCATCGCCAGCGCCACGCGTTCGCCGCGACGAACGGCAAGTGCCAAGAGTGGAATTGCGTAGCCAGCGATTTCTTGCACGCGCGCCCACGGTCCACGGCGGCCGACGCCACCGCGCAACTGGTGCGCGGCGCGAATGTTGGAGAACTCGACCTCGACCAGCGGCACGAAGCGATACGCCGCAAACACCGCGTACGCCACGCGCGGCGACAGTCGCGCCTGATGGATGAGCGCGCGGACGAACTGCGTCGGCTCGGTGGTGACCACGAACAACGTTGACATAGCCAGGATGGCGGCGAGGCGCAAGGCGACCGTCGCGCCGTACTGTACGGCCGAGCCAGATCCGGCGTAGAACAGCGTCGTCGTCCAGAACAGGCCAAGACCCAGGATCGAGGCAAACAGCAATGGGCGCACGAACACGCGCCATGGAATGTGGCCAAGAAAGCGCGTGGTGAGCAGTGCGAGGACGGCAATGGCCAGCGGCGTCAGCGGCTCGCGCGCAAGTGCCACGACGACGGCCGTGGGGAAACACATGAGGAACTTGGTCAGCGGGTTGAGCCGGTGCAGGAATGAGTCGGTCTGATACCAGGCGAAGACTTTCATCCCGGCGCACCGGCCACTACTGGCAGAGCTGCTTCGGCGTCCGCGACGCTGCGCCAGGGCACATCTAGACCGAGCGCCACGCTGACTTGCCACACAGGCGGCGGCGCGAGCCGCGCGCGGTGCAGCGTGGTGGCGTCGGCGAAGAGCTGCCTTGGTGAGCCATCGAAGATGAGCTCACCCTCGGCCAGGGCGACGACGCGCTCCGCGCGCTCGGCGACCAGGCGCATGTCATGGCTGATGGCGACGATAGCTCGACCCTGCTTGGCCAGCGCGGTGAGGTGCTCGAGCAGGAGGTCGGAGTTGCGGCGGTCCTGTCCGAAGGTCGGCTCGTCCAGGAACAGAATCTCCTGGTCGAGCACGAGCATGGCGGCCACGCTCAGGCGGCGCTGCTCGCCATGGCTGAGCGAGTACGGGTGCGCCTCCGCGAGCGCGGCTAACCCAAAGTCGTCGAGCATTGCCCTGGCGCGTTCCGTTGCTTGCGGTTCTGAGACCCCCGCGCGGCGCAGGCCAAAGGCAACGTCGTCGAGGACCGAGCGGCCGACGAACTGGTGCTCGGGATACTGGAAGACGTAGCCAACTCGCTTGGCGAGCTCCCGACGGCTGTGGCGGCGCGCGTCGACGCCGCAGAGTCGAATGCGATTGGGCGGTGGAGTCAGAATGCCGACACACAACCGGGCGAGGGTGCTTTTGCCCGAGCCGTTGGCGCCCACCACCGCTGTCACGCCAGCGCCAAAATCCACACTCACGTCACGCAGCGCCGCGCGGTCACTGCCCGGGTAGGTGTGGCTCAGGCGCGCTACCTCCAGAATGCGTTCACCTGCTGGTGCGGGCGCATCCGCTACTGGGCCTGCTGGCATGGATTGCACGGTCTGCAGCACATGCACCGCCTCGTCAACTGTCAACGGGAAGGGCCGCGGCGTGTGGCCGCCGTGTTCCAGCGCCATCGCCAACTCTGAGACCTGCGGCACCCAAACACCAGCGTCGACAAGCCATTGGCCGTAGCGCTGCAGAACCCCGCGTGGCGGCCCGAATGCCACCATCTCGCCATTCTGGTTGAGCACCAGCGTGTGGTCGACGAGCGGCATGACCTCGTCCAGGCGATGCTCGACGATCACCAGCGTGTGCTGGCGCTCGGCACGCAAGCGGTGGAGGACGCCGATGACCTCGGCGGCGCCGGCTGGGTCGAGCTGCGCGGTTGGCTCGTCAAGGACGAGAATGTCTGGCTCGAGTGCCAGCACGCAGGCCAGCGCGAGCCGTTGTTTCTGCCCGCCCGAAAGTCGCTCGATCTGCTCCTGGCGTCGCTCGAGCAGGCCGACCCAGGTCAAGGCCTCGTCGATGCGGGAGTCCATTTCGGCGCGTGGGACCGCCAGGTTTTCGAGCCCGAAGGCGACTTCCTCCTCGACGGTGAGCATGCAGAACTGGGCCTCAGGGTCTTGGAAGACGATGCCCACACGCTGTGCGAGCTGCGCCATCGAGGCTTCGCTGGTGTTGAGCTCTCCGACGCGCACACTGCCCTTGATCTCGCCCTCGATGAACTGTGGAATCGCCCCATTCAGGCACAGCGCCAGGGTGCTCTTGCCGCAGCCGCTCGGTCCCAGCACCAGCAAGGACTCGCCGCGCTTCAGGTCGAAGGAGACGTGCTGCAAGGCGGGCCGCTTGCGGCCGAGGTATTTGAAGGCGAGGTCAGTGACGCGAATTGTCATCCGGCCTGAAACCGTGTCATTGCCTGCGAAGCCGTGTCATTCCGAACTTGCGAGGAATCTCGGCTGCATGGTGCTCGCTTTTGTGGGCGAGATCCCTCGCGGGCTCGGGATGACAACGCCCGGGCTCAACGATGACAAGGCAAAATCAGATCTCGCGTGTTCGGGCCTGCGCGATAGGGAAGTTGTTGAGCACGCCGGTCTGGGCCAGGGCGTCGCCGATCAGCTTGCCGGCCAGGCCGCCCAGCACGGCGCCGCCAACGAGCTTGAGCACGATGCGCAGCACCTGCACGCCGATGGCCAGTTCGACCCAACCCTCCACCGGGTAGTAGTAGCCGACCACGGCCACGAGAGAGCCGGCGGCCCCAGCAAGCAACAGAATCCCCAGGCCGAAATGGCGGTACCTGGTGCCCATGAGCAGCGCTTCGACACCGAGACCTTGCAGCAAACCCAGCCACAGCACTACCGGGCCGAAGGACGTGAACGGGATTTCGATCAACGAGGCGATGAGCTCGCCCAACAGGGCCGAGCCCGGCTTGCGAATGACATACGCAACGAGCACGCCGCCGACGACGTAGAAGCCGTCCATCACGTCCCCGAGCTGCGGGACAGCGTCGGCCGCAACCTGCCAGGCCAGACCCCAGGCGTAGCTCCAGAAGACGCCCAGCGGCACCGCGAGCGCGGCGGCAACGATGAAGTCGCGCAATTTCCATTGTTGACTCACCAGGTTCCTCCCTTCAGGCGCCAAGTGCGCCCGACCAGATGCGCAGAATGCCCAACGCGTAGCTAGCCCACAAGATCGCGGCGCCGCCGGATCCGGTCAGCACGATCAGCCAGCCATCACACGGCGCGAAATCGATCCGCCGGTAGCACGAGCGCGGGCGCGACGATGAAAAGCCACGGGCGTCCATGGCCAGCGCGACGCGCTCGGCGCGGCGGATCGCGTTTGCCAGGAGTGGAATCGACAGCCGCGACTGCTCGCGCAGCCAGCCCAGCGGCCCACGCGACCGGCCCACGCCGCGCAGGCGATGGGCCAGGCGGATGGTTTCGAACTCGGTCTGCAGCAGCGGCAGAAACCGGTATGCCGCCAGCGCGGGATAGGCGAACCGAGCGGGCAGGTGCGCCTGCTGGACGAGGCTGCGGACCAGGTCGGTTGGATCGGTCGACATGATCAGCAGGACGGTGAAGCCGGCGATGGCCACACTGCGCTCGGCGAGCGACAGGCCAATCGTGGCGCCCTCGACTGTTCCGATGAACGGTCCCCAGCGGAAGAGCACCGTTGCTTGCTCCGGGCGCGCGGCGAACAAAGCGTTGCTGACGACGAGACTCAGTGCGATGAGCCAGAACGGCAGCAAGGCCTTGGCCATGGCTGCGATCGGCAGCCGCCCCAACATGGTGCCCACGCCAACCGCCGCCGCGATGAACGCCAACGGCGTGAGCGGATCGAAGACGACGGTCATCAAGAGCGACAGGAGCATGTGGGCGGCAAGCTTGGCCGTCGGATTACGTCGGTGTAGCCACGAATCCACTTCGTAGTAGCTGAACGGACTCACGGCACGGCGACCATGCGCTCCTGGGCCAAGCGCAACAGGCGATGCAGTGGCGGCTCCTCCTGGCCGATGCGCTCGAGCAGCCGAGCATTGGCGACGAGCGCCTCGGGCGTGCCATCGAAGACCACCTGGCCATCGGCCAACGCGACGACGCGGTCGGCAATCTGGCTGACCAGGCTCAGGTCGTGCGTAGCGATAACCACGGCCAGGCCGCGCTGGGACAGCTGGGCAATTTCGTCCATCAGCGCCTCGGCCGAGTGCCGATCCTGGCCGAACGTCGGCTCGTCCAGCAAGAGCGCCTTGGGGCCAAGCACCAGTGACGTGGCGACGCTCAGCCGGCGTTTCTGGCCTTCGCTGAGCGAGAACGGATTCGCACGGCGCAGTGCGGACAGTCCGAAGGTGTCCAATAGTGCATCCGTATGGCGTCCAATCTCGGCGGCGCTCCAACGCAGCGCGCGTGGCCCGTAGGCCACTTCGTCCTCGACGGTGTCAGCCACGAATCCGGCCTCAGGGTTCTGGAACACGTGGGCCACCAGGCCGGCCACCTGCCGCGCACTGGCGCTAGCGAGGGGCACACCGTCAACTGACACAGAGCCTCGTTCTGGCTTCAGCAGGCCGGTCAGCACCCGCAGCAGGGTGCTCTTGCCACTGCCGTTGGCGCCGACGATCGCTAACAACTCGCCCTCACGTACGGTCAGGTCCACGTCGCGCAAGGCGAGATGACTGGTCGCGGGGCCGACGTAACGCTGGCGCAGGCCACGTGCCTCGATCACCACGTCGCCCTGCGCTCGCACGCGAGGTGCACCGACGGTCACGGCAGCCAGGGCGTGTTCGCGCGCCAGCCATTCGGCAGCGTCCTCGAACGTCAACGGCAGGGGATTGCATGCGCCGTGTGCCAACGCGATGGCTGCGGGGGTCGGCAGTCGAACGCCTTGTTCGGCCCACCGGCGAGCACTCTCGGCAGTGCCGAAGGCTATCGCCAGGGGCGTATCGGCGATGAGTCGGCCGGCGCGGTCCAGCAGCAGGCCGCGTTCGAGGCGCGGAACCGCGAGATCGAGATTGTGCTCGATCGTCACCAGCGTCGATACACCCGAGTCGTCGACGGCGGCGTACAACTCACGGGCACTGCGCGGATCGAGGTGGGCGCTCGGTTCGTCCAGCACCAGCACATCTGGCCGCATGGCGAGCGCCGCCGCGAGCGCCAGGCGCTGCTGTTGCCCGCCCGACAATCTGTCAATGCGCCACCGCGCCCGATCCGCGAGTCCAACCGCCCGCAGCGCATCCTCCACCCGACCAGGCATGGCATCGGCGGGCAGGCCGAGGTTCTCCAGGCCGAAGGCGACCTCGTCCTCGACGGTCAGCATCGTGAACTGACTGTTTGGGTCCTGGAAGACCATGCCCACGTGCTCCGCCAGGTCGCCGGGGGCGTAATCCACCACTGGTCGGCCGTTCACTGCCACCGTTCCAGCGAGGTCGGCGTCAATGCTCAACGGGATCAAGCCCGATAGACACAGGCCGAGCGTGCTCTTGCCCGAGCCACTCGGACCGGCCACCAGCACGCGCTCGCCTGGGTCGATGTCGAACGAGACGTCGTCCAGGGCCAGTGCACGCCGACTGAGATAGCGTACGCGCAAGCCCCGGACGCACAGCACCGCTAGACGATTTCCTGGCGCTCCCGACCGAGTGCGAAATTGTTGAGCACGCCCGTGCGCGCCAGGGCATCGCCGATCACTTTGGCGAGCAGCCCGCTAACGATCGCGCCACTCAGCAGGCGCACGATCAACAGCACCACCAGGAATCCTGGATTGAGCTGGAAATAGCCCAGCCGGTACCAATTCCACGGCAGTGCGACCAGCATGGCTACGGCGCCGGCGATGATCATCGTCGTCAGCGAGTAGTCCCGCCAGCGCCTGGCGCCAAAAACGACCTCGGCGCCCAGTCCCTGCATCAGACCTGTGATCAGGAGCGGAGTCCCGGCCGCGGCGCCGAATAGCACCTCGGCCAGCGCAGCCAGAAACTCGCCGACCAGAGCCGCGCCAGGTCGCCGAATGATGTACGAGGCGAGCACGCCCGCGATCAGCCAAAATCCGAACAGTGCCTCCTGGCCGATCTGCGCACCCAGACTCGCCGCGGCGAGCCAGACCGGCACCCACTGCATGTACAGGAAGCCAAAGACCACTGCCAGGACCGCGACAAGCACCGCATCGAGGGTTCTCCAGCCACGGCGGCCGAATGGCCGGGCTGCATCCGTGGTCGTTGCCACTACATTTCTCCTTTCATGACGGGTATTCCCGCGGCTCGTGAAGCTGACCGCGCCAGCTTCCTCTCGCTGCGCGCGCAATCGGCATGGGAACTCTGGACCGAACGAGTAGCCAGCCCGCGGCCATGAGCCACAGGTGTCATGAGGCCAAGCTAGGGCTGTTTGCCGAGAGCGTCAGCGTCATGACGCTATGCGTTGCCTGCGTGCGCGTCTCGGCGAATGACCGCCGCAGGACATCGAACACCTCGACCCCTGGTCCATACAGGTGGGTACAAAAGTGGCGCCCGACCACCTTGACCACGCCCGCCTGGCGAGCGCGTTCGATCTCGCCGTAGATCGTGTCCATGTAGCCGCGCTCGCCGAGTGGATACAGCGCGAACTGCGCGGCCACGGCCTGGGGCAGGCGGTACGCCTCAGCGGACCAGTTCTCCTCGCCACCGCTCGGTCCGTCGTACGCGCGTGGCACGCACACATCGCCTTCGGGCTCGCCCGGACAACCTGCCGAAAACGTCGCGCTCAACACCACGTGCGCACCCGTACACGCCGCTCGCCCGAACGCGACGCGCAGCGCCTCGAACAGGCTGGGCTCTTCGCCCAGCAGGCACGTCGAGACGTCGTCGGTTTCGACCTGTACACCGAGTTGGTCGAGGTCTTTGACCGCGTTCAAAATGAGCGGGACGAAGTCGTCCCGCATGGGGTACAGCGAAAACCGAACGCCGATCATGTGGAGCCGTGCCTTTCTCGAGCGCACACAAAACGCCGCACGGATGGACCGCGCGGCGTGTGCTGAGACTGTCGGAAAGGCATCCCTACGCTGGTATGACCCAGATCAGGTTCGGAGGGTTGGCCCAGCAAGTGGACCTCTCAGCGCCGCCGCGCACCCCAGCCCTGTTGTGTTGTGTGTGGTTGTCTGCGGTAGCGTACAGCATCGCCGTGGCCGAGATACAGATTCGCGCGGCCGAATCCAGCGACGCCGAAGCGATCTACGAGATCTTCAGCAGGCAGCGCTCGGTCGCGAATACTTTGCAGCTGCCGTGGGTATCGCTCGATCAGCGCCGGGCGCGGCTAACGGGCGACCCTAATCGCCATTCGCTGGTCGCGACGATCGAGGCCCGCGTGGTCGGCATGGCCAGCTTGCATCTCGAGACGTCGCCCCGACGACGCGACGTTGGCTCGATCGGCATGGCTGTGCACGACAACTTCCAGGGACAGGGCGTGGGCACTGCGCTCATGCGCGCGCTAATGGAGCTCGCCGACAGCTGGTACGGGCTGCGCCGCGTCGAGCTCACTGTCTATGTAGACAACGCACCCGCGGTGCGGCTGTACGAAAAGTGTGGCTTCACAATCGAAGGCACCGCCAGGGAGTACGCGCTGCGCAGCGGGGTTTACGTCGACGCGTACTACATGGCCCGGCTCAGGCCAAGCTCCGCCAGCACCTGATCGGTGTGCTCACCCAGGGCGGGCACCCTGCCCACCGGCCTCGGCAGGCCCGTGATATTGAACGGGTGATGCAAGGCACGTACGTCGCCAACCGGACTGGGTATGTCGAACCAGCGGCCACGCGCCGCCAGCTGCGTGTGCCCGATCACGGCTTGAAGATCGTTGACGGTGCCGAACGGAACGTCGGCCTGCGTCAGGCGTTGTTCGACCTCCGCCCGGCCATCGCTTGCCAGTAGTTCCTCGATCAGCGGTTCCAGCACGCCGCGGTTCCGGAGTCGCAGCTCGTTGGTGGCAAACCGTGGATCGTCTGCCAGTTCGGGTCGGCGCAGCACGATCTCGCAAAGGCGCCGCCACTGGCCATCGTTCTGCACGGCGAGGTTAACGCCCGCGTAGGCCCCATAGGGCACGATGAAATTGTGCCGCGTGCCGGCCCGTTCAGGTGCACTGCCCGTGTACATCTCGATATAGGCGGCGGGCATTACCCACTCCGTGAGGGCTTCCAGCATCGAAATGTTGATCTCGGCGCCGTGACCCGTCGTCTGCCGCTGATATAGCGCCGCCAGGACACTGCCGAACGCGTACATCCCACTGGCGATATCGGCCACCGAAATGCCCACCTTGGCCGGCTCGTCGGGTGTGCCCGTGAGCGCGATGACGCCGGCCTCGCCCTGCAGCAGCAGGTCATAGGCTTTGCGATCCCGATGCGGGCCATCCGGGCCGTAGCCCGAGATCGCACACCACACCAGCTTCGGGTTGCGCTCGCTCAGCGCGGCATAGGTGTAACCGAGCCGCTCGGCGGCGCCCGGACCCTGGTTGTGTACGACGACGTCTGCCGTTTGTATCAGCCGATCGAATGCGTCTCCGTCGACGGCCGACTTCAGATCCAGGACAATGCTGCGCTTGCCGCGGTTCAGCCACACGAAGTACGCGCTCAGGCCGTTTACGGCCGAGTCGTAGTCTCGGGCGAAATCACCCCTCCCCGGGCGCTCGACTTTGATGACATCCGCGCCGAGGTCGGCCAGGTGGCGAGTCGCCAGCGGCGCGGCAACCGCGTGCTCCCAGGCGATCACGCGCACGCCCGCCAGCGGCAGGCTGGCTACGGCGCCGTGTGGCGGCAGCGCTCCCAGGTGCAACGATTGGCATTGCACCACAGTCGGTACACGGGCATGGAGCCGAGCGCTTCTTCGATCGAATACACCGGCCGCTGATCCTCGTCGCCCCACAGCTCGCGCAACTGTGAGTAGACCTGCTTGACGGCGACGGGGCGCACGTCGGGCGCTAACTCGTCCAGATGTTTGCGCAGCAGGAAACGCTCGACCACGGCTGTGGGATGGCGCGACAGGTGCTCCTGGGCGGCACGTTCGACAACTGCCTGGATTCCGCCGCCCGCCCAACTGCTCGCGGGCGCGGGATTGGCTTCGATCCAGATCTCCTCGCCACAGATTTCACAGATGGCCGCTTTTTCCTGCATCAGTCGAGTGCCTCGCCCAAGACAGGGCACGATCGGGGCCACGGCCGAGCTGTTACCGGCTGGCGGCGGTCGGACGCAGCGCGGTGGCGCGCATCAGCGCCACACGTTCCTGAAGATCGCGCAGACGCGCGTCGAGATCGTGCGCTTGCTCCCAGTCGCCGCGACCGAGTGCTTCGTGCAGCTCGCGGCGTACGTCGTCCAGCTCGCGTTCGCCCGGGACGCCAGGGTACCCCAGGGCATCGGCGCCGCCACGTGCCAGGCGCTCCATCGGACCGCGGCGCTGATAGGCCTCCCACATGGCCTGCGGCAACTGCACCAGGCCGACCGGGTCACCCGGGTGCGGCCGCGCCCAGGCGCGTACCCACTCCGCATAGCGCCGGCCCGCCCACGGCACGACGTTGTACTCGAACGTCTCGCGGGCCACGGTCGCCCAGCTGCCCAGGTCGGTGTCAGCCATCCCCGTCGGGTGACGTTACCAGTTCAGCCGGCAGCAGTCAGCCGTCAGCTGTCAGCTGTCAGCTGTACGACAGGGAGCGAACGCCGCCGTCGATGCACGCGCCGCGCGGGAGTAGAAAATTGTCCCCCTTCGGGGAATTACTGGGAGAAGAAAACCTGACAGCTGATACCTGATAGCTGACAGCTATTGCGCGAGGCGCTGCAGCGCGGCGGAGAGAACCGTGGCGCCGCGGGCGGCGTCCGCGGCGCTCGTGAACTCGGCCGCGCTGTGCGAACGGCCGTCCACGCTTGGCACGAACAGCATGCCCGTGGGCACGCGCGTGGCCATGACCTGGCTGTCGTGGCCCGCGCCGCTGACCATCTCGACAAAGCGCACGCCCAAGTCGTCAGCCGCGCTGGCGATCGCCGAGCGAATATCGGGATGCATGTCATTGGGCGGCACGTCGCCCACCATCTCATAGCGCACGGTCACACCGCGTCTGGCAGCAATCGCCTCGCCAGCTTCACGGACCGCGGCACCGAGGCGCTGCTTGACCGCCTCGTCCGGATGGCGTAGGTCGACGCCAAAGCGCACCAGCCCAGGGACGATGTTCCACGCCCCAGGCTGCACGTCCCAATAGCCGGTCGTAACGACAGCGGGCCGGGCTTCAGCCGCGACGACACGCGTCATCTCCAAAGCCATCTCTGCCGCCGCCTGGAATGCGTCGCGCCGCAAGTCCATGGGCGTCGTGCCGGCGTGGTCGGTGCGTCCTTCGACCGTCGCCAGGAAGCGGTACAAACCCGTGATCGTGCGCACGACACCCAGCGGCAGGCCTTCGTCGTACAGGATGCGCCCTTGCTCGATGTGCAGCTCCACAAACGCGTCGACGTCCTCGCGGACTGCCTGGCGATAGTCTTCGGGCGGCAGGCCGACCCGGCGCATCGCCTCGCCGATCGTCGTGCCCTCATCGTCGCGCAACTCAGCTAGCTCGCCAGGCGAGATCAGACCGAGGATGCCGCGCGTACCCCAGAAGTTTGCGTGAAAGCGCGAGCCTTCCTCTTCACACAGCGCCACCATCTCCAGCCTCGTGCGCGGCTTGAAACCGTCCCTGCGCAGCGCCCGCAAGGCAGCCAATGCCGACAGCACACCGAGCGCCCCGTCATAACGGCCGCCAAGCTTGACCGTGTCGAAATGGGAGCCCGTCAGGACCGTCCTGTCAGTTTCGCCGGAGATGCGGCCAAAGAGATTGCCAAGGGCGTCACCGCGCACGATCAGGCCAGCCTCGCGCATCCAGGTTGCCAGTTGCTCACGGGCTGCCACCCAGGCATCCGAGTACACGGGCCGCACGATGCCGCCACCTGGCTGTTCGCCGATGGCACCCAGTGTTTCCACCAGGTGCTGCATCTCGCTCGGCTCGACACGCACGTCCGTCACGGCTGGCGTTCGACGTCCTCGGCCGCTGACGCAGCCGCCTTCCGGTCCGAAGTGGCAGCTGGGGCCGGGTTACGGAGCGCTTCGATGCGGCTCAGGCGATCACGAATATCGTCGGCCTCGAAACCCTGATCGCCGGGCATGTAGAACCGCCGCTCGGCGACGTTTTCGGGCAGGTAGCGCTGGCGCCAGCGCTCCGGGTCGTTCTGCCCGAAGTCGTGGCTGTAGCGGTAGTCGCGGCCGTAGCCCATGCCGCGCATCAAACCGGTGACCGCATTGCGCAGGTGCAGCGGCACAGGATCGTTGCGCGTGTCGCGGACCGCCTCCATGGCCGCGCTGTACGCGCGTCCAACTGAGTTGGACTTGGGCGCTAAAGCCAGGTACAGCGTTGCCTCAGTGAGCGGAAACATCGCTTCGGGCATGCCCACGAAGTGCGCTGCTTGCTGGGCGGCCACAGCCACGCGCAGCGCGTTGGGGTCGGCGAGCCCAACGTCTTCACCGGCCAGGATCACCAGCCGCCGCGCGATGAACATGAGGTCCTCGCCTGACTCGAGCATGCGCGCCAGCCAGTACACGGCCGCGTCGGGATCAGAGCCGCGGATCGACTTGATGAACGCCGAGATCGTGTCGTAGTGCGCGTCGCCGCCCTTGTCGTACTGCAGCGCCCGTTGCTGGACAGCGTCCTCGATCAGGCCCAGCGCGATCACCGTTCCGTCGGCCGCCACCGTCGCGTCAGCAGCCAATTCCAACGCATTGAGCGCCACGCGTGCGTCACCGTTGGCCCGTTCGACGAGGTGGCGCAGCGCGGTGTCCTCCAGGCTCAGGCCGCTCGCGCCAAGTCCCCGCTCAGCGTCGTCCAGCGCGCGGCGCACGATCAACTCGATATCGGTATCGGTCAGCGCGCGGAGGGTGAACACGCGGACGCGCGACAGTAGCGCAGAGTTGACTTCGAACGATGGATTTTCCGTCGTCGCGCCGATCATCGTGATCGTGCCGTTTTCGACGTACGGCAGCACCGCGTCCTGCTGGCTCTTGTTGAACCGATGAATCTCGTCAATAAACAGAATCGTGCGGGTCGTCGGCGTCGCCCGCGCCTGCTCGACGGCTTTGCGTAAATCGGCCACCCCCGCGGTGACCGCGGATAACGCGATGAACCGCGATTGCGTTAGTCGTGCGATGACATCCGCGAGCGTCGTCTTGCCCGAACCAGGCGGGCCCCACAACACCATGCTTGGGACGCGGTCGGCTTCGAGTGCGCGGCGCAGCGCGCGGCCGGGCGCGAGCAGGTGCTCCTGGCCGAGGATCTCGTCGAAGGTGCGCGGACGCATGCGCGCCGCGAGCGGCACGAACTCCGTCGGGAGCGAGGAGTGAGGAGTGAGGAGTGGGGGCTGCGTCACGGGGTTTCCGGGGAGCTGTAGCAAAGCATCCTACAAGCACCTTCGGCCCCCTCACTCCACAATCCCCGCTCCCCACTCCCCTATGGCATACTGGGGTTTGCCAGCCCAGGTAGCCCCGTGACGGGTGACACGGCCGACCGGGCGGTGCGCCTGTCTGGAGTGGAGGGAACAGGACACACGCATGGTCGCGCCCGCTGAACGGCAGCCCCGAGATTCGGCTAACAGCCGTACAACGCCGCCCAAGCGCATCCTGATCGCCGACGACGACGCGGCCACACGCAGCATGCTCGTCGAGCTCCTGAAAGGCGAGGGTTACGACACCCTCGAAGCCAAGAGCGGCAGCGAAGTCTTGCGCATCGTGCCCGTCGAAGAGCCCGACCTGCTGCTCATCGACCTGCGCATGCCCGACCAGGACGGCATCCAGATCTTGAAGCGCCTGTCCGCTCAGGAGATCAACGTCGGCAACGTCATCCTGATGACCGCCTACGGCACGTCGAGCACGACCATCGAGGCGATGCACCTCGGCGCGTACGACTACATCACCAAACCCTTCGACGTAGATCGCGTCCTGTTCACGATTCACCGCTACTTCGAGCGCCAGCAGCTCGCCCAGGAGTTGGTGCGCAGCAAGCAGGAGACCAAGACGCTTTCCGAGCGCATCGTCGGCAACACGCCGCAGATGCAGGACGTGTACAAGATGATCGGCCAGGTCGCCGCCTCAGACGCGAACGTGCTCATCATCGGCGAGACTGGCGCAGGCAAAGAGTCGGTCGCCGAGATGCTGCACGAGTACTCGGGCCATTCCAAGGGGCCAATGGTCAAGGTCAACCTGACCGCGCTGCCCGCGACCTTGATGGAAAGCGAGCTCTTCGGTCACGAAAAGGGCTCGTTTACCGGCGCGGACCGCCAGCGCATCGGCCGCTTCGAGATGGCCCACAAGGGCACGATCTTTCTGGACGAGATCGGCGACATGGCGCTCACCCTGCAGGCCAAGCTGCTGCGGGTGCTCCAGGAGCGCGAGTTCGAGCGCGTCGGGTCGAGTCAATCAATCAAAGTCGACGTGCGCGTGGTCGCCGCAACGAACAAGGACTTACGCGCCGAAGTGGAGACGGGCCGATTCCGCGAAGACCTCTATCACCGCCTGGCGGTGATCACCATCCACGTGCCGCCGCTGCGTGAGCGCAAGGATGACATTCCGCTGCTGGTCGAGCACTTCCTGCAAAAACATCGTTTCACCGATGCCCATCCGCCGGCGCGCATCAGCGAGGAAGCGCTGCAGCGTCTGGTGAGCTACGACTGGCCCGGCAACGTGCGCGAGCTCGAGCACACCGTCGAGCGTGCGGTCGTCCTGGCACGCGGTGGCGTGATCACCGCCGACCACCTCGCGATGGAGGTCGATCGCGAAATTGCGATCATCGATTTGAATCAACAATTGACGGGTGGAGCGACCCTGCCGGACCTGCTCGTCAAAGTTGAAGAACGCTACATCCAGCGCGCAATGATCCGTTCCGACGGCAACCGGCACGCCGCCGCGAAGTTGCTTGGCATAGATATTGCTACACTCGAAAAGAAGCTGGCGGACCACGGCCTCGACGGGCGCGCATAAACAGGTTCGCCCCCCAACGAGGACAAGGGAGAGGATCTCATGGTTGACGAGGGCCGGACCAGCGGATATGGCGCAGCAACTCGCCCCTGGGAAGACAAGGGCGGACGCGCTGTCGGAACGATTCTGGCCACCGCGATCGCCGCTGGGGTGATCGCCTTTTTGCTCCGTCGCTCGCGAGAAGAAGAAGAGCCGACGAGCCGCGTGGCACGGCTGGCGCGTGATTGGGCGGGCTCTGACGGAATGGAAGCCGGCCGCGATTTCCTCATCGACAAGGTGTTGCCCGAGCTGAAGCCGGCGCTGTTGTCCGCGCTGACCGAGATCGAGGACGTCGTCGATCAGGCGTTTCGGCGCATCGAAAAGAACATCAAAAAGCTGTAAATTCGCTCGTTCGCTACGCGCCTGACGGGGGTCCACGACGGCCCCCGTTTGCGTTCAGAAAAGGACTTCGATGGAGCTCGAGCTCGACGTCTCGCAAGAATACACACCGACTCAGACGCTCAAGGTCTCCCCGCGCCTCGTCGCCGCCAACTACATCCTCGAGCTGTCGTCACAGGAGCTTCAGCAAGCTATTGCCAACGAGCTCGCCGACAATCCTGCACTCGAGCTGGTCGACGTCCCCACCTGCCGCGTGTGCGGCACCGAGCTCCAGGGCTCGATCTGTCCACGCTGTATCCAGCGTCAGAAATCGGGCACCAGCACGCTGGCCAACGACGCGCACAACTATCACTACGAGGAGGGCGCGGACGGCAGGAATCGCTCGCCCGACGACGAAGACTTCGATCCGCTGACGCGGGTCGCGTCGGAGCAGACACTCGCCGAGAAGCTGCTCATGGACATGGGCGCGGCGCTGCCCGACGAGGACATGACCATTGCCGAGTACCTCGTCGGTAGCCTCGACGAAAAAGGCTATCTCGCGGTCAAGGTCGAAGACGTCGCGTATGAGCTCGATGTATCGGTTGACAAAGTGCGCGCCGTCCTGCGCGTGCTGCAAGCCCAGGAACCGGTTGGCATTGGCGCGCGTAATCTGCGCGAGTGTTTGTCCATTCAGATTAGTCATCTGGAAGAACGTGGTCTATCTCAGCCGCACGCACGCGAGATCGTCACGCAGTTCCTGACCGAGCTGGGCGAGCACAAGTTTGGTCGTATTGCCCACGAGCTCAAGATCTCGCAGCAGGAAGTGGCTGATGTTTGGGAGTTCGTCAAGACCAAGTTGAACCCGCACCCTGCGCACGGGTTCTCATCCACGAATTCGAGTGACCGCGACACGCGCGCGATGTACATCATTCCCGACGTTGTCATCTCGAAAGGTCCCGAAGAATTCGAAGTCGAAGTGGTCGAGAGTCGCCGCTTCGTACTGCGCGTCAATCCGATGTATACGCGCCTGTCGGCGGACCTACACCGCTCGAGCGCATCGATGAACCCTGACGAGAAGCGTCACGTTCAGCAGTACGTCGGTCGCGCCAAGCTGTTCATCGCCAATATCAATCAGCGTCGCCAGACACTGTTCAATATCACGCGCTGCCTCGTCGATCAACAGCGCGATTTCCTCGAGCATGGCGTACGGCATTTACGTCCGCTGTCACGTGCCGCGGTCGCACAAGAGTTAGGCGTACACGAAAGCACGGTCAGTCGTGCGACTGCGTCCAAGTACGTGATGTTGCCGAACGGCGAAGTGATCCCCTACGCGCACTTCTTCACGCCCAGCCTGAGCGTGAAGGACATCATGAAAGAGGTCATCGAGAAGGAAGGCAAGCCGCTGACCGACTCGGAGATCGTCGAACGCCTCAAAGATCGCGGTATCCACATCGCCCGCCGCACGGTAGCCAAATACCGCATGCAGCTCGCTATTCTTCCTAGCTCACTCCGCTAAGTTCATTTGGGTCGGGGGAGCCTGCGCACTTGTGCGTGTACAGCGTCTCCGGGTCGGTGGAGCGCTGCGCGCCCCCCGCCGCCAATCGGTGCCGCTCGGCGGCATAACACGCGTTAGCGGGCCGCGCCTCCCTGTGCCGTAGAGGACTGAACCCCAGCGTGCTGAACGGCGGCGTAGCGCGGATTGACTGTCAGGTCACACGCGGGCCGAGCGGGCCTCACCGGACACACGCGTGCCGCCTTGCCGGGGGCTACCCATTGGCGAATAGCCCCTGTTGCGGGGGGTCGCCGCGGGAAGGAGCGCGCAGCGAGCTTGCGAGCGCAGCAGCGACTGGCGGCGGGGGGCCGCAGGCTCCCCCGACCCGGAGACGCCGTACACGCACACGCTCGCAGCGCTCCCCCGACCCGGACGGACTGAGCGCAACGAATGTGTAAGGACACGAGATACAATTTTTGCGCTTGGACTTCGAGCTATCCGACGACCAGCGCGCACTGCGCGCCACGATCCGCGAGTTCGCCGAGGCGGAGATCGCCCCGAACGCGGCCGAGTGGGACCATGCCGGGGCCGTACCGTCCGAGGCGATCCGCAAGCTGGGCGAGCTCGGGGTGATGGGCTTGCCGTTCCCCGAGGAGTACGGCGGACTTGGCGCGGGCACGCTGTCGTTCGCCGTGGCCATGGAGGAGCTCGCGCGCGTCGACTCGTCGGTGGCCATCACCGTCGGCGCGAGCGTCTCGCTAGGCGGTACGCCGCTGCTGCTCTTCGGCACCGAACGCCAGAAGGAACGCTGGCTGGTACCGCTCGCGCGCGGCGAAACACTGGGCGCTTTTGCCAGCACCGAGTCAGGCATGGGCTCCGACGTCCAGGGTCTGCTGACGACGGCGCGGCTCGAAGACGGTGAATGGGTCATCGACGGTACCAAGGCGTTCATCACCAACGCTGGAACTGAGCTGAGCTCGTTCGTCATTACCACCGCCATCACTGGCGAGCGCGGTCCCAGCAAGCCCGAAGTCAGCACGATCGTCGTCCCCGTGGATGCGCCAGGCTTCGTGCCGCAGCGGCCGTACGAGAAAATGGGCTGGCACGCCTCCGACACGCGTGAGCTCAGCTACCAGGATTGCCGCGTGCCCGAGGATGCCCTGCTCGGCCCGCGCGGTGGCGGCGCCCGACAGTTCCTGGCCACACTCGACGGCGGCCGAATTGGCGTGGCCGCGATGGGCGTCGGATTGGCCCAGGGCTGTCTCGATCATTCGATTGCCTGGGCGCAGCAGCGCTGTGCCTTCGGCCAGCCGATCGGACGCTATCAGGCGGTGTCGTTCGCGCTGGCGGAGCTCAAGACGCGCATCGCTGCGGCGCGGGCGCTCGTCTATCGCGCGGCGGCACTCAAAGACGCCGAGCAGCCGTACTCGGAAGAGGCGGCGCAAGCGAAGCTGTTCGCCAGCGAGCTCGCCGTGCACGCCGCCGACGTGGCCATGCAGGTCCATGGCGGCTATGGCTACATGGAAGAGTCTGGCATCCCGCGCTTCTATCGCGACGCAAAGATCCTGACCATCGGCGAAGGAACGAGTGAGATTCTGAAGCTGGTGATCGCCCGACACATGGGACTACCGCTATGACGACAGGTAACGGCATCTACATCCTCGGGGCGGCGCGCACGCCCATCGGCAAGATGATGGGCGGGTTGGCCAATCTAGCGGCCACGCAGCTCGGCGCGATTGCCACCAGGGCCGCCCTGGAGCGTTCGAATGTCGAGCCGAGCGTGGTCGACGAAGTTATTCTCGGCCAGGTCGTCCAGGCCGGCGTCGGCCAGGCACCCGCCCGCCAGGCATCGATCGCGGCGGGCATTCCGACTTCGGCGAACGCAACAACGTTGAACAAGGTATGCGCGTCGGGACTCGAAGCGATCAACCAGGCCGCGCACGCCATTCGCGCTGGCGATTCGACCGTCGTCGTCGCCGGCGGCATGGAGAGCATGAGCCAGGGGCCGCACCTGCTGCCCAAGGCGCGCTTTGGCTACCGCATGGGCCCGGCGACAGTCCAGGACGCAGTGGTTTTCGATGGCCTGTGGTCGCCATGGGATGACCATCACATGGGCATGAGCGCCGAAGCGATCGCCGAAAAGCGCGGGATCACGCGCCAGGAACAGGACGAGTACTCGCTGCGCAGCCATCAGCGTGCCGTCTCGGCCATCCAGAACGGCCACTTCAAAGATGAAATCGTGCCGGTCGAGATCCCGGGCCGTAAGGGCGCCACGATCGTTGACACCGACGAAGGTCCACGTTCCGATACCAGCCTGCAAGCACTGGCCAAACTGGCCCCGGCGTTTACGCCCAGTGGCACCGTGACGGCCGGCAATGCGCCGGGGTTCACGGACGGCGCGGCGGCAGTGATCGTGGCCGGGCAAGAAACGGTCACGGCGCACGGTTTGCAGCCCATGGCCCGCGTACTTGGCTACGCGAGCGCCGCGACCGACCCGTTGTGGCTGTTCGAGGCGCCCGAGCTGGCGCTGCGCAAGCTGTTCAACAAGACCGGCACCAGCGTCGAGGACTGGGATCTGCTCGAGATCAACGAGGCCTTCGCCGCCCAGATCGTGGCCAATGGCAAGGACATCGGCTGGGACTGGGATCGCGTCAACGTCAACGGTGGCGCGATCGCCCTTGGCCATCCGCTGGGTGCGACCGGTGCACGGCTCGTCGTCACCCTGCTGCACGCGCTGCGCGGACGGGGCAAGACGCGCGGCATCGCGGGCTTGTGTCACGGCGGCGGCGGCGCGGTGGCCATGGCATTCGAGCTGGTGTAGACGCATGGCGACCACAACCGAGCGCCCGACGACGAACTACCGCGGCCCATACGACCTGACCGAGCTCCAGGAAGAGTCCAAGCGCGCCATCCACGAGTTCGCCGAGCGCGAGATCGTGCCCATTGCCCAGGAACTCGACGAGCGCGAGGCCTACCCACACGCGACCGTGGCCAAGATGGCCGAACTCGGACTGTTGGGCATGCTGGTGCCGCCGGAATATGGCGGAGTCGGCAGCAGCACGCTCGATTACGTGCTGGCAATGGAGGAGATCTCGTGGGCCGACGCCTCGCACTCAGTGGTGATCTCGGTCAACAACTCGCTCGTCTGTGAGCCGATCCTCCGATTTGGCACCCAGGACCAGAAGCAGCGCTACCTACCGGCGCTGGCGTCAGGCCAGTACGTCGGCTCGTACTGCTTGAGTGAGCCGACGTCGGGGTCAGATGCTGCCAACATGAGCACCGCCGCGCGTCTGGACGGGGACTCGTATGTGCTGAACGGCACGAAGAGTTGGATCACCAATGGCGGCGAGGCCGGCCTCTACCTCGTCTACGCGCTGACCAATCCAGATATCGCCAAGTCGCGAGGGATCACGGCGTTTCTGATTCCGTCGGACACGCCAGGCTTGCGTGCGGGCAAGAAGGAGAAGAAGCTCGGCATTCGCGCCTCGAGCACGACGCAGATCTTCTTCGAGGACTGCCGCGTATCGCGCGACGCCGTGTTGGGTACCGTCGACGAGGGCTTCAAGATTGCCATGGCGACCCTCGACGGTGGCCGCATCGGCATCGGTGCGCAAGCGCTTGGCATCGCCCAGCGCGCGTTGGACGAGTCGGTCGGCTACGCCAAAGAGCGCGAGGCCTTCGGCCACCGGATTGCGGACTTCCAGGGGTTGCAGTGGCGCCTGGCCGACATGGCAACACGGATCGAATGCGCGCGGCTGCTCGTATACCGCGCGGCGCGCATGAAGGATGCCGGCCTCGTGTTCTCCAAGGAAGCCAGCATGGCCAAGCTGTCGGCTTCCGAAACGGCCATGTACTGCGCGCATGCCGCGGTCCAGATGTTTGGCGGCTACGGCTACACGCGCGAATACCCGGTCGAGAAGCTGTTCCGCGACGCCAAGATCACCGAGATCTACGAAGGCACGAGCGAGGTCCAGCGCCTGGTGATCTCGCGCCACGTCCTGCGCTGACCTGGCGTGGCCGATCTGGTCGGCCACGCCAACGCTGAACGGATCACAACTCTTAGCTGACGATGATCGTGCCCTTCATCCCGCCTAGCACGTGACCGGGTTGGGAGCACACGAAGTTGTAGGTGCCCGGGCGGTCGAAGACCAGCGTGCCGCTGGCCTGCTGGCCACCGGACGCTTCGAGCTTGACTGGCTGAGCGACACCCTCGCTGAGGGTGAAGTCGTGGGTCATGCCACCGACGTTGTCCACGGTGATCTCGAGCGGCTGGCCCGCCTTGACGGCGATCGCCGCGGGCGTGAAGTGCATGCTGTTGTCAACGTGCATGGTGAGTTGCGAGCCTGCCGCCACGGGCGGCTCTGAGCTGCTCGGCGCGCTGCATGCTGTCGCCAGCAGCAGCGCACCTAGGGGCAGTACCAGACGCAACACGGCTCACCGACCCCACGGGCCACGCGGGCCGAAGCCGTGGCCGTTGAGCGGGAAGACGGCCGTCGCCGTGCCGCTGCCGTTGAGCGTCGCGACCACGACCTGGTCGTTCTGCTTGACCGGGTTGTCGTTCTGGAAGGTCTTGGCGTCAAGCGCGTACGTGTGGCTGGCGCCATCGTTGCCATTCACGGTGATCGAGGTCGCGCTCACGCTGGTCACGGTGCCCGGCGTCACGTCGACGCGGACCGGCTTGTTGTCCTTGTCGGTCAGCGACACTTGCACACCACGAAAGTGGCTGAAGCGATCGGCGGCGGGCACATCCACGAGACTGGCGATCTCGGGCGGCAGCGCATCGTGGTTCCAGCCAGCACCACCCCGCCAGGGCGGGCCGAAATTGCTCGCGAACGCCTGACCAACCATCAGGCCACCAAGACCAAGAACAATGAGGACGAGAGCCAGCGTCGTCAACGCGGCCGAGCGGGGAGTTCGGAAAAAGTCCATGGCCTGAGTCTGGCGACGGAGTGTCATGCGCAGGTCCGCGATTTGTCGCAGGTCTGTCGCAAGGCCCTGTTCACCATTGCCAACAGCCAGAGCCAGGCGTTACCACCACAGCGCAACCATGCCGACGCTTCTTGTAGTCGAAGACGAAGCCGAGCTGGCGCGCCTGGTCGTGCGCGAGCTGGAGGGTGCGGGCTACACCGTGCATCATGCCGCCGACGGCGCGCAGGCACTCGAGCGCTTCGCCGAGACCAGTCCCGACCTCGTGGTCCTGGACTGGATGCTGCCCGGCATGGATGGTCTCGAAGTCCTGCGCCGACTGCGACAAAGCTCGCCGGTACCGGTGCTCATGCTCACAGCACGTGCCGAAGAGGTCGATCGCGTCATCGGCCTCGAGGTCGGCGCCGACGATTACCTGACCAAGCCATTTGGCTCGCGCGAGCTCGTCGCACGCATCCGCGCCCTCTTGCGGCGCCACGAGCGATTGCATGAGATGCTCGCGGCGGATCAGTCCACTGCTACGACCGCGCTGCGCCTGGGCGCGCTCGAGCTGGACCCGGACGGGCACAACGCCCGCCTGCATGGCGAACTGCTCGAGCTGACGCGCACCGAGTTCGAGCTGTTGCACCTGCTGCTGCGCAATCGCGGCCGCGCTTTCAGTCGAGCCTATTTGCACCACACGGTGTGGGGCGAGCCGGCGGTGGAAGGAGACCGCTCTGTGGATAACGCGATCTTGCGCTTGCGGCGCAAGCTGGGTGCGATGGGCGACGCGATCGAGACCGTGTGGGGCGTTGGCTATCGATTGTCGAGCCGCACGGCCACGCGCGCGGAGGTCTAGACAGTGCCCCGCGCGTTCGCTCGCTTGCGCTGGCAGTTGACGCTGTCGCACCTCATTGCCATCGCCTTCACGCTTGTGTGCATGGTCGCTGGAGTGGCGACAATCGCCTCGGCATGGTGGGGTTCGCAGAGCGCACTTGCGCGGCGGCCCGACGCGGCCGCGCATGTGGTGGCGCAAGTACTCACCGGGGTGGTCGAAGACGTGCCCCCCGACGATCTCGATGCCGTGCTGCGCGTCATGGCCAGCGGTCGGCTGCGCTTCCTGTACGGCGACTTCGGCCCACCGCATGGGCCGGGCGAGCTCGATCAAGCTCGTTACGTCACGGTTGTCCGACCCGACGGCGTTCCGCTCGCGAGCTCGATGCCGCAGGGCGCAGCGTTCGCGCCACCTGAGCGCGCGCAATGGGCGACACTGGCCAGTCAGGCATTGACTGGCACGCGCGAGCGCCCCGGCTCGGCCCGCGTGGTCGTCGACCAACAAGCGCTAGGCGCTGCGCCGATCTTCAACGCGCTGAACCAGCCCATCGCTGTCGCCATCGTGGCCCTGCCGACGCAGCCGGTCGACGAGGGCCCAGGCTTCTGGCCACTTGCCTTCTTCGGCGTGGCCACGCTCGTTGTGCTCGCCGGCGCGTCTGTGTTTGCCCTCGTGGCGTCGAGCATCGTCGGCTATCTGCTCGCGCGCCGATTGGTTGGGCGGCTCGAGCAGCTCAGTCGCGCTGCCGAATCGCTGCGCGCGGGCGATCTGTCCGCGCGTGTGCCGTTGGCTGGCCAGGACGAGGTCAGTGAGCTGCAGCGTTCGTTCAACAAGATGGCCGCCGACCTCGAGACGGCAGTGGGCGAGGTATCGGCCGAGCGCGACCGCATCACGGGTCTGCTCGAGGCGCGGCGGCAGCTCGTCGCGAGCGTGTCGCATGAGCTGCGCACGCCCGTCGCTACGGTTCGCGGCTACCTCGAGTCGGCATTGCGAGAGGACGGTGCGCTGCCGGCCAGTGTGCGCTCTGATCTCGACATTGCCGATCGTGAGGTCGCCAAGTTGGAGGGTTTGATCGACGACCTGTTCACGCTGGCGCGCGCGGAGGTGTCGCGTCTCGATTTGCGGCTCGAGCCAACGGATGTCGGCCAGCTCATCCAGCGACAGGTTGAGACGTACGCGCCGTTGGCCTGGCAGCAGCGCCGAGTCGAGGTGCTGGCCGAGGCTCCGTCGTCAGGCCCGACCGCAATCGTCGACGCGCAGCGGCTCGGCCAGATCCTCAGCAACCTGCTGGCCAATGCCATCCGGCACACGCCGCCGGGCGGGCTCGTGGCTGCAGGTGTGTCGACAGACGGTGTCTTCGTGTGTGTCGAGGTGCGCGACACCGGCGAGGGCATCCCGCCCGAGACGCTCGCGCGCATCTGGGAGCGCTTCTATCGAGGCAAGGAGGGCGGCTCCGGCCTTGGGCTGGCACTCGTCAAAGAGCTAGCCGAATCGATGGGCGGCCGCGCCGAGGCGTCGAGCACGCCCGGTGAGGGCACCGTCTTCTCGGTACGAGTGCCCGCTTACCATCCTGCAGCGTGAGCGAGCCACGCAAACGGTCCATCGCGGGTCAAACGCTGGTCTATTTCGGCGATGGCAAAGGCAAGACCACCTCGGCCTTCGGCGTAGCGTTACGCGCGGTGGGCCGCGGCTGGAAGGTCCTGATGATTCAGTTGACCAAGATGGGCGAGTGGCCCAAAGGCGAGCCCATGGGCGAGATCTCGGGCGCCCTGCGACTTGCGCCTGAGTTCGAGGTCATCTCCACGGGCATCGGCTTCGTGAACATCTTTGGCGACCCCTATACGTTTGAGCAGCATCGCGACGCGGCCCAAAAGGGGCTCGAGCTGTATCGCGAGCGCGCCGCGTCGGGCGAGTATGACCTCATCATCCTGGACGAGGCGATCGGCGCCGTCTCGCAAGGCCAGTGGGACCTGTCTCAGTTATTGGACGTGATCCAGTCGAAACCCCGGGCGTTGAACCTGCTGCTGACGGGCCACGACGATAAGAAGGAGTTCATCGATCAGGTGATCGCCGTTGTTGACCTGGCCACCGAGATGCGCAAGGTCAAACACCCCTTCGATGAAGGCCGCCAAGCCCGCAAGGGCCTCGATTATTAGAAAAAGGGAACGAGCTAGACTTACTTGGTTCGGTGCAGAAGAACGGGAAAGTAGTCACGCAGCTGCCTCTCTTCGACGACGCCCTCGCGCAATACGAGCAGGCGCCGGCGCAAGAGCGCAATGTGCGCTTCATGACCACGTCTTCGGAGCGGCTCAACAGGCTGTATACGCCCAAAGATTCGCCCGAGCACGAGTACATGGACAAGCTCGGTTTCCCTGGCCAATGGCCATACACCAGGGGCGTGCACGCAACGGGCTACCGGGGGCGCCTGTGGACCATGCGCATGTTCGCCGGGTTCGGCAGCGCCGAAGAGACGAACGAGCGATTCAAGTACCTGCTCGCGCATGGCAATGCGGGCCTGTCGGTCGCCTTCGACATGCCCACGCTGTACGGCTACGACACCGACGATCCGAAGGCCGAAGGCGAGTTCGGCACGTGCGGTGTAGCCGTGTCGTCGCTGGCCGATATGGAGATCCTGTTCGACGGCATTCCGCTCGACGAGATCACCACGTCGATGACGATCAACAGTCCAGCAGCCATGATCTGGGCGATGTACCTGGTCGCCGCCGAGAAGCGCGGCATCCCGCTCGAGCGGCTCGCGGGCACCCTGCAGAACGACATTCTGAAGGAGTACATCGCGCAGAAGGAATACATCTTCCCGCCCAAGCCGAGCACCAAGCTCGTGGTCGATACATTCGACTACGGAACCCAGCACGTGCCGCGCTGGAACACGATCTCGATCAGCGGCTATCACATCCGCGAGGCGGGCGCGACCGCGCTGCAGGAGTTGGCGTTCACCCTGGCCGACGGCATCCAGTACGTGCAGGCGGCGATCGATTCCGGCCTCGACGTCGACAGTTTCGCGCCGCGTTTATCGTTCTTCTTCGACATCCACAATGACTTCCTCGAAGAAGTAGCGAAGCTCAGAGCTGCCCGCCGAGTGTGGGCCAAAGTGATGCGCGATCGCTTCCATGCACAGAACCAACGCTCATTGTGGTGTCGTTTCCATTGCCAGACCGCCGGCGTCTCACTCTTCGTCGAGCAGCCTGAAAACAACATCGTGCGCACCACGATTCAGGCGTTAGCGGCCGTTTTGGGTGGCACACAATCGCTGCACACGAACTCGATGGACGAAGCCATGGCCTTGCCATCGGAAAAGGCGGTGCGCATAGCGCTCAGGACGCAGCAGATCATCGCCTTCGAGAGTGGAGTTCCCAATACGGTTGATCCGCTCGGCGGTTCATATGCCATTGAAGCGCTCACCAATCGCATGGAACGTGGCTGTTTCGACTACTTCCAACGCATTGATGACCTCGGCGGCATGCTCGAAGCGATCGAAAAAGGCTATCCGCAGCGCGAGATCGCCGATTCGGCCTATCGCTACCAGCAAGAAATCGATACCAGTCAGCGCATTCTGGTCGGTGTCAACGAGTTCACCCAGGGCAACGAGGAGCCAATCGAGATCCCAATCCACGCCATTACACGCGAAAGCCAGGAGCGGCACCTCGCCCGGCTGCGCCGCGTGCGCGCCGAACGCGACGCCACCGTCATCGCCAGCGCCCTGCAGCGTCTGGAAAACTGCGCTCGCGAGGGTCGCGACAACCTGATGCCGGCCATCATGGACGCTGTGCGCGCCTACGCCACGCTTGGCGAACTGTGCAACGTCCTGCGCGGCGTCTACGGCGAATACCGCGAGCCGGCGCTCGTCTAACGCTCTAACTGCCCGGCTCTGTTGGGACCCACCCCGGCGGTCGATGCTGGAGTGATGATTCGGCGCGCACGCCTCGGGCGACACACCACCTGGCTCATCGCCATGGGCGTCGTTGCGCTGGCGGTCACGGTGGATCTGGCGCTCCGCTGGCCGCTGTTCGTGCCGCTGGGAATCGTGGCGGCCTGCACGCGGGCTGATCGCACCGGACCAGTTCATTCCCGTGGCCGAGCAGGCCGGCCTGATCGACGCGCTGAGCCACTGGGTCATCCGCGCCGCACTGCGCCAGTGCCGAGCGTGGCGCCGCAGTGGCCTGGACGTCCCGGTCGCGGTCAATCTGTCGGTGCGCAACCTGCTCGACGTGAAGTTGCCCGATACCATCGCCAAGCTCCTGCGTGAACACGACCTGCCGGCTCGCCTGCTCAGCATCGAGATCACCGAAAGCACGCTGATGAGCAACCCTGCGCGCTCGCTGGCGGTGCTCGAGCGGTTGCGCATCATGGGCATCACCATCGCCATCGACGACTTCGGCACGGGCCAGTCCTCGATGTCCTACTTGAAGCGGCTGCCGGTCAGCGAGCTGAAGATCGATCGCTCGTTCGTCCGCGACGTGGCGCACGACGCCAGCGATCGGGTCATCGTGCGCGCGATGGTCGACCTCGCCCACAGCCTCGGCCTGCGCGTGGTCGCCGAAGGCGTTGAGGACACGATTACCCAGCGCCTGCTCACCGAGATGGGCTGCGACGTGGCGCAGGGCTTTCTGTTCAGCAAGCCGCTGCGCGGCCCAGAGCTCACGCACTGGCAGCACGAGCGGCTGCCCACGCTCGCCGCGTGACGGGCCGTATTGTCATTCCGAGCCCCCGAGGAATCTCGCGCGCATGTAGCTCGCCTGGTGCGACGCTCAGACAGGCGAGATCCCGCGCAAGCTCGGGATGACACCTGGCAGGGATGACACTGTGACTTCCATCACCATCTTTGGCGGGTCGCGTGTTGAGCGCGGCTCGGACGAATACGTGGCGGCCCAGCAGCTCGGCACAGCGCTCGCAGAAAAAGGCTTCACTGTGGTCACGGGTGGCTACAACGGCGTCATGGAGGCCGTCTCGCGCGGCGCCAAAGAAGCCGGCGGCACCGTCATCGGCGTCACCGTCGAAGTGATCAAGAAGAATTTCGAGCGCGCACCGAACGAGTGGCTGGACCAGGAAATCCAGACCACCGCGTTGCTCGAACGCATCGACAAGCTGGTCGAGCTCGGCTCGGCCTATGTCGTCCTGCCGGGCGGCTCTGGCACCCTGGCCGAGCTCGGCATCGTCTGGAACCTCGCCTTCCTGGGCGCTTTGCATGGCAAGCCGATCGTCGTGGTCGGCAAAGGCTGGGAAAAAGTGATGCGCACTCTTCTGGATGAGCTGCACACCGTCGAAGACGACTTCTGGGCGCTGACCTTCGTGCCCGACGTCAACGCAGCGGTCGACATGCTGACCGCACAGCTCAGGGCGGGCTAAGGCGCTTCGTTCTTATACTCCTGCGTGTATGCAGCGCGCGCCCCTGGCCGTGCACCACGTGGGCGTGGCGGTCCCCAGCATCGACGATGCGATGCACTTTTATGGCGACAAGCTGGGCTTGGCCGTGCACGATTCGCTCGAACTGCCTGAGCGACAGCTCAAAGTTGCCTTCGTGCAGACGGAGAACATGCTCATCGAGCTGCTCGAGCCGACCGACCCCGATACGCCTGTAGCGCGCTTCCTCGAGCGCCGCGGACCAGGTTTGCACCATCTGTGCTTCGGCACGCCTGACATTCGCGAGCATCTGCGCGACCTGCGCGACAAGGGCGTTGAGCTCATCGACGAGACGCCGCGGCCGGGCGCCCACGGCGAGGTCGCGTTCCTCCAGCCGGCGGCGGCGCTCGGCGTGCTCGTGGAGCTGATTCAGACGCCGAGCGACGCATGACCCTGCGCGTGCTGATCGCCAAGCCTGGTCTGGACGGCCACGATCGGGGCGCCAAAGTGATCGCTCGGGCGCTGCGCGACGCGGGCTTCGAGGTCGTCTATACGGGCATCCGCCAGACGCCCGAGATGATCGCCGAAGCAGCGCTCCAGGAGGACGTCGACGCGATCGGCTTGAGCATTCTGTCCGGCGCGCATATGACGCTGTTTCCGCGCATCATCGACGAGCTGCACAAGCGCGGCCTGGACGACGTGGTGGTGTGGGCCGGCGGCATCATCCCCGACGCAGATATGCCGCGGCTGCGCGAGCTGGGCATCCGCGCGATCTTCGGGCCCGGCTCCCCGACGACCGATACTATCGCGTTCTTGCGCTCACTTTCGGGCGACCACGCGGCGGCGGTCGAGCGTTGACGCAGCCCCTCCAGCGCGCGGCCCACGCCGACGAGCTGGCGGAGCGGCTGCTGAGCGGCGATCGGCTCGCGTTGTCGCGGCTGATCTCGGCGATCGAAGCGGGCCGCGCGGACGCCCGCCACGCGATGCGGTGTCTGTATCCACGGACGGGCAAGGCGCACATCGTCGGCGTGACCGGTCCGCCCGGCTCGGGCAAATCAACGCTCACGACACGTGTGGCCAAGGAGTACCGCGCGCGACAGCAAACGGTCGGCATCGTCGCCGTCGACCCGACGAGCCCGTTCACGGGCGGCGCGATCCTGGGCGACCGCATTCGGATGATGGAGCTGCACAGTGACCCGGGTGTATTCATGCGCAGCATGGCCACACGCGGCGTGATGGGCGGGCTGGCGCGCAGCACCCTGGATGTCATCCTGCTGCTGGATGCCTTCGGCAAAGACGTCGTCATCGTCGAGACGGTCGGCGTCGGCCAGGACGAAGTCGAGATTGCCCGTGCCGCGGACACGACCCTGGTCGTCGGCGTGCCCGGCCTGGGCGACGACATTCAGGCGATCAAAGCGGGCATCCTCGAGATCGCCGATATTCTCGTGGTGAACAAGTCGGACCTGGCGGGCGCCGACCGACTCGTCGCCGAACTGCGGGCGATGCTGCAGTTGGCTGAGCAGCGCGGCGAATGGCACACGCCGATCCAGCAGACCGTCGCCACCGATGGCACCGGCGTGAGCGAGCTTGTGGATCGAGTGGCCGAGCATCGCACGTTCCTCGAGCGCAGCGGCACCTGGCGTCAGCGGCGCGCCGACAGTGCCCGACGGCAGGTGCGCGCTCTCGTGGAGGATCGAATTCTTCAGCGCCTGCAGCACATCACCGCCACCTCGGGATGGGAGGCCCGCTTCGAAGCCATTGCCATGCGCGAGCAGGACCCCTATACCGCCGCCGAAGAGGTCCTCCGTGAGGTCGCGCACGATGGCGCCTGAGCCGGACGGCGTGGACACGAGCACCACGGCGGGCAAGATCGAGCACCTGCGCGAGCTGCGCGAGCAGGCGCAGCTAGGCGGCGGCGAGCGACGCATCGAGAGCCAGCACGCCAAGGGCAAGCTGACGGCGCGCGAGCGGCTCGACCTGCTGCTCGATCCGGGCAGCTTCGTCGAGATCGACAAATTCGTGACTCATCGCGCGACTGACTTTGGCCTGGGCGAAGAGCGCTACTTCGGCGATGGCGTGGTCACCGGGCACGGGCGTATCGACGGGCGCCTGGTGTTCGTGTTCTCACAGGACTTCACGGTCTTCGGTGGCTCGCTGTCGGAGACGCATGGCCAGAAGATCTGCAAGGTGATGGACCTGGCCGTGAAGAATGGCGCCCCGGTAATCGGGCTGAACGATTCGGGCGGCGCGCGGATTCAAGAAGGCGTGGTCTCGCTCGGGGCGTACGCCGAGATTTTCCTGCGCAATGTGCTGGCCTCGGGCGTCGTGCCGCAGATCTCGGCGGTGCTCGGGCCGTGCGCGGGTGGCGCGGTGTACTCGCCGGCGATGACCGACTTCGTCTTCATGGTCCATGGGACGTCGTTCATGTTCGTGACCGGGCCGGATGTCGTCAAAACGGTGACTCACGAGGTGGTGGACTTCGAGGGCCTGGGCGGCGCCTCCGTACATTCTTCGGTCAGCGGCGTCGCGCACTTCGCCGAAGAAGACGAGCCAGCTTGCCTGGACCGAATTCGCACGCTGATGGCATTCCTGCCCTCGAACAACCTGGACGATCCGCCGCTGCGCCCTACGCAAGACCCCGTTGACCGCATGGATGCGGCGCTGGACACGCTGATCCCTGACCAGCCAACACGGTCCTACGACATGCACACCGTGATTTCTTCGGTCGTCGACGATCGGGAGTTCCTCGAGGTGCACGCTGGGTTCGCGCAGAACCTGCTGGTGGGCTTCGCGCACCTCGGCGGACGCAGCGTCGGCGTCGTTGCGCAGCAGCCGACCGTACTGGCGGGCGTGCTGGACATCAACGCGTCCGTCAAAGGCGCGCGCTTCGTGCGCTTCTGCGACGCCTTCAATATTCCGCTGGTCACCTTTGTCGACGTCCCGGGCTTTCTGCCTGGCGTGGGCCAGGAGCACGGTGGGATCATTCGCCAGGGCGCAAAACTCCTGTACGCGTATTGCGAAGCGACGGTGCCGAAGCTGACCGTGATCACCCGCAAGGCCTACGGCGGCGCCTACGACGTCATGTCCTCGAAGCACATTCGGGGCGACGTCAGTCTTGCCTGGCCGACCGCCGAGATCGCCGTGATGGGCATTGAAGGCGCCGTCAACATCGTCTTCCGCTCAGAGCTCGCCTCGTCTGCTGACCCAGCCGCTTTACGTCTGGAATTGGAGCGCGAATACCGCGAGCGCCTGGCCAACCCCTACATCGCCGCCGCGCGCGGCTATCTAGACGATGTCATTGAACCCCGCGAAACGCGCCCGCGGCTGATCAATGCTTTAGAAATGCTCGCCAATAAGCGGGATACGAACCCGCCTAAAAAGCACGGCAATATACCCCTTTAAGAAACCTAGCGGCTCAGGGCGAAGGCGGTATAGGCGAAGGGGCGGTCACTGGCACGCATGGCCCGCCTGAGCTCGGCGGTGGTCATCAGGCGGTCCCAGCCTGGGGCTTCGCGCGCTTGCGCGCCGCCGATCGGATCGTTGTACAGGAAGTCGTCGCCCATCAGACCCGTGATCACCACGTAGTGATCGCCGTCGTAGCCGGAGTCCTCGCGACCTGGTAGGCCGCGGTAGACCACCTGGGCAATGACGGGTCGGCCAGCCCGCACGTTCGAGCGGACGTCGTCGATGCTCCAGCGATGGAGCGTCTCCCCATCGCTCTCGTACAACCCGTACGTCCGCATGCCGCGCGATTGCGCGACCCGCGCCAGCGCCCAGATGAACGAGCCCGCGTCGACATCGTCGGGATTGAAGTCCTCGCTGACCAGCACCTCGTTGCGCAGTTGCAGCTGGCCGATGTCGAGACCGAAGGCTTCGAGCGCCATGCCGAGTGTCGTCGGGCCGCAGTTGGCGCTTTCGTATTCGGAGCCGTCGAGCTGGGTGCGATACGGCACACGCAGGCGTACGTCCGCGGCCAGCACGGCCGGGTACGCGCGCGGCAGCAGCGTGAACGCCGGACTGCCCGAGCGCATGAGCGAGTCGCCGTCGAGCCAGCCCTGAGCTGGCGGCACCAGGCGCCCGTCGCCAGGCAAGCGCACGTGCACCCGGCGACCCTGCACCGGATCCGGGCCGATCACTTCCATGAGCGCGGCACCAGGAACGTCGAGCGAGCGCGCCGCGTTTGCGTCGGCGCCACCCCAGAGCGGCGTGGCGCGGTTGGTGTTCAGCCATACCGTCGGCGGGTCGATCGCGCCTACGTCGGAGACTTTGACCCAACCAGGACCCGCCTGGCGAGTCGCACCGTCGCCGCCGTACTGGACCAGGAACCACTCCTGCTGCGACTCGAGGACGCGCAGCGTGCTCCATTGCGGGAGCATCGTGAACGTTTTGGACTGGTCGTTTGGACCAGAGCGGAGCGCGGTCTCAGCGTGGTTCTTGAGCCAGCGCGCGGTGAGGTCGCCGCGAATGCCATTCAGCACGTTTTGTCCGACGGCGCTCAGCATCGGCACCGCGGTCGGCAGCGGGACCATCGTCGGCGCGGGTTGCACCACCGCGGGTTTGGGCACCGTCAGCGGTATGGTGATCGGTGGCTGCGCGGGCACCGGTACCTCGGCCGCGGGGACGACGATCGCGGCAGGCGCCACGGCGGGAGCACCAAGGGGCGCAAGGACGGTGGGCGCCAGGGGCTCGAAGCAGGCCGCGCCAACGGCGAAGACCAGCACGCTGCCGAGCAACGGTCCTCGCCACCGCCGCTGACGCGCTCCGAAGTGCGCCTCTCGGTGCTGGCGAAGATGCAACTGGCCCCCGAGCATTGCCTGGCGATATTACCCAGCTACGCTGGCAACGAGAAGGGTTTCAAGTGCCGAACGTGATCGTGGTCTGTCGTGGTCCGAACTGTCGCGAGCGCGGCGGGCTGCACTTGCGCAAGCGCTTGGTCGAGCTCCTGCGGCAGCGCGCTGAGCCGCGGCTGGTCGGGTATGCCTGCTTTGGCCAGTGCGACTTCGGTCCAAACGTCGCTTTCTTCCCTGAGGCGACGTGGTACGGCGGCTTGAATGCCGCCGACGCAGCCGAGCGCGTCGTCGACCACGCGCTCGGGGCCGAGCAGCTGTCAGGCACGCCGCTGTGCTTGCCCGATGACGAGCGACGCGAGCACCTCGCGAACATTGCCGAGCTGATCGCTACGCTCGAACGCGATCGTGTCCGTCACCGCGGGCGCCGCTGGTGGTGGCCATTCTGACGTCCGCGGGCTCGGGCAGCGCTGGACGGGCCGCCAGGAACGGGAACAGCGGCGCCGAGCCCATCGCCGCTTGCAGGCGGAGGAGCGCAATTCCCGCCACGACGCTGAACGCCGACTGCAACGCGACGAGCAGGCACATGCCGTAGAACGCGATCTGGAACGGCAGCATCGTCGCGCTGCCCAGGCCGAGCAGACCTGGCGTGTCGAGCGCGCTGGCGACCGCGTCGAGTTGGCTCTGAAGTTGACTGAGGTCAGAAGCGACGCGCTGGACGTCCGAGCGGTTCACCGCCAGGGCTTCGCGTGTCGCGCCGAGCGATATGGCTAGCTGCTGCAACTGATCGGCGCCTTGATTGAACTGCGGCGTGAGGCCGGCCAGTGGCTGGATTCCGAAAATCGAGATGTTCAGGCTGGCGGACATGTCGCGGAACGTACCCGCGGTGTCGTTGGCCAGCTTGGAGGCAGTGTCGGCCGAGGTGCGTGCCGTTGCGATGCTGGTCTGGAAATCGTTAGTTGCGCTGGCCGTGTCGCGCACGGTGGTCGCCGCGGTGCGGATCGAGGTGACCAGTGCCGAGCGCTCGCGCTCGAGGGTGGTCTGCAGGGTGGCGACCTGGTTCAGGGTGCTCGAGCCGACCACGAGCAGCGCCACCGTGATGATCAGACCCAGCACGCCGTACAGGACGAGCGCCAGAGCAGCTAACTGGAGACCTCGCGAGCCGAACATCGCTTCTCAGCCAAAATAGTCGCATCTCCCGTGCCGCCGCCACAATGAGTATCGATGCCAAGTGAGCCGTCCAGGGACCTGGTGGCACTGCCCAACCCGCATCCCGATCGGGACTATGAGGTGGAGTGCGTCTGCCCTGAGTTCACATGCGTGTGTCCGATGACGGGCCAGCCCGACTTTGCCACTTTCACCATTACGTATACACCAGGCCCAAAGATCGTCGAGCTCAAGAGCCTCAAGCTGTACCTCTGGAGCTACCGGGCGGAAGGCGCCTTTCATGAGGACGTCACCAATCGCGTGCTCGACGACCTCGTTCGCTGCCTCGAGCCGCGGCGGCTCTCTGTAGTTTCCAGGTGGAATGTCCGCGGCGGCATAGAGACCACAGTTCGCACGAGCTATCCCCATTAACGTTCCTTTGAAAAGACCGTTCGTGCGTGACCGGCGCGCACGAACGGTCTTTTTCAAAACCTTAAACGTTACGGACCTACCCATACGGTTCATTGACACGCCCGGCAGGCGGGGCTGATAGTCTGGCCGTAGTTACTCACGGCGCAGGCAACGAAGACCAGCGAGGCGGGAGCACAAGGAGTCACATCACATGGCGAATACGGCGCAGCGCGGCCCGTCCGACGCTCCAGCCAACCTGGCGAAAACTCTGGGCGAGCTCCAGGCCACTGGCTATCGCTCCAGATCAGTCAAGGAAGAGCTGCGCCACAACCTGATCAATAAGCTCGAAACGGGCGAGCCACTGTTCGACGGCATCGTCGGTTTCGAGGAGACCGTCGTCCCACAGGTCGAAAACGCGCTCCTGTCGGGCCAGGACATCATCTTTCTGGGCGAACGTGGCCAGGCCAAAACCAGGCTTGCGCGCACCCTGCCCGCACTCCTCGACGAGTGGCTGCCGGTCGTCGCCGGGTGCGAGATCAGCGACGATCCGCTCACCCCGATCTGTTGGCGCTGCAGGGGACTGCTCGCCGAACAGGGCGCGGACACGCCGATCGAGTGGATCCACCGCGAACGAAGGTACGGCGAGAAGCTGGCGACCCCGGATATCACCATCGCCGACCTGATCGGCGAAGTCGACCCGATCAAAGTGGCCGAAGGCCGCTACCTGTCAGACGAGCTGACGATCCATTTTGGCCTGCTGCCCAGAACGCATCGCGGCATCTTTGTCATCAACGAGCTACCCGATCTCGCCGAGCGTATCCAGGTCGGCTTGCTGAACATCATGGAAGAGCGCGACGTGCAGATCCGCGGCTACAAAGTCCGCCTGCCGCTCGACTTGTTTGTCATCGCCTCGGCGAACCCAGAGGACTACACAAACAGAGGCCGCATCATCACGCCGCTCAAGGACCGTTTCGGCTCGCAGATTCGCACGCACTACCCGCGTACGGTCGAGCATGAGATGGACATCATGGAGCAGGAGCGCGGGATCTTCGTCGACGAGGAATACGACAGCGTCGTGCCCTCGTACATGCGTGAGATCGTGGCCGAAGTGACGCATCTCGCGCGCAAGAGCCCGGACATCTCACAGCGCTCAGGAGTGAGCGTCAGGGTGAGCGTGGCCAACTATGAGAACATGCTGTCGTCGGCCTTGCGGCGAGCCATCCGGCTGCGCGAGCGCCAGGTTGCACCGCGCATCTCCGACCTCGTGGCGCTCATCCAGAGCACTGGCGGCAAGATCGAGCTCGAGACGGTCGGCGATCGCGACGAAGAGAAGGTTATCGACAAGCTGCTCCAGAAAGCCATCTTGAACGTGTTCAACCGACACTTCGCGCTGCACGAGTTCGACGAGCTGCTGGCCAACTTCGACAACGGTCTGAAGATCGACGTGGGCGACACGCTGCCGAGCCTCGACTACGTGCGCCAGGCAGCCGAGGTGAGTGGGTTCACGCCCGCCATCAAGAAGCTGGGCGGTCAGGGCAACCCAGCCCAGATCGCCAGCGCCATCGAGCTCGTGCTCGAAGGGCTGCATCTCAACCGCAAGCTCAACAAGGACCGCAGCGCCGCGCGCATGCGCTACCGCAGCTAATGGCCCGCTCGCGCAACACCGCGCAGACCCCGTCTACAACGAGTGCCGCCTGGTGGCGGTTTCATGTCGGCACGTTCGGCACCCCGTTTACCCGCCGAAGGCGGAACGCTCCTGCGATCGGCACGTTTGCGCGGCTGAGCGCGGCTGCAGTTAGGGCCTCCTGATGCCTCACGCATTCAGTTACTCGCTGTGGGACGGCTCACAGCATGTCCTCGATCTCGATGCCGAAGCACTGCTCGAGGCGATGAGTGACGATCTCCTCGAAGAGGGCGACTTGTGGCGCGCGCTGCAGCGCCTCTTCCGCCAGGGGGCGCAGAACCAGGACGGGCAGAAGATGCCTGGCCTGCAGGACCTCCTGCAGCAGCTGAGACAGCAACGGCAGCAACAGCTGCAGCGCTCGAATCTGGGCGACACACTGAAGGACATCCGCGAAAAGCTCGATCAAATCGAGCACACCGAACGCCAGGGCATCGACAATAAGGTCAAGGACGGCCAGGACAAGGCGCAGCGCGGCGAGATCCCCGAGCAGCTCCAGAAGACGATGGAGCGCATGGCGCAGGAGCATCGCGAGCAGCTCGATCAGTTGCCCGAGGACGTGCCGGGCGAGATCCAGGGCCTCCAGAACTACGATTTCATGGATCCCAACGCGCGCCAGATGTTCCAGGAGCTGATGGAACAGCTACGCCAGCAGATCATGCAGCAGCAGTTCCAGGGCATGCAGCAGGCGCTGCAGAGCATGACGCCCGAGGATCTGCGCACCGTGCGCGAGATGCTGCAGGACTTGAACGCGATGCTCGAAGAGCGGGCGCGCGGTGGCGACCCTGATTTCCAGGGCTTCATGGACAAGTGGGGCCAGTTCTTCCCGGGCGTGAACTCGCTCGACGAGCTCGTCGACCAGCTGCAGCAGCGCCAGGCGCAGATGCAGAGCATGCTCGACTCCATGAGCGCCGAGCAGCGGCGCGAGCTGATGCAGATGATGCAGTCGCTCATCCAGGACCCCAACCTGCGCAATCAGTTAGCCATGCTGGCGGCCAACCTCGAAGAGCTGCGGCCGATGGACGACTTGCGGCGGCGCTATCCGTTCCGCGGCGAGGACTCGCTCAATCTCGAGCAGGCCATGCAGGTCATGCAGGACCTGCAGGAGATGGATCGTCTCGAGCGCCAGATGCGCGAGGCGATCGATACCGCCGATCCGAATGGCATCGACCGTGAGCTCCTGGAGAAGCAGCTCGGTGAGGACGCCGCGGACCAGTTGGACCAGCTCGAGCGGATCACCAAACTGCTCGAAGAGGCTGGCCTGGTCGAACGCAAAGGCGACCAGCTCGAGCTAACCCCGCGCGCGATTCGCAAGATCGGTCAGAAGGCGCTGCGGGACATTTTCCAGCACCTGGCGCGCGATCGGTTTGGCAACCACGAGACCGATCATCGTGGTCGCGGTGGTGATCGCTCCGATGACACCAAGGCGTACGAGTTCGGCGACCCGTTCATGCTCGATTTGCGCGGCACGCTCCAGAACTCGCTCGTGCGCGGCGGGATTGGTACGCCCGTCAAGCTCTCGCCATCCGATTTCGAGGTGTACCGAACCGAGCAGATGAACCAGGCCTCGACGGTTCTGCTGCTCGACCTTTCACGGTCCATGATTTATCGGGGGTGCTTCCTCGCGGCCAAGAAAGTCGCGCTGGCGCTGCACTCGCTGATCAAGAGCCAGTTTCCACGCGACAACCTGTACCTCGTGACGTTCTCGCTGTACGCGCGCCAGATTCAGCCGCAGCAGCTGACCGCGCTGCGCTGGAGCGAGTGGGAATACGGCACCAATTTGCAGGATGGGCTGATGCACGCGCGCAAGCTGCTCGCGCGCCACAAGGGCGGCACGCGGCAGATCGTGGTCATCACCGACGGCGAACCGACTGCCTACTGGGAGCCCGGTCATTCCACCCCGGTGTTCTCGTATCCGCCCACGCCGCGCACGCTGCAGCAGACGCTGCTCGAGGTGGGCCGTTGTACGCGCGAGGGCTTGCGCATCAACACGTTCATGCTCGAACGCAGCTATGGCTTGATGCGTTTTGTCGACGACATCACGCGCATCAACCGCGGCCGCGCCTTCTTCGCCGATCCCGAACGGCTAGGCGACTACATTCTGGTCGACTACCTGCAGAGCAAGTCCAAGCGCATCGCGTCCTAGGCGGCAACGGGGCGCCGGCGCACTCGCGGATCAGACGTGCGACCGCGAGCTTCGACTACTGCCCGGCACCTTCCCGTTGGCGCTGCCCCTCACGAGCCGTCCCGTACGCTGTTCCGCGAGCCGGGAGCATCGGGAGCAGCGGACCGATGGCGCGCAGCGCCATGAGGGACGCGGTTGACCAGAGCGAGTGGCGGACCAGCCTAGGCCGGCTCTATTTTCAAAAAACAGCCGCAGGACAGCAGCAAGCGATAAACAGATGTTCCGCGAGCCGAGAGCGTCGGGAGCAGCGGACCGATGGCGCGCAGCGCCATGATGGACGCGGTTGACCAGAGCGAGTGGCGGACCCTCTCTGCCGGCTCCCGTTTTCTCCAAGAAGACGGTGATCTACGCGGGCGGCCGGCCGCGGCTGCAGCCGGCCGCGTTGTAGAGCTAGCGGTCGGGCTTGCCTGGCTCGGAGACCTCCTCGAGCACCCGGCCGCTCAGCCGGTCATCGTGTGTGTCGGTGGCGATGTCGCCCAGCGAGACGATGCCAACCAGGCGCTGCTCGCGGCTGAGGATGGGCAAGCGACGAATCTGCTTATCCTCCATCATCCGCGCGGCATCCTTCACATCCTGGTCCTCGTAGCAATAGACGAGGTCCTGGGTCATCGCTTCGCGGATCACGGTCGACCGTGGGTCCTTGCCGGCCGAGGTGGCGCGGACGGTGATGTCGCGATCGGTCACCAGACCGACGAGGCGATCGCCATCACACACGGGCAGCGGCCCAATATCGAGCTGATCCATCTTGCGCGCCGCCTCTTCGAGGGTGGCGTCGGGCTGCACAACTTCAGGATTACGGGTCATCACTTCGCGTAACTGCATGCGTGTCAAGTCCTCCTGGAGTATGAGAGCCGGCACATGCCATGCCAACGCTTTGCGGACACAATCTGACCTGAATTGCGCCTATGCTGAGGACATGGATACACGCCTAGAGTGGAAGCTCGAGCTGATCACCGTTCCCGTTTCAGACGTCGATCGCGCCAAGGCATTCTATGTCGACCAGATCGGCTTCAACGCCGATCACGATCAGCGGGTCAACGAAAACCTGCGCTTCGTCCAGCTCACGCCCAAGGGCTCGGCGTGCTCAATCGCCTTTGGCGAAGGGCTGACCACGGCCGCGGCGGGCACCGCGCCCGGCCTCCAGATGGTCGTCGCCGACATCGAAGTTGCGCACGCGGAGCTCACCGCGCGCGGCGCGCCCGTTAGTGCCATCGACGACCAGCCTTGGGGCCGCTTCGTCTACTTCGCCGACCCGGATGGCAATCGGTGGTCCGTCCAGCAGCTGCCGCCGCGCACTACCTGAGAGCCGCGGCGCCACCGGGATTACAACAATATCTCGACTGAATCCGTCCCGCACCGGTGGCGTTCGTAGGCTTGTCGAGGCGCAAAGTGGTTCGTATAGTGGCCGCGCCGAGGACCCGCAGCGTGCCCAACCCAGAATTCGCCGTCAACTCGTCTCGACGTCCACGCGGTACTACGCGTGAGATGGAGTCACTGTTGTGGCTCGCGGCCGGCGCCGCCTGGGCCATCGTGGCGATCAAGGCGTGGACACAGACCCGACGCGTTGAGCAACGGCGGCGCATCTTCAACGTCTCGGACAAGCTGCTCGGCCAGGTCTTCCCGAACGGCATCAAGCCCTGACGGGGCCGGGTGGCCATTCGCGTTCGACTCGCCATCCTCGACGAAGCGCCGCTGGTGCGGCGCATCATGCAGGCAGCATTCGCCGAATACCAGGGCACGCTGCCTGTTGACTCGGGCGCGCACACCGAAACAGTCGACGACGTTCTGGCGGTGATACGTCGTGGCGGTGCCGTGCTGGCCCACGATGACGCGGAGCCGGTCGGCTCTGCGCGCTACACGCTCGAAGCCGAGGCGGTCTACGTCGGCCGCGTGGCAGTCTTGCCCAGCCATCGTCGGCGTGGCGTAGCCTCGGCAATGATGCTCTTTCTCGAGGACATTGCGCGTCAGGAACAGCGTCCGCGCATTCGCATCGGCGTGCGCGACTCGCTGCCCAGCAACGTCGGTCTGTATCAGGCGCTGGGCTACGTGCTGGTGAGCATCGACCCCGCATCCGCGCGGCCCGGACCGCGTGTGGAGCATGATCAAGCATGTCTGACTACGACGTCGTCGTCGTCGGCCTGGGCGCCATGGGCAGCGCGACGGCCTACCAGCTTGCGCTGCGCGGAAAACGTGTGCTGGGCATCGATGCCTTTCCGCCCGGTCACACGTTCGGGTCCTCACACGGCGAGACGCGCATCATCCGTATGGCGTACTTCGAGCATCCCAATTACGTGCCACTGTTGCGGCGGGCGTACGCACTGTGGAAGCGGCTCGAGACGGACACTGGCGCGAGCCTGCTACGCATCACCGGCGGCATGTTGGTCGGTCCCGCCGATGGCGACCTGGTGCGCGGCTCGATCGTCAGCGCCCAGAAATATGGGCTGGCGCACTCGGTGCTGGATGCCGACCAGATCCGCAAGCTGTACCCCGTGTTCTCATCGCGTCCTGACGACGTCGCGTTCTATGAGGATGTCGCGGGCGTGCTGTTTCCCGAAAAGTGCATCTCGGCGCACCTTGGCCTGGCGGAACAGCATGGCGCCGTGCTGCGGCACGCCGAGCCCGTCAAGGCCATCGATGCCGACGACGACGGCGAAGTGGCCGTGCGCACCTCTCATGGGACCTATACCGCGGGCCATGCCGTGGTGACGTTGGGCGCCTGGATCCAAAAACTGCTGCCTGATGTACCCGTTGTGGCCGAACGCATTCCACTGATGTGGTTCGAGCCCCTCGCGCATGCGGATCAGTTCGAGCTGGGCAGGTTCCCGATTTGCATCTGGCATTCGCCTGATCTCGGCGACTACTACCTGACGCCTCACGTTGCAATTCCTGGCGTGAAGATTGGCAAGCATCACTCGGGCAACGTATGCGATCCGGCTACGATCGACCGCACTGTCTCGCCGAGCGATGAGCGGCCGCTGCGCACGTTCCTGGAGCGCCACATTCCGTCTCTGGCGGGCGCCGTTACCAATAGCGCGGTGTGCATATACGAGAACTCGCCCGACCTGCACTTCCTGGTCGACCAGCGCGGCGCGCTGACGATCGGCGCTGGCTTCTCGGGTCACGGCTTCAAGTTCGCCAGCGTGATCGGCGAGCTGCTGGCGGAGCTGGCCACGACTGGCCAGACCACGCCGGATGCGGACTTCTTGCGGCTAGCGCGAATCGCTAGCGCCCACTGAAACGGGGCGGGCGCTTTTCGTTGAATGCGGTGATGCCCTCGCGGCGGTCTTCGCTGGCGATGGCGCGTAGATACGCCTCGTGTTCCTTCTCGAAGCCCTGGTCGAGCGGCAGATCGACACCCTGATCGATGGCCCATTTGGCCTGGCGTACGGCAAAGGGGCTGTTGCGCAGGATCTCTTCGGCTAACCCGATAGTGGCGGGCACGAGGTCGGCGCGCGCAACAACCCGATTCACGAGGCCGAACCCGAGCGCCTGGTGCGCGGTAATGCGCCGCGCGGCAAAGATCAGCTCTTTGGCCCGATTGCGGCCAATTAGCCGCGCCAGATTTTGCGTCCCGCCACCACCCGGAATAATGCCAAGTGAGACTTCTGTCAAGCCGAAGACCGCATCGTCCGAGGCGACGATCATGTCGGCGAGCATGGCCAGTTCGGTGCCGCCGCCCAGGGCGAAGCCGTGCACTGCGGCGATCATCGGCTGCGGCAGGCTGCGCAGCTTCTTGAACATCGACCGTAACAATGCCCGTTGCGCGCTCCACTGCTCGGGAGTCATGTCGCGCCGCGCTTTGAGATCGGCGCCCGCCGAAAACGCGCGGTCCCCGGCCCCACGCAGGATGACCAGCCACACCTCAGGATCGTTCTGGAGCGCATCGCACACCGCCGAGAGATCCGAGGCCAGCTCGTTGTTGATGGCGTTGAGCACCTCGGGTCGGTTCAGGATCACGTGCGCGAGGTGATCTTGCCGGTCGATCAACACGGTCGCGCTCATACCGCGGCCTCGACGGTCTCGCTCGCGCGCTGTTCGGCCAGCGCGACGTCGCGCAGGGACCGAATGCCGTCGCTGATGCGCACCGGGTAGGCCGGCACGTCCTCGAGCTGGCGGTAGTGCTCGGGCAGGTGGCGCAGGTTCGTCTGGGCAAACTCCCAGATTTCGCTCAGGGGCGGTAGCGAGCCGGGCACCACATCGCCATCCAGCACGACCGGCTTGAGCAGGCGCTCGCCCTGGTTCGGCTTGGGCTCGTCGGCGAGCTGGATCACGTCTTCGTCGAAGGTGCCGATGCGATACACCTCCTTGATGCCCGGCCAGGTGCTCTTCTCGCCCGCGACTTTGACTTTCGGGTGTGGCCCACGTTCGTCGACGTAGAAGACCTCCTTGTAAACGCCGCCCAGGGCGGCGCCCTCGATGTCGCGCTGGACCGAGCCCGCGCCGACGCCCAAGCTCGTGCCGACGCCGAATGAGTCGATCGGCGCGCCCGCGTTGAGCAGCTCGGTGATCGAGAACTCGTCGAGATCACCTGAGGCGGAGATCTTGACGTCGTCGAAGCCGGCCCGGTCCAGCACGTCGCGCACGTAGCACGCGTCCGCGAGCAGGTCGCCGCTGTCGAGACGGACCGCGGCCAGGACATGGCCGAGACGGTCTCTGGCCACTTGCGCCACCTCGAGCGCGGTCTGGATTGCCTGGCGTGGATCGTAGGTATCGAGCAGCAAGGTGTAACGGTTGTAGGTATCGGCGATCGCTTCAAATGCTTCGCGTTCAGAGTCGAAGAGCTGGATCAGCGCGTGCGGCACGGTGCCTGTCGACGGCAGTCGAAACCGGTACGCGGCGCCCAGGAACGAGGTGCTGAAGCAGCCGCCGATCCTCGATGACCTTGTGGCAACGTAAGGATCCTGTGCTCTACGCAGCGAGAACTCGGCGACCGGCCGGCCGCGCGCTGCCCAGACGACGCGGCTGGCCTTCGTGGCAATCAGTGTGGCCACGTTGATCGCCTGGAGCAGGCCACTTTCCAGCAGCAGCGCCTCGATGAACGGCGCGGTCACTCTGAGCAGTGGCTCATTGGGGAAGGCAATCGAGCCCTCGGGCATGGCCAGGATGTCACCGCTGAACCTCAGATTTTGCAGATCGTGGAGAAAGCGTGGGTCGTAATCGCGGATCTGCTGCAGAAAGGCAATATCGTCGTCTTCGTAGTGGAAGTGTCGGACGAACTCGAGCGCCATCTCGAGGCCCGCAGCTAGTAAGTAGCTCCCGCCAAAGGGCGCTCTTCTGGCGTACAGATCAAAAGTTGTCTGACCATTCCTGCCCGCGCGCCAGGCAACGTATGCCGAATCCGGGTGGTACAGATCGGTCAGCAAGCCCGGGTGGTAGGGCGTATAGCTACGCGCCATCACCATGAGATCAATCTTAAGCTTTAGAAAAATTCCGTTCGTGGCGTGACCGCCGCGCGCTTTCCGCGCCTCGGAGTTTGGGAAAAGACCGTTCGTGCGTGACCGCCGCGCCACGAACGGAATTTTCACGAGAAGGAATTACGTCAAAGGGGAATTTCTTACGGGGCCGAAGGTTATACTGCGGCAGACAAAGGTGACCATGCCTACGCCTACCACTCTGAGCTTGACCGAGGAAGCGGTATCACGTTTGCGCAATGTGCTGGACTCCCAGCAGGCGCCTGATGGCGCCTTGCGCGTCTACGTGACGCCTGGCGGCTGCTCGGGTTTTTCGTACGGCATGTCGCTCGAGGCTGAGCCCGCCGATGACGACGAGGTCGTCGAGCAACAAGGCGTTAAGGTTGTCGTGGACCCGTTCTCGCTGCAGTACCTCGAAGGCGCGCAGATCGATTTCATCGACAGCCTGATGGGTGGCGGCTTCACGGTCGTCAACCCGAACGCCGTCAAGAGCTGCGCCTGTGGCCAGAGCTTCGACACCACCTTCGGCGGCGGCGCCGCCAAACCCTGCCACTAGAAACCGTCAGCTGACAGCTCGGCGGCTACTGGCTGTCCGTGCGTATGGGCCCGCCCATGATGCGCGGCGTGGTCGGCCAGGCTGAGCCGGGGCCGGGCTCTTCGGTCACACCGATGCCCTCGAACGTCTGGACATCGGAGGGCACCTGGATCAGCGTGTAGCCGTTGCCCAGGCGATCGGGCCACAGTACCCCACCGCTGACGCGTTCGTTGCCGCGCACGAACCACAGCTGCCAGGCATGGCCTGGCTGGATCGGTGGCAGGCCGCGCGCCGTCAGCATGCCCGTGCGCGAGTTCGGATCCAGGTAGACGGTGCCGTACGAGTGCACGCTCTGCGACGCAGGCGTCAAAGAGCGCACCGCGAGCTGCGGCGAGGCAAGCACCTGGACAACCTGGTCGTAGCGCACCGCGCGCTCCCGTTCGGCAGCCGCGGCACTGCGCAGATCGGCAACCTGACCCTGGAGCATGGCCACCCAGGCGAGCGAGCCGATCGACACGATCATCGACGCCATGGCCACGGCCCAGGCCGGCGACAGCCGCACTCGCGGCCAGGCGAGCCGTCGCAGCGGAGTGGCCGCCCACCAGACCGCAATGCCCGAGCGTCGGTCAAGGGCCTGGGCACCAACCGGCGGCGCCTCCTGTGGCGTGCGCTGTGCCGCCAGGAGCAGTCGGCTGCGCAGCCGTGACGGCGGCTCAACCTGCGGCACGGAGGCGCCAAGCACAGCGGCCATCTCGCGGAACTCACGCAGCGCCGCGGCGCACTTGGGACATTCGTCGGCGTGCTGCTCGACGCGTTCCACATCGCCGGGCTCCGCCGCGCCAAGCGCGATCGCGGCCGAGATATCGAGCATCTCCGCGCAGAGCGCCGATTCGGCCATCACCGGTCGCTCCATAGCCGAGACAGGTCCGGCGCCTTGCGCAACTGCTGCAGGCCGAGACGCATGCGCGTCTTGATCGTGCCCAACGGCTGGCCGAGCAGCGTCGCGATCTCGAGCTGGGTCATGCCGCGGAAGTACGCCAGCTCCAGGGGCAGGCGCTGTTCATTGGGCAGCCCGGCCAGGGCCTGGCCGACGACGTGGCGATCTTCGATCGCACCAACACCCGCCTGCGGATCACCTTCGGTCGACGCCATGCCGAAGTTGTCGAGCAGCTCGGTCAGGCCATCGCGGTTGTTGCTGGTCGGTGCCGCGATGCGGTGGCGCTGCTCGAGCTGTCGGCGGCGCAGCACGTCCACAGCGTGGTGATGGGCGACGCCGAGCAGCCACGGAAACAATCGCCCGCGGGCGGGCTGATAGGCGCTCGGCTGCCGCCACAGCTTGAGGAACGTTTCCTGAACGACCTCTTCGGCGGCTGGGCCGTCATTCAGCAGGCGCAGCGCCAGCGAGTACACGCCGCGACTATGCCGCTCATACACCAGCTCGAGGGCGCGTGCGTCGCCGCGCGCCAACGCTTCGACCAGCGCCGCATCGTCGCCGACGGCAGGCTGGAGCGCGCGCGCGGAAGCATTCGGGCCACCTCCTCCTAGTGTGAGCCCTATATCCACGGCCAGGCGAGTATATCCGCTGGGCCGGCGAGCCGAGAACGGGAACGCGAGCGCCGCGAGCATCTACAAGTGCTACGCGCGGCCCGGCTCCATAGATTCAAACTTGGGCGTTCTGGCGGCTTGGGTTGCTGTCGCTGGCAAGCAGCTAGCGCCCAAGTGCCAACAGCAGCCGCCTACGTTATGTCTAGTTACTGGAACCGGGCCGTGACGCCCTGGAGCGCTTGTGCAACGTGGCTGTGATGCCGGGCTGGCTAGGCTGGACAGCGGCTTATGGTTCGAACCGCCCGGCGGCGCCGACCGCCGTCCATCCGAGAACGCCTCGTGCCCTTCGTGCCAGGGCGCAGCTTGCGCATTCAGGTCATCGCTATCGCGGTCGCCATCGCGGCGGCGATTGCCTCGGCGCAATCGCTCGCCTCGGCCCGCGAAGCGGCAGCATCCTATCTGATCCAGCCTGGCGACACGCTGCTGACCATTGCCGGTCAGACCGGTGTGACGATGGACCGGCTGATCAGCATCAACGCCATCAAAAACCCCGACGTGATCATCGCTGGCCAGACGCTGCAACTCCAGGGCGGCGCGGCGCCCACCGACCTGGTCGCCGCTGCTGCGTCATCGGCGAAGTACACCGTGAAGGCGGGCGACACGCTGTGGGACATCGCCAACGCCAACGGCATCGCGGTCGATGCGTTGATCAAGGCCAACACGCTTGGCGATGCCGACCGACTGAGCGTGGGCCAGCCGTTGGTGCTGCCTGCAACCGCAAAGCCCACATCGAAGCAAGCACCGACGAAGCCGAGTGCGCTGCAGCAGAAGGTGGTGGCCGAGTCACAGCGGGTCGGCGGACCCAACGCTCGGGTCGGCGTCGCGGCGCTCAACCTGGTCAGCGGCGAACGCGTGACCGTCAAAGCCGACGAGTCGTTTCCGTCGGCCAGCGTGATGAAGCTGCCCATCCTGGTCGAGCTCGAACGCCAGATCGCCGCTGGCTCGCTGAAGTGGAACGACAACCTGCGCACTGACGCGGCGCAGATGATCGCCGTCTCCGACAACACCGCGGCAAATCGACTGACCGACGCCGTCAGCATGGTCGCCGTCAACGATCAGATGCGCCGCCTGGGCTTGGGCGGCACGCGCTTCCTCAATACGTTCAGCGATTCACGCAGCGCGGCCAATCCTGGTCAGAACCAGACGACGCCCGCCAATATGGCCCGCTTGCTCGAGCTGATTGCGACCGATCAGATCGTCAACTCGGCCGTCAGCGCGGAAATTCGCGGCTTGCTGGCGCGCAACACCGACCGCAGCAAGCTCGCGAGGCTGTTACCCGCCGATGCGAACATCGCCCATAAGAGCGGCTGGTACGACGGCGTGGCCAACGACGTCGGCATCGTCAGCGTTGAGCGCGTGCCCGCGCGCTGGGTTATCGCCATCTTTACGCAGAACGTGCCCGACGGTGAGACGGGCAACCAGCTGGTCGCCGCCATCTCCAAGGCCGTCTACGACGATTGGGCCAGATGAGGCAATTTCTCGCGCCGCGTCGTCCGCTCTTCGTCCACCCGCTGCATCTCGCGTTCGACCAGTAGGAAATCCTGAGAGGACAGCAGGTGCACGTCGCCCTGCAACGCCAGGTACCACTGCTCAGGCGGCCAGCGCTTCAGATAGAGCAGGCGCGGCGCGATTGCTTCAGCGTCCAGGCCTTCGCCTGGCTCGAGCACCAGATTCGGCTGTGTATGCACGCGATACGGGAACGGATCATCCTTGCGCTCCCGATTGACCCACATCGGATGCCGATCTTCGAAGTACGCCGACGTGACGGTCGCGGTGGCGGGAAAGATGCGCTCGTTGAGCACGTAATACAGCACGCGATCGCCAAGGGCGACGCGTTCGGCCTTCTTGCGATGGCGACTGCGCAGGCCGAGCAACCCGAAACGCGTGCCGCGCGTAATAGCGAAGTTTTCAGGGCTGAGTGTGATCAGCCAGTGACTCCCAGGCATGCCGCCGCCTCACGAGGTTAGCATGGGCCTGTGACCGACCTGCTGATTCATGCTGGGCGCGTATTCACGGGGCTCGACCAGGATGCGGTGCTGCAGGACGCATGGGTGCGCGTCCAGGACGGTCGGATAGCCCAGGTCAGCTCGAACGAACCTGCTGCCGCTGACGCCAGGCGGATCGACGCGCCGGACGCGACGCTGCTGCCGGGGTTGATTGACTGCCACGTACACATCGATCTGAGCGGTGGGCCGGATTGGCTGACCGAGCTGCGCGAGCCATATGCCATGACCTGCTGGCGTGCCGCGGCGCATGCACGCGCAACGCTTCGGGCGGGCTTCACCTCGGTGCGCAGCCTGGCCGGGCGCGACGGGCTCGATCCTGCGTTGCGCGATGCCCAGCGCAGCGGATTGCTCGTCGGGCCGCGTATCGTCGCCGCCAATCTGGCGATTTGTATGACCGGCGGTCATGGCTTCTGGCTGGGCCGCGAGGCCGACGGTCCCGAGGACGTCCGCAAAGCGGTGCGCGAGCAGCTGAAGGCGGGCGCTGACTGTATCAAGCTGATCGCCACGGGTGGCGTCATGACACCGGGCGTGAACCCCGGCTCACAGCAGCTAACCGATGCTGAGCTGTGCGCGGGTGTCGAGGAAGGGCACAAAGCGGGCAAGAAAGTCGCGGCGCACGCGCACGGCACCGACGGCATTCGCGGCGCCGTCCTGGCTGGTATCGACTCGATCGAGCACGGCTCCTTCCTCACCGACGAGGTAATCGAGCTCATGCGCACCCATGGCACGTTCTTCTCGGTCACGCTCTCGTCCATCGACGGTTTCAGCCAGGCACCGCCAAATACGGTCGCGGACTGGGCGCTGAGCAAAGCCAACGACGTCGGCCAGTCGATGGCCGACAGCTTTATCCGTGCCTACCGCGCGGGTGTGCGCATCGTGCTCGGCACAGACGCGGGCACGCCGTTCAACCGCCACGGTGACAACGCCCACGAGCTCGAGCTGATGGTGCGGCTGGGTATGGCGCACGTCGATGCGTTGCGTGCCGGCACGCGCAACAGTGCCGAGTTGTTGGGCGCCGTCGACCGCGTCGGCACGATCGAAGCTGGGAAGGAAGCCGACCTGGTGCTGTGTACGGGCGACCCAACGACCGATGTCAGCCGACTGTGCAACCAGGACAATATTCGGCTCGTCATACAGGCAGGACGTATCGTTCACGAATAAGGACTTGAGCATCAATGCCGGTCGACTCACCGCGTTATCCGCTCTCAGCTCTGCCTGAATTGCGACCTTCTGGTCTGCGGCGGTACGCGCTGCCAATCGCATTCGTCGCGGCCGTGCTGGTCATCATCGCGCTGTTTACTTCATCGAGCACCGTCCAGGCTGGCCACGTCGGTGTCGTGACGACTTTTGGCAGCGTCGAGCCGCGCGTGCTGCAGCCCGGCTTTCACTTCGTGGTGCCTTTTGCGCAGCGCATCGTGCAGATCGACACGCGCGTCTTACCGCACACGTTCAGACAGATCGATGCCGCGAGCTCTGAGCTGCAAGGCGTGAAACTGACCGGCACGATGAACTACCACCTGGATCCGAATCGCGCGTACGAGCTGTACCAGAATGTGGGGCTGGAATTCGCTAACAACATCATCGATCCGGCGTTTTCTGACTTCATCAAGGAAGTCGTGCCGCAGTACAAGGTGACTGACATTCTGGTCAAACGCGACGAGATCCGCAACTCTGCTCGCCAGAAGCTCGGCGACAATTTGTCGCGCTATGGCATTGTCGTCGACGACATCTATATCTCAGATATTGCGTTCGGCACCGACTATCAAGCAGCCATCGAGAAAAAGCAGACTGCCCAGCAGGCGGTCGAAACCGAGCGCCAGGTGCTCGAGCAACGGCGCATTCAAGCCGAGCAGAACGTCGCCGAGGCTGAAGGCAAGGCCCGCGCGGCGGTTGCGGCGGCACGTGGCGAAGCAGACGCGAACCGCGCGCGAACCGACAGCATCTCGCCGCAATTGATCGAGTACTTGCGCTGGACGCGCTGGGATGGCCGGCTGCCGATGTTCCAGGGCGGTGCCACGCCGCTGGTCAGCGTGCCGCTGGACACCGCTCAGGGACAGCCATCGCCGCAGCCGACGGCAGCGCCACAAGCGCAGCCAACGCAGACTCCCCAGCCACAGCCAACGCCCATCCCCGGTCGCTAGTCCGCGGCTCGATCAATGTGGCGGCTGCGCCACTCCTGTTCGAACTTGAGCAGGGCGTCGAGCTGGCGGTCATTGGGCAGGGCCTGCCAGCGCTTGCCGCGCACGATCTTCAATGCCTCGGGGGCCGAATGGCCTTCGGCAATGAGCACCGCACACGCCATCAGCGGCCCGCGGCCGACACCGTGCTCACAGTGCAGAAAGGTGCGGCCACCCTTGCGGGTGTGCTCGAGCGTCCACTGCACACCCTCCAGCATCTGATCGAAGCTGAAGCCGTAGCGGTCGAGGGTGGGCACGTGCAGGAACTCGATGCTGGCTGCCTTGAGCGCCTCGGGGTCGTCTCTGGCCTCCAGGCGACAGTCGACGACCGCTGTGACGCCATGGTGCTTGAGCCGCTTGATCTGGCGCTTGCGAAACGCCCCGCCGACCGCCAGGTGTGGCGTGACGTCCGAGTAGTTGAGCTGTTTGGGCTGGAGGTCGGTCAGCCATTCCATGAGCCGCGCCAGGACTCGTAGCCACAGCCGCCCGAGCGGCTGACGGAACGTGGCGACCATGGCCTCGCGATCCGCCGGATACGGCAGCGGGCTGTGCAGAGAGCTCTCAGCCATCAGCAATCAGCCATCAGCAGCTTGGCTCAACACGCCTACGCCGCCGTCATTCCACGCGTTGCCCGCGGCAAAGAAACCTTTCCCCTACGGGGGGTTCCAGTGGGGTGGTCATGGCTGAAAGCTGATAGCTGACTGCTGACAGCTGACAGCTACCAGATGCCGAGCTCGGCCTTGGCCTCTTCGGACGCGTGGATGCGCGGATCCCAGCGCGGTGTCCACACCAGGTTGATGTCGACGTCGTTGACGGCAGGGAAGCGATTGGTCAGCACGGCATGCGCCTGGGTCTTGATCACCGGCCCGAGCGGGCAGGCGGGCGTGGTGAGCGTCATGTCGATCACGACATTCTTGGAGTCGTCGTCGACTTGAACGCCGTACACCAGGCCCAGGTCAATGATGCTGATGCCGATTTCGGGGTCGTAGACCGACTTCAGCGCACCGCGCACCTCTTCTTCGGTCGGCAGTTTTTCGTCAGTGAGGGTGGTCTCGGTCATAGCGTAAGTATGGCTCCTGGGCAGGCCTAAGGTGCGTCGGCGCAATCGATGATGGTTTCGCCGTCGATCGGTGTGGGCTCGCGGTGTCGGTACAGGTCAACGGTCTCCCGCAGCGTCGTCCAGGGCAACAACGCACACTTCACCCGCGCCGGGTACTTCTTGACGCCCTGTAGCGCATCGAGCTCTTCTTCGAGCTCGGCTGGCGGCGGCTGGCGGTCGGCCATGCGCCGCGTGAACGATTGAACCACCTCCTCCGCCTCGGACAGCGAGTGGCCCTTGACCGTCTCGGTCATCATCGACGCCGAGGCCTGGCTGATCGAACAGCCGCGACCAGTGAAGGCAATGTCGCGGATGCTGTCGTCGTCGATTGTCACCGACAGCTCGATCTCGTCGCCGCACAGCGGATTATGTCCTCGGTTCGCCAACGTCGGATGCTCGAGCCGGCCGTGGTTGCGCGGGTTCTGGTAGTGGTCGAGGATGATCTCCCGTGACAGATCTTCGAGGGTCACTGGTGCTCCACAGACACCTGAATAGTGTCGCCCTCGACGCGGACCGCGTGCGTCTCGACAGGCTCAAAGGCTGGTAATTGGGTCGCGACACCACTGCGAATGTCGAATCGGGCGCCGTGCCGCGGACACTCGATTTCCATGCCTTCCAGCTCGCCCTGGTCCAGCGAGCCGCCATCATGGGTGCACAGATCGTCGATCGCGTAGAACTGGCCGCTGGCGTTGGCCACCGCAACTTCGTGATCGCCCACGAAGAACACGCCGACCCGCTCGGGCGGAATGTCCGCGACGCGAGCGACGGTCTGCCACTCGGTCATGGCTGAATTGCCGACCATAGCGCCTCTTGGATCGGCGGACTGCCTAACTTGGCCAGGGTCGATTGGAAGAAGCCTTCGACGATCAATTGCTCGGCCGTCGCGCGATCCATGCCGCGACTCTGAAGATAGAACAGCATCTCGGGATCGACCGGTCCAACTGCCGCGCCGTGTGTGCAGCGGACCACGTCGTTGTTCAAGATCTCGAGCTTCGGGTCGGAGTCAGCCTTGGCACGATCGGAAAGCAGGATGTTCTTCTGCTCCTGGCTCGAGGCTGTCTGGTGGGCCGACTTGTTGATGCGGATCAAGCCTGTGAAGTTGGCGCTGGCCCGATCGCGCAGCGCGTCATGGATGACCAGATCGCTGCGCGTGTTGTCGCCAAAGTGATCCTGAAGGGTCTCGAAATCGACGTGCTGCCGGCCGCGCGTTGCGACCACGCCGAGCAGATCGGCCTGACTGCCACGACCCGCGAGCACGACCTGGACTGTATTGCGGGCCATGCGTGAACCCAGCGCAACGTTCAGCGTACGCAGGCTGGCATCGGGGCCAAGATGCGCGCGCTGCGTCGAGAAGCTCCAGGTGTCCTGTGACCAGCGCTGCAGGTTCACGTAGCGCAGATTGGCATTGGCGCCGAGCGACTGCTCAACCACGCCACTGGCGAAAGACCCGCCCCTGAAGTCTTCGACAACCTGGGCCTCGGCTTCGTCGTCCAGCAACACCAGCGTGTGGACCAGGGCCGCCTGGCCGGGATCGTCGAATTCGTAACTGACCCAGATAGGGGTTTCGAGCGCACTACCGCGCGGTACGAAGATCACCACGCCGCTGTTGAAGAACGCGTAGTGCAGCGCGGTGAACTTGTCCGTATCGGGCTTGACGATCTTGGCGAAGTGGTGCTCGATGCGCATGGCCAACAGCGGCTCCTGCAGCGCTTCCTGCAGGTCCATGACCCAGCCGGCGTCGGGTGAGTCCTCGCGCATCGACATGCCGTTACGGAACGCGAACAGACTGGCGCCGGCCTTGTCGGCCAGCGGGTCTTCGACGTACGTGGACGGCGTTGGCGCGCCAGGCCTGGGGCTGAGCGTGTCGAGCTTGGGCAGTCCGTTGAGCGAGGTCCGTCGCCAGCCTTCGGTGCGCTGGTCTGGCATGGGCAGCCGCTCGAACGCCGCGAAGGCGTCCAGGCGGATCTGGCGCAGCCAGTCCGGTTCCTGGCGATGTTCGACCAGCGCTTCGACGGTTTCGCGCGTGAGGGTAGTTTGGGTAGAAGTGGACGTTTGCTGAGTCATTGGCTCGTTGTCATCCCGAGCCTGCGAGGGATCTCGCCTGTCTGACATTCGATTGTCGAGCGAACGTCATACTGGCGAGATCCCTCGGCTGCGGCCTCGGGATGACAAATGCCTCCTAGCCGATGGCGCCTTCCATTTGCAGCGCCAGCAGCCGATTCAGCTCGACCGCGTACTCCATCGGCAGCTCTTTGGTGAACGCCTCGAAAAAGCCGTTGACGATCATCGTCTTGGCTTCGGTCTCGGTCAGGCCGCGGCTCTGCAGATAGAACAGCTGCTCATCCGAGACCTTCGAGACGCTCGCCTCGTGGCCAATGTCGACGCGCTCTTCGTCGATCTCGATCGACGGGTAGGTGTCACTCCGACTCTTGTCGTCGAGCAACAGCGCATCGCAGCGCACGAAGGCTTTCGAGCGTTCGGCGCCCTTGGCCACCCTGAGCAGGCCGCGATACGCCGCCCGCCCGCCATCCTTCGAGATCGAGCGCGAGGTGATCGTGCTGGTCGTCTCCGGCGCAGCGTGGATGACCTTGCCGCCCGCGTCCTGCAGCTGACCCGCGCCCGCGAACGCCACCGACAGGATCTCGGCCCGCGCACCACGGCCCAGCAGATAGACCGCCGGGTACTTCATGGTGATCTTGGAGCCGAGGTTGCCGTCGACCCATTCAACTGTGGCGCCCTCGTATGCGACGGCGCGCTTGGTGACCAGGTTGTAGACGTTGTTCGACCAGTTCTGGATGGTCGTGTAACGGATATGCGCACCGGGCTTGGCGATCAGCTCGACCACGGCCGAATGCAGCGAGTCCGACGAGTACACCGGCGCCGTGCAGCCCTCGATGTAGTGCACCCGCGAGCCCTCGTCGGCGATGATCAGCGTCCGCTCGAACTGGCCCATATTTTCGGCATTGATGCGGAAGTAGGCCTGCAGCGGAATTTCGACGTGCACGCCCTTCGGCACGTAAATGAACGAGCCGCCGGACCAGACCGACGAGTTCAGCGCCGCGAACTTGTTGTCGGCGGCCGGAATGACCGTGCCGAAGTACTCCTTGACCAGGTCCGGGTACTCGCGCAGCCCCGAGTCCATGTCCAGGAAGATGACGCCCAGCTTCTCGAGGTCCTCGCGGATGGAGTGGTAGACCACCTCTGACTCGTACTGGGCAGACACACCCGCCAGGAACTTGCGCTCGGCCTCGGGGATGCCCAGCTTGTCGAAGGTGTCCTTGATGTAGCTCGGAACATCTTCCCAGGACTTTTCGGCGCCCTTTTCGCTGGGCCGAACATAATAGAAGATGTTCTGGAAGTCGATCTCGTTCAGGTCAGCCGCGGGCCAGGTCGGCATCGGCTTGCGCATGAAGATATCGAGCGCACGCAGGCGGAACTGGAGCATCCACTCGGGTTCCTTCTTGTACGCCGAAATCTGCTCGACGACCTCGCGGTTTAGCCCACGCTTCGACTTGAAGAACGACTGCTCGGGATCGCTGAAGCCGTACTTGTAGTCCTTCGTGAGATCCTGCGGCTTAACGGCCATCAGCAATCACCTCCTCCTTGTCCATGATGCCGTGCCGTGCGAGCACGGGGTCGTATCCCTGTTTTTCGAGCTCGTCGACGAGCTCTGGCCCGCCCGACTCGATGATCTGGCCTTTGGCCATGACGTGCACCGCGTCAGGTCGAACGTACTGAAGAATGCGCTGGTAATGGGTGATGAGCAGAATGCCCATCTCGGCCTGCTGGCTGTGGACGGTGTTGATGCCATCACTCACCGTGCGGACGGCGTCGATATCGAGGCCCGAGTCAGGCTCGTCGAGAATAGCAAGTCGCGGTTTGAGCATCGCCAGCTGGAGCATTTCGGCGAGCTTCTTCTCACCACCCGAGAAGCCCTCGTTGAGCGAGCGCGTCACGAACGATGTCTCCATTTTCAGGTGCTGCATGCGCTCGGCGAGCTCCTTGCGGAACTGGACGGCATTGATCGGCTCGGTACCGCGCACCGCTTTGACGGCGGCTCTGAGGAAATTGCCGGTGCCTACGCCGGGGACCGCGATCGGGTTCTGGAACGCGAGGAAGAGACCGCGCTTGGCGCGCTGGTCGGGCGTTGTACCCAGAATGTCTTCGCCGTTGAGCCGCGCGCGGCCCGCGGTGACCACGTACTTCGGGTGGCCCATCACGGCATTGGCGAGCGTGCTCTTGCCCGAGCCGTTGCGACCCATCAGCGCGTGGATCTCGCCTGAACAGACGACCAGGTTGACCCCGCGCAGGATCTCACGTCCATCGACGGAGACATGCAGGTTTTCGACTTCGAACACTGGCGTCGTCGTGCCAGCGTATGTGCCATTGCTATGCGTCATGCGTGGGCAAACTCACTCTTGATCGACTCGAGCGGCACGAATTGGGCCGCGACGGCGTGCTGGATCAGCTCGGTCTTGAGCAGGTCATCGAGCGTCGTCGAGTCCAACACGTTCAGTATGGCGAGTTGGACGCGTTCCCAGATGCCGCGCGACAGGCACACCGTTTCGCGGGCGCACGCGCCAGGCAGGTAGGCCTCAGCGGTGCACTCCACGGGCGCCACTTCGCCTTCGAGGATGCGGTAGACGTCGCCGACCGTGATCGCCTGCGGCGCACGCGCCAGCCGATAGCCGCCCCGCACGCCCCGTGTTCCTTCCACCAGGCCCGCCTTGCGCAGCTCACCCACGAGCTGTTCCAGATAGGCCAGCGGCAGATCCTCGTTGCGCGCGATCTCAGAAATGGACAGCAAGCGACCGGTGGCGTACGACCGAGCCAGCTCGGTCATCGCCCGCAGGCCATAATGCACTCGCGTCGACACTTTCACTTCATTGATTCCCGTCCAGACCCCAGCCGTGGCAGGGGCGGATCTAATTCCTACTTATTTACTCGGAATTATGCTCTGTTGTAGGCTATGCTGTCAAACACAGACGCCCATTCCGAAGGACGGTCAGCAAGCATGATCGAGATCACCGATTCCGCCGCAACCAAGATCAAGGACCTCCTGGTCGAGCAGGGCAAAGCCGACCACGCGCTGCGCATATTCGTGCGCGGGATGAGTTGCTCGGGCCCAGCCTACGGCATGGCGCTGGACAACGAACCGCGCGATGACGATGCCGTCACCGATTTTGGTGGCCTGAAGGTGCTCGTCGATCCCCTGAGCGCGCAATACGTCGAGGGCGCCCAGGTCGATTGGGTGGATGGCCTGATGGGCCGCGGCTTTACCGTCGTCAATCCCACCTACAAGGCCGAAGGCGGCGGTGGCGGCTGCGGCAGCGGCGGTTGCTCCTGCGGGCACTAGCCGCATAAACGGCCCACGGACGATCACTACCGGGTTCTCGGGGTTGAGCCGCACGCCGACGCGGAGGCGATTCATGCCGCCTACCGTCGTCTGGCGCGGCTGTATCACCCGGATCTGAACACCACGCCCGACGCGGCGCAGCACATGCGCGCCGTCAACGCCGCGTATGCCGTTCTGTCCGACCCCGCACGTCGGGCCGCGTATGACGCCAGGCGCTACCTGCCGCAGGTGCGCGTCGCTACGGCGCCAGCGCCGTATCGCCCGACACCCGTAACCCGACCGCGATCAGTGGTCGCGCGGCCGGCGACCAATTTGCAGCGCCGGGTCGACCGGCTGGTGGGCATTCTTGGCGTGCTGCTCCTGCTGGCCATCGGCTTCTACGTCGTCAACGTGATTCCGATGGCCGAGCGCGAGTTCCAGTCGGCGCGCAATGGCATCATGCCGCGGCGCGCTCCGTCAGCAGCTTCCGTCGATCATCCCGTCGGTACGGTGCCCGACCGGCTGCGCTCCGACGACGGCCTGCGTATCTTCCCCAACCCCGTGCTCGTGGCCCCCGCTGGGCTCGACCCGTTCGCGAGCCTGCCCGTGATCCGCGTCGACGCCAACGGTCGCGGCCTGGCGCGCTACGCCGTGTACTACGGTGATTGGTCGGTCGGCGGTGCCACCATCACCGGCCTGATCGGCCGAAGTGCTTTCGACAGCGCCGCCCCGCCGATCGCCGGCTGCGCGCCTGAAGCGAGCTACTGCCTCGGGCCCGCGCCTGGTCAGAACGCCGGGCCACCGGGCCAGGAGCTGTTCCGGGCCGATGACCTGGTCGAGGACTATCCGGCCTTGGCCACCCATCGGGTGTGCTGCAACGGCGTGTTCTGGAGCCTCACGTGGTATGAGGAACGCGCCAACATGACGTACACGATCGATCTGTCGCGCACGCTGGCGATACCCTTCGGGGCTACGATTGGCGAAGAAAACGGCGCGGCCGCGCACGAGTTAGGAGCGCTGGCCCGACAGCTCGTCCGTCTACCCTGAGGCTTATGGCTGCACCGTTTCGCGCCGACCAGGTCGGCAGCTTGCTGAGACCGCCCGAGCTCAAGGACGCGCACACCGCGCACGCTCAGGGCACGCTGCCGCTCGAGCACCTGCGCGCGTTGGAGGACCAGGCGATCCTCGAAGTCCTGGAGCTCCAGAAGCAAGTCGGCATCGACGTGTATAGCGACGGTGAATTTCGCCGCGGCGGCTGGTCGAGCGACTTCTCCGAGGCGGTCGATGGCTACGTCGGCGGTGAGCCAGCGGTGACCGTGTTCAACACGTCGGCGGGTAACCGACCAGGCCAGCGTCCGCCGAACGCGGCGCGAATCATCGGCCGCAAGCTGCAGCCGAAGCGGCGCATGACCGAGCACGAAGCAGGGTTCCTGGCCAAGCACGCCCCTGGCCCGTTCAAGATGACCATGCCGGCGCCGTCGTATGTGCTCGCGCGCGGCTATCGTCCCGATGTCACCGACGCGGTGTACGGCAGTCGCAAAGCCGCCCTGCATGATGTCGCGAGCATCATCCGCGGCGAGATCGAGGCCCTGGTCGAGGAGGGCGTGCTGTACATCCAGCTCGACAATCCGCACTATCCCGACTACTTGATGGCCGATCGCAATGCGCAGTGGCGCAGCATCGGCGTCGACCCTGACGCGGCCATCGTCGAGGACGTCGAGGCCGACAACTTCGCCTTGAGCGCCATCCCGCGCGAGCGGGTCGTCAGTGCCATGCATCTGTGCCGCGGCAATGGCGGGCGCGGCCAGGACCAGCCCGCGGGCTGGCACAGCGCTGGGAGCTACGGCGCGATCGCCGAGCGGGTGTTCGGCGGTCTGCGGGTCGATCGGTTCTTGCTCGAGTACGACAGCGAGCGCGCTGGCGGCTTCGAGCCCCTACGGCACATGCCACCTGACACGAAGGTCGTACTCGGGTTGGTCACGACGAAGTCGGGCGAGCTGGAATCTCAGGACCTGCTGCTGCAGCGCATCTCCGAAGCCTCCAAATACGTGGCGTTGGACGACCTTGCGCTCAGCCCACAGTGTGGCTTCGCCTCCACCCTGGCAGGCAATCCGTTGAGCGTTGACGAGCAAAAGCGCAAGCTGGAGCTCGTGGTCGATACAGCGCACAAGGTGTGGGGCTAAACTGAGGCTTAGGTAGGCCGATGCCGAAGATTGACTGGCGCGACGACGAAGAGCAGCCGAGCTGGGAGCGGCTGTACCATCCCCGCCGCCAGCGTTTCGCTCGCCTGACCGCCGCGCCGCGTGCGAGCGTTCCGCCCATACTGACTCTGACGCGCGAAGTGCGCGATGCGGCGCCGACGCGCCAGCCGCTGCACCTGATCTGGGGCGAGCCTAGTCGATCGGAACCGTCGCCGTAATACGCGGTCGCTGGCCCACCACGCGCGTGGTATGACCCTGGCCGGTCAGGTCCTCGGCGAGCGTGACGTGGCCCGCGCCGAAGCGGTGCACTGAGCCATCGCCGAGCCCAATCTCTACTTCGCCTTCCAGGGTCATGACGTACTGGCGGCGCGGCGCGCCGTGCCAGTCGATGAAGTGGCCGGGCGGTGTCACGCGAAAGGCGATACCCGTGGCTGGCTGCAACTCGGCCAGCTCTGGATGGTCCTCGACGGTGATCCATTCAATGTGGGTCTGGTTGTCGTCGCCCGTGTACAGGCGCGTGATGTGCATGCGGCCCAGCGTACGATGACGCTGTGCCAGGACGGGTAGCGGACAAGGTGGGCATCGTCGTCGGCGGCGGCCAGACGGCCGGCGAGACCATTGGCAACGGCCGCGCCACCGCTGTCCTCCTGGCCCGCGAAGGCGCGCGCGTCCTCGTCGTCGACCGCTCGCTCGGCCTTGCCGAAGACAGCGTCCGGCAGATCACCGCCGAGGGCTTTGCGGCCACCGCCTGCGAGGCCGACGCCACGAACGAAGCCGACGTGGCGCGCATGGTCGCGACGGCACTGGAGCGCTACGGCCGCTTGGACATTCTGCACAACAACATCGGCGCCTCCATCGCCCTGGGCGACGCACCAGCCGACCGCCTGACCGAGGAAGCGTTCGATCGCAGCTTCGCCGTTAATCTCAAGACCGCCTGGCTGACCTCGAAACACGCCCTGCCCGCGCTGCGCGAGCGCAGCGGCTCGATCGTCAACATTTCGTCGCTCGCCGCTATCGAGGCCTACCCGCTGCTTGGCTACAAGTCGATGAAAGCGGCCGTGATCGCGCTGACGCAGCACCTCGCGGCCTCCAATGCACGCTTTGGCGTACGGGTGAACGTGATCTTGCCCGGCTTGATGAACACGCCCATGGCGATCGAGAACCGCGTCGCCCAGGGCACCGCGCGCGAGGACGTCATCGCCGCCCGCAACCGCCGCGTCCCCTTACGCCACACCATGGGCACCGCCTGGGACGTCGCCTATGCCGCGCTCTTCCTGCACAGCGACGAAGCGAAGTTCATCAGCGGCGCCAGCCTGGTCGTAGACGGCGCCGCAAGCGCCAGCTTCGGCGCCTACGACTGAGGCTTTAGCCGTCAGCTATCAGCCATCAGCTTTCAGCTTTTGCTCCCGTGCTTCTTGCCCGTCTCCACCCGGGGCGCGCCGGCGCGCAGACGGGTGTATTGACGGCGGCTGATACTCGACGGCAAAACAGCTGACCGCTGATGGCTGACTGCTGATGGCTTCGATCCGGCGTTGGTTCCGGACCTGGTGCCGCGCCACGAGCTGGCCGAAGCCAACGCCGTCGATACACTGGTCCGCCCGCTGGGCTTGAATCTGATCGGCCCAGCGCTCGGCGGCCTGATCATCGCCGCCGCCGGGCCCGGCCCAGCATTGCTCCTGGACGCCGCGTCGTTCGCAGTGTCCATCGCCGCGCTCATGCTGATGCGCCCCCACCCACTGGCCGAGGCCAGCAACCGAGGCATTCGAGCCACGCTCCAAGACGTCACAGAAGGCCTTCGTTACGTCAAGGGTCAGGCGTGGCTATGGGGCACGCTCGTGGCCGCACTGTCGAGTCTGCTGTTCTTCATGGGCCCGATGCGCGTGCTCGTGCCGTTCGTGGTCAAGAATCAGCTGGACGGCAGCGCAGCCGACCTCGGACTCGTCTTCGCGGCAGGCGGCGTCGGCGCCGTACTCGGCTCGCTCGTGTTCAGCCAACACGGCCTGCCGAGTCGGCCCGTGGTCGTCATGTTCGTGGCCTGGGGCATCGCGATCCTGATGGTCGCTGCCTTCGGCCTGGCCACCGCCCTGTGGCAGGTTGCCGTCGTGTCATTCGCCACCAACGGGCTGGCCACAATCGGCCAGCTGATCTGGGCGACCCTGCTCGGTCTGCGCGTGCCGCGCGAGTTGCTCGGCCGCGTCTCCAGCGTGGATTGGATGCTGTCTATCGGCCTGGTGCCGGTCTCCTACGTCGCAACCGGGCCAGTAGCAGAAGCGCTAGGCGTCTCCCAGACGCTCGTACTGGCCGGCGTGCTCGGCGGCGCGATTTTCCTCGGGTTCTTATTGCTGCCGGGAATCCGCGAGCCTATCCGCGGCCCACAAACGGCATCTTCGTCGCCATCACGGTCATGAACTGCACGTTCGCCTCGGGCGGCAGGCTGGCCATGTGCACCACGGCGCGCGCGACGATCTCGACGTCCATCAAGGGCTCAGGTCGGATCGAGCCATCAGCCTGAGGAACGCCATTGGCCATCCGATTGGCCAGGTCGGTCGCCGCGTTGCCAATGTCGAGTTGGCAGCACGCGATGTCGTACTTGCGCCCGTCCAGGGCCGTCGCTTTGGTCAGGCCGAGGATGGCGTGCTTGGTCGAGGTATAGGGCGCCGAGTTCGGCCGCGGCGCGTGCGCCGAGATCGAACCGTTGTTGATGATGCGCCCACCCGGCGGGTTCTGGCTCTTCATGATCTTGAACGCCTGTTGCGTGCACAGGAAGGCGCCCGTGAGATTTACGTCGACGACGGATTGCCACTGTTCAAAGGTGAGATCCTCGAGCAGGACGCCCGGAGCGCCCCGGCCTGCGTTGTTGAACAGTAAATCGAGTCGGCCATACGTCTCGAGCGTCTTGGAGAATAGCCGCTCCACGTCGGCGGGCTTACCGACGTCGGCGTTCACGGCAATCACCCGCGAACCCTGAGCCTCAGCATCACGCACGGTCTCGTCGAGCTTGTCCTGGCGACGCCCGGCGATCACGACGGCGTAGCCGTCTCGTCCCAGGGCCAGGGCCGACGCCCGGCCGATTCCGGTACCACCACCAGTTACTACCGCGACTTTGTCAGGCACAGCGCCCGAGTGTAGCGCCGTGTGGCAAACTAGGTGGCTGGCGCCAGCCGGCGCCTGCTTCCAAAGGGCAGGTCCGCGATCCCGGCCGCTCGGAAGGCGATCCTAGCAGAGGGCTACGAATCTTCTTCGACGCGTACGCGCAGCCCACGCGAGCGCAGTCCGGCGCCAAAGTGCTCCGCCTGTTCCTTGGGCGCCGTCGCGACGACGCTCGCCCCGGTGGTGTGGATTTCGGTCGCATGCGCATGCGCCTGCTCCCAGGTCATGTGCGGAATGAACCGGCACAGGGCCTGTTCGACATCGTCGAAGGAATGGCACATACAGTCCAGCACGACCACTTTGTGTGGCCGGAGCTGGCGCAGCGAGCGCAGGACGTCGAAATCAATATCGACATCCGGTCGCGTTTCGGGCGGCGCAGAGGTGCCGGCCATCGTCCGTTTCAGTCTCCTACAAAATAGCGCTCGCGCCGACGCATCGTCTCCCATTCCTGGCGTGCCGCGGCCACGGCGGGCATGTCACTCACTTCGGCGACCGGCACATCCCACCAACCGTCGTAGCCCGGCACACCGTGGAGTCGATCGTTGCGCACGTAAATGACGGTTGTGCGCTCGTTCGCCCGCGCGGCTGACAACGCACGAACCACGTCTTGGTAGCCAAGACACTCGATCACCTGTGCGCCCAAGCTGCGCGCGTTCGCCGCCAGGTCGACCGGCAGCGGCGTCGGCGGCGGACCGTCCTCGTCGCCGGGCAGCGCCCCGTTGCGCGGGAACACATAGCGTGTCCCAAAGCCGGCCTGGCCTAGCGAGCGACTCAGCGATCCGATGCTCTTGAAGCCAGCGTTGTCCATGAGCACGATCGTTAGCTTGAAACCCTCTTGGACCGAGGTCGCGATCTCCGAAGCCATCATCAGGTACGAGCCGTCGCCGACCAGCACGTACACCTCGCGTTCGGGATCGGCCATCTTCACACCCAGGCCACCGGCGATCTCGTAGCCCATCGTCGAGTAACCGTATTCGAGGTGGTATTGCTTCGGATGGCGGGCTCGCCACAGTTTGTGTAAGTCGCCGGGCAAGCTGCCCGCGGCGCACACCATGACCGCCTCAGGGTCGCCCGCCTCGTTGATCGCGCCAATGAGCTCGCCCTGGCTGGGCAGCGGATCGAGCCGGATCGCGTAGATCCGATCGACTTCGGTCTCCCACTCTGCGTGCAGCTGCTGCGCACGCTGCTGGTACTGCTGGTCGGTTCGATAGTCGTCGAGCAACGCGCCGAGATCCTCAATCGTGACGCGGGCATCGCCCACCAGCGCCAGGGCGTGATGCTTGGCCGCGTCGAACTCCGCCACGTTGATGTTCACGAACCGAACGGATGGATCCTGGAATGCCGTCTTGGAGGCCGTTGTGAAATCACTGAAACGTGTGCCAATCCCCAGTACCAGGTCCGCATCGCGCGCGAGCGCATTGGCGGCGCTGGTGCCGGTCACCCCTACCGCGCCCAGACAGAAAGGATGGTCGAACCGCATGCTGCCCTTGCCGGCCATCGTCTCGCCGACGGGTATGCCGGTCTGCTCCACGAAGCGGCACAGCGCGTCGGTCGCCTCGCTGTAGATCACCCCTCCGCCAGCCACGATCAGCGGCCGCTTGCTCTGGCGAATCCACTCCGCCGCGAGCGCGATGAGGCCTGCGTCGGCGCGGTTGCGCGGCACGCGCCACACGCGTTCCTCGAAAAATCCCGCTGGGTACGAGAACGCCTCGGTCTGCACGTCTTCGGGGAGCGCCAGCGTGACGGCGCCGGTGTCGGCCGGGCTGGTGAGTACGCGCATCGCCTCGGGCAACGCGGTGAGCAACTGCTCGGGGCGGCTTACCCGATCCCAGTAGCGACTGACGGGCTTGAAGCAGTCATTGACCGAGATGTCCTGGCTGTGCTCGGACTCGAGCTGCTGAAGCACTGGCGCGACGTTGCGTCGGGCAAAGATGTCGCCTGGCAAGAGCAAGACGGGCAAGCGATTGACCGTCGCGACCGCGGCCCCGGTGACCATGTTCGTAGCGCCCGGGCCGACCGACGACGTGCACGCGAA